>Ga0209502_10000129_pt1 | contig 80825 bp, 66 predicted proteins | sample ArcticOcean_MG_C_10_FD_187442 | JGI IMG/M metagenome (GOLD analysis project Ga0209502, IMG submission 187442) | Marine microbial communities from western Arctic Ocean - ArcticOcean_MG_CB11_90 (SPAdes) (version 2) | ecosystem: Environmental > Aquatic > Marine > Oceanic | place: Arctic Ocean... | reverse complement strand
GCATTCCCACGAAGTGGGGACGACGGTGACAACACTCCGACCCGATGCTCAGGTCGACCCGAACCCCGACGCGGAGTGCCCCGACGCCGGCGCGGAAACTCACGGCGGGTGCGACGACCCGATTGCGTACGGTACGCCGTTTGATTTGTGGGAACTCGCGCGGAGCTGGACCCCCGGTTTTTGCGGCTCGGGAGGGAAAAGGACGTGCGCCAAGAAAGAGTGCGCGCCGGATGCCATGACTCCGTCGCTCACGCTGCACGGATTGTGGCCGTCGTTTTCGAAACCCGTGGACGCGTGCGGGGAGCACGACGCGACGAACGGAAGTAAAAACGCAGCGCCGAGACGCGCCGCGGTGGAGCCGCCTGTAAACGTCGGTGCCAGCGCGTCTTGTTTCTGGCCTCAGAGTTGCGCTGAGCCGAGTTGGCTATGCGGAGTGGACGCGAGCTCGTCTTGGCGGTACGACGCGGCGCTTCTCCCCCAAGGGCCGGAGAACGAAAAGCTCGCCCCCGCGTGGTACTCCGACGGCTTGGGCGCGCACGAGTGGCCGAAGCACGGGACTTGCGCCACCTGGGCGGACACCTCTGGTGCCGTTCCCGGATTCGACCAGGCGTCGTACTACGCCGCGACTTTTGATTTGGCGCGACGCGAAGGGACGCCTGACGCACTGGTCGCGGCGGCCGGGTCACAGCTCGCGCTGGCTGATTTGCAGGCCATGTTCGGCGGGCCGAGAAAAGTGGCGCTCGGGTGCACCTCAAAGTGCGAGCTCGTGCAGGTGGTGACGTGCTATACACAAGGAAAAGGTACCGCAGACGACCCGGTCGGGCCAAACGCGCGAACCGACTGTCCGTGCACGGGGGTCAGGGACAGCCACTACGATAACAGCTGCGCGGAGAAACACGCCTGCTCTTTGGTGACAATTCTGTCCCCGGGACAAACCGGGTGCGGCGGGCATCCGTCTCCGTCTCTGGACGCGTGCGGCGACGTGTTAAAGTGCTGCCCTGGCGTTCTCGGACCAGATTGTACGGATGATGCGGACTGTCTCGGCGAAAGCGGGTGTGCGCGATGCGCGCACAGCGGACACTGCACGAACGAGCCGCGAGATACGTGAAATTGACAGAATTATTTCCCACTCCATTCAGAGGCCACCGTGGGTCTCGGCGACATCACCCCGTCCCGAGGGTAATCCCAGGGGTTTTGGTATTTTATGGATGACCGTGGGGTTGGGTTTGATCGCTTTGATTTTCGCAAACGCAGGCGCGATCCTTGCCAACGCCAGTGCCCGGTACGAGCTCATGGCGTTTAAGAATGCGAACTCTTTACGGAAACCGGAGAAGAGAGGGAAGAGTTTAGGGCAAGGCGGCGCGAAAACCGCGACGCCAATTCTCAAGTCTCCCGAAACCAGTTTCGCGAAGAAGAAACCCGAAGTGAGCTTCGCGAAAAAGAAAAGCGGAGGTGTGTCCTCCAAAGTCGCGCCGTCGCCCGCGCCGGTACCAAGACAACTCGACCTCGATGTCGACGTGGAGAAGGCGTTTGGGAATCGGGAAAATAGCAAGTGGGGAACGAAACGGTGAGACGAGTGCGAGTGCGAGTGCGTTGTAGTCTGTAGTCCGAAACCGTTTTTTTGGAAAACTGTCTGCTGCCTCAAGTTATCAGTCTCCACCCCTGACGCACCCTGCAGCGCTGACGGAGGCCGTTTTACACTGATCTGACATCTGATTTTTGTGTGCTGTGACAGATTTTGGTGTCACACATGACAAACCAGAATTCGAGTATCGTGAGACCGGTGCACACCCGCCCCATTTCACCGAGCACCAAGTGCACATACCAATACCGTCCAGCACTACCTAAAGGTACGTCGTACGGCTGACATCACCGCTTCGGTTTCTCCCACACGCACACCTCGTTCCACGTGCCCGGTCGAAGCCGTCGTTGTTGCTTTTCGGAAAGCGCTTTCTGGCAGTTTTTCGGCGCGAATGCCCGTCTGACCAGCCCCGCCATTTACTCACACCACATCAGGCTTCCACGAACGCACCATGAGCTATCCCGAAGGAACCGTTTTCTATCCTGCAGACGACCTGGTCCTCGCGGGCGATATGACCCCCGAGCAAGTCTCCGCCTGTCTCGGCGCGGGCGCCAAATCTTGGCTCTACCTGAACGACGATTGCCACGCCAAGTGCCCGAAGGAAGCGGTGGAGGGCGCTTCCCTGCCCTTCGAGTGCGTCCCTGTGATGTCCCCCGCCTCACTCACCCCCGCGGTGGTGGATACGCTCCTGCACGTCATGGCCACCGCGGCTCGCCCTCTTGTGATTCAGTGCAGCACCGCGACGCGGGCTGGGTTTCCCGTGATCTTGGCCAAGGCGCGAAACGAAAAGCTCGGCGCCGCATCCGCGCTGCAAGCCGCCGGTTCAATGAACCCTCCCCTGAAGTTCACCGCGCGACCTGAGCTGTGCGCAGGCGTGGCGGCGGCGCTGGCGCCGCGGAAACCCACGATTTTCCGCCAGCTCTTCGACAGCGGCTCGTCCACGTATACGTACCTCATCGCGGACGGCCCCGGCGGCGACGCCGTGCTGATCGACCCGGTGCTGGAGATGGTGGAGAGGGATTTGAGGCTCATCCAGGAGCTGGGCGTGAACTTGACCTACGTTCTGAACACGCACTGCCACGCGGATCACATCACGGGAAGCGGCTTGATCAAAAGAACGCTCGGAAACGTCAAGTCCGTCATCGCCGCCGCGTCGGGCGCCGACGCGGATGTCAAAGTCGCGCACGGCGACCGCGTTACCTTCGGCGACCTGGCCATCGAAGTAAGGGCAACGCCAGGCCACACCAACGGGTGCGTCACGTACGTGTTCCAGAACAAGGTGTTCACCGGGGACGCGCTTTTGATTCGGGGGTGCGGGCGGACGGACTTCCAGGAAGGCTCGTCGGAAGGGCTGTACGACGTCGTACGCTCTCAAATCTTTTCGCTCCCGGACGACACCGTGGTGTACCCGGCGCACGACTACAAAGGCCACTGCAGTTCCACCGTGGGCGAGGAGAAAAAGCTAAACTACAGGTTGAGTGGGACGAAAGCTGAGTTTGTGGAAATCATGAACAACTTGCAGCTGTCGTACCCGAAAAAAATAGACGTCGCGCTGCCGGCGAACATGGTGTGCGGAATTCAGGATTGATCGAGACGGGGTGATTGGAGATACGCCGACGCGTCATGAGACGAACGAGGAGGTGACACATATTCATACCAGTAGACTACTTTCATACGAAAACCGTAAATAACAGATCAGGAGTCACTTAAAACCATAAAACCACCTACCTACTACCTACCACCGCACGTTACGAGTACTCCCTTACCTTCCTGTTTCTTCCGTCGTGGTGACCCTCCACGGTTTCCCGTCGAACCGCGAGTTTTCATCCACACGAAGTGATCCGGAGTGGTAGTGGAACAGGTTGTTTCCCGGGTCCTTCGCGGTAAGCGCGCGGGTCGCGTTTTCCAATCCCGAAGAGCCTCGCGCCGCGATGTTTTCGCGAAAAATCGAATTCAGAATTTCCACGCTCCCTCCGCGATTCGCGACGGCGCCGCCCCTGCCTGAACCGACCCCGGTTCTGTGTCTTTCCACGACACACCCTGCTATTGAAACCTCGCCTCCAAAGTTGGAAACAGCGACGCCGTTTTTGGTACCGCTCCACCCGCCCCTCAACACCAAGCCTTTTAAGTTTAATCGCCCGCACTCGTTTGTATCGCTTTCCGCGGTTTCGTTTGCGTCACCACCCGACGAGCGTCCCCACGGCGAGTACCCGCCCGTCGCGGTGGTGACGACGAAACCGTGGTCGGAAAAATCATCCACCGCATCACCGCCAGCGCTGTCATCGAACCACCGTTTCGAACGACCGTTTCCGTTTCCGCGAACCGACACGTCGGCCAAGGAAGCCTTCGCGGCGCCGAACGAGCGTCGACGCCGCGCAGGTCTCGGCTGCGGCCAGCGACACGCCGCCGCCGTTTCGTTGCCAACCGAGAACAACGTCGTTGTGCCCAAACCGTCAATCACGCACCGGTCGTGGAGGGGGACTACGTACGTGCGCACGGTAGTCGTGTTCGTCACGTTTTGCGCGCCCGTGATGCCGGTATCCGGGTCTGTAACTGCGATTGTAACCAAAAAGTGTCAGTCTTTCGCAACGTACGTAACTTGTGTGAGCAGACAGTCGTGGGATTCGGGCCAAACAGTCGTAGTAATCGGGCCGAACAGTGTTGGGATTTGGGAAAGGCCCAATACATACTGTTCACGAGAAACGTGTGCTCCACCGGGACGTCGACCCAATTCGCGGCGACATACATCGCGGCGCCGCCCAAAGGCCCGACGCCAAAGGCATCGCCCCCGAACGCATACACCGTGCCTTGCGCGAAATACTCAACACCACGTTGAACGAGAAACCGCGTGCCTTTTTTGTACGGAAAAATATCGTTTGAACGTGTGCTCACATCCGACGACGGCGACAGGTCGCTTTGATACACCGGAAACAGCGCGATCGGGTCCAACACAAACGGCGTCGTTTCGTTCAGAATTCCTTGAACACCTAAAATCTCCGCGATGTGCTTACGCAGTAACATTTCCGACTCGGGGCCGAATAAGTCACCGTGCGCACCGGTGTATACGTTCTTTGTGGCGCTCGCATGTTTGACTTGCGCGAGACGACGGCGCTTAGACGACGCGTCATACAAAGCAGTCACGTTTTTGGCACCCGCTTCGTTGTCGCAAACTCCCACGATGGTCAAGTCCCTTCCCCGCTCAATTCTGGGCAGCGGATGTCCGATTAAACCGATGTGTCGGCGCAGCTCGATGACCGTCACGGAAGTGTCCCGCATCGCGCTCACGAGTTCCCACAGCGTGCGCACTTGGACTCGAATTGCGTTGCCCTGAGAGATAAAAGAAAGTGTCAGTATCGTATGGGCAATCAGTCGGCGGAATGTGGTAAATGGGAAATACTTACCGGTCCCCAGCTCATGTGTGAACCGGTCGCGATTGGTATTTCCGCGATTGCCGAAACCGGCGCGCCGCGTTCATCCGCGAGGCGGACGAATAGTTCACCTGTGGTGTCAGGCACGTCCGTAATCTGCGTGTGCCTGATGCTTTCGAAGGGCACTGATGACAAATTGAAATCCGTAACCTCCAGTGCGGAAGAATTTGTTGAAAAGTAATACCGGTCCACCGCGCGAAACTTCGCGCCTCCTCCTGAGTAATCCACAACCAAATCAACAAGCGTCGACGGTGGGTTTCGAAACGCCAACGCTTCAACCACCAGGTCGGGCCAGATGGGTGAGGGGAACGGAGGCAACGGCGGTGCCGACGGAAGCGATAGCGATGGAGGAGATGCTGGAGGAGGTGCTGGGGGGGGAGGCATCCGTGATGGCAAGACGTACACACGGTCCTCTGGGCCTTCCGAGCCGGGATAGTTATACCCCGAATACGTCGTCGTGTCGTTGACTTGAAGGATCCGTCGTTTGCTCTCCGGAAAGTGATTCCAACTCGCAGGACACGTCTCTAACTGGTTCTCTGCCTGCTCCAGACCTACATGCACGTCATGCCATCGACGAACACGTGACTCATCGTCCCTCAGCGCGTCGGAAAACCAATCTGGCGCTTGAAGTGTGTCGCCGGGTACCGCACCCTTTCCCGACGCGCTCGCCGCAGCGGCTTCGTCGCTCTGTGAGCCCCCGACCCCCGGGAAACACACCAGCAGCGAAACCACCGCGAGCGCCGACGCCCGCAGCGTCGGGCGCCGCATGGCTCCGAAGCCTGCGCGCCCCGGTCTGAGGGTCTGCGCGGATGTACCATTTGAGATTTACCACTGTCACCTCGAGCTTCGGACGCTCGGACTTGTTTATTTCAACGCTAAGCGGCGCGCTCTCTACACGTACATTGTATTAATACTATTCAGGGGACCAATTTTTGTACACTGTGTATGCCCCCCGGCTACTCTAAACTACCTCATTCCCACATCCGCCTATCTCAGCCCCAGGTGTTCCACTTCCGACGGCGGCCCCGCGGCGACGTGTTTGGCGACGCGCGCGTGAAACCGGCGCGTCGCCGAGGACTCTTCGCTCGCGACGGTGTTTGTACTTTTTGGATTTGCGTTTCGCGGCCGTCGTACTAAGCTCTTCGCGGCTTTGTGCGCGGCGATCACCTCATGGATGTGTCTGTTTTCCCCCTCTCTGCGTGTGCGTCGCGCGTCGTTTTCAACCCGCCCTCGTTTGTCGTCGCTTTGGCGCGCTTTCGGCGACTCGGGCGCCTCACCGCGTATCCACTCCGGCGCGCGATTGCCCGTCGCGAGCCGTCTCTGGTCAGCCTCACTTTTGAAGCGCGCCGCATTCGTCCCGGACCGCTCGGCCACAGCGCGGCGCTTCGCAGCCGCGGCGACGTCCAGCCGCGCGGCGTACTCCTCGGGGCGCTGCGCGTTTTGCGCTTTTGCATCTGGCGCCCCTCTCAGCGCCTCCCAAATTTCATTCATTGTCACGTCACCACTCGCGTCATGCTCGTCCAAACTGCTCTTGCCAGAGGGTTGGCCTGGCCCAAACGACGCCCTCAAAGCCTTCGTGTCCTCGTCCAGCCGCGTCTCCGCGAGCGTTTCGGAAGGAGACAGCGCGTCACCATCCCACGCGTAGACATCTTTTCTACTCATTTTTTTTTGCGAAGACGACGGACTGACGGACATCGCGGACGATATCCGCCTCACGCTCGCCCGTGCGTCTTCCAGCCAGCGTCCCATACGGTTGGCGTCGCCGCTTTGCGTGACTTCGTGAGAAACTTGGCGCGTTTCGCGGCGCGTTTGCGGCGTCAGCGCTCTCGCCGGTTTCGTGGTGTTTTCGGGCGCGAAGATTAACTCCGTCCTTCCTGGTTCAAGCAACGTGCCCTTGAAGAACTCAAGGTTCCCGCTTTCCCGTATTTGCCGCACTACCTTCGCCGCGGGGTCCGCGTACTTGCGTAACGCGTGCCACACTTGATTCACGGGTGCGAAAATTTTGGGGTACCGCGTTACGATTCGCGTGAAGTCGTCGTACGTCATCGACTCAGGCGCGTTGGCGTCCATGTCCTGGATGATGTCTTTGTATTTGGCGAACGGCTCCCCTGTTGACCGGTCGCCCCAGTACGCGGCGGCGTTTTTCCGGCTTTTCTCACTTCGCGCCTCTTGCCGCTGTTCGCTCGCGCGAATCGCGCTTAACAACTCAAACTTACTGAACCGCCCGTCGTTGTTCAAGTCGAACAAACGGAACGCGAAACGCACTCTTCCAAACGAGCCGGACACCACGAACGCTGCGAGCCCCACCACGAACTCGCGAAAGTCGATCGTGCCGTTGCCGTCACAGTCTATGATATCCACCAGACGGCCGAGGTACACGTCGTCCTCCAGCTTGAACATCCGCGCGAGTTCGTTGGAATCGAGCTTTCCGTTGCGGTCCGTGTCAGCTTGTCGGAAAAGCGAAAAGGCGCGGCGTAAGCTGCCCTGCGTCAACAAGTCCATCTCTTCCAGCTCTCGCGAACCCAGCGTAACCTTCGCCGCCCTCGCATACTCGTCATCAGCCTTGGGAGTGCGCGACAAGCACGCACCCATCGCGCCCCGGCGAGTGATGCTGACATGAAATCAAAGTATCAAAGGGTGCGTCAGCCCCCAATTTTTTTAGTGAAATCCCAATTGGGATCCCAAAACACTACTCTTCTGTCCAAATCTCGCTGCTCTTGCACAGGGTACTGCACCCCCCGTACTTAAGATCCTCATCATTTTTCGTTCGGCGAGGAGATGAAAAGGTGCGAGGCGGGACGATAGCAGAATCATACCTTCGAAGGTACATATAATGTTATTGTATAATACACATCAAGCTTGAAACAAACACGACACAAACAACGCACACAACGCCACGCCACGGCGCGAAAAAAAAGAGGTCACGCCACGAACCAAAATTGGTCGCTTTGTTCGTCAAACCCGCCGCCAAACGTGCTCTTCACTTTTTGTCTCGCCTTCTCCATGCCAAACGAGAAGAGCCGAATCGGGACGTCGCATTTTTCGCGATCGTACCCATGATTCTCCGCCGTTTCCGGAAGCCGTTGACTCAACGCAAGTACCGCGTTAATTGACTTTGCATCCTCCGCCCTAAGCATCGCCCAACTCACAGGCGCGCCTGGTTTATACTCTATGGGTTGAATCGAATTTCGGATTGCAGACTCCAACTCGTTTGATATTTCGGTTCCAATTTTCAGAGTGCTTTTCAGTCGCGTCACAAGCGCGTCCCTCAAATCCAACGTCCACGCCGCGAGCGTATCCCCCGTCCCCCAGACCTGCACTGCTTTCCCGTAACAAGGCCCTCCAGGCTTTACCAGAAAATACGCCTTGCACTTCCGGAGTCGGTGCAGCCCACACCGGTCGTGCGTGCGCGTGGACTGCGCGGGGTACTGCCGCCAAAAGTACAAAGGTTTATTCAGTTTTCCCGCGGTTAAGTTTTCCGCAAACCACCGCTGCCAGAAATCCGCGTCCACGGGCCACCACCCGTTCGGCCGTTCCGCGATTCGATTTTTTGATTTATAGTCGGGATCTTCAAGATGCGCGCAGTCCTGTACGCGGCCGCTAACCTCCCACAGGTCGCGGTACGGATTTTGGGCGCCTCCACCCTGGTCGTCTCGCGTCGTCGCCATTTTCTCCATGGCCAAACGTCGATACAACCCGGCGCCCCGCATGGCTGGAATTTCTAAAAATCGGCCTTTCCGCATCAGCTCCGGCGTCGCCAAACTGTTTTGCCACTCCATCCACCGGGACATACCCGGTCGGTCCCAGCCTATTAACTTCACTGATGACGTTACTCCGTCCCACGTGTCGTGTGTTCGTAACGCGTTTTTTAGTTGGAAAAAGCAATCGGGCGGCCGTAAGTCGTCGCTCTCCATCTCGCCGATCAACGCCGCCGTCGCGTTTTGGAACGCCCGATTCAGCGCCAGGCCTTGGCCGGATGGACCGAACGCGTGTACGGTGAGCACCTTGAGTTTATTTTCCGGCCTCGCGTTCGCGACGACTTGCGTTACGGTTAATGCAGTGAGCTTGTCAGGTTCCCACGCCAAACGATCCGCGGGGAAAGCGTGGCCGACGGATTTTGACGCAAACTTGACGTGTGTCGTGCAACTCGGCGCTTCGGTGGTTTGGTTTCCCAAGCCCGCGTGGGTCCTCTCCTCCAGCGCCTCAGCGCACCGCAACAGCCACTCCAGAGAGCCGTCAACCGAACCGTCATCAACCACGATGAGCTCCAAGCCCCCGTCCCCCTCCAAACCAACCTGCGCCAAAACGCTGGACACGCAATCTGGAAGCCAAGGCATCGCGTCGCGGCACGGCATCAAAACGCTGATGCACGGTCCCTTCACATTTTTCGGCCAATCCACGCGCGTCCGTTTCGCCCCGGGGGAATCACAATCCACCGCCGCATCTGGCGCGGGCCGCATGGCGCCGCACGAAGGCCGTACAGGCGATAGATCGCGGGCGCGGCCCGAAGTGGCGCGCGGTGCTGGAACAAGAAGGAACACATGGCTGACGTCTCGGAAGCTCAGCACAAATGAACTAAATGAAGTGGAACGAAAAACGTAAGTAAGAAAAGAAGGGGAACCGCGGAATCGGCTCCATTCCTCGGACGCGCCGTCGTCCCATTGAGACGCGGCAAAGAGCATGGGTGCACGCGTGGCGAGCAGAGATATGGCCCAGACCGCGCATTTCAGTGGGTCCATGGCTGCTCCGGAGACGCTGGAAGCGCTGGAGGAGTGCCGCGCGCGCATCGAGCTTTTGAGCCACGTCAACGAGACGAGGCTTCGGGAGCTTTCGAAGAAACAGCTCGTGGGTGTGGTTGGTGACCTGCTCGCGATGGCGGCGAGGCAGGAGTTCGAGCGCGAGCGAAGGTTCGAGAACGCGACGTCATCTGCGAGTGTGCGAAGGGCGAACGAAAAGGCTGAGCGCGCGGCTGCGTTGCAACGACAACGCGACCGCGAGGAAGATGCGAAAGGAGTTGCGATTAGAAAAGCCGAATATGCCGCCGCCGTGGTGATTCAGAAACTGGCCAGGGGTAACGCCACGCGTGCCAAAGCGCACCACAGAGCTGAGGCTGTAAAAAGCTACGAAAGGGATGTGAAACAAGCGGAACGACGAGCGAAAGAAACCGCGAAAAGAGAACAAGCGAGCGTATCTATTCAATCCGTGTTCCGCGCCCGGCGAGCCAGGATAGAAGCCAAACGCTTGTGGCTGCAAGCCTGGGCCAAGGGGAGGGAAACACAGAACATAAGAGGAGTTGTTGTATCAAAACACTCTCCGGAGCAGTGGACCCGCGTGGAGGTTGTGGAGAACGATGTGTACGACGCGTCGGAAAATGAAACGGAAACCGCTTCGACAAAAGCGAGAAAACCGGACGGTTATGTTTTTTTCGCCGAGCAACACATTGGCAACGACCGATCGACACCGTCGTCCTCTCCGACCCAAGTGAAGAAACCTTCGCTCCGCGAACCGGTATTTCGTCTGGAATCGGACAGCGAAGACGAGACACACTATATCTTCAAAGGTAGATAGAAAGAATGTAGCAAATTTGGCTGTAGAATTATACGTAGCGTTGGTCGTCGCGTTGGTCGTACGACTTCCCCATCTCTGTCATCTCCAACCCGTCCCCGCCCGGCTTCGCGTCCAGACTCGCCCCCGCTGTTTCGAGCGGCAGGTAAAACGCTACCGCCGCGGTACACCCCGCGAGCACGGCAAAGGTCCAGGCTACGCCTGCTAGGTATCCGCTCCCCGCAAGCTGCACGGCGAAGAGCGGGGTGAGTATCCCCCCGATGCGCGCGAATCCGTTGCCCAGCCCCAACGCCGTCGCGCGAACGCACGTGGTTTGCGTTTCCGGGGCGTAGACGTACAGCACCGTAAACGCGGTCATCATGAAACACCGCGACGTGGCTAATGACGAGGTTTCGGTCCATACCGGGGTGGTTTCGTAGCCGGTTATTATTAGGAAACACACCGCGGCGAACACAAGCGCCACGCCTAGCGTTCGTCGCCGCCCCAGTCGATCCAAACAAAGTGCCGCGAAAAGCAACCCGGGTAGCTCGGCGATTGACGACACGAAAATGTCCACGTACGCTTGCGTTTGCAAATCCGGCGACGCGTGCGACGTACATTTTAAACTGTCATCACCTCCTCGCGCGCCTCCGCTGTCCAGGCTATTTCGGTCCCCAGAACCGTTCCCTCCGTCGACGTGTATTTCCGTGGTTAACAAGACGACGCCGTAGTACAGAAACGCCACGGCAAAGAAAAGAAACCACAACATGGCAGTGAGTTTTCGGTTTTCGGTGTTCACCAAAAACCCGATTCGCTTGAACGGTTTCGCGAGGACGCAAACGAAACGGGTAAGCGTCGCTTTTGTGGTTGAGTCGGATTCATTGGTAGTAGTGTCACTGGTAGTTGGGTCACCCGTAGTACTCATGGTGACCCCGTTTTGCGTTTCAAGAAGTTGCAGTGTCCCTGCCGGTAAATTTCCTCCACCGCTTGGCTTATTCACCTTGCTCACGCGCATAAGCGTTTTGTTCGCCCCGGCGACGTCGCCCTTCGAGGCGGAGTAATACGGCGACTCGGGCGTGAGCCACATCAACGTTAGTAACAAAAAGAGCGGTGCCGTGCTCGCGAGCAGCAGCACTCGCCAGCTGTATTTGGGGAGTATGGCCCATGCTAGGCTCGCTTCCACGATCGAGCCTAACGTCCAAAAGACGTTGATCAACACTAACCACGCTCCTCGGTTTGTGGACGGCAAGAACTCCATGAACATCGTAAACGCGGTGGGGACGCCGCCCAGCCCGAAACCCACCACGGTTCGCGCGAGTAGCAAAAACGTGAATGACGGTGAGAACGCGGATACGACTCCGGCGACGAAGGTTATCACCGTGGTTAAAAAAAAGGCGAACCGCCTGCCCTTGGCGTCCGCCACCATGCCCCAAGTTGGCGCGCCGAACAGCATCCCCACGAACACCACCGAAGTGAGCCTTCCCTCTTCTGATGGGGACACGCCCCACTCGCAACGCACCGACGGGCCTAAAAACGAAAGCAGCATCATCTCCATCGCATCCCCCATCCAAGCCAAACCAGTGAACAGCAACATCATGAGTTGAAACTTGCCGAAGCCACTCGCATCTATCGCATCAGTCACCGTGTATCGCACTCCCGAATCTCCGTCGTAGTACGCATGTGATGATGAAATCGTCTGGCCGACACGATGCGCGTTTCCATCCGCCGCAGCCGCGACCACGGGCGACGGCGGGGCGTCACCGGAAGACGGGACGTCCGCGACAGACGGCGACGCCTCGACGGCGGTTTCGTTCTCATGCATCGTGTCCCGGCGCCTCCCCACAGTGTTGACCTCGGAAGTGCCGACGCGAGATCGTCGACTTAAAATAAAAGCGACAGATTTTTTGAACTTCCCGAAAAGCGAAAGCGCGCCACCACCAAGGAGTTGCCTTCGCCACAGCTCATCGCGCCCGGCTGCGTGTATCGCGACGCGGGCGAGGCCGACGTCGGCGAGTACCACGTACGACGCCATCTGGCCGTGCGATGACCACCTACGCCGCACCGGCCTCGTTTGGTTTCGGCGAATCGAAAAAGACACTAAACGCGAAGGGTGCTTCGGAAGCCAACATTCGCGCGCACGTCTCGCGAAGCTTCGCGATGTACGACACGAACGCCAAAGGATTTCTGGACCGCGACGATTTAAAATGTGCGTTCGCGTCATTAACAGGGTCCGTACCCTCCAAGCGTGAGGTCCGGCACGTGTTTGACCAGTGTTCGCATGGGGACCAAGTAGGGGAAATACGAGGCTTGCCTTGGCACGTTTTCGGGAAATACATGGAGGAAAGGTTGGCGTCCGAGTCATCAAACGGCGAAACCCACTTCGCGCGATGTGAACGCGCTCGTTCCGTGTTCCGCGCGTTCGACGTTACAAAAGCCGGGTACTTAACCATGGAAGACACCTTGCGTGCGTTTAAAACAGCGGTGCCCGGGGTGTCACCCGAAATCGTCGCGGACGTGTTCCGCGAAGCGGATGTGGATTCCGACGGGAAAGTCGGAGCCGAGGCGTTCGAAAAATTGTTCACAGCCGGGTCGCTACCTCGGTGAGAAAGCCTTTGAAAATAGATAGCACGGTGAGGTAACCGGAACGGTATCACCTCGTACTATTCCTTCGGTTCGTTCCCCGCCAGCGTGAAATTTTGACCCGGCCCTCCCCCCCCCGCGTGTTCGTCCCACACCATCCCCCGCAACAAGCACCCGTTTATGCGCACGGTGAGGAAGTACCCCTGCGCGAACTCGCCGTCCACTATGCCCTCCACCGCGTGCCCCACGAGCTGCTCCCCCCCGGGGGGCACGGATGACGCCACCACTCCATCCGCCGCGGTCAAGCGGACGCGCTGCGCTCCGGGAAGAGTCAAACCCGGATCGATTTCGGGCGCCAAAGCCGGCGCCGCGCCGCTCGCGATGTACACGGCGGTTGGCGCTTTTTGAGCCGTGTTTGCCACCGAAATCTCTTGGGTATTTTTCTGTTCTTTCGGTGGTCGTCCTCGCTTGCGTTTGGGAGGTTTCGGTTGTTCAGCGTCGTCGGGGTGTGGCGGTGCGTGTCGTGCGTTCGCGCCGACCGCCGATTCGGGCGGATCAAGAGTGGGGGCTTTTTTCTTCGCAATCGATGCGTCATCGTTCGCAGTCAGCCTTCGTTGCTCCGCCATCGCCGACTCCACCAGCCGTTCCTTCTGCGCGTCACTCAATTTCGCCCAACGCGCACCGATGGCTTTCTCAAGTTGTGCGGTAGCCTCTTCAGCACTCAACAGAGCGCCCCCAACTTGTGTATCCACCCTAACCTGCTTCTTCAACGCGTCGTATTCGGTTTTCTGCAATTCGCTCATCTCGCCGCGGCGTTCGAGCCCGGCAAACGCACCCACCGCCGCAGGCGCACTCGGAGTCGCTCCCGCCCTAGAAATCTCTCCCGACCGGTCGCGCATCCGGAGGCTTGCCTCGCGCGTGCCGTGTCTGCGCGAGGCTGGAGTGCTACGAACGCGCGGCAAACCGCGCTTAATTTCGCATTTATCGTTCAGCCGCTCGGAACTCCGCTTCGTTCACTCAGCTTTCTCGCATCCCGAGTGAAAACGTGGCAAACCCTGACACAACGCTTGACGCGTCGCCACAACTCGCGTCGAGATGGCGTCGCGGATCCTCGCGAACCTCATCGTGAGTGGTGGGCAAGTCCTTCTGAAGGCGGCAGCGGCGGCGTACCAGAAAGCCCTAGTCAGTGCGTGCCCACCTCTTTGCCGTCTCAACGCAATGCCACCATTTCGCCACTCCGCCGAAACCACACGCCGATCTCGAGTCTTCGCCAGCACGACCATGCACCAGTCCCTGACCCTTTGCTTATTCTCGTCCCCACAGATGCGCAGCGTTCCGGCGTGGCGAACGAAGCCGCGAAAGGCGGCGCCGCGTCCGTGTTCGGTGGTAGGAAGACCATGGCCATCGAAGAAGCGCGATCGATACTCGGGGTGGATGCCAATGCTTCGCTGGAAGACGTGATGGCGCGGTACGCGAAGATGTTCGAGGCGAACGAGAAAATCGGGAGCTTCTATTTGCAGTCAAAAATACACAGAGCCAAGGAACGGATGGAGGCTGATTTCCTCGGGGAAGGGGGTGGGGATGGGGATGGGGACGGCGGGGACGGCGGCGGGGACGCCACTGAGATGAAAAATAATAAAAACAATCCAAACACGGGGCAAGGATTCGCCGCGAGCGGAGTCGATCAAAACGCAAAGTAGATTTAATTAATACTATTCATACATGTACGCTAATTGCGTATCGAAACTCTCGCAGTGCGCCTTGATGGCGTTGAGCGTGACGCGGTGAGACGCGACCACGCGCTTGGCGACGAAGACGCACGATTCGCGCCGCAACGCTTTCCCGTCGTTTTCGGTTGAATCCCCGTCTCGGAACCATTCGTCCAGTGTTTCCGCCACGGAATCCGCTTCCTTGCCTTCGCTCACGGCGGTGGCACTCGCCGCGTCCGCCAGCTCGCGCAACGCGAGTGACACGACTTCGCACGCGCGCTTCACCGATAACGAAAGTGTAGACCGATTTTCATCCGACACGTTTAGTTTGCCGCGCGCGTTCGCGGCGGCGGCGTACGCGCGTAGCGTGATCGTCGCCGTCGCCCCCGCCTCCGCGGCGGCGTGGAACGCCGCGGGAATGGCACCTCTCGCGGCTGCGCGTTCCACTAAACAAAATTCGGCAATTGAGTCACCCGTCAAACCAAACGACGCTCGTTTGCAATATTGTGAAAACGCATCAGCGTACGTTTCGAGCGAACGCGCGGCGACGGACGCGTCGGTTGCCTTTTTCGTTTCGGATTTGCAAAGTCCGAGCAAACCCGCGAGCGCGCTCAACCCAGCGTCGCTCACGATATCCGCAGCCTCGGTAGCAGGCGCGAGCGCGCGCGCACAGGTTTCGCCCGCGCCGTCGCCTCGCGTGGCGAGCGTTTCAATCGCCGCGACGACGCCGGCGATTTCCGTTTCGAAAGTGACATCCGTCGGCGTCGTCGCCATCTTCGCGGCGGCACGCAAGGCGTGCATCTCGACGATTCTCCGGTGCAGCGCCAAAGACCAGCCATGTCTATGCGCGACGGAAACGCCGAAGCCGATTCCCAAATCGTGCGGTCCAGCGACAGGCACTCCGCCCATTTTCGCTTTTTCACTTAAAATACCCGTCGAGTCCGCATCCGCCTCTCTGCGGCTTTCCCACCAATCGCACGCGCTCAACCCCGCGGCGCCGTGGTACGGGCCGCACCACGTCGGGTTCAGGGTCACGTCCTCGTTGTACCGGAACGAATTGGCCCACTGTTCATTCGGAATAAGCCCCACCTCCGTCACGGCGGCGCTCAAAGTTTCAAAAATCTCAAGCGGAAATTTGTTGGCATCGACTTCGGTCGCCGCCAAAAGCGACTCGCGAAGCTCCACCCCGGCTTTGACTTCTCTGAATTTCATAAGCGAGTGCGAGTCTCGAAGGCGCGCGTGAAAATCCACAAACTCCAGCGCTTTCGTGTACACGCCGTTTTCGTACGCCTTGACCTGCGCCTCCGCGATATCGCGCCAAGCGTCGCCGCGAAGCCTGTCCGCTAAACGGCACGCGCTAATCGCCACGTTTGGCGCGGCGCCGCCCAGCGCGGCGGGCAACGCGTGGTGCGCCATGGTGTCCATTTGAATATTCTTTATATCCAGCGGTGACAGCGCGTCGCTCGACGCGGTCGCGGCGCCGAGCAGTAAATACACCGACGCCAAACCGATCCGTAGCTCGGCGTGGTTGGGACTCAAAAGCAGCGCCTCCTCGGCGAGCGCGGCGGCGGCGAGGAGCGCCGTCGTCGCCTTGGCGTCCGCGCTTTTGTTCGCCGCGTGACTCGAGGCTTCCGCGGCGAGTGCTTGTATTCCGAGCAGCGCGAAGGTATCGCCTGGTGTTGGTTCCCGTGGGTCGTGGTTTTCAGGGACCAGGTTTCGGGCGCGGCGGTATTTCAATACGAACGTCCGCGCCGCGTGGAGACCGACGTCTTCGCGGAGCGACGGACGCGACAAACCTCGAACCGCGCTGCTCGTGTTTTTCCGCGACCCCAGAACGTCGGTGACGCATTTACCTTGAGTCATCGACTCATCAACAACACCTCTTCCGTCACGCCACGACCCGCCGTATACACCCAGGGTGCTTAAAATCGACTCCGCGGACACCGTTCTGCGAATGCGCCGATTCGCCCTGGTTGTTTCGTCCGCATCCGTATCGAACAAGCATAAAGCCGTCTCTGTTGTGTTTCGTTTCAGCTCGCGAACGAGGAAAGCGTGCGTTTCCGACGTAGGTGTGTCGCGAATCCTACCCGCGTACGGCGCGAGATCCCGCGCGCAGCTCGTCCACGCTCCGAACTCGCGCCAGTAACCCAAAACCGCATCCGCCAACTCAGCGAACGAACCGTCCAAAAGTTGCGCTTCCCGGAACGCCAACTCCACGGGCAACAGGTACGGTCCCCGCCCAGACGAGTTCGCGCCTCCCTTTGTATCCGCCGCGCGACGCAGCGAATCCACCAAAGCCCGGCCGTCGCTAAGCTGTGTTTGTACTTCTGGAAGGACTTCCTCCGCCGTGTTCGCCAAGGTCAGGGCATGGTTCAGTTTTTCGTCCAGTTCAAGTAACAAAGCGCCGTCCACTCTGTGCGCGTTGGAGTTCATGAACGCGCCCCCCGCCGGCGGCGACGTCGCTTTCGTCACGCACGCGTTCGTGCCCGGCATCGCGATGTCGAGCGCACACAACATGGCTTCCCAGTCATCTGGCGCGGTTTCCAAAACTGATCGCCAGTGTTTCAGCGCGCGCGCGCGAAACTTGCCTCCCGGTGTTTCTCCAACAATCGCACCGTCGCCGCCGCACGCCGCGGCTTGAAGCGCGCACAGGCGTTTGCGCTCGCTCGCCATCGGCACGCACCGCTCGCCCAGCGCGCTTTCCAACAGCTCAAGCGCCTTTGTTTGTTTGCCGCTGTTTCGCAAAACCCTGGCGTACACCACAAGCGCTTCGCGGTCGTCGATGGACCCGTCTTTTTCCAGCTTGGCGCACATCACGCTCGCGAGCTGTAGCAAAGAAGTTTTCGTCGCGTCGGTGTTGGGTTTGTCGCTCGTCTCGTCGTCGCGCGTTTGCAACAACGCCCCGCACACCGCCCACATGATGTGTTTCTTGTCACCCGACACGCGGTACAGCTTCATCGCGCACCCCTGCTGTTTCACGAAGGACCGGTCCCTGGCGTAGGCTTGGAAAAGAGACGTGAGGTGTAGTTCGTTTTTCGGGTCCCGGTCGCTCGCCCGCTCGAACATGGCGATCGATTCCTCTCTCCGGCCGGTGTTTTTGTAAAACAAAGAAAGCGTGTGCAACACGTTGTCATCCCCCGGCCCCTCATGACGCACGGCTTCGCAAAGCGCCAGCCCCTCGCCATCCTTTCCCAAACGCGAAAGCACGATGCCTTTCAACACCCGGCCGATTTGCATTTGCGGGAACTTACCGAGCAACTCGCGATCGATGGTTTTCAACGCCGCTTTGTCGTTGCCCCCGTCGATGAGCTCGTAAATCGGTTCCAGCTTACGATGAAGCGTGTTCACATCCATCTCCTTTGGGGCACTGGAAGAGGGTTTCGCTTTACCCATCGCCACGACGCCTCACGACTGCTCGTCCACGGAACCAACCGCACTGACGCCTCGCGACTGCGGGTGTGATGAGGGACCGATCGGCGCGACTTCTTTTCACGTTTCGGCCGACTCGCTTTCGGGAATAATAAAGTACAACCACCAGAAACGACTGATGAGATGAGACGCTTCGTGTACAACTTGTTTTTGATGTATTTATATTGGTCTCTCCGTCTCGTCTACACCTCTACATCCCGTTGTTCAGCAGGTAGTCCGCCAGGTTCCCGACGCACGTGTTACAGTTACCGCCTTGGATGTTCTCGTCGTGCGTGCCGACCACGACGCACGTCGCCGCTTTGCACGCGAATAATCCGACGTTGCCCTGATTGAAAAATGGGGATGACGTGACGCGTCAGCCCGACGCGCGCGTGGTTTTTGTTGTGATTTTGATTGAGTTTTGATACCCTTTCGCGACGCTGGTATGCCTTCAGCGCGTCGCGAAGAGGCGACCTTTTTTAGCGTTTCGTTCGAGTGTGTTCGAGTTAAGCTCTCAGAACGCGTTTGGAGAGCAGACGTAATCTGTCGCAGGCTGAAAAGAACAACGCACCTTCTTTCCCGCAACCATGCGGTCATCGGACTGGATGAACATGAACTTGTGTCCTCCCACGTGCACGCCACCCGCCTGCAGACCCGCCGGGTCGTCCATGCCCGCCACGATCTTCGTAACTTCTTCCGGTGATACCTGCGTTGTGTTGGGGATGGAGGTGAGATCTCGGTTCAACGAATAAAAACGAAACACATCCACGTTCGGGTGAGTCCGGGAAGCGCACGCACGTCGAATCCAGCGGAGGCGGCCCAAAGCGAGCCGTCCACGCCGCAAATCGCGCCCTGGGTGACATGCCCAGTCCCGATCAAGTGGTCGTCGACGTAGGATTGCCAACTCATGGTGACGTCCGCGCGCGAACCTTGTTTGAGGCGACGTTGCGAAAAAGACCTTCGTTTTCCCAGAAAACCCCGCGAAAGGATGGGCAGATTGAACAGAAAAAAACAAAAGTGATGATGTACAAGTATCACTCTTCACTCGTAAGAAGAGACAGGAGGCCGCGAGGGAAACATCGTATCGCACGTTTTTTCGTGTTTTTATTTATAATCACTTTTTCCCTCGCAGCTTTTGCAACCCGTCGTTCAGCGCGCGGAAGGGATTGAACCCGGGTTCGCGGGTCGGCGCGTCGTCTGCATCGACGCTCGCTTCCGCGCGCTTCTTCCCGATGCTCTTTTCCGCGCGTTCCGGCCCCACCGTCCGCGCAAGCCGATCCACGCCGTACTTCGCCAGCGTTTCGCTCGCGACATACCCCAAATACTTACTCGCGTCTTCTGTTTTTCCAATCTCGCCGTCCTCCACGAACTGCGAAAGCTGCGCCTCCGTGAACCCGCCTTCCCGGTTGGTGCCACTCCGCGCCACTCGAAACACCAGCCACGCCAAGAGCCCTCCACTCGCATCCTCTTCATCAGGCGAAGCCCCGAAAAGAGAGTCAAGCACGCTGACCACCGGGTTCCGGCCTTGCACGAACCGCGACCACCGCGCGGACGTCGCGGAACTTCGTCGCTCGCGCGTCTTCGACATGAGCGACTTGACCAACTCCCACCCCGCCCGGTCGTCCAGGTCGAGGACCTCGAAACCCTCCGCGTCGGGGCCTCCTTTCTTGCCCATCCGCGACGGGAGCTTGTTCCTCCAGTCGGTTAGGGATTCGCCGTTTTCCTCCAGCGTTCGTCGGAACTGAATCAGGTTGTTATCCGGCCTCAACGACGGCAAACACATTTGCAAAAGCGTCACGCCGGCGCTGTACGAGTCGAAGCGGTCGGGAACGTTGAGTTGCCACAAAATGGGCGACAGCGCAAGCGCCACCGGGGTGGGCGGCGCCTCCGGGGTCTGCGTGCTCATGATGTATTCCTCCGGCCCTGAAAACCGCGGGTCGAGAATGAACTCCTTGGGCTGGTAGTTGAACCCGAACCTCAAATCGGCGGCGGCGCCCAGGTCTATTAACTTGAACCGTCCCGCGTTTGGGTCGAAAATCATGTTTTCCGGTTTCACGTCGCGCAGGATGATTCCCGTCCCGTGCGCGGCGGCGAGGTTTGCCGTGATTTGCGCGAAGATTACCCGTATGATCTCCGCCTTGCGTCGCACCCCCCGCGGCTCAACCTCGATCGCGACCCCCCCGTTGTTTTTGAACAGAAAAGGCTCGACGTTGTACGGGAAGTCTTTATCGTCCATCAACCGCGCCAGGGTTTCGCTCCCCTCGTACTTCCACACCAGCCAAAGTGGATCGTCCTCGTCGTCGTCGGCGTTGCCGATAACGGCATCCTTGGCTTTTTTCCAGATACTTCCGCTCTTCGGTGAACTCTTGCCCTCTTTCGGGCCGTAAAAGGCACCGCAGTAGCTCGCGATGGCGTCAGGACACGCCCGCATCAGCCGGCTGTTTGTCCAAATCTCAGCCTCGCCGTAATCCTTACACCGCTTCAGCACGTACGCGTTCCCGTCCTCCGCGCCGGTGGCTTTGTACACCACTCCGAACCCGCCCTCGCCGAGTTTAGAACCGATGACGAAGTCGTCTATGGTGTAGCGCTTCTGGCCGAGCAACGGTCTTAAGATGTAGTAATCCACGAACCCGCCGAGCACGCCGGGCGTTATCGTGAGGTAAAAACCGAGGGACAACAAAAGGGACAACCCAATCGGGGTGAACAACGCCTTGGTTTCGCCGCGTAAATCTAAATCCAACGTGCTTCGGTAAATCTGGTCGCCGCAGTTTTGAATCTGTGTTTGTGGAAGGGATGTGGGGTGCGAAGGTTAGGTTCAGTGGTTCGGGAGAAAACGGTTTGTCGGGGAAGTGGATCGGAAAGGAAAGAAAGGAAAGCCCCGATTCGCGTTCACGATCGTGTCGTCTTGTTAACTGTGCCCGACGCGCGTACCGTGCAGGGAAGACCGATACCACCGGCGGCGAGGTCTGAGATGGCCTGCATCGCCTCGTGGTGTGCGGCTTGCACGGAAACCGACGCACGCGAATTGCCCGCGGGTTTGAACACGCGTTTCGTCGCCACGCGCGCGGTCACGGTCGCGTCGACCTGACGGTGGCACCCGGACACCGCGCGCGTGGTGTTGAATGAAGCGCTTGGACGACGGACGACCGCGGCCGGTCCAGCCGCGGCGCGATGCATGACGGCATGCATCCCGTTCGCGCAGGACAGGGAGTGTAGAAAGCGAGACGTCGCGCCAGGGCTGTGCGCGTCGACCTGACCCTGCGAACAGGAAGAGGATCAAGACGATGACGCGGACTGCTGGACTGGATCCCTCATTTTTTTTTTCGAAAACACGGAAATTCACAAAATACTACTTGTACAGCGTTACGGAAGAGTTGCTTTCAGGGACGTCGCACGGGCATTTTTTGGCAAATGTCGAGTGGTCACAGTCTAGGAGTCTGCCAAAGTGTGGTATAATAAGCTCTCTTGACATTATTAAAAGTAGAAACGCTACTCAACGCACCAAAACCAGAGCCCTCCACGGTGTATATGCGCTGACACGTGCGTGTTCACCGAGACTCGCACAAACAAGAGTGAAAGTGGAAGGTCTAGCCAGAACTCACTAGGGAGGGACTGTGCATGCACAGTAGAGGTGGGAAGAGTGACTCAGAAGACACTCTAGTCTTAGACTTTAGACTCCAGCTGTAACAAATGTACTGCTGACAACAATCAGTTTTTTCCGTTTTGCCTTTTTCTTTTTCTGCAGCTCGCGACGAAAAACTTTTGATAGGGATAATTGCTGCTTGAAAGTCTACCCTTTGGAATCCGATTTCTTTTAAAATTTGCTTTGAAAATTATGTAGCCGCCGTTTCGCCCTTTCGATTCCTTTTTATTTTTTCATCACTTGTCGACGCGTTTTCGTTCTCCCCCATAGATCTCGCGCGCGTGTCCGTCCCCCGTCCGGGATTTCGACACCGCTGCCCGTGGGCGTGCTTGCATCCCCGACTCACACGCGGTTAACAGTGTTGCGTAGCACGAAAACGTGTCCGAACCGTCGCGACGTGTGCGATCGTCGCGTCCACGGTCACATCTCATCCCTGCGTAGACACAGACTTTTTTCAGGGGTTCGTCCGCCACAACCACCAGGGTCGGCCACCCGCCTGCGGCAAGATGCTTCGACACGCGATACTCGTCTTGGTTCTTTGTGTATGCGCGACGGTGGCGCGCGCACGGAAGGTTTGCAGTGGAGCTTACCATACGTGTAGCGTGGAAAAGGATGGATCGGTGATGTGCTGGGGGAAGAACGGCTTTGGCCAGCTCGGTGACAACTCCCAAGTAGATAAAGTCAACGCAACCGCGGTGTCCGAAATAGACTCAGCGACGAGCGTGGCTTGTGGAGTATGCCACACTTGTGCGTCGCTGACGAACGGTACGGTGATGTGCTGGGGCGATAACTCCCAAAAGCAGCTCGGGTTGGATATTGGGCTCATTAATGTCCCCACCGCGGTTCCCGACATTTCCGATGTGACGAGCGTGGCTGCTAATTCGTACCACACCTGTGCCCTTCTTACAGACGGCACGATAACGTGTTGGGGGTATAACGCGAACGGCCAGATCGGTGTCGGCTCAAGTGAAAATTTAATCACCACTCCCACGGCGGTTTCCGGCATCACTACAGCGACGAGCCTAACTCTTGGAAAGCAACACACGTGTGCCTTGTTGTCAAACGGTGGAGTGATGTGCTGGGGGATGAACGATTACGGCCAGCTCGGGGACGGAACCAACACAAACAGACTCACCCCAACTCCAGTTTCTGGTATCGATTCAGCGACGAGCGTTGGTGCTGGTGACACTCACACCTGCGCCGTTCTGCGGAGCGGTGGAGTGAAGTGCTGGGGGAACAACGAAATGTACCAGCTCGGGGACAGCAATACAAACAATCGGCACTCACATCTCACCCCAACGATAGTTCCTCAGATCAACTCAGCCACGAGCGTAGGTGCTGGTGAATCCCACACCTGCGCCCTGCTCAAAGATGGCGGGGTGATGTGCTGGGGAAACAACTACGAAGGCGCGCTTGGGAACGCCGTCGTTGCCTATTTTAGTAAAATCCCCGTCGCGGCGTTTGACTTGACCTCCGCGACGAGCTTGTCTTCTGGAGACTGGCACATGTGCGCCGGACTGAAAGACGGGTCAGTGAGGTGCTGGGGAAATAACGAACATGGCCAGCTCGGGGACGGCACCACAACAAACAAAGACACCCCGACCGCGGTTTCCACGGTCGCGATTGGCGCGAATTGCGCGGTCACGAACCCAGTCAACGGCAACGCCGGCGTCGGAAGCGACAGCTGCGGTGGCAAAACCACGTTGAACGTGGGGGAGTCGTGTGCACCGGGTTGTGACGCCGGATACACGGTATCGGGGTTAACCACGTGTTCGGCGGCGGGCGACACCTCGGTCGCGACGTGCGCGCCCCTCGACGTCGCTTCTGGAGGCGACCACTCGTGTGCGAGTGCGAGTTTCGGCGAGGTGACGAGCTGCGGCTTGAACGACTGCGACCGGCTCGGGAACGGTGAAATCGACGGCAGCGACGTAAAAAGGGCTTGACGGTAGTGGTGACTTGTAAATACAGATCAGACCTTTCGACGTAGTGGATGAGTGGAGTGCGCCGAGTGAAATCAGAGCAAAACCAAGCATGGCATCTTTGACCGGCAGCATAATTGTTTTGGTCGGTGACCAGATTGCCAGATCAACGCGCGCCGTCTCGTGTTCGTTTCGTGCGTGGTCGGCAACACGCTGCAACGACTCACGCGCCCCATCATCGCAGGTCGTGGCCCGTAAGCTCGTTACAGCGCGCGCGTGACCATGACCACCAAGGGTCCTTAAACAGAAAGGAATGTCCCATTTGAAGGGGCGCGGCGGTGCGAGGATGGCGCCGGTCCCGCCCGCGGAGGTCGCATCCGCAGCGACAGCAGATGCTGATGCATTCGCGTCGAGGCTGGAGGCGCTCGCTGCGACGCTCCCTAAGCCTTCCGTGCTGCCCCTTGCCCGGTCGGGGGACGAAGACGGCACCGCCGCGGCGAAAGCGTTCGAGGAAGTCGTATCCATTGAGAAACACACGACTTGGTACTCCAGTGGAAAGAGACATCTTCATCAGCCCCAACTCGAGGCGCTGGCGGGTCTGGTTATCGCTCCCATGGTGCGCGCGCGAGGCGAGAACGAACCACGAGTGCTCCTGGAGCTAGGGGCTGGTCGCGCGTTACTGGGAAGAGTGGTGGCCAACTTGACAGGCGCCACGCTCGTGGCGGTGGACCGCCGGCGCGCCGGGGAGGTTTCATCGCGTCCACACCACGACAGTCACGAGGCGGATGAAGAGGATGGCGAGGAGGTCCTTGAGGTAAAGAACCACAGCAGCCCTGACACGGAGATGGATAACAAAACGCGAAGAGTCGTCGCGGACTTGACGAAAAGTTTGTTTTCCGATCTTCTCCCCGACGCGCGCGTCAAAACGCAAACGGAGACACACGGAGCCGTCGTCGTTGCGAAGCACCTGTGTGCCGGCGCGACGGACGCGGCGTTGCGTTTGTGCTTGACGGGAGGAACGTGTGTGCGCGCCGTGGCGCTCGCGCCGTGCTGCCACCCCCAAATTAAATGGGACGAGTACTCTGGCAAAGAATGGCTGATGGGTCGTTGGGGCGGCTTTGGAGAGACTGAATTTACCAAAATGCTCGCCCTGGTGGCGTACTCCAAGGAACGCGCTGGTACTTCCGCCTTGACTTTGGAACGGTACCACTCCCCGACGCTCGGGGTGCTGGCAAACATTCCGGGGGGGGCGGCGAGGTTGCGACGACTGGGGAGGAAGGCGCGCGTGGTCGTAGAGACGGGACGCGCGTTTGCGTTGAGGAACGGTGGGTTCGAAGACGCCAAAGTGTGTCGCTACGTCGACGCCGGGGTATCGCCTGATAACCTAGTAGTGATTGCCGGCACGGCGGCGGATATCAAAAACGTGTGTGGGAATGATCAAGCGCGCGCTGCGCGTAAGATCCTTCCTTTCGGTGTGCCCATACGAGGCGTCGTCGCGCACGTCAACGCCGCCGGCGGCGCCGCAAACGGCTCGCTGTCCAAACGTCTGGCGGAGTACCTCCTGGAACATCGAGGCCGTTGTTTCCGTAACCATGACGCGGACGCGTACGTATCGTCCGTCACACCGACCGTAGCGCAACGACCTCACGGCGAAGCTACGCAACGGGAGAAGAAACAAAAAACGCAAAACGACCCCTCCGCGCCGCCCGAAAAGCGCGCGCGCGTGGACACAACCAATGTCGGCACTGATCCCTGGGAAAGTCTCAACACCGTACCTGGAGATGACAACAAATTTATCAAAAATAATGAAACAAAGGAGAGTACTGGGAACGCTTTGGTCCCCGCTTGTATGATCGGCGGCGATCCCTGCGAAATTCTCAATGCGCTCACCGCTGGAGATGACAACAAATTTGTCACGCAATGCGTCGGTATGCTCTGTCCGTTTGATTCCTGTCTTGTACCTGAAACAGGTGCGAGGCTCTCTATGACGCTCGAGCGCCTCGTCGCGCAAGTGGTGACTTCTTTGGATTCCGACCGAGTTTCCATCAAAGTGCGACTCAGCGCGTTCCCGCGCTCGCTCGAGCCCGCGCTCGTGGCCGCGTTCGCGAGCACGGAAATCAACCTGCACCCCACTCAATTCACGCACACTTTGAACGTCACGCAGTGGTTCTCAAATCCGGATGACACGGAGAAAGAGGACGACGAATACGCGTTGTTGTGGTGCGTTTTGCGTCGCGACGAGTGGGACCCAAACGGGTGGCGTCAAAAAATTGAGTCAACTTCCGATGACAAACAAATGACGCGCGCGTCTCGCGCGCTCGTGACGAGCCTCGGGGAGTGCATGCATCGCCTTCCCGCGCACTTGGGTGATGATTTTCAGATGAAAAATATAAGGAAGATTTTGCTCGTCACCGACGACGGCGAAGAGGTTGAAAACGCGCTGAAGCGGTGGTGTTTCGAAACCGCGGGCGCGAAAACGGTGGTCGTCGCGCGACCGAGACGCGAAAAAAGCTCCGGAGACTCGGGAGACACGTGGGATATTGATTTTGAGGAGTACCCCACCTCCGTGCCCCTAAACTTCACTTCTGTGTCACTGTGCGTGTTCCGTCTGGGAAGGTGTTTCGACGATATCGCGGCGATTCTTAAACAAGTTTCTTTGGAGTATTCTCCGAGTCACGGCGCAGACGCGCCGCGCAGACTCGCGCCAAACGCCTGGTTCGTCGGTCCCGGCGTGAAGCTCGGGAGACTCGCCAGGCACAGGCGCGTGGCGGATCGCGTGGTTGCGACGCTGAAGCAAAACGGCTTTGAAGCCACAAAAGTCCTACACCTCTGTTCGGACAGGGAACAGGAACGAACCGTGGCGTGCCGGAACGGTTCAGCCCAAGTAGGTTTAGAATAGAAACGATGCGATGCTTATCACACGACTATGGACATACTCATTGTTCACTCGTCCTCGTCGTCCTCGTCGTCTTCATCCTCGTCGGCGCCGTAGCGGGCGATGATATCCGCGTCCGCGGCGATTTTCACCACGGGCTCGGCCACGAGAAGCTCGCTGCCCGGTTCTCTGCCCGTGGGCAGACGTAAACAGAAATACACCAGGTTCACCAGAATCGCAGTCACGGGCTTGAACAGCGCGAAGACGGCGAGGAACAGGACGAACATGCCGAAACCACCAATCTTGCGTAGCTTGCCTTTCCAGTTATCGTTATCGCCGCCGCCACCGCCGCCGAACCACTTCTTGATCCCGCCGCCAAATCCGCCGCCTCCGCTGTCGTCGAACTGCGCCAGGGAGTCTTCTCTGAACCGGGATCCCAATCCCTCCATCAGCGCTCGGCGCGCTTCGTCCTCCTTTTTTCCCTTGGCCACGACGCGCGCACCGCGAACGGCGTTGTGTCTTTTACGCATCCCACCGCCGGGAACCGCGCCCGAAAGGGACGCCGTCGCGCGAACTGCGCGGCCGCGGCGCGCGGCCGCCACCGTCGGCCGCACCGTGACGAGGCTTCCGACAGCCAGCATGCTTGATTACTTGGCTCTGTACTGGCACGAACGCGGGTCGATGCGGACGAGGCAAGACCTTCAGTCGGACGCGCACGCCTAGTTGGCGGTGTCCACGTAAGTCGCAGTCACGGCGTCGCTCAAGCGCGCCTGTCCTTTATGCGCCACCGCCGCGACCAACAGCGGATGGTGAGAAAAGCGCCGCCTGCCACGGATAAGCACAGAGATCCTGAGATCGGTGAAGACTACATTTTTCAAGAGTACAACCTTTCAAGCTGACCGACACGACTTTCAACATTTGTCGGTCACAGCAACGGCTTCTCTCGACCGAGAGGCAGGCGATCGCGATATTGAAACACGTCACAACCACTCGCGCACGTTCCGCGGCACTTCGGCGGTCTTCGCCCGCGAGTCGTTCCCGTCTCGTCGGTGACTCCAGACATGTCATCGCCCATGGCGCTGGGTCCCGTCGCGTCGGTGCGCACACACCATCGCGGACAAGCGTCGTCTGTGAAACCAACCCGACGTCATCACGTCGGTTCGGTTTCGTCTCGAGGCGTAGCTCGGCGCGCCCCCGACCCCCCCCGCGCAGTTGGCGCGGTGATCTCGCCAACCCTGGAGTTGAACCCCGCGCTGATGACTGCGACGACCGCCAGGCTCGTCGCGGTGGTGCCTGGTGGCGACGCGGCTTCGTTCCTGCCGTATCCTCCTGGCTTGCCAAGAGAGGCGCTTCCCGGGGGTGGAAAAAACAGCGGTCCAGACTGGACGGAGGTCATGTCCCACATGGCCTTGCGTTTGACCTGGGTGGACCCGGCATTTGAAATGGTGGTGTTGCCTCATGACGCGTCTGTTGACGAAATCGCGAAAGCGGCGGAAAACGCGGATGTGTTCATCGTCGTGGGCGTGACGGATGAATCAAACGCGAAGTCGCTGCGACAAGTTTTCGCAAACGTCCCAACCGGCGCCGCGCTCGGGTGTTGCGAAATGTTACAAAACGAGAGTCGAATCGCGTTCCAGCCGTTGACTGAGATGCGCAAAATGGAAGCCAAGCTCGTGCCTTGGGGGCAGGCATCGAAAGATTTGCGAACCATGGACCAGGTGTTTTCGCTGTTCAAGCGCGAGAACCACCTTGATTTGCTTTTCTTACATTTGTTATTGATCGACGCCGCCGGCGTGCGCGTTCCCGCGGTTGACATCAACCAGGACTTGAACGTCCAGAACGTGTGGTGCATCGCGAGCAACTGCAACAAACAGCTGTTCGCGTGTTACGGCAACGAGAACTGTGGCAAATCCTTAGACTGCATCGACGACTGCGGCTTGAACGACCAGGTGTGCACGTACACGTGTATCCGGAGCTACCAAAACAAAGAGTTTGAGCGCCTCGCGCGGTGTATGTTACACAGCCACAACTGTTTGGGAAACGACGCCATACGACCTGAGCTGCCTGAGGTGATGCCCATGACGGAGTGGAGAGGCAACCCGCTGTCCCACGACGACGCGGAGGGGATCATGCAGGGGTGGTACGGCACGGAGGCTGGGCAAAAGCCGTATTCGTGGCTCGCCGTCGCCGGGCAAAACCCGGCGTACGACCACTTCCCGTGTCAGTACCAGATCTGGTACAGGGGCAAGGCCAAGGGGAGTTTCTGGTACAACCCCGTGTTCAAGGTCCAGACTTTGGACGGGGACGAGGTGTGGCGCCGGTCGGACTACCGGTGTAAGCGAGGCGACGTCCCGGGGACTTTCTACTTTTCCTTCATGGACAACGGCGTGACGTCGTTGGAGTACTGGCGAATCGTGGACGCGGCGGATGACCTTTCATGGTCGCTGTACTACTACGCCGGGGCGGCGAAAGTCGCGGGGCAGGCGTACATCGGGGCGGTGCTCGCTACGAAGGACGGGATGTGGCCTGACGTGAGTGAGTTGCCGCGGATCGAGAAAAGCCTCTGGGAGGGGTGCGGCGTGAAGCTGTGGGAGATGTGCGAGGTGGACAACGGGAACTGCGGAGACGCGCCGCTGGATCCGTACCACGAAACTAAGCTCATGCCGTCGCTCGTGGGGAGACAATAGTTTCGTTGTATATGTCGATTGTGTACTTTCGTTGTATTCGAGTGTTGTGGGTGACTTAAAACTCCTAGGACCTGCATGGTGCTTGCTATGTGTATACGCTTTCTTTTTCATTCCGAAGTCGGCTCTCGTTGAAGATTTCTGGGTAATCGAAACAAGCCCAATCAACGCACGGGCTCGTCCGCTTTCGTCATGCTATGGTCGTCCACGTGTCCTTCGCCGTCCGCATACACGGGTGTTCCGTTTTCGTCCACGAACCCGGTGTCCACCTTGATGCGCTTGTTTTCCATCTCTTCCAGGGTCGGGTTCCCGAAAGGCAAGTTCGTCACGCCGTTTGCAATGTCCTCCATGATGTTTCCAGTCGCGGGGGGGTGGGGAGGGTACCCTCCCCCGGTGTACACAGGAGGCGCCGGCGCCGCGGTCTTCACCGATGGCGGTACATCAACGTAGTGGCGGTACATCAACGTCGCACCGACGACAATCACGATGAATCCGATGACGTACGCCGCGCTTCGGGCCCAGGTTTGCTTGGTGGGTGTTACCTTCTCCACATTCGCGGGCGTTGCCCCGTATTGAATGGTGATCTTTTGCCCGGGCTTGCTGAAAGCAGCCGCCTCTACGTCCGACATGGTGACGGAAGGCTTGTGTAATCCGACCGCGCAACAAGGTTGACGAGGGTCGGCGCGCTCGTCGTGTGCAGGCAGGTTAAACGCGGATCCTGAAGTGTTTTTTCAGTGACACGATACACGGTAGCGGATTATAACTCCTGGATTGACGATCTAAATAGTGGGTACAATATAGACCGTCATTCTTGAGTCAAGGGAACATTCGAGTCCTTCGCAGTTTTTTTGGTCGATCCGAGGCTACGCTTTTTCTTTTGGGTTGATGGATTTTTTTTTATTCATCAGTCCACGGTACCATGCCGGTGGTGGGGCTCCCCGTCGCCGTAGGCGCGACGGCGACAGGCGCATCGCGTGCTTCCACGCGTCTCCTATCCGTGTGCCGCGTTCGCGCTTACGCGAAACCGGATGCACGCGTCCGTCGCTCTGTGTTCGACGCAAGAAATCTTATTATAACGAACGCGAAGTTTCCCAAAAAGCACCGGTGGGTCACGCACGCTACGCGCGATGACCGCCCCCCCGTGCCGTCCGTCTCGTCGACGCGCCCTGGTGACCGCACTCAAGGCGAAGGGTCGAATGACTGGGTAACCTTAACCGGGCTCGCCGCGCTGGCGATATTTATTTGCTACGCCGACCGAAGCAACATCAGCACCGCGATCATCCCGATGGCGAAACAGTTTTCGTGGGACAAAATCGCGGAAGGCGGCGTGCTTTCTGCGTTTTTCTACGGCTACGGCCTGACCCAGATTGCGGGAGGCCGGGCTGCGGATAGATGGGGGGGGAAGAACGTGTTACTAATAGGTGTCGTCGCGTGGTCGCTGGCGACGTTTCTCACGCCGGCGGCGGCGGCGGCGGGCGCCGTGCCGCTCGTCGTCGCTCGCGCGGCGCTCGGCGCGGGCGAAGGCGTGGCCTTCCCCGCCGTGCACGCGCTCATCGCACGCCACGTCCCTTCCGACTACCGGACCACCGCGGTGGCGACGGTAACAGCGGCGTCGTACGCCGGAGCCGCGTTCGCGTTCGGGGTGACGCCGTACGTAGTCGTGACAGGGGGCGGGTGGGAAAACGCTTTTTTTTTCTTCGGAGCCGCCGCGCTCGTGTGGGTCCCGCTGTGGGTACCCGCGGAGTTTCAAGTGGTGCGTGATGTTGGGGAGGCGGGCGAGGGGGTTGGCGATGGAGTGGTGACGGGAAATACGAATAAAAATAATGAACATGGAAGGAAGGTTGAAAATAAAGTGGTTCCGCGATCCACCGCTGAATTCAAAAGCAGCGGCTGGATACAAGAGTGGCTGGGTTTGATGGAAACAAACGAAGTGCGAGCGATTTGCATCGCGCAATTCGCGCAGAGCTACGGATCGTACGGCTTGCTAAGCTGGCTCCCTACGTATTTCGACGAAGCCCTCGGTGTGCCTCTGGCCGACCTCCCCGCGTTCACGGTGCTGCCTTACTTCATTCAAGGCGCGGTCGGGGTGGGCAGCGGTTTGTGGGCAGATAAATTGCTGCGCGAAAAGGCGGTTCCAAAACTACAAATCCGAAAAGCGTTTCAAGCCGTGGGGATGGTGGGGCCGGCGGTTTGTTTGCTAGCCGCGGCGTACTTGGGCAGCCAAGGCGTTGACGGCCACGTGCCTGAGGGAAATATTTTCTGGGCCGCCGCCTCCGTGGACATCGGCCTCGCCCTGTCCGCCCTGACCTTAGCGGGAGTCAGCGTGAGTCACCTCGACGTGGCGCCCAAACACGCCGGCCTAGTGTTCGCCACGGGGAACACGTGCGCCACGATAGCCGGGCTAATCGCGGTTCCATTTTCAGGGTTGATTTTGGAAAAAACGCACCAGAACTGGAGCATCGTGTTCGGAGTCATAGCGCTCGTGTTCATTTCGGGGGCGGTTGTGTGGTGCGCGTGGGTGGGGGATAAACCGGTGGAAGCGGATGACGTCGTTTTCGTGGTGGATGATGGATGGATGAATTGAGATCTGATGAATTGGCAATGATTTCTTTTTTTTTTAGTTGCGTTCCGTCGCGGCGCGAACCAATTTATCGTCGTTCAAAGCGGAAGCATCATCACTCGTCCGAGCGCCGCTCGCGCGCGATGGCCATGGCACCGCCCAAGCCCAAGATGGGGGTCGACCCCGCGCGCAGTCGCGATATCATGGACGATATGGTCAACGTGGTACGTATCGGGCGCGCTCCCGTCCCCGCGCCCCCCCGCCCGCGCCGTTTTGAAATGCGCGAATGTAAACGTTCCCCTTCCGCGACAGCTGCTGACAAAATCCCTCCCCCACCCCACGCGCAGGTGGAGACGTACGTTGCTGATGGATTCGACTCGTTCGAGGAGTGCTTGACACAAGAGCTCCCCCAGGATGATGAAACCGAGGCGGCGCTGAAGGCTGGTTTGGATGTGATGTACCGCGCGGCGCAGGAGCGGATAGACGAGCACTTCGGCCGGTTCGCCGAACACGCCTCGTCCACGTGCTTCGCCGTCCCGAAGGAGCTGTTGCAGGCGCAGGACCTCGCGGAGAACCTCCCGTCGTGCTCCGTGGAAGAAGAGCGCGCGCTTGATGACCAGCTTCGCGCGTTGAGGAAGAGACTGGCGCACGCGAACGCGATGCGCACGCACTGCGACGCGCAGTGCGACGCGTTGCAAGTGGAGATGGCGGACCATGCGCATGTGGTGACGCAGTTGAGGCTGGGGAAGGAAAACGCGGTGCTCGGCGGGGTGAAGGGCGGGAAGCGGGGTGTGGAAACCGCGGCGGCGGCGGTGGTCGCGGCGGCACGACAGCTCGCGCCGTTGCTTGAGCAGGCGGAAGAAATGCAGCGGCGCGGTTTGGCGTTTAGCGACGCCGCGGGCGTCGCGCCGTTTGGCGACCCCGCGGTTGGCGCGAAAAACGCGCTGCGCGAACACTTTGCGAAAGGCGCCACGCTGGAGGTCCTCAAGGCAATCAACTCAAGGCTCAACGCGCGGAAAGCGACTTTGGTGGCGGGAGTGGAGTCGTTTAATTAACTCTGAAGCGTTTGGCGCGCCGTGTAAGACGAAGACGAAGACGTTTTTACCATCATCATCGATTGACCATCATTCGCTCACAGATTTCTTTCCTTCCACGACGCCGCGGGCATGCCGTTTGGGAAGACATTTTTCGTGGCGAACCGCTCCCACTGCGCCTTGCAAAAGTCGAGGGTTTTCAAAACCACGTTCGCGCGCTTTCGCTTGCCGCCGCCGCCATAATCGATCGACCCGCCGCCGCCCATCATCCCGCCGTACCCGCCGCTCGGCATCTGGCCGCCGGCCAAGCTCCCTGAGTTCCCCGCCGCGCCCGCCAGACCTCCCCCGGGAAGCACGCTTTCGTTCGCCGCGAGCGAGATGAAGAACCCGAACGGCACGATCCAGACCACCATCAGGAAAAAACCCAGGAGGTACTCCACGCTGTTGAACTCAATCGTGTCGTTCCTGAAGTGCCGCATCCACATGAAGTGGTTCGCCACGAGCGCCACCACTGAGCCCAGAAACTCAGGACTTGTGAGCGCCATGAACGGGAACTTCCGAAGCAACGTGTGGTACGTGCACTGCGCGGTTATTGAAAGGAAGATGTTCACGAACGGCAACCGGTCCACCACCCACAGCGCCACGTGTAACCCGATGGAGATCTTGATGGACCACCCCAACACTTTCTTCGTCACCCGCGTGTACTCCTCAACCATCTCCGCGAGGTAGTACAAACCAGTCGCCAAACACACGGCGATGAACACCAGGAACAAATACCCGCCCGTGTACACCACGATGTTGGAAAGGAACGGCATCGCGGATGTGCCTTTGCTCGCCGAACGTCGCCGCGCGAGGGTGTGGCCGCCGCGATTTTTGTGCTTGGATCGCTGTGCTTTTCGTACAAGACGCGGCTCGTGGCGGTTTTCCCGGTTTTTGTTTTCGTTTGCCTGGCGTCTCCTTCTCCTCGCGTCGCCACTCTCGGCACGCAGGGGCGCCGTTCGGCGTTGCTAGGATGTCGGAAAAGCCCCTGGATCGTATCGTGTTACGTTACCTTCAGAAGCGGGGGTACACGGACGCAGAGCGCGCGCTCCGAACCGAGGCGAAAATCATCAGCGTCAGTCAGATGGCGCTCGTACCGCACCTCGGCGCCGACGCGAGCATCGCGGACCACATCCTGTACCACAACGAAACAGACAGCGATCCGGAGTCGCTGATGGAGGGGTATCGTCTGCTTCGCGAGTGGACGCACCAATCGCTGGACCTGTACAAGGTGCGCCTCCCACCGTCGCGCCATCATTCGGGAGCGCGCGAAAAACAACAAGCAACCCTAAAATGCGCGACCGATCCGACACCGCACTCGCTTCCCCACCTCTTTTGTTCAATGCCCTGACCCATCTTTTTGTTCCCTCCACACCACAGCCCGAGCTGCTTCGCGTGTTGTACCCGATGTTCGTGTACTGCCACCTCGAGCTGGTCAGCGCGGACGTCCCCGAGCTCACCAGGGAGTTCCACCGACGTTTCGCCACCGATCACACGCTTTTGCACCACGACGAGACCGTCGCGCTCGCGGGCCTGGCGACCCCCGCGCACCTCTCGAGCGACCCAACGGCTTTGAAGTTCAAAAACAACCGCATGTCCGTGCGCGTGTGCGCGTACACGTTTGATTTACTCGTAAAGTACCTGCACGTGGCGAACCAGATGGCGCTGCTCGCAATTTTAAATGGAAACATCAGCGTCAGCGTCACGGACGGCGACCCGGTTCCGGGTGAGGACGAAACCGCGGTCGCCGCGCGCGCCACGATCACGGGCACGGGCCCGCCCAGTAAGGTTGACGTGTTCAACGCGAAGAAACACGGACGGTGGGGTTTGTTGGAAACGTCCATCGAGGTCAGGGCGATGGACGAGTTCGATGATGAAAAGCTGCGGTTGGAAAAAGAAAACGGGAAAGACGACGACGACAACAAGGCGAAGGCGGGCAAGAAAGGTGGGACCAAGAAAGCACCTGAGCTCGAGTCAGTTACAAAAGAAGACCCCGACGCCGATGACGACCGCGACCTGCCCACGATCGTCAAAAGCGAAATTCCAATTCCGACGCTCGCGCACGACGCGGCGCTCGACGCGGTGGAGGACGTGCGGTACCGCGCTTTGGTCGGGCCTTGCCCGGGAAAACTGCCGTCGTGCGCCTTTTACACCTTCACGCACGCGCACGCGGTTCTGAACTGCGCGTCCGCGTCGCTGGACGCCTCGCTCGTCGTAGGCGGGTTCGCGGACAGCGTCGTGAGGCTGTGGGACATGAACAAAGCCGTGCCGGGCGGGACGGACAAGTACGAAACCGACCCGGCGAGCCGCGCGCGGCGCGCCGCGAAGGACGCCGCGCTGGACGCCCCCGCGGCGGACAGAGGCGAGGGAGGCGGGGACGTGGAGATGCAGGTCGCTGACGGCGACGGCGACGACGGCGCGACGATTGTTGCGATTGGCGTCTTTCCAAACCCCCAATCGCAGACCAATCACCCCGTCGGCGGAGTTCAAAAAGGTTCCAAAGTCGCGCGTCCCGCGCCTTGCGTGGAGTTCGTGGGCCACGCCTCCGCGGTGCACGGCGTTTCCATCTCCCCCGGGAACGAATTTCTGCTCTCTAGTTCAAGAGACTCCACCGTCCGCGTGTGGAGCGTTGCGCTAGAGACGTGCCTGGCGTCGTACAAGGCGCACGACTACCCGGTGTGGGACGTGCAGTGGTGCCCCGTGGGGCACTACTTCGCGACGGCGTCGTACGACGGAACCGCGCGCGTGTTCGCGATGGACGCGCCCGCGCCTCGCCGCGTAATGGTGGGCCACCTCGCCGACGTGGACTGCGTGGCGTGGCACCCGAACTGCAACTACATTGCCACCGGGTCAGCGGACAAGACGGTCCGGTTGTGGGACGTCGCGTCTGGGGAGTGCGTGCGCGTTTTCGTCGGCCACAGCGGCGGCGTCGCGGCGCTCGCCGTGAGCCCGCGCGGCGACGCCGTGGCGTCCAGCGGCGACGACGGCAGCGTTTTGGTGTGGGACCTCGGGACCAGCCGGTGCGTGCACCACTTCGTGGGACACGTCGGGGCGGTGCACTCGCTGGAGTGGGCGTTTGGGCGCGGGGATTTGTTAGCGTCGGGCGGCGCGGATGAAACCGTGCGGCTGTGGGACACGTCGGCGAGTTCGGGTTCCGACGCGGGCGCGAGCGCGAAGCCGCTGAGGAAAACAGTTGGTGGGGTTCGGGGAGGGGACTTTTCGGTGGCTAAAAGAGGACCGGTTCAAACCCTGCGCACGAAAAACACACCGGTGTGCGCCGTGGGGTTCACGGGGAGGAACGTGTTGCTCGCGATGGGAGCGAGAGCGCCGAAAAACGAAACGACGTAGAGAGCGCGTTTTTGTTTTTTTGACTCTCAGGTCTGACAAAAAAAACCCATCCCTTGCCTTTCCTCGCCTGTCCTCGCGTTTGCCGTTTCCCCATGCACTGCGGGACTGCTCCGCGTCGCGTCGTTGTGTCGTTTCGTCCCGCGAAACAAACAACTGGATTGGCCTACACAGCCACACTATTCCTCGCCCGTGCCTGCCGCCCACGTGCGCCGCATCTCCACCTTCTTTACTCTTTCTTTTTTGCCCACCGTTCGAACGTTCGACCTTTTTCGCGAAATCGGCTTGGAGCAGACGAGCAGGTTTCAAATGGTGACTCAGAGGTGACCACTGTGACTCGCGCGCTGAAGGCGAGATTGAGGCGCGCAGCCGGCGAGCTGCGTGACGGTCTGGTCTGCGGGACGCGTCAGGTACTGGTCGAGCGCGTGGTGAGAGCTGGCCGGTGCGCCTCTCTCGGTGGTCGCCAGACAACCGCGAATGGTGACAATGATGCGAACACCCGAGCCTGAGCATTGGCGGGACGACGGCGCTGCGGGCTACGACGAGACTTACGCTGAGTCTCCCAGCGTATCGCGTTCGTACGACGCGCGTGAAGTCGATCCAGTGGTACGTTTTCACCTGTCACATCGGAACCGCGCGCGCGAATCCCTAATCGCTCCCTATGCTCCTCCCAACGCCGATCGTCACGCATTTCGTTGTTGCCATTCTGGAAAAGCACAATCAAATCATTCCGAGGATTGCGTCCAGGTCAGCTCGCGCCACAGTTCTGTGCCGAAGTGCGCTGACCCTGTCTCCCCCCGCAGGTCGTCGAGGATATCCTGAACCACTCGGAAGAAATCGCCGTGGCCGAAGATGGCCACGGTGGAGAGGTCACGTTGCTTCGCTTGCTCAAGGTGCGCGATCCTCCGCGCGTTTTCGGCGCGTTTGGCCGAATTTTGGCAAAGAGTTTGTCTCCGTCGCCAAACGACCGCCGCGCGCGTGTCGCGTCCGCGGTATTCCCACTCACCTTTCCCTTCCTTCCCCCCCCGCGCAGGCGTACGAAGCGGTCCTCACCGAGCACGGCATTTCCCCTGAGGAGGACACGAACTACTACCGCTTTCTACTGAAGCTGTCGTTGGATCCCGATCCGGATTGGTGGGTCAAGTACGAGCGCGAGAAATCGCGCGTCGCGCGCGTCGGCGGCTTGAGCGGCCGCTCTCCCCTTCGCGCTGCGGTGCGTTCGGTGAACGGCGGTGCCTTTGTGTGGAAAAGCGCGATGCGGATTCCAGGAGGGGGGTCTCCGCACGGTTCCGGGGGTCCGACTTCAAACGACGACGGATTCCCCGACGACTCGCGGGAGTTTGCCGCGGATCCGCGGCGCGCGCGCCGCGACGCGGTGGACGAGCGCGAGCGCGAAAGCGTTTCGCGCAAATCTTCCAAAAAAAGTAAACCTCGCAAACACAAACACACGGACGACCCACACGACGTGGACGACGCAGACCCCGCGGAGAGCGGGTATTTCGATTTCAAACTCACCGCGGCGGCGTTCCGGGTGTGGCTACGACGCGCGGCGTCGCTCGCCGCGCTGCGCGCGGCGCGCGAAGCCGCGGTTGAGAACTGGATGATTTCCGTTTCGTTCTGGGAGTGCAACGCGCTTAGGCGGTCCGTAGCGCGGTGGCGCGCCAGGCCCGCCGCGATGACCTTTCACGCGCTTCGCTTCTGGCACGGCGAGACCACGCGCGGGCGGTTCAAGTACTGGAAGGAGCACGCGCACCGGATCCAGCGCGGGCGGGCGGAGGAGGCGATTGGCGTCAAACGCGCGCTCGCGGCTTGGTCCGGGAAAAACCTGAGGTTTTGTTTTGCCAAGTGGACGCACACGATCGGCGAACAGAACGCGGCGCGCGCGGATATTGTGCTGGTGGCGAGTCTGAAAGGACGCGCGCGCGTGCTCCGCGCGTGGTCCGCGGAAGCCGCGCGGTCGCGGTTGCTCGCTCGTCTCGGCGGCGACGCCGCGGCGCAGACCACGCGTCGTTTGAAGATTTCGTGTTACGTCAAGTGGCGCGCCGCGTTTCATGAGCGGCAACGCCGACGCGAGATTATGCGCCGCATTGGTTCGCGCATTCGAAGCAGGGTGTTGTCCGGCGCGTTGATGGGATGGCGCGCGAACGTGGATCGCGCTCTCCACGCAAAGGCGACGCTCGACCGCATCGCTTCGCGCGTGCGCAACCGCACCCTTCACGCTGCGTTCGGGAAATGGTCAGAAAGCGCGTCGAAGGCGTCGAACGAACGCGACAAGCTCCGCGCGATCGCCGCGAAACTGATGCACGGCTCAGCCACGCGGTGCTTACGCGCGTGGCGCGACTTCGCTTCGGAACAAACGCGGTTAGAGGAATTGTGCAAGAAAGTATCGTCCCGCATTTCGATGCTAGCAGCGGTTGGCGCCTTTGCGAAATGGCGCGATTTCGCGGAAGAAACAATTCGGCACCGTGACGTGTGCACCCGTATCGCGACGCGTATTCTCAATCGCGTGAAGCACGGCGCGTTCATGGCCTGGATTCAATACGCCGAAGCCATCCGCCGCGACAAGGAGTGCTTCGAGCGCGTGAAGGCGTTGCCGGAACGGCGATTGGCGCGTTTCGGATGGGCGTCGTGGCGCGAGGCGTATGAGCTTCGGGTGAAGATGCGTCGCACCATGCAGATGTCGACGAACTCTTCGGCGGTGCGCGCGCTGCGGCTGTGGAAAGAACATGTCCGCGGGGTGAAGGAAGAGGAGCGCGCCGCCTTGAAAGCGATGGAGTTCTTGCTCAACCGCACCGTCGCCGGCGCCTTTGCGCGTTGGCACGAGGCTGCGACAGAGCTCGTTGAGCTCCGCGAAAAAATGCACCGCGTGATAGCGCGAGTGGCGCAGCGCAGCGTGGTCGGTGCTTTCGAGCGCTGGCGCGAGGCTGCGACAGAGCTCGTTGCGCTCCGCGAGAAGATGCACCGCGTGATGGCGCGAATGGCGCAGCGCAGCGTGGTCGGTGCTTTCGAGCGCTGGCGCGAGGCTGTGACGGAGCTCGTTGCGCTCCGCGAGAAGATGCAGCGGGTGATGGCGCGAATGGCGCAGCGCAGCGTGGTCGGTGCTTTCGAGCGCTGGCGCGAGGCTGTGACGGAGCTCGTTGAGCTCCGCGAGAAGATGCAGCGGGTAATGGCGCGAGTGGCGCAGCGCGCGGTGTCTGGCACGTTCAATCGCTGGCGCGAGGCTGTGACAGAGCTCGTTGCGCTTCGCGACAAGATGCAGCGGGTAATGGCGCGAGTGGCGATGCGCGCGGTGTCTGGCGCGTTTGAGAAATGGCGAGGCGCCGCTAATGAAAGCAACGAGCTTCGTTTGAAGGCTGAAAAAGTAATCGCTCACTTGGCGATGCGCGCCGCGAGCGGCGCGCTCGTTCGCTGGAAGGAGTTTGTCGAGGAAACGAAGCACATGCGCGATTTGATGCGGCGCGCGGCGAGCGCGGTCACCAAGCGGCGCATGATTGGCGCGTTCGCGTTGTGGAAGGAACAGCTCGAGGAAGGCCGCGGGCAGCTCGAAGCGGCGCGGAGGGTGATCGGCAGGGTGACGTACGGCGCGGCGTGGCGCTCGTGGCGCGAAAAAATCGCGCAAGCCGAGGCGCACCGCGAGCTTATGCACAAAGCGGCAAACTTCGTCGTGAACCGCGCGAAATCCGTGACGTTCTACACGTGGATGGAAATCGCGGAGACGATGGCGGAGATGCGGTTCAAAGTCTCCGGGTTCATGGCGCGCATGAACAACAAAGAGATGAGCGCGGCGTGGGAAACGTGGCAAAACTTTATGGACGACGCCGAGGACGCGCGCGCGCGCGCGGAGACTGCGATGCGCTGGTGGACGAATAAAGAAAAGCGCGGCGCGTTTACGCGCTGGCGCGATTGCGTAGAAGCCGCGCATTTGGCGAAGCGCGCGTTGCGTTTCTTCACGCACCGAGAGCTGTGCAAGGCGTTTGTGAGGTGGTGCGATTTCGTGGACAACAAGCGCGAATACGAGGAAAAAATGCGCGCGGCGCTGCGTCGGTTCGCCACCAAAGCCACGGCGTCTGGGTTTGAACGGTGGCTCGAGTTTTGCGAGCACGCCGAATCGGCGCGGCGCGCGATGTCGTACTTCACCAACGGCACGTTACTTCGAGCGCTGCAAACCTGGTCCGAACGCGTTCTCGAAGCGTCTGAAGAAAAGAACGCGGTGTACAAAGCCGTGCGGTTCATGTGCAACAACACGCTTCGCGGGTCCTTCGCGCGGTGGGAGGAGTTTGCGGTTGAGTCCTCCGAGTTGCGCGAGAAACTCACGCGCGCGGTGTCGCGCTTCGCGAAGAAAGCGCTGAACTCCGCGTTCGGGCACTGGAAAACGCTTTGTTTGGAGAAGAAAAAGGCGATGGAGATTCTGCACCGCGCGCTTTTCAAGATTCACGACCAAAAGAAAGCCGCCGCGTTTGAAAAGTGGGCGGCAATGATCGTAGAGCTGAAGGAGAAGGAGGACGTGGCTGGGAAAATTTTGTACCGCGTTTTGTTCCGCGCGCTGCGTGGCGCGTTTGAGCGGTGGCTAGATTTCGCGGCCGAAAAGGCTGAGCTTCGTGTGAAGATGGAACGCGCGGTGTCTCGCCTGCGCAACCGCGCGGTTTCCGGTGCGTTCAGCACGTGGCGCGTCGAGGTTGCGAGCGTCGTGGAAAACCGCGCGGCGGCGGCGAAAGCCGTGGGGCACTTTTTCCAATCCGCCGCGCGCGTCGCGTGGCGAGGTTGGAACGCCGTCGTCGCGCGCCGGCTGGAAAACCGCGAGTGCACCACCAAGGCGCTGGTGCTGTACGCGATGACCATTCAGGGCAAGGCGTTCCAGCGGTGGAGCGTCGCGGCGGAGACACTCGCGGAGCTGCGAGAGAAGCTCATTGTCGCGGTGCGTCGCATGGGCAAACGCGCGTTGGGCGGCGCGTTCGCGCGGTGGCGCGAGTGGGTGGGTGAGATTTGCGAAATGCGCGCCAAGCTCGCGTTCGCGGCGAAACGCCTCGGCCAGCGCGCGGTGTACGCCGCGTTCGACGCGTGGTCCACTGTTGTGGAGGTGACGCTGGAGCGAAGGCGCATTCTCATCGCGCACGTCGCGAAGCGCATGCACAAAAACGTAAGCGTCGTGTTCACGAAGTGGGCGTTGCACGTCGAGTTTGAGCTGCGCATGCGCGGCGCGCTTGACAAAGCCGTGCGCTTGATGGGCAACCGCGCTTTGTCCGCGGGGTGGGGGCGCTGGGCGGAAAAGGTTGACGAAGCGCGGCGCGTGCGTCTCGCGATGCGCAAGTTCGTGTACGGCGCGCAGCAGTTCGCGTTTACGCGGTGGTGTGCGTTTCACCAGGAAACGAAATTGCTTCGCGCAATCGGAAACGCCATGGCGCACGCGAACGCGCAGTCCACGCGGCGCTGCGTGGACAAGTGGCGTTTCTTCGCGGCGGGAGAAAAGGAGCTTCGCCAAAAGTACAAAACCGCGGCTTTGAAATTCTTCGGAAACGTAAAGCAAAAGTGTTTCGCGGAGTGGGTCAGGCACACCGTCACCATGTTGCGCGTGAAGCAGCTGATGGGCAACGGCTTGAAGCGGTGGTGTGGAAAGGCGTTGCGGTTTTGGTCCGAAGAAGCACGCGCGGCGAAGACGTTGCGCTCGAAATCGGTTTTTCTGCGGCGAAACGCGGAGGCGGGGGTCGGGCGCCGCGCGTTTCGGATCTGGATCACCTCAATGTTCGCGTTGAGGCACTGGCGTTCCAAACACAGCAAGCGCGCGTTTCGTGTGTGGACCGAATTCTTGTTAGGACGACGGGAAGACGCCGCGCGCGAGGCGAAGCTCGCGCTCGTCGTCAAGCGGTTGATGTTTGGAAATGTCTCCCGAACGTTCGCGGGGTGGCGCTTGATTCCGCACCGGAACAAGCGTTTCTTTCGAAAGCAACAAGCCCTGAAGCGCGCGATCGCGGCGGGGGACACGACGATCCGGCGCAAGCGCAAGGTCGCCGTCGCCACGGCGTGGCGCGGCTGGCGCTTCCAGATGATGGACCAAACGAAGATGGCCAACGTGAAGTTGATGCTGCGCAAACGTCTGGGCGCGGCGCGAGGCATTTTGTGGAAGCGGTGGCGGTCGTACGTGGAGCGCCGCCGGGTGAAACTTGTGACGTTCGCCGCCGCGAAGGAGATGCACGGACGGCTCGTTGCGCGAAGCGTGTGGACCCAGTGGTGTAAATACACGCAACACAGTTCCACGGAAATGGAGGCGAAGCTTCAAAAAGCCGCGGAGTTTATGTTCGGCGCGACGCTCGCCGCGAACTTCCGTAAATGGCGTTTGTTGGTGCGAGACATGAAGCGAAAGAACGCGGCGATGCAGCGCATGGTGGGTTTGCTCACCGGGTTCGGGCTGGAAAACCTGGGCGCGCACGTTTTGCGCGAGTGGCGCGAGGTTTGCCTGGCGAAGCAAAAAGGTACCTCGCACGTGCGCAAGGCGGATTCGTACCGGCGCGCCAAGGTTTTGGATCTCGTTTTTCTGTCCTGGAAAGTCCAGTCCGCGCCTTTGACAAACGCCGATTACCTCAAAGCAATCGGGGAACGCGCGGGTGACGTTTGGGACCGGGATTACGACGACGCCGGGGACTCAACGAGTCTGCACGCGCAGGTTTTAGTCCGCAGAACAAGAGCGATGTTCGACGGAAGGGACCCGGACGACGACGACGAAAGCCGCGAGGACGAAGCCGCGATTCGGTTAGCGTCGCCCGTGATTGGAAAGGCGGGAACTCTGGTGACGGCGAAAACGGCGGCGCGTCGCGCGATGCGCATCGCGGGGACCCCTGAACTCGGCGAGCCTTTTTCGCCCGTGTCTGTTTCGGATTCGGATTCGGATTCTGAAACGCACGCGCACCGCACACCCGTAGGCGTGGGCGTGGGGGGTGCGCCCTCCGCGAGGCCTCCCGCGTCGAGCGCCGCGGGGGGCGGGTTTTGCGGCGAGTGCGGCGCGAAGTTCGCGACGAAGAAGAAGTTCTGCGCCGAGTGCGGCGAGCGGCTTTGAGTTCGAAGTTCGCGACGAAGAAGAAGAAATGCGCCGGGTGCGGCGAGCGGCTTTGAGTTATTTTAATGAATTCGATTTGACGATGAGTGTTTTTGTCGATTGGAATCTTGGATTTCGATGTTATAACGTGGTTCTCATTCACTCCATGTCTATATCTGCCCCTTTAGAAATCACTTTGTACCCAAGACTTGTCAGACATGATATTTCCGCTGTGCGGGAGCCCTTGTGACCAACGTCACTGTTGTCACAGATCCCGGTCCGTTATGTTTGAAAGAAGTGTGGGCGCGTCAGACCAAGACAGACTCGGGATGCACGTAATACATCTATTTTGTGACTGACGTACCTTCGTCGCGCGCTACTCTGGTGTTATGTTTCAGTTCTACGTGTCTATATCAACAACCCTTATGTTCGTCGTTCCTCTCCCCGTCGCGCATACTGCTCGCCGTCCAGTTCGAATTCGTGCCGAAAAGAAAAACGGCGCGCAGCAGGCCGGCGGTTTCGGAATCGGTCAACGTTGTGGTCAACGGCAAAATCCAGAAAACGCCAGGAACGGACCTCACAACGACTGCGGGGCGACGGCAGCGCGGAGGCGAGCGCGGACGCGAGTGCGTATCGCGCGGCGTGCGTGCATTTGAGAGACCTCGGCGTGGCTGGGGACGCGAGCGGCTCACGTCTTGGACCCCGCGGAGCTCGCGACGTCATTCGATTTCCCGTAGCGGGCGGTCCGAGAATCGAAGATGGACGACCGCGAGCGCGCGCGTCGTCAACAGGTGGCTGAGACCAAGCGGCGGCAGCGCAAGTTCGAGGAGAGAGCCAAGGCGCGCGAAACGGCCGAAGCGGATATGGTACGCTCCGCGATACGCGCGCGTGTCCTCACATCCCCGCGCGCGCGCGCCAGCCACATCGCGCGTCCCGACAAGTTTCGTAGCACGTTTCGCCATCCCCGACACCGCGACGACGACTAACCGAACCCCCCAACCTTCCATTTTCCCCTGTCCCTGAAACCGCAGGCGAAACGAGTGCTTCAGGAACGTAAAGCGAAACGCGAGGCGGCGACGAAGGCGATACACGAACCCTCCGCGACACCGTCTCCCGGGGTCCCCAGCGCAGGCGCGCGGTTCGGCCTTCGGAAAGGCTCTGGCGTCGCCGGCGCGTTTGCGTTTGGCCGCAAAGGCCTCCCCACGCGTATGAACGCACCCGAGAGTGCATCACGCGAGCGCCCGGCCACCACCGCGTTCGGCAGCCGTGTGCGCCCTTCGCCTCCGCGGGATTGGAGCGCACGAACACGGAATGACGTGGAAGCACCCATGCGTCGTCCTTCGTGGTCGGCGTCGGAAGCGTTTTCGTCTCGAGACGAAAACGCTTGGCCTTCGAGTTCGCGCGCTTCAAAAACCAACGCGCCGTTCGAACGCGAGCGTCCTGGGGACGCCGCGCATCGCGTCCGCACGTTTCTTCGGGATCGTCATTTGAGTAGCTCGCGACAATCGGACGAATCCACTTCGTCCATAGCCTCGAAAGCAAGAAGACGTCCTGTTGGGTTCGCCGGGTCTCCAAAGGACGCCGCGTCGCCGTCCGCGCCGTGGCGACTTCTCAAAGCAAACGCGGCGGCGGACTTGGGTTTGATGCTGGGCGAACTCGAGCCCGAGCGCGAGACGAAGAATGAAATGGAAACGCACAGTGTCATGGAGAGCGATGGCGAAATCGACGAGGCGCGTGAAGAACGCTCCGTGGCGGCTCGCGCGGCTGCCGCCGAGGCAAAGGCGAAAGCCGAAGCGACAAAAGCGACGCGCGCGGCGTTTGCTCACGACGACGCTTCCGGAAATCGAGGCGGTCATCTTTCCAGTTCGCGCGACGCGTCGTTTCTTCAAATACGCCCGTCCTCTCCGGTGCAGGACTCCGCGCAGCCCTCGCCCAGTACCGCGCACGAGGATGACGATACCGTGCGCACGGTGAGGGATAGCTTGGAGATGGATAACCTTTCCGTGGTGGAACGCGAAGTCTCGTCCGCGCGAGTGTGGCGGGAAGGCGACGACGTGAGCGGCGAAGATTCCGACTCGGAAAACGAGGCGCAGACGCTCGCTGAGGCGCGCGCGGCGATGGCCGCGGCGGAGCGCACGCGCGATGGACCATCAAAGCGCCCTGTGAATCTGAATCTCTTCAGAGACAGTTTGTCAGAGATGCCGGAGGGCGCGGGGACCACGTCTGAAGCCGTGGCGGAGCTCGTGAGCTCGGTCAACGGCGTACTGGACAGCATCGACACGTTTCGATTCATCGAGTGCGGAGTCGGCGAAAACTTTGCCGGAAGACAAATCGCGGATATGCGCACGGGGCGATTCACCATGCAGGCGGACGAAACGGGTGTTGTTCCCGAGTTTTTCATTCCAGAGGCGACGGCGTCCAAGACGCGCGCGCCGGAGACGCGTGCCGAGATTTCGAACAAGGCGGTCGAGTCACCCGAGACGGGTGGTGGAAGCGGTGCCCCAGAGGCGGAAGCGCCGACGCGTGAAAACTTTGAATCGCACGCGATGGTGACACCTAGCGTTTCAGCGCCTGCTGTCCACGCGCGCGCCGTACCTCTGTCTGGAAATGAGCTGTATTTCAACCACACGCGCGCCGCTAGCGCCAAGCCTTCGCCTTCGTCGATTCCCGTGGCGACCCCCGTAGCGGTGACCCGCGAAGGTGCGATGCGCCTGGTGCGCGCGGGCATCCCGCTTCCGGACGCGTACAAGGCTGTTCTGGGCGAAGCACCGCCGCGGCTCGCCGTAGCGCTTGCGGCGAACACGTCGCCGGAGGCTGAAGTGGCGGCGCTTCCGGAGCGGCCGGAGGCGCAGGCGCCGAATCACCCGTCGGCGGGTGCGTATTTTTTCGCGCCGCGTGCCGCGCCGCCGATGCTCACCGCCGGGGGGTACGCGCAGAAGCTGGAGCCTAAGGGCCCTCCATCGTCTTCGCGTCGCCGTGCGAGTCCAACGGGGTCTGACCGCAAAAAGCCGCGCGCGGTAGCGGAGCGCGAGCTGAAATTGGAAGGGTCCTACACAGTCGCCGCCGACGAAGCGGCGTCGCGACGTCGGCGAGAGGAACGACGTTTAGCGGCGATTGAAATGGAAGCGCGTGAAGCGCGCGCCGAGGAAGTTGCCGCTGCTGCTCGACGCGCGCGCGCTGATTCCGCGCGCGACAGGCACAACACCGTATTTGCACCACCCATGGAGTACGATCGACGCGGAGTATCGTCTCACGCATCGCGATGCGACGGGTTGACCCCCCCGCCGTCCACCACGCCTCGCGCGCTCGGCGCAAAGGTGATCACGCCGCACGGCCGGCGCGCGGCGACTGACATGGGAAGTCATCGTCAGACTCGCGTGCGTTTCGCGGAAACCCCTGAGGGACGCGCGGCGCGTGAGCTTCTCGGCGGAGACAGGCTCGGGCGAGCGCCTCTCGGTGAGCGTTTCGTGAACAGGATGACCGCCGGCGGACGCGCGCCGACGTCGTTGTCCACGGAGGAGGCTAAAATCATGGCGTCCATCAAGCGACTCGACTCGCGGTGTTTCGAGGAGCGACGCGACGAGTACGGAGGGTACGATGGCAATGGCCACGGTACTTCCGATAAATTCGCGTCGCAGCGAAGCGTGGAAGAAGCGGCTTTGTTAGCGTCGTTGGCGCGACTGGAGGATGAACTGGTTTCGCCTTTGTCCGCGAAGACGACGGCGCCTCGAGGTTCGCGCCCGTCTTCGGTGGCGACGGATCCCGGGTTTGACACACGCGGTCGTCGGTTCCAGGGGTTCCACGATACGAGGAAAACGCATCACGGCCGTGCGTTTCGTGATCCACACGATCCGTACGAAGCGAGAGATGTGCAATTTGCGTCGCCCGTGGCGTTCCCGGCGGGAGTCAAGCCTCGGCCTCGTCGGCCGACGCGCGAGCCCAACCGCGTGCCGACGCGACGGTGGGCGCCGCCCGATCGCGAAACCGGGCCGGTGCACGACGAGTGGGGCGCGCCTCCGCCGAGGCGGGAACAGGAAAAGGGATCGGCGGGACGAGGCGGGTCGGTGGGACGCGGCGTCTCTGCGAGTGCGAAAAAACGCACGCACGTGGGGTACGTCGGCGACGCTAGAAACGCGCCCGCCCATGGAAGTCGGCACGTGCGAGACTCCGGAGGTATCATTTCTGGAAACGGTAGAGTCACGGATTATTGGGGTTAGGATTATTAGTTTGAGAATGAAAATACTTCTGAAACTCGCTCCATCAACGACTCGTGGTACGAGCGCACGACAGCGGTCGGTCGGACGGACTGTGTGTCTAGGAAATAATCCGACTACGACCTGTTTTCTCTTGGAAACACGCGACCCGTCCGAGAGAAAAGTCGGGTTCCGATGGAAACCATCGGACGACGACACTGTTTTCTCTTGGAAACACGCGAACCTCCGAGAGAAAAGTCGGGTTCCGGTTAACTTCGTGGCTCGTTCTTCCGCCGCCACCGTCACTTCGACCTGCGCTCGAGCACATCACCAGCCTCCGAGCGCCTTTCGAGGTTTGACCATCTACCCCTCCCCACCCTGCTGTGCGCCGTTTCTTTGCGCGCACCTCCTCCCGTTCCTACCAGGACTCCCTACTTCAAGCCAGCTATATGCGCGGTTTTCACACCACCCCGCAGCGCTCGTCGCTCTCGTCGCCCTCGCCTTGTGCGCGGGCGGCGCCGCAGACCACAACACCCCGCTGACGCGCGGCGCCAGTAACATCGGCACCGCACCCGCGCATCCCAGCCTGAACATCACCGCAACCGCCAGGCCCCGAGCTCAAGAAGCTCAAGGTACGGAGGTCTTCCCCCGCGTTTCTCGAAAGCCGAGCCGCGTCTCGTCCTAGAAAAACAAAAATATCGGAAGGATCGGCTTTTTGTGAAAAGCTGGCGCTTGTCGTTTTTTTCTCAACCGCCGCGCCGCCAGAGACCTGACCGCGTCTTCGCGCCGCACACCCGGAGGATTATTCAAAACAAGTGCGCCGCGGACGACTCCTCCCCCGGCGCCGACTCTCGTATTTCAATCAAAGGCTACATCGTGCATCACCCTAACCCTTCCACCAACCCCTCCACCTTCCAACAGAACCCAAAGCTGGCTCGTTCGTCGCGCCGCGTCCCGCCGGGCCCAATCCCACCCCCGTCGGAGCGGACCGCCCCAATACCCGTGGCAACCGCGACAAAAAAAAGAAAAATGCGGGTTTTTAGTCGCCTGAGTTTGTAATTCAACCGCTCGGATGTTTAAAAAGAAAAACAAAGGCAAAGGCAAAGACCCCATCGAAATCATCATAAAGGAGTGTTGCGAGAGCTGCGAGGAACACCACAAATCGCACGAAAGCTCGACGCCCTCCTGGTCCGACTGGTGGTCCAGCCGGTCCGGCGGCTACAGCAACCATTGCAAGAGGAAAACCCCCGACTTCATCCAAAAAATCTGCAAGGCCATCCCCGATAATTGCGGCGACGACGACAAGCACCACGACGACGACCACGACCACGACCACGACGATTCTCATCGTCCTCCAGCCAAAGCGACAACGAGCACGACGACCGCGACGACGAGAAAATCATCGCGGCCTGTTGCAAGCTCCTCCCTTTACCGACAACCTCCGACCAAAAGGAATACTCCGACAAGCTCTTCGAACGGGGGGGCAGTGGCAGCACGCCGGAGTGCATTCCGCCGACGGACGACATCTACAAGTTCTGCGCCAAAATCGTGAACCAATGCTGCAAGTGCGAGTTGAGCGATAGGAGCAAGGGCAAGATCTGCATCAGGCCTGCCGGGTACGACACCTGCTGCGACGCCATAACGAAAAGGAACCACCCACACGAGCAGTGTTGCCCGGACGGAAGTTGCAAACCAGTTGAAGATACGTGCTGCGTGCCAGTCACCGGCGATTGCTCTGAAACCGAGTGCTGCACCGGCTTTGAGTGCTGCGGCGGAACTTGCTGCGGTGCCGACGCGGTTTGCGTCTTGGGCGATGGCAACGACCCCTACGTCTGCCAATCTTGCCCGGCTACCAGCGAGCTTTGCCCTGTCGACGCGATCGACCTACTCGACTGCTGCCCGACTGGCCAGTGCTACACATCCGGCGTCGAGTCGATACCCAGTACGTGCTGCGCCAAGCCTCTCTGCACTGGCGTGTGCTGCGAATCCAACGCGTTCTGCATCATTGGTACATGCGTACCATGCACCGGTGAGTCTTGCGGTGTCGATAGCGAGTTTTGCTGCGGAATCTTAGAAAAGTGCTGCGACAACGTGTGCATCGACGAAGATTACGACTGCACCTGCGTTCCCTTCGCAGTTTCGACGTGCCCCATTGGCCAAATTTGCTGCGGCGATGGCACCAACTCTGGGAACACTGTGTGCGAAGAGGAATGCGTTGCTGGTCAAACTTCCTGCGGCTTTGACTGCACTGTAAGAGATGATGGTACAAGCGTAACGGCCTTTTGCTCCATGGGCGCCGGCGGTATGTCGGCTGGCTGCATTTCCACGTGCAACACATGCGACCCTCTTTCAGGCGGAGTGAAACCCTCACCCAACTGCAACAATGCCAATTCATGCCAAGATGGAGTCTCACCCCCCAACTACCTGGGAAACATCAATGGCTTTTGCAATGATCTGTCCGGTATTGAAAATATTTGCCAGCAATGCTAAGGCTTTGCATGCCCGGAGGCGGCGTAGTTATGCGTAACAGACACCAAGGTGATTGAGAGACGGCTTAGAGACCACATTTCGACGGCGATAGGGTTGAACGCCCACGTCCCGGCAGATTCCCGGCCGGGCGCCGTTCGTGTACCAACATTGCAATGAAAAAAAATCTGTTCCCCAAACGTAATCCGCTCCCTAGGAGTCGTTCTCCTATTCCTTGTGGCCAACGGGGGGTGCAGTACCCTGTGCAAGAGCGAGATTTGGACAGTGTGGGATTTCACACACAATAAAAAACGCAAAAAGCCAAACCCATTCGTTTTTTTTCAGCGAAGTGATCAATGAATCGCCGAGGGTGAGAGCGGCATTGCTCGGCCGCGAGGGCATCGCGCGGCGATGGAGCGCGCGGTGTCGAGCGCCGAGGGCGTCGACACCGTGGAGGTGGAGGAGACGAGCGGGGTGTCGGATGAGATGCAGTTCTCGGGTACGTCCCTCTTGACTTGTCACGATTTGAATTCGTCGGAATTCCGCCCATTCTCTCGTAACGACCTCCACCCACCCGTGTTTCCCGTGCTCCGCGTCTGACCTTTTGAATTTCCCGTCCCGCCCCTTGATGTAACCCTCGCAGAGACGTTCGTTCGTAAGATGGAGGCGGCGCAGGCCAAGCTGTGGCGCGCGGTTCGCAGGGAGGTGTCTCGCGCGTCACGCGTCGGCCCGTCCAACTCATCCTCCGCGAGCCTTTCCAGCCTCGCGAGCGGCGAGGACAACGACCTGACTGCCGAGTTCATCGCGACCGCGCACTCGGTCAACGCCGCGCTGGCGCGGGCGGTCGCCGAGGAGGTGGAGGAACAGCTCACGGACGTTTTGATGTGTCTCGGGGAAGAGACCACCAAGGCGAGGATACTCGAGCACGCCCTGACACATTTCGACGTCGAAGTGACCTGTTTGCTTCGCGAGGCTGGGTACTCCCCCGAAAACTCTCCTCCCGGTTCGCGCGACGAGTCACCCACCAACGCGGGCACCCAAACCCGAGGCTCGCCGTTCACCACCGCGCCGCCGAGAACTCCAGGCGACTCGGAGGGAACAAATCGGTTCCCGAAAACGTTGAGGTACGCGCATCTTCTTCCTCCGGGCGCCGAACGTGGGTCGAGACGCGACGAGGGCGTTTCGCCCGACCCCGGCCTCGCGACGCTTCGAGCGTTTGTCGCTCGCGCGAGTTCGGAATCTCCGAATGCAGACACAAATCATGGTGAAGACGTGGTGAACGGTATCGGGGAAATTGATAGCATCGAACGTGGTGTGTCATCCGGTTTAAGTTCAGAGAAGGCGGAGGAGGGTACGTCGGCGGAGGTGGCGCGAGCGAAACGTTACGTCGCGACGCGTCCCGCGTTGAAGCCTGTTCGCGTTCCGTCGGCGTCGCCGCGAAGCGCGCGACGTCGTTTGCTGCCCGTCGCGGGCGAACGCAGCAGCACGGTGCCACACCGTGATGCGATGGCCAACACGACTACCTACACGTATTGGGGGGATGAAAGCCCTTCGTTGGAACCGCCGTCGCCCGTGGAAACCGTCGCGGAGGAGGCGCGGCGGTCGCGCCGCTTGGTCGGCGTCGCTGCGTTCGACCCACCCGTTTGGGACGGGTCGGCGGCCGCCGAGACCGCCGAGCGCGGTGTCCACACAGAGCAATTAGTCACAGAGCCCGAAAAAACGGTACCCGCGAGTGCGGACACCGGCGTTGGGACGCCTCCGGAAGAGGAAGGCGCCCGGCCGGGTGAGACCAAATCGGAGGGGTGGTCCACGAGCGACGAGGAGGACGAGTACGGGTATTCGTCCTTTTCGTCGTCGGCGACCGAAACGTCGATACACGAAAAAGGCGGGCGAACGGCGAACCGCGACGTCGCGTCGGAAACGCCGGACGATGACGCCGAGGCGGAACCGTCGCGGCGTTTAGGTTTAGCGCGTGCGCGCTCGCGACTCGACGTGGGCGTCGGGCCAGGACCGAACGTCGTGGAGGGATACTACGCAGGCGACGCGAGGCGGCGCGCGGCGAGATTTGGCGTTTGCGACGCCGCCGGCGCGACGGCGGAAAACGCGGTCGCCGCCGAGCGCGAAACGCGCGGCACCGAGAGTGGTGCGTTGGACGAAATCGCGGATCATGACGGCCAAACTCGATCGGCCATTTACGCGCGTCAGGTTGAACAAGAGAAAAAGGGAGCGGGTGCGGGTGCGGGTGCGAATGCGTTGAAACCGGTCGCCGGCGCGGCGGCGGCTTTTCAAAAAATCGCGACGACGATGCGAAACGCGCACGCCGGTTTCCGACGACCGAAACTCATGACCACGCCGGTGCGGCAAAGACACTGGATGGAGATTGTCGAGTCGACGTTCTAGAAACCGGCTCGAGGTGTAGAAATTATGCTTAAAGAGGCCTCGCGCGTACCAGGCCTGAAACGCGCGAGCCGAATAGTTTAGAAACAGCGCTCGAGAGAAGCGCGCTTGTAGTGGGTCACAGTGAATTTTCTCTTCTGGATTGCGGAAAGCGATGAGACTTAAACAAAAAAATATCCCGACGCGCCCCGATCGTGTTCCTCATCTCGACGCACGCCGCGTGACGTACGGAGAGTCGTTTGGCGGGACGCAGTTCGTGGTTGGTTCGAGCTGCGTTCCGATCATGTCCGGCGCGCACTTTTGGGAATCCCTGGCGTCGAAAACAGGCCGCGCGGTGTGGTTTCCCAACATCCCGCTGCGTTTAGTCGCGCCATCCCCAGAGGCGGCTGCGAAAGGTTTGGACGTGGTGACGTTCATCACCGTGCCGAAAACGTCGAAAACGGAAGTGCGTAACTTGCTGCGCACGGTGTACAACATCGGCGTGGATCGCGTGCACACGGCGAACTACGAGGGGAAGAAGAAACGCCAAGGGAACCACTTCTACCACCGGCCGGATTACAAAAAGGTGTACGTGAAACTCACCGAGCGGTGGTTTCCGCCCAAAGGATTTGCGATCCAGGCGTTGGACGGGGACGCGGAGAAGGGACACAAAGAAAAGGTGTCGCCGGTGAAGAGCGGGAACAAACCGTACTGGCTCGTCAACGAACACGACGCAGACGGAGAGCGGTGATGCCTCGCAGCGGACGCACGCAGCTTAGCTATCTAGCTAGTAGACTAAATTGAGACATCGAAGTCTTCCAACAAAAACCCAAAAAACAAGATCATCTGACGAGAGTGCATTTTTTCGAGTCACGCTCGCTTTTTACATTGACAAACAGCTCCGGGACTTGTTCTCAGTCGGCTCGGCCGCGTTGAGAGACGTGCGATAAAAGACGTCTCGCCCGCGGCGGAGCTATTTTTTTGGCACGAGGAGTCGTGTAGACGATTGAGGCAAAAAAGTCGTCGACAAACAAAACAGTTTCTCGCGTTTCGATTCAAGTGAAATCATGAGTTCAAATCGAATCACTGGCACGCTTGGATGCGGTTGCGGATGATCTCGCGCTGCTCCGCGGAGCAGTGCGGGACGCACGCTCGGAGCAAATCGCGGGGCAAGTCCAAGCCGCCGGACGGGTCGCCGGCGGAAGCCTTGGCGGCCGCCGCGGCTTTCTTGTCCCCAGCCTTTCCCGCCGCGACGAACTCCTCCAGCATCGCGAGGTGCTTGTCCAGCACCCCGAACAGAGTGGTGAAGCAGTCGGACCACTCGGGAGAGCTGTCGTAATCAGCGCCGAGGATCCCCAGGCGGGAGCCTTGCTCGAGCACGGCGGTGATGAGCGCGGCGAGCGACGCGCCCGGCCCAGCCGCCGCCGCGAGCGAAGGCGTGTCGTTCCTGCGAGACACAACCGCGCTGGCCAGCGCCTCGATAGCGGAAGCCGTGGCGTTGTGCGGCAGCGACGAAAGCGCAACAGACGCTTCGCGCGCTAACATAGCCGCGCTGTCGTCCCCTGCGTCGCCGGTACCCGCCGCCGCGGCGGCGGCGGCGGCGGCTTTCTCGCCAGCCACGAGCATCCCCGGCGCGTGGCGCATCACCGCCCACGTCAGGGACGCCGCCGCGGAGCACCCTGGCCTGAGTCGGGGCAGAAGCTTGGCGAGCATAACCCTTCCTTTGTGTAGCGCGGTGAGGCTTTCGAAAACTGCGTCAGAATCGCCTCGTTTCTTCGCCTGGGGGGTCAACACGGGCGCCGCCGGGAGACGGACCGTTCCGGCTAACCCCTCGAGGAGAAAATCGCGTCGTCTGGACATTGCCGCCGGCGCTTCACCCGCGATGCCTTCCTCCACTTGTCGGTCGATGTCGTCCACATCGAGCAACAAACACATCCCATCTTCGATCATGATACGCGCGGCGAGAAGCGGCTCTTGCTCCAAACGTCTTCCCGCGTCGTATTGTCCGTCGGACTCGTCGCGACCGGCGCCGCCTTTCTTTTCGCCGTCGCCTTTCATGTCCACGATTGGTTTCGGCGCGCGGATGTTTGAAAACGGAACGCGGCCTAACCCCTGCAACGTCACAAACGCAGTGGGCGCTCTGGCTTCTTTCGCCTGAGGCGCGACTTCGCGGAGCGTTTCCGGGGCGAACGGTTCTTTAAGTTTGCTTTTGTTCGTAACCGAAAGCCAGTTTTGAAAGTAATAATCGTGTTCGTACGCCGATCGATCCAACGGGTGCGTCGCCGCCCATTGAATTCTTAAAATCTGTTCAATCTCATCTGAAGTCATGAGCTTCGCAGACCGGTTACGGTGGTTGTGTCGTTGGTTGCCGTGGTTCGTACGACGGTGACCGCCGCCTCGGCCTCCGCGATCGTGTCCGCCGGATCGACCGCCGCCCCGGTCGTCGCCGCCGAAAGAACCGTCCCAGTCGTTCAAAACGGATTCATCCTCCGCCGTCATCATCACGCCGGGCATACCGGGAACTTCCCGGGGACCGACGTTTCCGTGTCGCCCACCGCCCGTTTTGTTGCCGATCTCAAGAGGCGCGTCCGCCCATTCAGGGACGTTTCCGTACCCGCCCACGGCGCCGCCCGCGTTGGCGTTGGCGCCGGGGGGAGGGAAGCGAGGGTCGCCGCCCGCGGGGTACCCGTGGGGAGCGCCGCCGGGACGCGGCGGCGGGGGCCCGCCCATCCCGGGGGGCGGGGGGAAACATGACATGCCCGGGGGAGGCCCGCGCGGCGCCATGTGCGGCGGCGGGGGCGGGATGCCATGGAGCATGCTCGCAGGAGGCATGGGCGGTCCTCCCATCGGTCCTCCCGCGGGCGGCGCTTGTTGTCGCTGCTGCGCCGCGAATTGCTGTTGGAACTGCAAACGCTCCGCTTCGAACGCCGCTTGCCTTTGCTGGAACGGCGAAAGCGTGCCCGTGGGCGCAGCCGCGGCACCCATCAAGTCCTGGGGACGCACCAAGTTGGAGCGGCTCGGGGGTTGATGCGTGAGATAGCTTGACGATTCCGAATCCACGATGTTCATGGTGCTGGCGAAGATGTCCCCCATGTCGCGTGAGCTGGGGATGTCAACCTCTTCAACCTTCCCCAGGTCGAGCGTCGAGAGGTCATCCTCGAGATCGCCCCCGAGCTCTTCGCCATCGTCCGTGCCGCCGAAGAAAGCGGCGGACGGAGGTTTCGGTTCCGCGGCGCCGAAAAAGCCACCGCTGATGTGGAAAAAACGCGGATCGAGGATGGGGGAGGGTCAGGTCGAGGGACGGAAACGAGCAAAGGGACGCGATGTCGGGTCACGATCACGTCACGCGCGCGTGGTGTTGAAATGCAAGCCCGGCGTGATCAGATCGCGCGTCGTGACGAAGACCCACGTGTGATCTGAGCACGGAAAAACCCCGAGGCGACGATCGGGGCCACGCCGGATCGTTCGTGCGCGATCCCTCCCGAGTGGCAAACTTTAAAAAGGGTATCGATCGCGACTGCGCCGTACCTAGCGCCGAACATTTCGTTTTCGAGTCTACTCCACTCCGGTCGCGTCGTTTCGCGTGCACTGCCGGTCTGTGCGCGGCGCGAACGCCAAGCGCGTCGGCTGTCGCAACACGACGGCCGCTTCCCGAACTCAAAACAAAGAGGGGAGAAGTTTTTCGTTTTTTGGGGGCGTCATCGAGCCTTTTTTTATCGCCGAGCCGACACGAAAGCACTGAATGAAACGACCACGACGAGAAGAAACGCGACACGTCCGAGCATTCCATTATCATCGTCCCCGAGGTTTCGCCTCGTCGCCACCTCGGAACTACCCGGGATACTCCGATTGTGCACGAGTCGCGAACGCCGCGTCACGCGCGATTGTTCGTTCCAAATGAGGCGTTTTAGGTCGGACTTGTTGAACGTTTTATCGGTCTGATCAAGACTAAAAGATAAAAACGAGCTCGAGGTGCATTCTCGGCGCGCGCGATAGGCTTGTTCTCGACGCGCGCGACAAGGCAAAAAAAACTCTGTACGGAGTGTTTCGATTGAGTCTTCTCGATGGTCTCGATTAGAAGGTGCGCGCGGCGTCGAGAAAAAACGTTATCATGCTCGAGCGCTCGAGAAGGCAACTCACTTTCGCACGCGCACCTCCTGCCGCACACGTCGTCTCTTCTCGACTTCTCGACTTACACCATGCCCCGTCGCACCACTGTGCGGCTCGTGCTCGTCGCGCTCGTCGCGCTCGCGACGAGCGCGACGCTTGCCGACGCGCAGTCCGCCGGAAGAGCTTCGGCTCGTCCGGCGGTTATTTCCGGCCGCAGGCCTGGCGTTGACGTTCAGGTCGACCGCCACTCTTCCCGCGGCAACAAGAACGACAAGCCCTCCAAGTGGGGCGAGCTTTGCGGCGGCTTTGGGGTGACCCCTTAGGGCTTCCCTCGTTCTGTCTACCCGACATAGATGCACTAAGCGACGCATTTTGTCAGCGCCTTTTCCCTTGCAAGCGATCGAAGTGCAGCACTCTGCGAGTGCACACCAAGTTAATCCCGGCCTCCAAGGTGAGGGATTGGAGCTTCCGGAGGAATTTGCGGCTTTTGAGATCGCGGGAAGAAGCTGCAAAGATTTCAAGTTGGGAGTATGTGTCTGTTTCGACGGTGCGTTTCCCAAACCGTTCCCTCCGTCTCGTCGTCCCGCGACGACGCCGACGCCGCGCAGCGCTGACTTTTCTGACGATCGAAAAACCTTTTGTCTCCACCTTCGCAGAAGGCGACAAGGAGGAGGAGACAACGTGCCTTCCCTGTCCAATTGACCTATTTCTCAAAAGCTGCGTTGGACCGCTTGGCAAGTGTCTGGTCGGTGGCCGGTGCGAGCCGGACGACAAAGACGGGGGTTGCCCGTGCGATTCCAAGCTATCTCCTTTCGTGCAATGCAAAACCATTCCTGCCAACAACCCATGCATCGACAAAGAACAACCGTGCGAGTGCGACGGTGACGGCGACTGCATAATCAACTACCTTCCCGAAGTTACCGCGTGCGGGGATGAGTTTCTCAACGGCTGCATGGTGAACCGGTACGTCCGTTCCCGACGCTTCCCAGTTTTTCTTTTCGTAACAGCGATTTTCCGCATCCCCTTCGCGGTTCACAAAAACAACGAAACAATGAGACGTTCGCTCACCTTCCCGTTTCCCAAACAGGTGCATAGATGACGGCAACTCCCCAGGCGTATTGACGTGCCAATCATTTGACGTAGACACCAAAAAGAAGCTGTGCGTGAAGGAATTTACCGGCATTCCCGCTCGCTCTCCCGGATATTGCGAGGGCGTCGGCGGTTCCTGCGTTACCGTGGACCTTCCCCCCAAAAGTCCGTGCGTCGATTGCGTTTATGATGCCTTAGACTCGTGCATCAACCCCGGATATCCGTGCGCGTGCGACGGCTTCGGCGTATGTGAAGCCAACTACATGTATGGTTGTGGTGAATGACGGCCGATCAAATAATGTAAACGCAGGCTTGGGCGAAGGACCGCTACACCACCACTTCCTTCACCCTCCTCCTCCACACCCTTCCCTCCCCAAGCGACTTGCTGGCCAACCAGCGGGACGAGCAGGTGGCCCGCACCAAAGAAGTCCAGTGTCGCGTCTCAGCGCGCGAGCGTCGCACAAAAAGGATTTACTGAGGGAAACACAAACGCATTCAAGACTAAACGTTGTTGTGGACGAGGCGATTGAAAAAAAGAATTCTGAAAAAAGAAAAAAAAAGAAAAAAAAGCCGAGCGCGACTCCTTTCGTTGTAATAGCAACACAACACACGTTCCCGGCAAACAAACGACTCTCCACACTTCCTGTTTCTTAACGAAGTTAATTCTTTAAAACCACTACGACGCGAGTAGAAACGCGACCACGTCCGACAAACTCACCACTCCCTCTACCACACCGCTCGCCGCGTCCACCACGACGAGCCTTCGAACTCCCGGGAGCGACAACGCCTCCACCACGCACCGGAGAGAATCCGCGCGAGTACACGTGTGCGCGCGCGGCGAAGGCACCGCCGCCATTTGCCCGGCGTTGGGCTGGGTGAACCCCGCGGCTTGCGCACCAACCGCCGCCGCCGCCGCCTGCGCTTGCGCCGCCGCCGCCGCCGCGGCCGCCGCCGCTTCCGGCGAGGGCGCCCGGCCGGTGGCCAGCGCTTGCGCCACCGTGAACTCGCTTAGGGAAACCCGGCGGTACGTGTGGTTCGCGGCGAGCAGGATGACATCCGCGCGCGCGTACACGTCGAGTAGCCGCCCGGCTTCGTCAACCACCGGCAGAGCGCCGCAGCCGGGCATGATTTTGAACGCGTCCGCGACGGAGGTCGTGGGAAACAAGCACTTCAGGGGTAGGAGCCCGGGAAGGGGAGACAGGTGCGCTGAGGACGAAACACCGCTCGCCGCGGCGCTCGACTCGGCGCCCGCGTCTGGGTTCCCGCCGCCGCCCGGCTGGCTCGGCGACCCGCGGAACCCGCCGAAGTGTCCCGCCCACGTCCCGATCGGCAGCGCGCCTATCGGTTGCGCGAACAAAGGCAACGCGGACGGTACGCCCCGGAAGTGCCTCACCAAACACGCGAGCACCTCCGCCAGGTTGGTCAGGTGTAACAGCTGCGGAACCGAAAACGCGCTTTGGTGTTTTTCACCCGCGTGCGCCCCGCCGGAATCCTCCCCCGTTTTCCCTTCGCTTTTCAAGTCGCGACGCGAACCGCCGTCCGCGTCAAGCTCGTGCGTTGACGACGACGGCGTTTGCCCGCGCGGCGGGGGCGTGCCGTACGAAAGCACGGGCGCCATCGCCAAACGTCCTCGCAGCAAAGTGAGGGACACTAAATGAAGCGAGTCTTCGGGTCGAACGCTCACGAGCCGCGGCGGGGGTTTCCCGGACTGCTCGCTCTTCGTGTACCGCACGTTCGCGATCGTGTGCGCGTCCAGTTCCGTTTCGCTCATACCGGGGTTCGCCAGGTTCGGGCCGATGATCTGCGTGATGTCGATGAAGTCGCCGGCGCCGAGCACGCCGGTGAACTCCTGGCGCGACTCGTCCCACAGCGGCGCCGCGGTGACGCCTTGGTGGTAACACGCGTGGAACGCCGCACGCACGGGCAACTGCGTATCAAACACCACGACTTTGTTGCTTTCGGGAATCAGCTCGTACGCGGTGTGGCGCTGCAGAAACTCCAACACGCGCGCGCGACTGGCGTCCCGCGCGCCGCCCGCCGTGTCGCCGACCTGGACGCCGGGCGTTCCCCCTCCCTTCACCCCCATCGCGCGTACCGCGATTTCCGCCCCGACCGGTTGCTTCATCACCCCGTCCAAATCTCTCTTGATGGTCATGTTGCCCATGCTCGCGACCCAGTCCATGCCGGCTCCGATTTCGGTGGCGCCGCCGCCGCCGCGATCGTCGTCGCCGCCGCCGCGGACGCGCGCTCCGTTTGATTGCGACGGAATGGGAATGCCCTGGCCTTGCGTCTGCTCACCCGCCCCGGCAGGTTTCTTCACAAAAAGCCAGTTGTTCACGTTGCCAAGCGGGTCCTGAATGAAAGCCTGGTTCTCGTCGTGGCGCCACTCGCCATCCACGATGAACTTGTACTGGTGGTACCCGGGGGGGAGATTGCACACCACCGCGAAAACGGGGGGGCCGCCCCCGGGAGTCGGCTCGGACGCCATGGGGACCGTTTCCAGCCAGTTCGTGAACGATCCGCACAGATGGACCTGGTGGGTGGGAGGGAGGGAGGGGTGGTCAGGGTTTGATCGGGGGGCGCGACGACCGAGGCACCAGATGAATTGCAGCGCGGCAGGCTTTTCACGGGATGGGCGAAACAACAAAAAGGGCGGCAGGGATTGTAAAACGCGCGTACCTGCTTGCCGCCGTGCCACACGAATCGCGTGGGGAACACCATCTGCTCGTACATCGCCTGCTGTGCCATGGCGGCCGAGCCGCTCTCCGCAGCAGCGTCCGTCGTGGCCGCGGCGCCCAAAGTCTGATTGAGTCGAAATTTCCCGCTCCAAAAGACAGCCAAAAGAAGCCGTCGATCGACTCGCTGGACTACCTTTCAACTCGCCGCTTTCACCCACAAGACCATGGTCCGCGCTCTTTCGATTGAAACTTGCCGAAACCATTAGCACAAACTCTTTTCGGCTTTCTCGGTCGCCTCGCCACTCGTACAGGCGCGCGATCGTCGGAAACACGTCTGCCGCCTCGCGGGTTCACGTGTGTTCATCCGCTTTCAAACGCGCGGGCTCGTGCGACGCGCTTGGGCACGGCGGCGAGCGTTCGTTCGATCGCGGCGCGCGTTTCCCACGCCGCTCGACTTGCCCGCAGAACGTCGGCGCCAAAAGTTTACCCAGCGCGCTGCCACCGCGGATCGTAAACCCGCGTCCGTACCCGCCAACGCATCCGCGACCTCCCACTGCCCTTGCGCGCACGGTTTGTGCGGTCAAAATGTTCTTCCACATCACACAAGAAAAGAACGTCATCCTGGAGCCGCGGCACTTCGGGAAGAACCTGCAGGAGGTGTTACGAGAGAAGCTTAAGAATGAGGTACGCGTGGACCAAGGTCAAACACACGCCTTTCCTGGCTGAAACACCCACACACGAACCAACCCGGGGACGAGACACGATCGGTGATCGGTGATTTTTTGGTATTTTTACTTCAAGAGCTGCGGAAACGCGCCGTCGTCCGTATCACTCCCTCACCCGTATTCCCCCCCTCACACCAACCCAAACCACCCAAACACGCGTAGGTTGAAGGCAGTTGCACCGGCCGCCACGGCTTCATCGTGATGGTGACGCAGATCAACCGCGTTTCGGAAGGCATGGTGACGGACGACGGCACGGCGAGGGCGAAGTACCACGTGGAGTACGGGTGCGTGGCGTTCCGGCCGTTCAAAGGCGAGGTCCTAGACGCGACGGTGACGCAGGTGAACAAGTTCGGGTTCTTCGCGGAAGCGGGGCCGTTGAACCTGTTCGTCTCGAACCAGCTCATCGAAGACGACATGACGTTTGAATCCGTGGGGGAGAACAAGTACGTCTCGTCCGACCAAACCGTGGAGATCAAAAAAGACGCCGAGGTCCGGGTACGCGTGGTGGGCATGCGAATCGACGCCAGCGAGATCTTCTGCATCGCCACCATAAAGGAAGACTACCTGGGCGTGATCGGGGACCCGCAAGGGGACCTGTAGGTGGGACGCGAGCGCGAAACTAAAAAATCTGAAAACATTTACTTTAGTCTACTTACCGCCCAGCACTTTCGCCATCTCCGCCTTGACCGTTTCCGTGTGTATCTGCATCGCCGTCTTTCCATCCAACGCACGGGCGATTTCCAAATCGCACCCCGCGTCGGGAGAAACACGAGTTTCGCGTTTCGGTGGGTTTGAACGACTCGGCGCGCGAAGCACTCGAGACGCCGCCCCGATCGCTTGCGGAACGGCGTCATCGTCATCTCCCTGATTTGATTTGCGTTTTGTTTGTCCGGTCAGTCGCGTCTCGACGATTTCGGCCCCAAATTGGTGCTCACCGCTCTCCGCGCCGGACGCCGACGCCGACTCTCCGCGCCGCGGCACGGTTCGCGCCTCCGCGAACATCCGGCCCCTTAACGCCGCCAGCACATAGTTTTGTGCGTTTGCCAAACGCTCCAATGGATGCGTGTTTACGTGCGCTTGTGTGTGTACCGCGATTCCGCAGGGTGCGCCCCCGTCTATTGAAGCCTTGAACGCCACGGGAATCGCCGGGCTGATCGACGGTGCGTGATTCGTCCACGGCCGCGGCGGCCTCTGCGAGAACGGCTCAACCGCGGTGACTACTGAATTGGCGGAACATGAATACCCAAGCACGTGCGGCAATATCGGTGCGGCGACAGGCAGTGTTACTAAAACCGTGTCGTAAACGCCGACGCCGCCGACGCCGCCGACGTCAACGCGTACGCGTACTGTATCCTCCACCCTAGTGTAATCATCCACGCGTGGGTTTGGGTTCGTGACTTTCCCGGTATCATCCACGTCCTGAGCTCGCAAACGCGCGCGCGCCTCTTCCACGCGACGACGTGAAGCTTCCTTCGCTGCGGTTTTCGGCGAGGAAGGGGGCGCGCCGGACGACGACGGCTCCGGCGCGGCGGCGGTTAGCCGTCGCGCTTTTCCAATCGCCCCCAGCGTCGCCAGCACGAACCCTTCGTGCAAGTGCCAGCTTGCCGCGGGTAAGATCTCTCGCGCCTTGGCGTCGCACGCCGATCGCGAAATCGTCCGGTGTGCGCAGTCCAACAGCAAGCGCCAGTACGCCGCGTGCTTCGGGCGGGCGGGCTGATTTGAAGAAAAAGAAAAAGGGATTGATCGGCCACACGCGTTGGAGGAAAAAGGGGAGTGCGGTTTGGAAGAACACGGGGAAGAACGGGAGGGCGGGGTAACGAGGCGGTCAGCGAAAATGAAAAAAAAAATCGGGGTGTGCGACGATGTCGACCGAGCCACGCGGGGGTGGAGCGTTGATCCTGAAATCTTGCCTGAAAAACGTATGTAATCCTTGTGCTTGGTTTCTGGAAGGACTTATTCCTTCTAATTTACTTGATCAGCCGTGTGCGGGAGATCTTGTTCGGCGAATTCGAGGGCTTCGCCGAGTCGCCTCGTCTACGCACCTCGAAGATTGCGCGTTGGATGGCTTGAAGCTGTGTGACATCGTCATCCAGGGCTGGTTCATCAAACTCTGACGTCCCTCCGCGTTTCGTGGAGGCCGCCGGGGTGGGACGCGGGGACGACCCTGTCCGAACGAAAGGACGAATTGTCATCAATGTAGACTTGCGTCGATTCACACTGAGTTGTCGGACAAGTAATTCTCGTTCGATTGGCGTGGCGACGACCTGCCCGTCGAACGGTTCGTGCCCCACTTCACCCGCGACCACGGACAGTGGCGCGTGTTGAGACGAGGAAAGGACACGCGCGCGCGCGCGGCACTGACCCGGTGAACGCAGCGCCGAGGGACTTTTATCTAAGCTAGACTGTCAAGAATGTCTGACTAGACATATAGAAAGATGGACATTTTATCAAAAAAAGACTCCAGAACAATTCGAGGTCCTACTTAAACTGTCTGCAACTTGCAAACCGCGAAGTGTCCCGTCAGTCCCCGCCGCGCCAGCAACCAGGGGAGGCAGGCGCGCGGCGGCGACGGGTCGATGGGCATCACGCGCTGGCCATGGTGCGGGCTCAGATACACTCGCGAGCGGTGTTTGGCGAACGAGCGGGAGCTGCTTGATGGGATTCTTGGGGGCAGATTCCTTTTCACGGGAAAAGCAATACTGTTTCTAACCGAGACCCGAAAGATGTCGTGCTCGTGGCAGTAGTGCGACGACACTGACGGGTGACAAAAAGGCTTTAGGGATCAAACTTTCACGATTCTTTCTCACTCGCCCCGTTCCGTTCTTCGATCTTTCCGTCTTTCTCACCATCACACCATCTCGATCGCACCGCCGGGCATCCGCGTTCCAACGCCGCCGCCCGCGCGCGCGGTACCCGACGGCCAATACCCCGACGCGCCGCGCCGTATGATTTCCAACCGCGTTTCGTACTCGCGCGCTTCCCGCGCGCGGCGAAGCGCCAAGCTCGCCATGCGTATTTCGTCCAAAGACATTCCCCCCGGTTCCCTGGCGCACAGGTTCACCAGCGCGGCCGCGAGCCTCGCGTGGTCCCGCGGCCGCCGCGAAAGCTGTCGCAACGCGCGGTCCGTTTCGGTTTCCTCGGTTTCCTCGTTTCCGTCGTCCAGCCCGAACGACGACTCTGCTGGATTTCGCGCGCGAAAATTTTCGTCGCCGGAACGCGCACGATCCATCTCAAACGAGGGCAGGTGGAATCGCGGAGTTTGCGATGTGCCGGAACCGGGGTTGGGTCCGGGGGGTGACGGAAACGTGTGGTCGTTTTCGTCAAAACCAGGAAACGCGGGGGGCGTTCCGTTCACCAACGTTTGCTCCCGACACATCATCGCTGCGCAGGCGTCGCCGTTCGGCGCGATGGCCTGCATGAAAAAAAACGCTTTTCTTTCATCAACACCGTCGCCTTCACGCACCCACCTCGCGATGCCCACATCCCCCGGCTGAGCGTTTTCACGGTCCAAACGGGACGCGCGGTCCGCTTCTGTCATGAGCGCCAAAAGACCGGCGAGCGCGACGTCGCGCGCTTTCGCCTTTGCTTTCCGCGCGCCGCGGCACGCCGCGACGCCGCACAGGATCACGGCTGCGAAGATGCAAAAGCCGGTGATTTGCCACGACGCCCCGAGCATCACGACGTTAGACTGCTGGAGAAGACGCCCGTATCGGCGGCCGCAGGACAAAGGCTGCGCATGAAGGGGCGCGAGGTATACGTCAGTCTCTTCTCGGGGTGGATTTATTTCAGTGCGCACTCAGAGGGGGTGTCGGGAGAAACGGTTCGCGCGGTTTCTCGTTTTGCGCGTACCTGTCCAGCCGCATCTGGGTCACCCAAGCAAGGACACGAGTCCGTGATGTTCACCGCGTTCACAGCGTTCAGAACCGACGCTTCCCATTCCTGACACCGCCGTTCACGCGAGTTGTCCACCAAAGAGTACGACCCGCCTTGTCCATCTAGTGAAGAAGTATCCGCCATTAGATCCAGTCAGATTCGAGTCTCACAGGTGTCAGGAGGCTTCTCACTTCGAGCACTCGTTGGGTGGACGCCGCTCCCCCAAGAAACCTCGCGTTTCTCGTTCCCGCGGTGCTCTCGGCGCGTCGTCGACTGCGTAGCCCCGTGGGCGTAGCCGCCCGGCCACCCAAAGTGACCACGTGTTTGTGACTTTCCAAAGACGACCCGTGGCTTCGCTTTTCCTTGGACGCATCGAGTTTTCAGTTTTCATCCCTTTGCTCGGTTTCGGAAGCGACCAAGACAACCCTCCGGTCAGACACACACCGCGCGAGATTTTCAGTGCAAGCACCGCGCTCCCGCAGTGCACTTCGCAACACCGCGAGGCGTGTCGACACACTAGGTGATCCGCGCTCTTGCTACCCTCTGGGTTGGCTTTTCGGGGATCTCTTTGTTTTGGGGCGTCCCTGGGACAAAAAATGCCGAAACGTGCGAGGGCCTTTGGGTGCGAGGGTGCCCCACCCACGGCGGAGCCCGTTACGCCGCCTGTGACCCCCGCGAAACCCCCTATGCGAAGGGCGCGACCCAAATCCGATACGCCCGTGGTGGAACTCGCCATGCCCGGCGTAGGGTTGGTCACGGAACCGCGAGTTTCCTTCGGCGACGTCCAGGACGTGCACGACGCGCTGGCGAATTTGTCCCGCGCCGACCCGGTTCTCGGCGCGGTTATTCACGAAGCCGGCGTTTTGCCTCGACTTTACCAAGGCCAAGATGTGCGAGCCACGATGAATGATCCCAACCGCGCGTTTCGCGCGCTCGCCAAGGCCGTGGTGTTCCAGCAGCTGAACGGCGCCGCGGCGTCGACGATCTTCGCCCGCGTCGCGAAACTGGTCGGCGCCGAGACGGACGCCACGAAACTCACCCCCGAAAGCATCTCTTTGGCGGACGTGACCCGCATGCGCGCGTGCGGGCTTTCCAATAGGAAGCTGGAGTACTTGAAAGGCTTGTCGTTTGCGTTTTCGGGGTCGCAAAACGAAAACGGGCATTATTTGCGCGCAAAGTTGAGCGACGAAATTCTGTCATCAAACGACGACGAAACCACGCGTCGCGAGTTGTTAAACCTGAAAGGCATCGGCGCGTGGACCGTGGATATGTTTTTCATGTTCCACATGCACCGAGCGGACGTGCTGCCGGTCGGGGACTTCGGCGTTCAGAAGGGAATGATGCTGGCGTACTCTTTATCCACTTTACCAAACCCGGAACAGATGATCAACATCGCGAAGAAATGGGGCCAAACGCGCACGCTCGGGAGCTTCTACATGTGGCACGTCGCGGACGCGGAAAAAGAAAAGAAAAAGAGCGTTTTGAAGGGGAAGAAGGGGTAGTTTTGGGATTTAAAGATACCAAAGGTACAATGTATAGTCACGTAAGGTTACGTTGCTTCATCAGCGAGACCCGAGACTTGACAGTTGAGACTTTCTAGAAAAGGCGGATTCCACAAAACGTTGTGAGAAACGTCGACGACGAAGTGGTACGATCTCCACCCACCCTCGTGGCAGTTTGACGCGCACTTCCGCGAGTGAGGGAAGATGTCTTCGTCAGCGATGATCCGCTGTACGACGCTCGCGTCCACCGTGTGCCACACCGGGCGTCCGCGAAGCGCTGTTCGCGGACGCGCGTGCGTTCGCGCATCCGTGTCTGGTGACGTGGCTTCCGTTTCCTCGACCGGTTCGTCTCGCCGAAATCTGCTGCTTCTCGGTTCTCTCGCCGCCTCGATCACGCTTCCCGCGATCGCCGCGACGGAGGCCAAGCCTATGTCCCCCGTGAATGCGTTCATCACGCTGATGGACGGCCGGGACGCGCTGGTTTCCGCGATGGAACTGCAAGGCACGGAGGGTGGGAAACGAGAACGGGTGAAGAATCTGCTCCCTCGGTACGCGGACAAGGCGAAAACCATGACAGCCGCGCTTCCCGCTGCCGTGGTCGCCGCGTACGGCGAGGTCGTCACCGACGACACTGCTGGCAGCTTGGAAACGGACGGCGTGCCACCTTCGAAAATGGGAGTCATGGAGGACATCCTGGTAGGCGCGAAAAACCTCGTGACGCTCGCAGCGTTTGTGTCGGAAGACCGGCCGTTTGAGGATGGGGATATTCCCCAAACCACGTTCGCGGCGGCGGTGAGGGCGGTGGACGTACGTATTTTTTTCATTCCCAAATCCCATCACTGTTTGCCCATACAAGACTGACACTTTTCCTTTTCTCAAAAGGACCTTCTCGGGAGCGCGGCGGAGGATACCGTGCGGAAGGCGTCGGCAGAGAGATGCCGCCGGTTGCTCGCGAAGGCAGCGGACATAGACGAAATGAGAGCAACCGCGAGCTCGCCGGCGTGCAATAACATCTAAAACGCCGACGTTTTTGTATGAGATGAAGAAATAAAAGTCACATCAGACTTAAACCGTGCTAATAGCCTCTACCGTTCTCCGTTCGTCTCGTATCACTGCGCAGGAGGCATCCCGCCCATGTCCGGCATCCCCGCCCCCGCGCCTCCCGCACCGGGGAACATGGTGGCGAGTTTCATGAACACCGCCATGATTTCCGGGTCATTTTGGTACTTCATGATGTTGTTTGGGTTAGACGAGCAATCCATCACGGCGGTTTGGATCTTGGGGTTTTGAAACGCCGCGGCGAGCTCCGGGTCGCCCATGAGTTTCTGAATCGCATCCTGCGGCGTCATGCCCATCGCCGCGAACTGCTCTTGTACCTCCGGGGAGTTCACGTCAGGCATGCCTTGCGCGAAATCCCCCCCACCCCCCGCTTTCATCTGCGCCATTATTCCCTTGAGCTGGTCTTTGTACATCGGGTTCGTGAGAAGCATCTCGAACGTCTGCGGGTTCCTCATCATCTCAGGGAGGTACGGGTACATCATCTCCTGCATTTGAGGGTTCCGGAGCATCTCCTGCATGTACGCCAGTTCCGCTTCGTCGTCTTCTGGCACGGGCTCACCGTCAACGGCCGAATTCGTGAACGGGTTGGGGAGGGGGGTGGTCGTGGACGGACCGGCGGCGGACGCGTCTGCGTCGGCGAAAAACGAACCGCTCCCAGGCGCGCCGGTTTTCGGCGCGCTCGTCGCGCCCGCGGGCGCCGCCGTCGCAGCCGCGGCGGGCTTCGCCTCGACATCAACAGTAGCCGAGTACGCAGTCGTGGGCGGCCTGGGGGGGATGGGCGTGGGGGTGGGGAAGGGAGGGAAGCCCGCATTGGCACCGGGGGTGGGCATACCGGGCATGCCTCCCATGCCTCCCATCCCAGGCATACCGCCCATGCCTCCAGGCGCACCTCCCGCTCCAGCCTGCTTCGCCATCTGCTTCATCATCTGCTGCATCATCATCGCCTGCATGTCCCCTTTCTTGCCGCCCATGAACTCCATGGCCTTCAAACCGCCTACCGCGAGAAGCGCACCGCCGGCGACCAGCATCCAACCTGGCGTGCCCGCCGGCTGCTTCGGGGGCGGGTACGGCTGGTACCCCTGGGGAGGGTAGCCCTGGTAGCCTTGGTATGCACCGGGGACACCTTGCGTGGGGGGCAGGGGCAGAGGAGCTGACGTGGAGGTGGTGGGGAGGTGTGGGTTAGTGACTGTGCATTGCCACCGAAAAAAAGTGTAAAGCGTTTGGGCGGCGGTCATCTGGATGTGATTTTGTGCCACGATCGGAACCGGTCGGGTGGTGCGTGAGGGAGGCGGACTTACGAGGAGGCGGCACGTAGCCCGAGGGGGGCGGCAGGCCTTCGGCGGGCACGGGAGGCGCGCTGGGAGCCTCAAATGGGGCCGCTTGCGTCTCCACGGACGCCGGCCTGGCCTTCTTGGCGGCGCGGGTGACGAGCGCCGCGACTCGGGAACGGCCGACGCGCGGGCGTGCGGGCACCGGAGAGCGCGCGGGCCACTGCGTACGGGCACCAGCGCGCGTGGACGCGACACCGGCGCCGCTGACAGGTACGGTCATGGACGCCATTGAACAACCGAGTGATTCGCGGGTGCGGGTGCGGGCGCGCGAGGTCTGTGTGGAGGTGTTGGTGGAGTGGAGAGTTGATCTTCGTTACTTCGCCGGGTGGGCACAAAACGTGTCGCGTCTTTTGGGGACCGCTGCACTCCGCGAGCGCGCGCGAGCGCCGGCTCAATGGAGACCCCAGCCTCCATCAGCAACAGCGCCTCGGCGGCGACGCTTATCCAAAGAGCGTTCCGCGGTGCGCAGAAACGGATCGCGGCGGAACAGGCTGAGTTGGCGCAGGTGTTGAACGCCCTTGAGGAGGCAGATGAATTTCGCATTAATAGTCGTGAATCGGCGATGAGCAAGGTGAACCGCAGACTGGAGGATTTCATAAGCAACGTCGGGTCGTCGCTTCGGGGCGGGGGCGACAGTAAGCTGAGCAAATCTCAGCTCCGGGACAAAAGCCTGGAGAAGAAGGAGCTCCCCGCGCTCACCGTGGGATCGATACAAAACTTGGTCAGCGGCTTGTCCAACAACGAACGCGTCGCGATGGTGGACGCGCTCGCGATTCTTCAAGCCGCCATGGTGCTATTCATGTCCGAACCGAGCGTGTGCGACATAACCGTCCCGGAAGGAGGGAAGTGCACGCTGGTGGGGGATCTGCACGGACAGCTGGTACGTTTGCTTTTGCAATTGAGGGTTGCGGATCCGGTTTGTTGTTACTTCGTGAGGTTTTTCTTTTTCGCACAGCACAGAACGGAACAGAAATAGAACCCTAACCCTTACGAACAACCCGCCCCACATCAGGATGACTTGCTTCACATTTTCGACAAGCTGGGCATGCCCAGTGCTCAAAACGTGTTCGTGTTCAACGGCGATTTAGTGGACCGCGGCGACCACGGGTGCGAGCTCGTGCTTTTGATATTCGCCCTGAAGCTGTCGACCCCGAACTGCGTGTTCGTCAACCGCGGGAACCACGAAGAGCCGCACATTAACATCTACTCCGGGTTCGAAGAGGAGTGCATCGGGAAGTACGACCACAGGGTTTTTCAACTCTTCCACGCCGTGTTCGTGTGGCTGCCGTACGCCTGCGTGGTTAACGGAAAAACGTTAGTGCTTCACGCGGGGCTTCCCGAGGACGCGAGCGTGACGTTGGGTGACATTCGAGGAATCGCACGAGGACCGGACGTGTGTTCCGAGGAACAAAACTTGGGGAAGGAACGGTGGATCAGGGATTTGCTGTGGTCCGATCCGCACCCGGACGCGAACTTCCGCGGAATTGAAAAAAGCGCGCGAGGCGCCGGCGTGCTGTGGGGCGAAGACGTGACGAAACAATTTCTGAAAAAAAATAGCCTGGCGTGTCTCGTCCGTTCGCACCAGTGCGTCGAAGCCGGCGTTGACGTGACGCACGGCGAGCGCGTGTACACGGTGTTCAGCGCGAGCAACTATTGCGGCACGTCGGGTAACCTCGGCGCGGTGTTGATCCAGCGACAGAACTGCGAAAAACCAACCGAGACGTACCAGTGGGACCCTTCGGTGGACGCGAAGATGTCAGGCACGGTGGTTTCCAAGCGCAAATCGAAGGAAATGCGGAAAGAAGCCGCGGTTACGCAAGCCACCGAGTACATCATCGAACACAGAAGCGCGTTGCTCGAGTACTACAAAAGAAGCGACGCCGCCAAGACCGGAACGGTTTCGTTCCACGTCTGGGCCAAAGGGCTGTCGCAGGTGTTACAAGTGCGTTTGGCGTGGAACAAGCTTTCGTCCGGGCTAGTTCAGGTGGAGGATATGGACGAAGCCTGCGACTGCGTGCGATACGAAAAGTGGCTCAACAACTTCGAAGTCGAACTCAAAGGCGGGTGCCGGGAGTGGCAGCACGAAGTGGTTGGAAAAATAAGCGCGGCGGTGTTTCAATCGGGCGGAGACCTGGCGCGAGCGTTCAAGGAAATGGACGCGGACGGCAGTGGCGAGATTTCGCCCGCCGAGTTTCAAGCCGCGGTACGCACGCGTCTACCCAGCCTTGCCGTGCTTTCCGATGCGCAGCTGGAAGCTGTGTGCAGGGCGTTTGACGTGGACGGGAGCGGCCAGGTGGACGTCGCCGAGTTTGAGCGCGCGCTCAAGGAACACGTGACGGGCGCGACGCGTGGTTCTGGAAACGAAGTGGAAAGCGCGGAAAGCACCCGTGAAACGCCCCCCGCGCCCACGCTGCGAGACCGGCGCGAGGTGATCGGTGTGCAGTGGGACACGAGTTTCGGTAAAGGCCGGAAAAGTGGCAACCAAAGTCCGGTCGGCGACGAAATGAACTCGAAACAAACGACCGCGAACCACGTGGAGCGCACGCTCGCCGACGCCATCGCGCGTTTGTTCTACACGCACCGGCGGGAGTTGTTTCACGTGTGGCACGCGCACTTCGTTTCGGACGGGTCGGGGTCGATTGGTAGGGACGAGTTCATCGCGAGCGTGCGCGCCTTGGACGAGGCGGACGGGGCGGGCGGGATGTTGAGCGACGACGCGCTTGCCGGGTTAGCGGATACCCTGGACGCGAACGGCGACGGGCGCATCGACTTCAACGAGTTTTCGCAAAATATAGGACGGCTCGTGGAACGTGTGCACGGCTCTGTGAGTTGACCTTGTTTTAAAATATTCTCGCGAAAGATTTGTACGAGTTACCACACTCTCCTCTCTCGTGTTACACTCTCCTCTCCGCCTTCACTCCACCATCGGCGTCGCGGCTTGCGTTTCATTTGGAACGCCTCGCTCGGCTTGATTGTTCACGCCGCCTTGTTCTTGGTCGTTTTTCGGTGTTTCCCCCGCGCCGGTCACGATTTTCGCCCCGCAAATAACGGCTTTGTGTTTCTCCAGCTCGGCGAGCGCCTCGTTTTCCGGGCGGTAAATCAGGTCGTTCATCCTCCACATTTGAAGCGTGTTTCCGCCGTCCCCGGATGACACGCTGGCGATCGTCATCGGGTCCAACGGGTTCCATTGGAAATCGGAAACCTGGGTTCGGTGGCCGGCGTGCTGGAACATAATCTCGGGAGGTGCGTTTTTCGCCTCCTCCGGGGTCCGTCCGCTCTTACCGATCTTGGTGATGTCCCAGACGTTGAGATACCCGTCCTCCGCGCCAGACGCGAAGACACCTTTTTGATCAGGACACCACTGTACCGTGGTGATGCCCGCGGAGTGCAGGGAAAAGGTGTGCACTACGCACGCGTCGCCCGTGGCCGTGAGCTTGCGCTTGTCCCACAGCTTCACCGTGGAATCCGCGCTGCCCGTCACCACGAAGTGGTCGTCCAGCGATGACCAGTCCACGGTGTGTAGGTCATCAGCATGCGCCTGGAGAACGGCGTGCGCGGGCTTTGAGCCGGCACGCACGTCCCAGAACAGTAACGCTCTGTCACACGCCACCGAGCACAGTTCCCGGCCGCTTGACCCGGGGTGAAACGCCACGTCCTCCACGGTGTCGGCATGGCCTTCGAATACGTGTCGGGGGCCTAAACTCGGCGATCCACCGATGAGCGGCGGCCCGCCGCCCAACGCACCGCCTCCGTCGTGGTCCAAAACGTTCCACAGCAAAACATTCCGGTCCTTCCCGCCGGACGCCACGTCGAAGGCGTCGCCGCGCACCGCCAGCGCGAACTCGGCGTTTTCGGCGTGCCCCGTTAACACCAGGTCGGGTTTGGAGGGTGTTTGGTTTTCTTCCCTCCGGTCACTCGCGGCCGCGGGCCCGGTTTTGCGGTGCGGCTGCGTTTCCGTGTCCCACACGAACAACTCGGGCGCGTCCGTGTGCGTGACGACCAGCCCTGGTCGCGATTCGAACTCGCGGATTTTGTTCACCTCGCCCGGGTGAATGATCTTCTTCCAGCTCTTCACAAAAGGCGACCGCGATTCCTCCTCGAACGTCAAGTGCTCCGCCGCCGCGACTCTTCGCTTAACAACCTCCACGTTCGTCACCACCAACGTGTTCGGGTACTGCGCGCTTCCATCCGTCTGCTCGGAAAGGTACAACCGCTGTTTGTGTTTGAACTCGTTGGTCTCCAGAACCGCGCCCCACCGGCAGGACAACGAAGGCCACATCAAACGGTGGTGCGCGAACCAGTCGTACAGGAAAGGCACCAAGGTTTTCCATCGACCGTAATCGGCGTCGATGTCGTTGGGATTCGCCATCGCGAATCCGCCAAAACGCGCGCCGAGGAAGCGCGGCGACCGCGTGTGAAAACATCGATCTACTAAACTCTCCCCATGTTTTTAGGGCAAAACTCGAGCGACACAACACATTATTTTTCTGTGTCCCCCGTGGCGGCTCCGTCGTCGTTGTTGTTTTTTGAACGCGCACGCGTCACGCCGCATGGCGAAGCGCAAGAAGAACGGGAACGTCGACCCCGACGCGCCCCCGGTGCCCCAGTGAACGCCTCCCACCGAGGATATCGAATGGCAAGACTGGATGAAGGATGGTTTCTTCAGCTCCGAGGATATCAGAGAGCACGGAAAAGCACTCAGCAACCCGTCTATGCTTCCCCTTCCTGTCTTCCCCGCGCCAGACAGAGCGCGTCTCTCCAAGAGCGCGGCGAAAACGCTCGACGACGCCGTATCCATCCTCGAGCAGCACCTTTCCCAGAGTCACGACGCGCCCAAGATCCTGGACTTGCTCAACGAGAAGAAGAAGAAGGAGTACGAACTCAACACCTCAACGAACACAGCGGGAGTTGACGAGTACCGCCTATATTTGACGTGGGAGTCGTTTGAACAAAAGGAAGACAGAAAGATCTTTACCCCCATCCAAAGGCACATCGACAAGACCAAGTTAAAGCTGCTGGTTGACTGGCACTTGCCCGACGCCGCCTTCAAGGCGTTCCGCGCGTATGTCAGCCGATACCCCGGATGTGACGCCAAGAGGGTCGTCGTGTTGACTGACGAGGAAAAGAAACAGCGCGGCGACGCGCTGTTCAACGTCGGCAGCGTGTTGTTTCTGTTCTTTTTTATCTATGCGGTGATGGGCATGAAACTCTTCGGGGTGGTGCGCGATGGGGAAGTCTTAGGGCGCCATGCTAATTTTAAGAACTTCCCGGAAGCCATGGCTGCTCTTTTCCGAAGCGCCACGGGTGAGCGCTGGAACGGGATCATGCACGACTGCATGACCACGACTTCGTGCGTTGAAATCGTCAACGCCGATGACGCGGGTACCTACGCCGCGGGCGAGTTCGTGGATTACGTTGAGTTACTTGACTTGAAAAACGCCGGGCTGCGCGCGAGCGACGACGACTTCATCGACCGGTGTACCCCCAACATTGGCATCACCGTGTTTTACTTCGTGAGCTTCATCCTGCTCTGCGGGTTCGTGATGCTGAATTTGGTCATCGCGGTTATTCTGGATAACTTTGAGAGTTTTTCCCAAAACTTCCAGCTCCCCGTGAGAGACGAGGACCTTTACGAGTTCACGGAGGAGTGGAGTCGGATCGATAGGCGGGCGACGTACTACATCAACATCCGGGATTTACCCACGTTACTTAAACGAATTAGAGCACCACTAGGGTTGAGAACGATTCCGAAACAGTTACAGAAAGACGCCCTGCGACGAACGCTGTACACGTGCTCAGTGGAAATCAGAGACGGGAACAGAATATACTTCGTGGACGTCCTGAAGCACCTCGCCGCGCGCGTGGACGGGATGGAGGACCAGGCTGTGGCGATTCGTTCGAAATCGGTGGGGTTCACGGATTCGTTCTTTGGGGTGAGTGGCGACGGCGCGACGGCGCGCTTGGACTTGGAAAAAAACGCCTCAAAATCCAACCGAGCGCACCCCGAGGCGGATTTGTGTTTAAAAAAAAGCCTAACCAAGCGGCTTTCCTCCGCTGCGACGTTCCGGTGGAGACGCGAAACGACGAAACCGTCGCTTCCGGTGGATGATGACTGGGACGACGACCCCCACGTGGTGGACGTGGTACCGCAGGTGTGCCACAACTTCGCCGCGATTCACGTGCAGACCATGTGGAAGGGCAAGCGCGCGTGGCGACAAGCCGAGTTGAGAAAGCTGAAAAAGAAGAAACGCTCGATGCGCCGGCGAGAGGCTGAGAAAGGCGAGGCGAAAAAAGGCGTCGCGGACGGAAGCGGGTCTAGGGAGGACGGACGGGCACTTCCAGGTGATCGAGAACGAGGTTTGGGGGAAGGTGTGGGAGGAGTGGAAGCACAAGGGCAATAGAATCAAACACAATGTCACTCCGTCGCGTCTATTTCGATTTCCTGGCTCGCGGCAAGAAACGCGTCATCCAGCGCCAGTTTCCGTTTCCTTAGGTACGCCGCATCCACGTTGGATAGGGCGGGTCGGTCCAGCCCAACGCTGCCAAACTCGGAAGACCCGTCGCCCGTGGTGACGTGCCCGCAGTCGCCGCCCGTGCTCATCGCGTCCGAGTCGCGATGCGGCGCGCGCCGGCGGTTGCCCCCGCTCCCGTCGTTCGGCTCCGTGTTCGGCGAGTCGTGCAACCTGTCGTGCGTAAAGTGGTTCGCCCCCCCCCCCGGGGGCGCGGTTTTAGCGCGCTTACCCCCCCCGTCCGTGTCCATGGCTCCACTGCCTCGCCGCTGACCAACCGCGGCGGCGCCCGGCGAACGTCGCTCGTCGTCGTCGCGACCCGCGGGGGGCGGGAAGCTTTTCCCGCCGTCGCTCCCCCCCCCCTCGTCCCCGAACCTGTGCGTCGGCCTTGGCAGGTCAGGGAACGCGGTTGCGAGGGGCGAGGTGGTGAAGTATTTATGCGCGAGCGCGCCTTCCGCGGTCAAGCGCCGGTTCGGGTCGAAGGCGAGCAGTTTTCGTAACAGATCGAGCGCGTCGGGCGGCGCCGTTTTGAACGCGAGCCTCAAATCAGGCGCGCGCACGCTTTGAAACTCCATGTAGTCGGGTAACACGGCGTGCCCTTGAGATACAAAAGAAAGTGTCAGTCTGTGTGGGCAATCAGGGCGGCGGAATGTGGTGATTGGGAAAGGCCCTTACCGGGCCACGTCAGCTCGGTTGGGGTACCCAGCGCGGCGTACGTCCGGCCGAGCTGGTCGATATCGCTGCTTCCAGGCAGGAAAGGTTTCCGCAACATGAGCTCCGCGAAAACGCAACCCACCGCCCACAAATCCACGCCGGGGCCGTACACCTTGGAGCCCAGCAAAAGCTCGGGCGCGCGGTACCACCGCGCGAAGACTTGGTGCGTGAACTTTCGATTGGGGGAGCCGAAGACTCGCGCGAGGCCGAAATCCGCGAGTTTCAAAGCTCCGTTGGGCGCTATTAGTAAGTTGTTGGGCTTCAAATCACGGTGCAACACCCAGCTCGCGTGGCAATACGCAACCGCCTTTAGCGTCATCTGGAGGTAACTCTTTACCGCGTTTGTGCCTAGATTCAAAAACTTGTCCTTGATCACAGCCTCCAAGTCGCTCTCGCAACACTCGAACACCAAGTTCAAGTTGCGTTTGTGCGGGAAGCAATCAACAAGCTCGATGACGTGCGGGTGCCGCAACTCCTGCAGCAGCTTGATCTCGCGAATCGCGGTGAAGTTCACACCCTCCTTGTACTTCCCGAGCCGGATCTTTTTTATAGCCACGATTTTGTGCGTCACGGTGTCCTCCGCTTTCGTCACCACACCGAACGTTCCTTCCCCCAACGCGGCGCCTTTGATGTACCGCTCCTTGCCCGTGGGAAGCCCCGCGGGCCGGGAGGCGTCCATCGTGCCACACCACAACAGGTCGTCTTGTGCCCCGTCGCTGTCGTGTGTGGCGAGTCGTGATGAAAACGACAACCACAAGTTTCGACGCGCAGATCGTCTGCTGTGCTTTTTGGACCTCGGTGGTTCCTTGTTTTTCATCAGGCCGCGGCACTCGCCGATCGCCACTCGAACAGGCGCGTCTGGAGATACGCGGTCTGCGGAGATGAGTGGTCTATCCCATGATTTCGCGAAGGTGCAGCTACAGGCTGCTATGGCGACGAAGGACCTGCAGGAGCCCCGGCTCGGTGCGTACCCACGCGACCTTTCGTGTTTTCGCGTGGAGTTTGGCACACGTCTGCCCACCTGCGACTCAACCGCACCAGATCCACATCTGACACCCACCACCCCGTCTTCCAAAACAGAGTATCGCACGGTGACCGCGGTGAGCGGCCCGCTGGTCATCTTAGACAAGGTCAAGGTAAGACCCCAAGGGAAACCCAGGCGCCTGAAAACCAACCCAACGCTGGGTATCGCCAACCCTAGATTCCAGATTGCAGGCGCTCTTTCAGATTGCAAAGCTCTTTCTTTCGGCTGTCCTTGTTTTCTTTCGTCGAGTCGCTGACCCCTCACCTTCTTCCTCTCCCCACCGCAGTCCGCGAAATTCGCGGAGATCATCAACATCAAGCTTGGCGACGGAAGCACGCGCAGAGGGCAGGTTCTTGAGGTGGACGGCGACCGCGCGGTGGTGCAGGTTTTCGAAGGCACGAGCGGCGTGGACGGGCGGAACACAAAGTTGGAATTCACGGGCGAAGTTTTGAAAACCCCGGTGTCGGAGGACATGCTGGGGCGAATTTTCAACGGCAGTGGGACGCCTATTGACGGCGGCCCCCCCGTTTTGGCGGAGCAGTACCTAGACATCCAAGGCTCGTCAATCAACCCCTCGGAACGCACGTACCCGGAGGAGATGATCCAAACCGGAATCTCCACGATTGACGTGTGCAACTCCATCGCGCGCGGGCAAAAAATTCCCCTCTTCTCCGCCGCGGGCCTGCCGCACAACGAAATCGCGGCGCAGATCTGCCGCCAAGCCGGTCTCGTGAAAAGGCCGTCCACCACGAACGGCGTGAAAAAAGACGAACCCAACTTGATGAGTCTGGACGAGCCCGGCGACGACAAAAAAGACGCCGACGACGACGAATTCTGCATCGTGTTCGCGGCGATGGGCGTGAATCTTGAAACGGCAAACTTTTTCCGCCGAGATTTCGAGGAAAACGGCTCGCTCGCGAAGGTTGTTTTGTTCCTAAACCTGGCCAACGACCCCACGATCGAGCGAATAATAACCCCCCGGATCGCCCTGACCACCGCGGAGTACCTCGCGTACGAGTGCGGCAAGCACGTGCTTGTTATTTTAACGGACATGTCGTCGTACGCCGACGCGCTTCGCGAAGTGAGCGCGGCGCGGGAAGAAGTGCCCGGGCGCCGCGGGTACCCCGGGTACATGTACACTGACTTGGCGACGATTTACGAAAGAGCCGGTCGTATACAAGGACGCAAGGGAAGCATCACGCAGCTGCCGATTCTCACCATGCCCAACGATGACATCACGCACCCGATTCCCGATTTGACCGGGTACATCACGGAGGGCCAAATTTACATCGACCGGCAGCTGCACAACCGCCAGATTTACCCGCCCATCAACGTGTTGCCTTCGTTGTCGCGTTTGATGAAATCCGCGATAGGCGAGGGGATGACCCGGGATGACCACGGCGAAGTTTCAAACCAACTCTACGCGAACTACGCCATCGGGAAAGACACGCTCGCCATGAAAGCCGTGGTGGGCGAGGAAGCGCTGTCGAGCGAAGACTTGTTGTACCTGGAGTTTCTGGACAAGTTTGAAAAGAAATTCATCGACCAGGGCAACGAGGGGCGGACGATTTTCGAAGCCCTGGACTTGGCGTGGTCGTTGCTTCGAATCTTTCCCCGAGAACTCCTCAGGAGGATTCCGCAGAAGACCCTGGATAAGTACTACGACAGGCACGCGTCGATTCCGGGGCAGTAAGGAGGGGAGCGCGTTGAGCGCCCGACTTGTAATCTCATCTCATTCTGTGGAGTTCTTTGCTTCTTTCGTGAAAAAATCGTAAATAAAATTTGGGGAGGCTGTTTCTTTCGAGCCAGCCAGATTTCGGTAGGACCCGGCCAGTCCGTGCGCACACACTGAGAACACATCCACACTGCCGTACCAAGTTATCGGATTTGGTTTGAACTTTCGCGTCTTCATCGCGTCTCGTATCGACTTCCTTTGAAAAGTAAGGTTGTCTTTTTTTGCAAAAGCGTTTTTATTATTTTGACGACAAGAATGCTGACTTCTTCAAAGCGCAGACCTACCCGCACCACCTCGCGACACGTGGATTGAACACAGAGACTTGTTCATTAAAGTCGTCATGCCTATGAATGTCGCAAGGGCAAGGAGAGAGAAAGATGGAGAACCCTGGATATGCGCACCTCACGCATGATACACGGCATGCAGTACCACTTGTCCTTCTCGAGCTTCGACCTAGTCAATGCGCTTGTATTTCTCCTTTCCGTACCGCATTTGGAGCACTGGCCACGGCTGGCAGTGAGCTGCGAAAATGAGCAGCGCGGGTATTTTGTCAGGATGTGACAACACAAAGATTATAAAATATTGACGCGTGGGGATCGACGCGCGTGACATACCTGTCGGTTGTAGCAAACGCGGCAGACCGGTTTGCCCTTATCGTCCCTGTTGGCGTACCACCGACTCGTCTCCGTGCTTTCGCACTCGGAGCAGACCAGCGCGATGCCCTGCGGAGGAATGAAAGTTCGAGGGTGAGTTTTACGCGCTGTTGACGGGCAACGAGAACGATGCAGGCGAATGGGTCCTGGACACCTCACATCAATGCGGAGTGCGCACCTTTTTTATCCATCGTTCGGCATCGACGACCTCCGGAGACTCACTGTGCCAGGTCGTGCGTCGAAGAGCGAAAAGAGTTTTGTCAGCACACGCCGTTTTGCCAGGAGAAATCGTAAACAAGCGAGTACAAGGGAAGCACGCACCTGCGGGGAATATATGCTTGGCGAATAGCTTCGCCTTCCGAAGGTATAGACTCGTTGCTCGGTGCCATCGCCCAACGTCTGGGCGTTCGCGTGTCGCCAAGAGCACGCCCGTGCCTCGGTGTTTGGTCGATCCAGATGGACTGCTCGGTGTGCCGAAGCGCGTGCGGTTTGACACGACGTGAAACGAATCGAATCCGGCGAGCGCGGAAGGTTCGCGTGCGTCGTGGAGTGTGGCGCGCATCGGTTCGAACGGCCGCCGGCTGCAGGCAGTACTCATGGGTATCCGCGCCACCGCGTGCAGCCCGGCCATGTTGAAGCACGCCATCGTGCTACGTCCATGCGCACGTGAGATCTGACTCGTGAAGCCAGGAAACTTCGTCGTCACGAAAATATTTTGCACTTGCGGCATAGTCGCGCGCACCAGGGTTACAAGACGCGGTCCATCTTCAAGACGCGGTCCATCTTCCCGTGTGGAATCATCGTTTGGCCCGTTAATCCACAACGTCCTCGTCGCGTCCTCGCCTCTGCTTTCGTTTGTTCTCCGCGGTCGGCGTTTCGGTGGGATGATTCGGTAAGCGTCGGTCCCCTGGCAACTCGGGCGTGACGACAGGACATAATGGACCGCACGCGAGCCACGGAGCATCCTTTATCCACGACGCGCGATGAGGAGTCGCAAGCCGCCGTTTCGTCCACGCATCAAGGCAGTGCTTTGGACGGGGGCAACGCGCTGAGGCGCTCGCGAAGCCGATCGGGTTTCGGGAGCGTAGGAGATTCCAATCCAAATGGCTTTGGGTCGTTCGACCACGGCACAGGCGCGGAAGGTTTGCTCGCGTTTCGCAGTAAACCCCGCTCCGCACGCGTGAGCGCCCGGTTGAATCGCGTGCGGAGCCGGGTGGCAGGCGGTTTAGGTTGGGGGGTTAGGGTCTTAAACGCCACAGGCTTCGGGCGCGGGTTCAGGAAACCGCCGCGCGCCGCGAACCTTTTCCGTCTCGTCGCGGCGCTCGCGGCGCTCGCCGCTGTTTTAAACCTCACGCGGTGCGGGTTCGTGCTTTGCGCCGCGGGGAGGGGAGGGGAGGGGATGGGTTTCGTG
>Ga0209502_10000123_pt1 | contig 83331 bp, 79 predicted proteins | sample ArcticOcean_MG_C_10_FD_187442 | JGI IMG/M metagenome (GOLD analysis project Ga0209502, IMG submission 187442) | Marine microbial communities from western Arctic Ocean - ArcticOcean_MG_CB11_90 (SPAdes) (version 2) | ecosystem: Environmental > Aquatic > Marine > Oceanic | place: Arctic Ocean... | reverse complement strand
CACACCGCCGCCGCCGCCGCCGCCGCAATGATCGATCTCAGCGCCCCGCAACGGCAGTCACCGCTCGCAATCGTGTTCCTCGGACTACGAATTTTCCGATCGTTGGGCATCGCCCAAATCGTCATCATCGTCCTGTTCATCGCTCGCGCTCCGCTCAACGGGCCGTTGGCCGTGTTGCCGATGGTGATCATTCTCGGATTTGGCGGATTCTCGACGCTTGCCTGGTGGCGGTACACGTTCCAACTCGTCGACGGCGAATTAGTCGTCGCCAAAGGCGTTATTCGAGTCGCCCGTCTGAACGTTCCGATCGAACGAATTCAAAGCATCGCGATCGATCAGCAGCTACTGCATCGATTGACCGGCCTGGTCAGGGTCAAGGTCGACACTGCAGGCACCAAAGACGTCGAGTTCGCAATTGATGCGATCGCTCGACCCCTGGCCGAAGAACTGCAACGTCAAGCAGCCACCGCCATTGTTGCTCCGCGGCCGACCAACGGAACGCTGCCGCCGCCGGTGATTACCGAGGACCGGGTGGTTTTCACCCATGACGGACGCCGGCTCCTCCTGATGGCACTGACCATGTCGCCGCTGACGGGCCTCCTCGTTCTCGGCCCGATCTTTGCCCTCGGAGGCGACTTCTTCGACCGTGTGCCCGACGCCGGACCCGACAACGTGACCCTCCGCTGGTGGTGGATACCACTCGGTGTCGCCGTCTTCGTGGTGTTGAGCATGGCTTTGAACACTGTCAGGGTATTCCTCCGGGATTGGCAACTCACGCTGCGCTCCAGCCCCGCTGGCCTCCGCCGCACGTCGGGCCTGCTCTCTCGGACAAGTACAGCGAGCAGCGTTGATCGCATCCAGGTGGTCGCCAGCGCCCAGAACCCGCTACAACGACGAGCCGGACTCCACAGCGTCGGACTCGCAACACTCGGCCAAGGCGACCTCTCGCTCGGCGGATGTACCGCCGTTCAGTTCGCGACGGTGTCGACTCTGGCTGCTGTCACTCCGATCGATGCGCTGCAGCTGGACCGACGAATCCATCCCGCTGAAATTTTCCTCGCAGTCCGAAACACATCGGTGTTCTGCGTTGTGTTGGCCGGCGCACTGTTTGCGTTTATCGGCTGGTGGTCGCTGTTGACGCTCAGCGCAATTCCATATGTCTGGGTCACCAAACGAGTGAGTGTTGCCAATTTTCGGTGGGGGCTTCACGACGAACTTGCCAGCTCAAGCAAAGTGATCTCGTCAGCCACCCAACAGGCGCTTCTACATAAGACGAACTCCGTCGACGTCACGCAGTCGATTTTTGAGCGACGCCGCGGCGTGGCGACCGTGAGATTGACCACCGCAGCCGGGGCAATCACCATCGGGATGATCCCAGCCGCCGAAGCAGACGCTGTCCGCGACACCATCTTGCATGCCGTCGAGACTGACACGAGGCCCTGGATCTAACCCTCCATCTCAACCCCCATCTCAACCCCCATCTCAACCCCCATCTCAACCCCCATCGCGCCTCCAGGGCGTCTGCATCGGCTCGCGGCTCGTAGCGTCCGCTCGATGCTGTACCGCACACGGGTGATGGTGGTCTATGTCCTCGCCGTGTTCATGACGGTGATGGACGGCACGATGGTCAACGTTGCGTTACCGACGCTGGCCGAAGAGTTCGGCGTTGCATCCACCGAGATCGAGTGGGTGGCTGTTGGCTACCTATTGAGCCTCGCTGCGATGATTCCGGTTGCAGGCTGGCTGGCTGATCGCTTCGGATCGAAACGGGTCTTCGTCACTGCACTGGTAAGTTTCGTCTCCATCTCGTTGGCATGTGGTGCCGCGCAGACGCTCGACCAACTGGTTGCGCTACGTGTCCTGCAAGGGATCGGTGGCGGTCTCCTCACCCCGGTCGGAAGCGCCATGCTCTTCCGTGCATACCCGATGGCCGAGCGTGCAAAAGCCGCGATCGGGGTACTGAGCGCTGTCGTCATTGCCCCGGCGATCGGGCCGGTGCTCGGCGGCATCCTCATCGACAACGCGTCCTGGCGATGGATCTTCTTCATCAACGGCCCGATGGGTGCCGTTGCCATCGCCCTTGGCTTACTGTGGCTCCGCGGTCGCGCAACCGACGAATCAAACGAGGGCATTGCCGGACGGTTCGATACTGCCGGATTCTTGCTGTCTGCCATCGCTGTCAGCGTGCTCGTCTACACCTTGACGATTGGCCCCGAAGAAGGTTGGACATCTCCCAAGGTGCTCGGCCTCGCCGCTGTCGGCACCCTTGCCGCAGTGTCACTTGTCGTCGTCGAATTGCGCCATAAGCAGCCGATGCTGAATCTCCGGCTACTGCAAGATCGGCACTTCCAAACCATCAACATCTTGTCGCCGTTCGTGTACGCCGGGTTCTTTGGATGGATCATCGTCCTCCCGTTGTACATGCAGACGCTGCGCGGGTTCTCGGCAACGACCAGCGGCCTCGTGCAGGCCCCGCAGGCCGCTGGAATCTTCCTGCTTTCGAACCTGCTGGGTCGGCGTCTCTACCGAGTGATCGGCCCGCGCCGTTTGATGATTGCTGGTTCGGCCTTGACCGCCTCCTTCACGGCATCATTCGCGCTCGCCACCCTCGACACACCGGTGCAGGTGCTCGGTGCGCTCTCGTTCGGACGCGGCGCATCGGTCGGCTTGGTGTTTGTATCGATCCAGACAGCGGTCTACGCAACGACATCGCTCGCCGACACCGGGCGAGCAACGTCGGTGTTCAACACGGTGCGCCAGGTCGCCTACACGGGTGGCGTGGCCATTGCAGTCACCGTGATCGCAGCACGACTTTCGTCGGTTGGTGGTGACAACGCTGCAGCTGCGGATCGGCTCGGTGCATACCAAGCGGGGTTCCTCACGTGCGGCCTCCTCATCGTGCCGGCCGTTGTTATCAGCCTTCGATTGCGAGACCACGATGTCGCAGCGACACGCGGGCTTCCGTCACCGCGCGACACCGACTCTGTCTGATCAGAAACTTTGCCGCACCGCTCAAATGAGCTCAGTTGGACCAATCCGGTTCGAACGCCGCTCGGCCAGTATCGACGTAACGGGTATGGCCCACGATGTTCCACCGAGCGTCTTCGACGTGCTCGGTGTCGTCGGGCGAGACCGCCAGTAGCCGGTAACCAATCGGGTCCAGGATGACCCGGCGCGGCGCGTCAGTGGCTAAGTCGAGTTCGACGTGAACGGCGGTCGACGGACCGACTTCGGCGAGATGTCCACCGACGACAGCCGTCATTGGACGATGCAGATGGCCGCACAAAATGCGATCGATTCGGTGTGCCGAGATGACCTCGATGAATGAGTCCAGACCAACAAAGCCACCCTCGTCCATCCAGTCGATGCCTGACTTGAATGGTGGGTGATGCATGGCCAAAAGTGTCGGCCCGGCGTGATCGGCACTGAGCGCTACATCGAGCCACTCGAGTCGCTCGGCATCGAGTTCGGCACCTGATTCACCCGCCCGCGTGGAGTCGAGACCAACGATCCGCACCTTGCCAACATTGGTCACCCAGCTGCTGTGTTCGGCATCAGCCCACGGGTGATCGGGGAAGCAACTTCGCAGCCTCTTTCCCTCATCGTGATTCCCCGACAGCGGAAGTACAGGTGCAGAGAGCGGTGCGAGTAACTCGATCAGCTCCTCGTACTCGCGAGGCGCACCCCACTGGGCAAGATCACCAGTAGCAATCACTGCGTCCACTCGAGGTGACTCTGTGTTGATCGACGCAACTGCAGCGGCGAGCCGACCGTTGTGATCGGCGTACAGCACCTCGGTCGTTGCTGGATCGGTGACATGAGTGTCAGTCAGTTGTGCAAGCAACGTCAGTTCACGCATTCTGGCCCCCCTCGACGAGTGAAAGGTGGACGAGGACGCCAACATTGCCAAGCGACGAATAAATGCGCACTTCCTCAGACTACGAAGTTGGCCGACTCGCCGCGCCGAAACCCCCTGTCCTGGGGGGATTTCAATGACTTGTGCACTGTCGCACTCTCAAGGCCGACCCAAAACGCGCCGATACGAACGCACCGTCCATGGTAGGGCAGACCAGCTCACCGCATCACGGCTCCATCACTCCCAGTTCGGGGCCCATCAGCAAGACTCACGGTGTGGTACATCGCATCGGCATCATCGGCCTGGGCACTGTCGGCGCTCGCTTCGTCGACCAATTCAACTTACACGACGACTTCGACCTCGTCGCCGCCTGGGACCCAGATCGCGACGCCTGCGCAGCACACCACGACAGCGTCACTATTGTCAATGACGCAGCATCGGTGATCGCCCTCGCCGATGTCGTCTATATCGCTGTTCCACCGTTGTTCCATCGCGAATACGTGGAGGCCTGCGTCGCTGCCGGCGTCGGAGTGTTCTGCGAGAAGCCGCTTGGCATCGACATCACCCAGAGCCGCGCCCTGGTCGACTTGGTCGCCACAAGTGGTGTTCCGGCTGGCGTCAACTTCGTGTTCAGCGCAGCGCCCTCAGCCGTCGAACTGGCGGAGCGCATCAAACAGGGCGCCATAGGCGACATCGTTCGCGGGGACCTGAGGCTGCACTTTGCCGAATGGCCACGTGCGTGGCACGCCAAGGCGCAGTGGTTGAAGCTCAGGGATCAGGGCGGGTGGATCCGCGAAGTCGTGTCCCACTTCCTCTTTGTTGCCAACCGGGTACTCGGACCACTCACGCTCGACCATGCCATCGTGACCTTTCCCGACGGGGTAGACGGCCAGCTCAGCGAGATCGACGCGCTGGCACGCCTGTCCGCACCCAGCGGGACGCCACTCGTCCTGATCGGTACCGGCGAAGGCGTTGGACCTGACGTGGTTGACCTGACAATTCGCGGCACCACCGGCTCGCTCCGCCTCGTCGACTGGTACCACCTGCAGTCGAGCGACGGAGGCGACTGGCAGCACCTCCTCGGTACCGACCGTGCCGAACTCGGAGCGAATGCCTACGGCGGTCAACTCGCCGAACTGTCGAAAATGCTCAGCGGCGAGCCACATTCGATTGCCACATTCACTGAAGCGCTGGCCGTCCAAGAACTCGTCGAGCAGATGCTCAACTGAACCAACGCTCACGCCCGCCCGATCGGGCAGGTTCGCCCCTTACGTTGGTCGTAGCCTCAGCGACATGAGCGATTCGTCCGCCGGGCTGCTGACCGAGCCCATTGTCGACACCTCCATCGCCGACCGTTTACGGGCCGCGCTGCCCGACGATGTCGACTTTGCGTCGGCGCGTCTCGTCGATGAACGGTCTGAACATCTGATGGTCCGCCAGAACACACTCAAGCCGATCTTCAACGAGTTCGACACCGGCGTGGTGATCTCCATCTGGAACGGTGGCGGCCTCGGTTGCGCCGCTACGGCTGATCGCTCCGATGCTGGCCTGCACCGCGCCGTCGACACTGCCCGCTCCTGGGCTGCCGTCACAGCCGGCAGCATGGTCACCACAACACCGCCCCTGGTTTGGTTCCCACTGACGGCGTCGCCGAAGCACTCGGCACCGGGCCTTTCGTTGGCAACCTCTGGTGTACAAACTTCAGTGACATGTCGGCGTGCCGCACCGCCAGAGCCCGCCTCCCCGGGGCACTCCTTTCCGGTATGCGCTTCGTGCTCTGAACCATGCTGGTGAGCTCCGACCGGTGAGCAACCGCTGCGCGGCCAAATCTCGAGACACGGCGGGGTGGAATCCGCCGTCTTTCGTCCCGAGTTCTCTGCAACCCGGTCGGGCTCAGCCGCCTAGCCTGAGGCGATGACCCGGATCGATCGGCAGATGCTTGGCGCCTACGCCGCAAAGCAGTGCCCATTTCGATTGTTTCGCGAGAACGACCCGACCGAACCCGCTGTAGCTGCCGAGCCAGACGAGGCGCTCCAAGAACTGTTCGATGACGGCATCACGTTCGAGGCAGACATCGTTGCGGAGTTGGTGGAACAGTTCGGTGCCAACGTCTGCGAAGTTCCGGCCCGGGGCGCCGCCAGCCACGACGAGCGCCGAGCGATCACCGATACCGCACTCGCTGCGGGCACGCCGATCATCCTCGGTGCGCTCATGCAGCCCGACGTCGACGCTGGAAGGCTCGGCGAGATCGACCTACTGCTGGCCAGCGGCGACGTCATGCCGTCGGGTGCCGCCGTGTATCTTGCGATCGACGTGAAGTCCCATCGCTGCACGTCGAACCTTGGCGACGGCGACGATCCGATCGGGCCCGTGCACGATCTGAATCTGCTCGCCCCGGCTGTGATTCCCGGGCTCAGCCCCAAGTACCGCGAAGACGACTGCCTCCAACTCGCCCACTATCACCGACTGCTCCAGGCACACGGCCATTCCCCCGCTGATGATCCAAGCGTTCCGATCTACGGCGGCATCCTCGGCTCCGAACGTGTGGTCGCCTGGTTCGACTTGGGCACACCGAGGTTCGGCACCGTGACTCCGCTGGTTGCAGAAGGTGCCGACGGCACCGCGAATATTTCGTTCCACAAGCGACAGCGATCGACCGCACGCACCGCTCTCGACCGCTACGACTACGAGTTCGCATTTCGCCACCGGATCGTCGCAGCTGCACGCGCGCGCGTCGATCGCGCCACGCCACCACCTGTGCTCCCGGTGTCGACGAAGGAATGCGAGCGATGCCCTTGGCGCGACCCGTGCCGCTCCGACCTGGAGGCCGCCGACGACGTCTCGTTGGTCAACGGGGTCAACTACCCGGAATGGCGCGTACACCGTCACGTCGGGGTCACGACGGCAACCGACCTTGCTGCCCTCACACCTGGCGAGATCGAGGACCGCTATGCCGACACGCCGCTCACGAAGAAGACCGTGACCAAGCAGGTGCAGCATGCCCAAGCCGCTGTTGCGGGCCACCCGATCGTGACGCCGAGCTGGGACCCCGCGGCGATTCCACGAGGAGACATCGAGATCGATCTCGACCTCGAGAACGCAGACTTCGTGTATCTGTGGGGCGCACGACTCACCCGAGTCCCTTCGTCATGGCCCGAGGAAACCGGCACCTACGTCCCATTCGTTTCATTCGACCCGCTCGATGCTGTCGGGGAGCGACAACTCGTCGATGCGCTGTGGACCTGGCTCAATGAACTTCGTCAGCGCGCCGCGGCCGAAGGTCTCGATCTGCGGGTGTATTCGTACAGCGCAATCGAGGCCACCAAGCTTCGCCAGATCGGACAGTCCAGCGAGATCAGCGATTTCCTGGCGTCCGATCAGTGGGTTGATCTGTTGCCATTCATGCGCGCAAAATTCTGGACCAACGACGGCCACGGACTCAAGGTCATGGCCCGGGCCTCGGGCTTCGAATGGCGCGACGAAGATCCTGGCGGCTACGCCAGCATCGGCTGGTACAACGACGCGCTTGGTGGTGTCGACCGAGCCGCCAACGTCGATCGCATTCTCCAGTACAACGAAGACGACTGCGCGGCGACTGCCGCCCTGCGCTCGCCGCGCTCATCTGGCTGACCCGTCACATCGGCGCGGCAATACCGGGCCGAATGCAGCCCGATGAGACCAAAGATTTGCACCCACGCCGTGAGAACGGCAACAACGACTGCGTCGCTCACACCGCCAAGCACGGGAACCGGTACCGCTACGCGGAGGTGGTCGATGTCGCCCGTCACCGCATCGGGAACGTGGGCACTCGAACGACGCGGCCGCCGGGGCTGTTGGGTCTTCGTAGCTGCAGAGACAATCTTGACCAGCGCACGCGGAACGCGAGTGTCGGGCCCAATCGTGTCATCAGGCGCGGCGCACGCGGCGCCCGGATCCTCCATGTCCGAGGCCAAGCAAGCAGCAAGATCCGCTTGGTACCGGTCAACCCCCTCCCCCTTCCCCTTCCCCTTCCCCTTCCCCTCCCCCTTCCCCTCGATGGCGAGCACTATCTGGTGGCGCCTCGCGGCGAAACGCAATGCGTGCGCAACATCCGCGCAGCCGGCTCAGCTGAACTACGCAGGGGTCGAACGCTCGAATCCATCGTGGTGGCCGAAGTCATCGACACTGACAAGGCGCCAATCAGCCGTGCCTATCTCGAACTCTGGGCGATGAAGATCGGCAAGTTCTTCGACGGCCTCACGAAGGACTCGTCTGATACTGAGATCAACGCCGCTGCACCGGGCTTCCCCGTGTTCCGCATCACGCCCAGCACCTGATCGAAGCCGGGCGATGCGACTCAGCTGTCGGTCAGCGGTGGGGGCACATCGGTCGCAGCTTGGGACACATCGGGGGGCCTGATCGTGCCATCAATGTGCAGGCCAGCCTCGTCGGCAATCTTCTGCGCCTTGCTGAGCAGCCCTTCGGCTGCATGAGCCAGGTCAGCTATTGCCGTTGCCGCCTTGGCTTGCGTTTCAGCACGTCGAGCCTCGACCTCTTCCTTACTCATCACCCCGGACTCGGAGTTGCTGCCAGAGACAGCGCCAGGATGGTCGCCGTCAGGGGCTGTGCTGCTGCCAGCGGAATACTTCCGAGCGGCATCCTCGGCCTTTTTGCTGAAATTCGTGGTCTTGCCACCCGAGGCTTTGTCGATCTTCTCGGTCGCCTTGCCAACCGCATCGCCCACCTTGTGACGATTTTTCTCGATCAACTCCTTCGCCATGCGAAAGTTCCGTGCGTTGAGCAATCCCATGCTCCCACGATACCGAACACGTCCAACAGTGTCTGACGATTCGACGATGCTGGCCCCCACTTGCCAAAGTCCCCGGTGCCAGGTGCTAACAACGCATGATGGGCAATATCGCTGACGACACACAATGGCTCGACGCAACGGCTCAGGCCGACCTCGTTGCACGGGCCGAAGTCTCCGCCCGCGAACTTGTCGATGGGGCGATTGAACGCATCGAGCGATCGGATCACGCAATCAATGCCGTGGTCTTGAAGTGGTACGACCGGGCACGCGAACAGGCTGATGTGATCGACAGCAGCGGCGCGGCCACAGCCCCCGCCGGCGCTGGCAGTGGCGACCGTCCGCACTTCCTCGGCGTACCGTTCATGTTGAAGGACCTCTGGGCCCCCGAGGCCGGTATGCCAATGACCAACGGCAATGCAGCTCTTGCCGCAGCGCCCCCGATCGCACCGCACGACATGACGTTGGTGACGCGTTTTCGCGACGCTGGGCTGATCAATGTCGGGCGCACCAACAGCCCCGAATTGGGCAGCCTGCCAGTCACTGAGCCAATCGCTCACGGCCCCACCCGCAACCCATGGAACACCAACCGCACACCGGGCGGCTCAAGTGGTGGTGCTGCCGCCGCAGTCGCTGCGGGAATGGTCCCCATGGCGCACGCGAGCGATGGCGGCGGATCAATTCGTATTCCTGCCGCGGCCAGTGGCCTCGTGGGGCTCAAACCCTCACAGGGAAGAATCACAAACGGCCCTGACCGTGACGAGGCCGGCCTGAGTGTCAGCCTTGTTGTGAGCCGGTCAGTACGCGACACCGCCCGAATCCTCGACGCAGTTCACGGCCCGGGCGTCGGCGACACGGTGATTGCCGCTGCGCCCACTCGACCCTACGAAAACGAACTCGGGAGCGATCCTGGCCGCTTGCGCATTGGCCTGCTCGACACCCACCCGCTCGGCAATTTCGTCCACGACGACTGCGTCACAGCGGTCCGGTCGGCAGCTTCGATGTTGGAGGGTCTCGGCCACGACGTGCAACTCGGCCACCCTGCTGCGCTCGACGATCCGTCGTTCACGCCGCGTTTCATGGCCATGTGGGCAACGAACATGGCGCTCGGCATCAAGACGATGGAATCATGGATCGGTCGCGAGATGACCGCAGCTGATATCGAGCCAGTCAACTGGGCCCAGGCCCAATGGGCCAAGAGAGTCTCGGGCGTCGAATACGGCTCGGCCCTCGGTGCCGTTGTCGAATTCCGGCGCAAGGTGCAGAGTTGGTGGACTCAAGGCTGGGACCTGTTGATCACCCCGACCCTCAGTGAGCCCCCCGTCGAAATCGGCGAGCACGATGCGACCGACGACGATCCAATGGCGGGCATGAAGCGTGCTGCACGTTTCATTGGCTTCACCCCGCCGTACAACGCGAGCGGCCAGCCAGCAATCAGTCTGCCGCTCCACTGGAACAACGAAGGCCTCCCGATCGGTGTCCAGATCGTCGCCGCCTACGGTCGTGAGGACCTGCTCATCGCCGTCGCCAGCCAGCTCGAATCGGCGCACCCCTGGGCCCAGCGCCGCCCCACCCTCGCCTAACTTGTCTGACCAGTTCTGACGAGTTCTGACGGTTCTGTCACACCACTTGAAACCAAGCAGACCAAAGTGTGACAGCGGTGCAACAACGTGAATCACACACGCTCACCTCGACGATTTTCAGCAATCGGCCTTGACTACCGTGCCAATGATCTGGTGGCGCACCCAGAGCGCTGCACGGCCTCGATCGACTTCCGTGATCTCAACCGACTCGAATGGCCCGGCTTCGAGCAATGACGCTGTATCGCGCGTGATCTCGCAACCGTTGAACATCCAGCGGTGGGGGCGCACGAGCACCTTCTGCACCGTGCGGTTCCGGTGCCCGTCGGGTGATTCGACGTGCTCGATAAAAAAGTACGTGCCACCAGGCTTGAGTACCCGGTGCGCTTCTCGAATGACCTGAGCCGGATCGTCGACACCGCAGAGCAGCAGCGTGCCGACAACGCCGTCGACGGACGCATCGCCGACGTCGATCGATTCGCCGCGCAGCGTGCGAATCTCAAGATCGACACCGTGCTCGTCGGCCTTGGCGCGCAGCGGACCGTGCATCACCGGGTTCGGCTCGATCGCAACGACCTTGACCCCCGGGGCGTAGTAGCGCATGTTCACTCCTGTGCCGGCGCCAAGTTCCACAACGGTGCCCGACATCGCGCCGATCACAGCTTGCCTGCGTTCACCGTAAATTCGGTGGTCGTCCTCAGCGCCCGAGTCGAGGAGCTTTGCCTCAATCTTCGACCGCCATTTCTGCTTCGTGAGATCAGGCATCACGTGATCCTGTCACACCAGGCTCAGACCTCGGCGTGGCAGGGAACCGACAGCTGATCAGGTGAGAAGAGTGCGACCCTGACGCTTACGGGCCCAATTGCGGAGCGGGGTACGCACCGATTCGAGGCCAAGGTAGAACGACGGGAAACAGATGAGCACGAGAACCGTCGAGCTCACCAGACCGCCCATCAGGGTGAATCCCAGCGACTCCCAGAATGGATCGCTGAGTGCGAGCGGAAGCAGACCGACCACGGTGGTGATCGTTGTCGTAATGAGCGGACGGAAACGCGAGGTGACCGCTGCCTGGATTGCCTCGCCTGCCGACGCTCCGGCCCGGCGCTGTTGGTTCGCCGAGTCGACGAGCAAGATCGTGTTGTTGACCGCCACGCCGATCAAGGCGATAAACCCGACACCCGACAGGAACGACTGCGGGTTGTCGGTCAGCTTGAGGACACCGAACACGCCAAGGAAGCTCAGCGGGATCGCCAGGAAGATCAGCAGCGCCTGCGCGATGGAGCGAAACTGCACCGCAATCAGCACGAGCATCAGCCCGAGAGCGACGAAGCCCGCCGCGATCAGGCCGGCAAAATCGTCCTGGTTGTCAGACTCGAGGCCGAAGTCGAACGTGACGGCTTCGACGGAAAGGCCGCGGGACTCGATATCCGATGCGGGGAAATCAGCTTCGACGAGTATCTGCGTGTCGGTCAAAATGCCAGAAACACCCTGCTCTTCGTCGTACTTTGCTCGCACTTCAATGATGCGCCGGCCGTTGACACGGTCAATCTCGCCGTCGGTAGACACGATTGCATTGGTGACCGTGACTGTTCCGCCACCCGACTCAAACGAGCGTCCAAACAGGTTGTCGCGGATGTCTTCAGCAAGCTGCTGTCCCGCTGCGACCGACGCTGCATCTGACACTTCGATCTGCGCGGCGAACGGGAATTCGAGGATCGGCGGACCGTTCTCGAGCTGCCCCACCGTGAGTCGAAGGCCAGGGTTGGCCACAGCAATCGCTTCGAACTGCCCCTCAATATTGTCAACAAAGACCGGGGCCTTCGTGTCGCGTGATCCAATCGGTGTGAGGTCAAGGAAGATTTCGGTGACCCGCTCGTTGCCACGCACGTATTGCGAGCGGTCGAGTTCGTCGCCAAGAACACCGAGCACAACGGCGTCAACGTCGTTGGAAATCGTCTGTGCCTCCTCGATTGACGTACCGAGCGGGAACTCAGCAGCGATGGCCAGGCCGGTTGCGTCCTTGCCGGACGGAAAGATCGAGAACGGGAGGGAACCAGCAATGGTTCCGCCGGCCATGATCGCTGTCAGCGCCACGGAAACAAGGCCGAAACCGGTGACGCGGCCCTTCCAACCGTTGCGCCATGGATACGCAGCCAGCCGGCCTGCAGCCTGAGCAAGCCGCTTCTCAGCACGCACGATCGGGTTGTTACTCGGGGGGCCTTTCAGCAGGAACACCCGGGCGACGGCCGGAATGAAGACGATCGAAAAGATGAACGACAGGATCAACGTGATGATCACGGTCGCGGGGATCGAGCGAATGAACTCTCCAAGAATGCCCCCGACGAAGAGCAGCGGAGAGAACACCACGACGGTCGTGAGCGTTCCAGCGAGCGAGGCCGAACCAACACGCTCGAGCGCAGTGCGGACGACGCCGAGACGACGACCTTCCTCGGACGGGCTGGGCTCGTCGCGGCTGGAGTCGATCGACTCGGAGATCACAATGGCATCGTCGACGAGTAGGCCAAGCGTGAGGATCAGACCGAACAGCGTGATCGTGTTCAGCGAGTAGCCGAAAACCCACAGACCGATGAGTGCACCCATCATCACCAACGCCATAAACCCGGCGGTCATGATGGCCACGCGCCAACCGATCAGCAAGAGGCTGACGAAGGCAACGGCGAGCAGGCCAGTCAGCAGGTTCGAGGTGAGTGACGACAACTGCTGGCGTACGCCGACAGCGAAGTCCGCCGTGATCGCTGAGTTGTATCCGTCGACGAGTGGCGACTCGGCGCTGTCAAGACGACCCTCGATCAAGTCGGAGAACGCCAGAACGTCGAGTTCAGTGGTACCGCTCCGGATGAGGCCAACAGCAACCGCATTCTCGTAGCCGGAGCTGTCAAGTGCGACACGCGTGAACCGGGTGAGGCGAACCTCTTCTTCACCGGTGTCCGGATTGATCGAGGCAGTCTCGAGCTCACGGACCTCCGCCACCCCAACATCGCCTTCGGCGGCAAGGTAGACGCTCAGCAGTTCGGCCTGTTCCTGGAGCTGCGTTGGCGTGGCATCGAGCGGGCCAGTGATCGACACGAGTACATCAAACTGGCCGACAAGCTTGGCAGCGTTCACTGGGTTGTAGACGATCTGGGCCCCATCGGGCACGGTCAGACCGAGGTCGAGCAACCGCTGCGTACCAATGTCGGAACTGATGTCCGGCTCGAACTCAACAACGATCGAGAACGAACTGTTCCGCGCTGTTGCTTCGGTCGAAACGACGCCTTCAACCTCGCTGAATGCCGCCTCGAGCGGGATGATGATGACCGCATCGATCTTTTCTGCGTCGTCGAGGAAGTAGGTGCCGCTCACAACGGAGATCGGCGTGTTAATCGGCGGGAAACCCTCGCGGTCGAGGCCGAACCCGAACGCCGAGATACCAAGGACGACGAAGACGATCATGACAGCGAACGTCGCTTGCCAACGACGCGCTGCGCCTGTCGCGATCGATGCGATGATCGACTTTTTGGCAGGCCGCGAAACGGTCCGGGCTGCATCAGCCATCTCGTTGTCAGTTAAGTCGTTTGCGTCCTGCTCGACGGCGATATCGGCGGATTCGTTGTTGCTCATGTGTGTGCCCCGTCCGCACTGCTGAAGTGACGATCTACGCCTCAGACGTTCAACTGTGTCAGGAGCGCCCAATCAGATCACGCCGAGTGGCCCCTCGCAACGAGCCTGCAGTCACACATGTTCACTTTCATCCCTGAGCACGATTCAGCACGCGCCTGTCACACTTTGGTCAGACCGGAATGCGACCGGTCAGACGCTGACGGGGAGGTGCTCGAGGCCGCGCAGGTTGATGCGGCCGTTCCACGCGATGCCGGTTTCGTCGACGGTGGCCTCGGGAAAACGGCGCAGGAACGAGCCCATGGCAATCGATGCTTCGAGCTTCGCGAGCGACGCACCAAGGCAGTAGTGCGCACCGCTCCCGAACGACAGGTGCTGACCGGCGCCTTCTCGACGCAGGTCGAGGTCGTCGGCGGTCGGGCCCCACTTGGCAGGATCGTGGTTGGACGACGCAAGGCCCGCGAGGACAAACATGCCCTGAGGAATGATCTTGCCCTGAAACTCGATCTCATCGAGTGTGATGCGACGAGAAAACTGGACGGGGCTGACGAACCGGAGCATCTCGTCGACTGCGGTGACATCGAGTTCGGGATCGTCGCGCCACAGAGCTGCCTGCTCGGGGTTGCGGAGCAGCTCGTAGATGCCGGTGCCAATCAGGTTGACGGTGGTCTCGTGGCCAGCGATAAAGAGCAGCGCGACCTGGTCGCGCAGCTCGATCGAGGTCAAGCGGTCGCCGTCTTCTTCCGCCTGGATCAATGCGGTGAGGAGGTCATCAGCCGGGTTCGCACGCTTCCAGGTGATGACTCCGTCGATGTGAGCGTTCATCGCTTCAGACGCTGCCTTGATCTCGACGAATGCGTCGATGGCGAGCATCGGGTCAAGTGACTTAACAATCGTGCCCGACCATTCAGCAATCTGGTCCTTGTCGCTTTCGGGCATACCGAGCATCTCGGAGATCACGTCAAATGGGAGTGGGAAGGCGAGTTCTTTGACGACGTCGCCGCCGCTGTTGACCGCCATTGTGTCAAGGGCTTCGTCAACCAGTTCCTGGACGCGCGGACGCAGTGCCTGGATGGCTGCCGGGGTGAACGCCTTACTGACGAGGCGACGGAGTCGGGTGTGGTCCGGCAGGTCGGTGTTGAGCATCGAGGTGTTGCGTTCGAACTCGCCGCCCGCTGCCTCGATCATCTCGGCGCGGCGCGCTTCATCGCGGATCTCGATCTTGTCGTCCATCACGCTCAACGACGGATCACGAAGGAGACGAAAGACATCATCGTGTTTAAACAGCACCCACAGATCGATCAGCGAGAAATGCGCCGGGTCGCCGTCACGCATCTCACCGAAGTGGGGATACGGATTCTCCATGTACCCCTCGTCGAGCGGGTTGAAGAACGGTGTGGTGGTGTCAGCCGACATGCCCCAACTTTACGCGAAAACAGCCCTGGGAATCGAGCAATATGCGTCACCTGGCTCGATTCCAAATATCGCCGCAAATCAATCGCAGATGTTGGAGCCAGGGTTTGCCACTGAACGTCCGAGCGTGACAGCCAGGGTGCATGATGGGCCCATGACTGATGTTGCGGGCGATACTGCGATTGCCGACCCGATACTCGAAGCGCTACGCGAGCTGACCGGCCGCGCCGACGCCGACTTCCGACCCGACCAGCGCGAGGCGATCGAAGCATTGGTTGAACGGCGCGAGCGCGTGCTCGTGGTGCAGCGCACCGGGTGGGGCAAGAGTGCCGTCTACTTTCTCGCCACCCACCTACTCCGCAAGCAGGGTCTCGGGCCGACCCTGCTGATCTCTCCGCTACTCGCCCTGATGCGCAACCAGATCGAGGCGGCCGAACGGCTCGGGCTTCGGTGCATGACGGTCAACTCGTCGTCAAAGACCACGGTCACCGAACTCGCCGACCGGCTACAGAGCGACAATGTCGACCTCGTCCTTGTGTCCCCCGAGCGGCTTGCCAACCCCGACTTCGCACAGCTGGCTATGCCTCTGCTCGGCAGCCGACCCGGGCTCGTCGTGATCGACGAAGTGCACTGCATCTCCGACTGGGGCCACGACTTCCGACCCGATTACCGGCGCATCGGCCGCTTGATCAGTAACTTCGGCGACGGCAATGTGCCTGTGCTCGGCTGTACAGCAACTGCCAACAGCCGTGTGGTCGAAGACGTCGCCAATCAACTCGGCACCGACATCACTACCTACCGCGGCACGTTGAGTCGTGACGGCTTGGCGCTGAGCGCGGTGAAGCTGAGCAGACAGGCCGAACGGCTTGCATGGCTCGCAGAACAACTCAGCTCAATGCCTGGTTCGGGCATCATCTACTGCCTCACCATCCGCGACGTCGACAACGTTTCGAGTTGGCTCAAACGCCAGGGCCACGACGTCGAGGGCTACTCGGGTACCACCATTAATGAAGATCGTGAAGTGCTCGAGCACCGCCTGAAGACGAACGACCTGAAGGCACTCGTGGCCACCTCGGCGCTCGGTATGGGGTACGACAAGCCCGACCTCGGCTTTGTCATCCACTTCCAAATGCCTGGCTCGCCGGTCGCCTATTACCAGCAGGTCGGCCGCGCTGGCCGTGCCCTTGATGAAAGCCGCGCCCTGCTGCTGTGCGGCAAAGAAGACGTCAACATCCAGGACTACTTCATCGACCAGGCCTTCCCCGACCCAGCCGACGTCGACGCCGTACTTGCGGTGCTCGACGAAGCAGCAGGCCCGGTGGGGTTGCGCGATATCGCATCGCAGGTTGACGTGAAATGGGCAAAAATCGAGCTCGCCCTGAAACAACTCGACGTCGAAGGTGTGGTGCGCAGGGTGAAGGGCCAAAGCTACGAGCGCACGCTTGCGGCGTGGGCGTATCCACACGAACGAGTGCAGTCCGTCACCGACGCCCGCCGCTTCGAACAGCAGCTCATGTTCGACTACGCGGAAACAACCGGCTGTCGTATGCGGTTTCTGACCGATCTGCTCGACGACGACCTCGGGCAGGGTTGCGGCATCTGCGATAACTGCCGCAACGAGTTCATCCAGCCCAGCACCTCGACACAGCTCATCGCTGCTGCCGAGGCATTCCTACGCAACCGGCCGCTGACAATCGAACCGAAGAAGCAGGGCATCCCCGTCGGTGAGCGAAACCAGCAGGGCCGCACGCTTGCTCACTGGGGTGACAGCGGCTGGGGGCCGCTGGTGCAGCAAGGCCGCAGCGACGGCCACTTCGGCGACGAACTGGTCGGCGCGCTGGTCGAGATGGTCACCGAATGGGCGCCGTCGCCCGCACCGACGTGGGTCGCTGCGGTCCCTTCTCAACGGACCGGCGCACTCGTGCCGTCACTCGCTCAGCGGGTGGCTGAGGCGCTCGCCATTCCCTACATGCAGCTTGTCGAACGCGCCGAGCATCGGCCACCACAGGTCGAAATGCAGAACAGCCCACATCAGGCGGCCAACGTCGCAGGTGCTTTCACGCTCGGCGAGCCGCCACTCGGCGGACCGGTTCTCCTCATCGACGATCTCGTCGATTCTGGATGGACTCTCAACGAGATCGGGCGGATGATGTCGCGCAGCGGAAGCGGCCCGGTTTTCCCGGCCGTCCTCGCACTCGCCCTCGGCCGCCGAGCCTGACCAGCGAACCTCGAGATCACTCCGCCCAGGCCAGTCAACGTGTCATGATCGACTCATCATGAGTTCCGATACGCAACTCGCAGCACTCCTGCTCAGCAATCAGCTCACGCGCCTCGAGGTCGCACCGCTGAAGGCCCGCGAGTTCTGGGGTCTTGTGGACCGGACCGATGCGCTCGGGATCGACGTCGGCGTACTCTTGACGGATGCCACTGTGCGAGCGCAGGTCGCCGAGGGCGATGTGTCCGAACAGCGCTTGACCGGCTTGCTCGATGCCACACGAGCGTTCGCGTTCGAAATCGAACGGCTCGGCGAGGGCGGCATCACCTTGCTGTCAGCCCTCGACGAACGATTCCCCGTCCTGCTCCGCGACCGAATGCAGCACGGCTGTCCACCGCATCTTTTCGCTGCCGGGGCCACCGACGTACTGCTACTCCGTCGCCTCGCGATCGTCACTGATGCGATCGACAATGCCATTGAACCAATCGTTCAACAAGCAGTCGCAGCAACCGTCGTCGCAGGCTGGGCAGCCGTGGTTGGTGCGCCCGGCCAATCGGGAAACGACGACGGTCAGGCAATCGACGATGTCGTGCTCGATGAGTCCGGCGCCTGCGGCAGCACACCGATCGTCGTGGCAGCCAATGGCATCAACCGTGCAGCGCGCTCCCCCGATGTCCGCAAGCTCGTCCAGCAGCAAGCACTTTGCCTGGTCAGCCCATTCGTTCCCGACACCACCGCATCACCAGCAACCTCCCGAGCCCGCGATGCCGTGGTCCAAGCCATGGCCGACCGGACACTTGTGGTGGCGTGTGCCGACGGAACCGGCCCCACCTGGGCAACCGCGCTTGCTTCGGTCGAACGTGAGCCTGCGTCGGTCCTTTCGTTCACCGGCGCCGGCTCTCGACCAGGAAACGCTGCGCTGGTCGGCCTGGGCGCGGTCGACATCGAACACATTGACACGTTGCACGATCACCTGAGCTGAATTCTCCGCACCGGGTCAAGCCTGGCATTCCAGCCCAACTTGATTGCGTCAGAACTGGCTCACCCGAACGAACAATTTCTCGGTCAGGCCGCGATGACCTTGGCGGCGAAATCGGCCATCTTCTGTTCGGTGTCGCCAATGAACATGAAGGCAGGCACAACGAGGCGATCGACACCCCACGATGTTGCTTCCTCGACTGCTGCTGCGGGATCGGCGCCAAAAATTCCTGGGTGGACACCGGTCATGTCGATCGCCTCAGGATCGCGGCCTGCATCGGCAGCGGTCTGTTTGGCGATGTCGATCAACTCGGCCATATTGCCCTTGGCTGGGAAGAACCCGTCGCCCATCCGACCAGCCCGTTTGGCGGCCGCCTCGCTATGGCCACCAATATGAATCGGCACCGAACCATTGGTTGGCTTCGGGTTTGAAGAGATGTTCTCAAAATTGATGAACTCGCCGTTGTACGACACTCCGTCGGCCTTCCACAGTTCGCGCATCACGTCGGCGTACTCCTCGGTGCGGCGGGTGCGTCCCTCCCACGGGACATCGAGCGCATCAAACTCTTCACGGAGCCAACCGATGCCGATGCCGAGCATCAGACGACCGTTCGACATCGAGTCGAGCGTCGCTACTTCCTTGGCGTACATCACGGGGTGCCGCTCGGGCAACAGCGAGATGCCCGTGGCCACCTTCAACGTGGTCGTGTTTGCCGCCACGTAGGCAAGCCAAATCAGCGGGTCTGGGATCGGGCTGTCACCCGAGCCAGGCATTTTGCCGTCGGGAGCATACGGGTAGGTCGATTCGTACCCCTCTGGATACAAGATGTGCTCGACGGTCCACAACGACTCGAACCCCGCCGCCTCGGCAGCTTTGGCCAGCGTTGCGGCGCCCTTTCCCGTTGTGAAAGTAACCGTGTTGGCAAATGCGACGCCGAACTTCATGAGTGACTCCTGGTTGTCGTTGAGGTCGAAAAGAAATTTGTCAGTGAAAAGACTGGCCGCGCTCAGCGATCAGGCTTCTCCGCGGCGATACGGCTGCCCGTCGGCGGCAGGCGCCTTCAGGCTCTGACTCGCGAAGACCAGAACGACGAGCACCAACGCATATGGCATCGTGTTCGGCACCCAATCGGCCGCTCGGTCAGTCAGTAGATACCAGAGGAAGGTGATCGACGCGAGGACCGTTGCGAGCAGCACGTTCGGTCCGCCCAGCGCTGCAACGCCCGACATGTATGAACCGGTCGGCGACTTCATGAAGGATTGATCATTCGCCGCGGATTTGCCGATGACAGCGGCCACCTGAGTAGCTGCACTCCGCTTTGTGGCGCCCTTGCGATACGTGAAGACCGCATACCCGGCAAGACCAATCGCAACGACCAGCAGCAACGCCCGAGTGGCGACACCACTGCCGGTTTCGTCGAAGTCGTTCAGTGATATGGCGAATGGGTAACCAAAGAGCATCGCGCCAACCATGACCCCGCTCGCTCGCCAGTTGCCGAAGATCAGCGCGGCGAGTGCGATAAAGCCTCGGCCGTTGGTCTGGCCGCCCCGGTAGAGCCCGGTCAACTCGATCACGATGAACGCACCGGCGAGGCCGGCGAACGCGCCGCTCACTACCACACCGAGGTACTTATGGAAGTAAATGTTGACGCCCAGCGATTCGCCCGCTTTCGGATTCTCACCGCAGATGCGCATCCGCAGGCCGAGCCTGGTGCGGAACAGCAGCCAGGCCGATGCCGGAACGAGCAGCAGCCCGAACAGGGTGAAATATCGGATGTCGGTCACAAGCCCCTCGAGCAGCCCAGCCACATCGGAAAGGAAGAAGATCCCCCAACCGTCGATCTTCTCGAACAGTTCGGAAAGGCCCGGCACAGTGAACGTTCCGAGGCCGTCGACCCGAGGCGATTGCGAGATCGAACCGCCCCGCTGCGGGAAGAACCGGTCAGACAGGAAGCGCGCGAGCCCCGGCGCCAAGATGTTGATCGCCACACCGCTGATGATGTGGTCGACGCCAAACTGCACGGTCGCAATGGCGTGGAGGAGGCCGCCAAGCGCGCCGCCAATGAGGCCGCAGATGAGGCCGCCCCACGGGCCAAACTCGAATGCACCGAGAGCCCCACACCAGGTTCCCAGGATCATCATCCCCTCGAGGCCGATGTTGACGACGCCGACACGCTCAGAAAAGAGCCCGCCGAGGCCTGCGAGCAGGATCGGCATCGCCCAGCGCAGCATGCCGCTCGACGCATTTGGTGTCGTGAGAAGTTCGGTCCCGCTGAGCGATTGCACGATCGTGAGAATCAAAACGCCTATGGCCGCCATCAGGGCCCAACGGGCCCAGTTCGGCAATGCCTTCCAACGCTCAGCGACCGATTGGGTCGCGATGGGAAGCTTCGACGTGTCTTGCAGTGTGTCGGTCATGCCGTCACCTCCCCACTCATTGCATCAGGCCCACTCATTGCATCAGGCCCACTCATTGCATCAGGCCCACTCATTGCTTCGGGCTCGCCCGGTCCGACCGCTTCAGTGGCAAGTGCCGCCCGTCTGACCTCGTCGGACTGCTTAATGCGGTTCACCACCTCATAGGCGATCACTGCGGCCAGCAGGATGGTGGCCTGCATGATGACGACGATCTCCGGACTTGCCGTGCCGGTCACTTGGAGCGGCGCCGAACTGGTGTCGAGGAAAGCGAAGAGCAACGCAGCAGCTGCCATGCCCGGTGCCGAGTTCCGACCGAGCAGGGCCACAGCGATACCGGCAAAACCGAGCCCCTGGACAAACCCCTGGTCGTAACTGTGATTGACAGAGAGGATCTCGGTCATCCCGATCAGGCCAGCCATGGCGCCCGATGCCGTCATTGCGATGAGTACCATCTTCTTTGGCGGCACGCCTCCGGCACGAGCAGCGAATGGGTTCATCCCGCTGGCTCGCAGATCAAAGCCGAACCGGCTGCGGTTGACAACGATGTTGTAACCGATTCCCAGCAGGATCGCGATCACAAACATCCCACCGAGCTGGCGGCCCTTGATGATGTCGCGGGTGAAGATCTCCAACAGTCCATTGAGATTGGGCATCCAGCCCGACTCTGCAATCAGCGGCGTGCCCTGGTTTGGATCGGTTGGATCGTCGATCGCCAGCGGGAGCAGCGCGGCGATAATGCCGCCAGTTGCAATGAAGTTGAGCATGATTGTCGAGATCACTTCGTTGACCCCTCGAGTGACCTTGAGGAGGCCAGCGAGTCCGGCCCAGAGGCCACCAACAGTGACGGCAACGAACAAGATCAATGCGACGTGGATCGGGCCCCACAGATTGAACTGCGAGCCGACCCAAGCAGCTATGAACGACGCAAGGACGTACTGCCCCTCGACGCCGATGTTGAAGAGGTTCATCTTGAACCCGATTGCCACAGCCACACCAGCGATGTAGAGCGGTGTAGCGCGGTTCAAGATGTCGACCATTGACTCGAGTTTGGAGGCGGTCGAAATCATCTCGCTGTACGTATCAAGCCAACTGCTTCCCGACAGGGTGAGCACAAGCGACGAGACGAGTAGCGCAAATGCTGCCGCCAGCGCTGGAGCGGCAAGTGACAAGCTGAGACGGCGGAGTAGCGATGTATTCATGCGTCTGTCCCTTCGTTGACCGAACCAGAGTGGCCGTCGGCTGCAGCCGTATCGAGCGTCGCTCCGGTCATATAGCCCCCGAGTAGGCGCGGCGTCACCTCGGCCGGGTCGAGCGTGGCAACCAATTTGCCGTGGAACATCACGACGATCGTGTCGCTGAGGCCGATCAATTCATCAAGGTCGGCAGAGATCAGCAGCGTCGCCAGGCCCTTTCCACGAGCTTCGCGAATGTCGTTCCACACGTCGGCCTGCGCACCCACGTCAATGCCGCGGGTCGGATGGGCTGCGATCAGTACATCCGGTTCGGCGGTCATCTCCCGACCGATAATCAGCTTCTGCTGGTTGCCGCCTGACAGCGCCCGAGCCGACACCTCGACGCTTGGCGAGCGGACATCGAACTCACTCCGGATTTCCTCGGTCCGGGCACGGGCGCCCTTGCGATCAATCCAGAAGCCCCGAGCGAACGGCGCGCTGGTCTGATGTCCAAGCGCAGCGTTCTCCCAAAGCGACGCATCCAGGAGCAGACCCTCTCGATGGCGATCCTGGGGCACATAGCCCAGGCCAGCTTTGCGGCGATCTCTCACCGAGGCACGGGTGATGTCATTGCCGAGCAACGAAATCGTTCCGGTATCAGCCTCTGCGGTGCCGACGATCGTGTCGACCAATTCGGTCTGGCCGTTCCCCTCGATACCGGCAATGCCGACAATCTCACCTTTATGGACCCGGAGGCTGACGCCATCGACAACCGGACGGCCGTCGGCCCCGTTGACCGTCAGATTGCGCACCTCAAGTGCCGTCTCGTCGGTGACAGTCGAGTGAGACGTTTCGGGGCTTGGCAGTTCGCTTCCGACCATCAGTTCGGCGAGATCGGCTGCGGTGACGTCGGCAGCATTGACCGTGTCGATTGTCTTGCCGCGACGGAGCACGGTGATCCGGTCAGCGATCTCCAGCACTTCTTGCAGCTTGTGGTCGATGAAGATGATCGTCGCACCATCTCGCTTCAGCTGGCGCAAGTTGTTGAACAACTCTTCGACTTCTTGCGGAACAAGCACGGCGGTCGGCTCGTCGAGAATCAGGATTTTCGCCCCGCGATACAGCACCTTGATGATCTCAACACGCTGCTGCTCGCCGACCTCGAGCGTTTCGACGAGGTCGTTCGGATCGACATCGAGACCGTACGAGCGGCCGACTTCGGCGATGTGCTGCTCGGCGGTGGCAAAGTCGATACGACCGCCGCGCTTGACCGGCTCAGAACCGAGGATCACGTTCTCGAGCACCGACAGATTGTCGGCAAGCATGAAGTGTTGGTGCACCATGCCGATGCCTTGAGCGATCGCATCGGTGGGCGACGAGAATTCGACTTTTTTGCCAGCGACGCGCATCTCGCCCTCGTCAGCTTGCTGCATGCCGTACAGGATCTTCATCAGCGTCGACTTGCCTGCACCGTTCTCGCCGCAGATCGCATGGACCTCGCCCTGCTCGACCGAGAGGTTGACGTTGTCGTTTGCAATGACGCCTGGAAAGCGCTTTGTGATGCCAATCAATTCGATTGCCGGTACCGACACACGTATCTCCTTCACCAGTTACCTCTCAGAACGGAACGCTGTGCAACCTAGTCGCGCGACGGTTGTGTGATCTAAAACTCTGAGGAGTCAGCCCGAAACGCAAAGAGCGGGACCGGACAAAGTCCGATCCCGCTCTCGCGCTCCACAGTCTGTCTCAGACCGTGCAGGTGTTCATTCCGTTGTCGTCAGGTGATCAGGCCGGAGCGGTCGGAACGACGATCTCGCCGGCGATGATCTGTGCCTTGAGGGCTTCGAGCTGATCGACGATGTCGTCGAGGTAGCCACCCGTGGTGGAGTAACCAACGCCGTCGCTCGAGAGGTCATACACGGTGTTGCCAGCGGTGAACGTACCGTCGGCCTGCGCCGTGGCGATCTCGAGGACCGACACGTCGACACGCTTGAGCATCGAGGTCAAGATGTAGGGCTGGAAGTCAGCACCGGCAGTGTTGTACTGGTCGGAGTCAACGCCGATGGCCCAGACCTGCGAGCCGGAGCTCTCGGACCGGCTCTTTGCTGCTTCGAACAGACCAGCACCCGAACCACCAGCTGCGTGGTAAATGATGTCGGCGCCTTGGTCGTACATTGTGAGGGCAATTTCTTGCGCACGGTCAGCGGCAAAGAAGCCGTCGAAGTCAGGAGCCTGCGTGATGTACTGCGGGATCACCGTGATGTCGGGGTTGACAGCCTGAGCGCCGGCGGTGAAGCCAGCTTCGAACTTTTCGATGAGACCGAAGCCACCGACGCCGCCGATGAATCCGAGCGTGCCCGTCTCGCTCTTGAGCGCCGCTGCGGCACCCACAAGGAACGAACCCTGCTCTTCAGCAAAGGTCAGGCCAGCGATGTTGTCGCCGAGCGGCACTGCGCCGTTGTCGAAGTCGAGCATTGCATCGTCGACCACAGCGAAGTTGGTGTCAGGGTTCTCGGTCGCCACGGCGACGACGTCACCAGCGAAGAGGAAGCCGACAGCGATAACGAGTTCAGAATTATCGGCTTGGAGCTGGAGGAGCTGGGCCCGGTCGGAACCGTCAGCGTTGGGCTCGGCTTCCGAGCCGGTCACGCCGAGTGCGGCCTTGGCAGCATCGAGGCCAGCTGCTGCGGAGTCGTTGAACGACTGGTCGCCGCGGCCACCAATGTCGTAAGTCAGGCCGACGTTGAAGCTGGGCTCGGCAGGGGCCTCGGTCGCGGCAGGGGCCTCGGTCGCAACAGGAGCCTCGGTCGCGGCAGGAGCCTCGGTCGCATCGCTGCTGCTGCTGTCGTCATCGCTGCCGCATGCTGCGACGACGAGGGAAAGTGCGGCAACTGCTGCCACCATGGTTTTACGTTGATTGCGCATAGTACCTCCGAAGGAATCGGCGCTCAGAAGGGCAACGGCAAGGAACCGAACCCTGGGATCTTCGCGTTGGGTTTTTACCCGACAGCGCGAATCCGTTCGCCTAACCTAGCGGTCTCAACCAATGACCGGGCACAGCCACAGATTGGTCACATGCGGTTCACGATGCATGTCACCGTTTGAGAGCCACCGCGTCGGCCTCACTAGAATCGGTGTTATGGCCACTCCGCACATCTCTGCCGACACCGACGCCTTCGCCGACACGATCTTGCTGCCGGGCGATCCGCTACGCGCCAAGTGGATTGCCACCAACTTTCTCGACGACGCCGTCGAGGTCACTGCAGTCCGCGGAATGCTTGGCTACACCGGGACGTTCAAGGGCAAGCCGATCTCGGTGATGGGCACGGGCATGGGCGTGCCGTCGATCTCGATCTATGCATCAGAACTGATCGACGTCTACGGAGTCGAGAAGCTCATCCGCGTCGGGAGCTGCGGTTCGATTCAGCCCCACATCACCGTCAACGAAGTCATCATCGCAATCGGCGCCTGCACCGACTCCGGGGTCAACCGTGCTCGATTCGAGGGCAATGACTTTGCCGCAACGGCCGATTTTGGCCTTGCGCGTTTGGTCGTCGAAGCTGCTGAAGCACAGGGCCGCAACGTGCACGTTGGCAACGTGATGACGTCGGACCTGTTCTACGGACCGACAAACGTCCCGCTCGCCGACATGGCTGCGCCGCTCTCGCGGATGGGCGTGCTCGCCGTCGAGATGGAAGTGGCTGGCCTTTACGGCGTGGCCCACGAACGTGGAGCCAAAGCACTCGGCGTCTGCACCGTCAGCGACGATCTCCTCACCGGCGCCGACCTGACTGCCGAAGAGCGCCAGGAAACGCTGAGCGCCATGATCGAGATCACGCTCGGCGCCATCGCCTGACTCACACCACCTGCAGACCAGTACGTGCACAGCACGTGCCATTCGGCGGTTGACTGATAAAGTGACGGGCGTCGAATTGGCCATTGTGCTCGTCGCAGTCGTCATCGGAGCAATCTCTAAGGCCGTCACCGGCATGGGCATGCCCGTGATCGTGATCCCGGTCGCTGCGCTGTTTGTCGACATTGGCGACGCGGTCGTGGTGATTGCTCTCCCCAATCTGTTCGCCAACGCCGTGCTGGTTGTTCGCGAACGGGAACACGTGCACGAGACGCGCGATTTGCCAGCACTCGCCATCACGGGCGGAATCGGTGCCGTGATCGGCACGCTTTTGTTTGTCAACGTGCCCGACGAACCACTCGTGATCGCATTGATCATTGCGATCGTCGTTTACATCACCACGTTCTTCTTGAGGCCCGACCTGCGAACGAGCCCCGAACAATCGCGCCGCCTCTCGCCGTTCGCCGGTCTACTCGCCGGCACATTTCAAGGGGCAATCGGCATCTCCGGCCCGGTGGTCGGCTCGTGGATCCACAGCTTCCGCCTGCCAAGGGGCGCCCACATCTTCTCGGTGACGCTGTTGTTCCTCGTCGCTGGGTCGGCCCAACTGGTTGTCTTGGTCGTCAGCGGTGAACTCGGTGGTCGTATCGTCGCCACGCTGCTTGCTTGCATTCCGGTGCTCGCCGTCATCCCGATCGGAACGCGATTGCGCGACCGGATCAGCGGCCGTGGTTTCGACCTTGCGATCGTCGGCATGCTCGCCCTGTCGTCGATTGCGTTGTGCGTTCGCACGTTCGCGTAGATACTCTGTTGACAACTGAACGGGGAGCTCACGGAACGGTGGGCTGAGAGGATGACACGCTGTCGTCGACCCGAGAACCTGATCCGGATAATGCCGGCGGAGGAAACGAGTGGCCACAGCAAGCAACGTCGAGCACATCGTGATTGTCACGGGGTCGTCCCCGCTCGCCAATTCTGCTGTGGCTTCGATCCCTGACGAGGCCATCATCGTTGCCGTCGACGGCGGACTCGATCATGCGCTTGCGGCCGGCCTGCATCCATCAGGGCTCATTGGTGACCTCGACTCGGTAGGCGCCGGCGCCCTCGTGTGGGCCGAAGCAAATGCCACGATCGCTCGCCACCCTGCCGACAAGGACGACACTGACACCGAGCTCGCACTTCGCTTTGTTGCCGACATGATGCCCACCAGGCTGACCATGATCGGCGGCGGCGACCGGCTCGACCACACGTTCGCTGCGCTCGGCGCCCTCGGTCTTGCTGAGCTGACCTCGATTCCGGTGGTCGATGCATGGTGGGGCGAGCAGCATGTCGACGTCCTGCACGGTCCTGGCCAAGCCACGTTGCAGCTGAGACCTGACTCGATCGTGTCGCTGCTCGCCCTACACGGGGCGTGCACTGGCGTCACGATCACCGGCGTCCGGTGGCAACTCGACGACGTGACGCTCGCCCCGGTTGTCGGCTTGGGCGTCAGCAACGAGGTCGTTGGCGATGGCATTGTCAACATCGGACTGTCGACCGGCGTACTGACCGTCTTCGACGCGCCTGTCTCCACCCCGCTCGCCGAAGTCGTGCCCGCTGCCAGCCACCGCGCCCTCACGCCATCCCCCCACAAGCCGTCGACCACCGACGATTCCCAGAAGGACCACATCGAATGAGAACCCAACCCATCATTGCAAGTGCACTTGCCTTCGGCCTGATCGCAGCCGCCTGCTCCAGCGACAGCTCGAACTCGGCTGACACCCCAACCGCATCAGAGCTCACCGCAACCGAGTCAGCTCCCCCGGCGGCAGATCCGACCGACCCTGAGCTGACGACCGACCAGCCAGACACCGATCAGCCAGACACCGACCAGCCTGTCGAGCCGTTCACCACCATCACACTCGTCACGTACGACTCGTTCCCGGAAGCCGACACCTCAATCAACGCTGCGCTCGACGCATTCACCGACCAGACCGCGATCGGTGTCGAACTCCTCGTGGCCGGCGACACCGGCACGATGCTCTCAAAGGCTGCACTCACGGTCGGCAACCCTGAAGGTGACGTCATGTGGGGCATCGACAACACATTTCTGTCGCGTGCGCTGAACGACGGCATCTTCGAACAGGGCGTGTTGTTCGACCCCGAAAACGTGCCGGCTGAGTTCCTTGCACTCGTGCCAAACGGTGAAGCGCTCCCCGTCGACTTCGGCGATGTGTGCGTCAACTACGACATCGGCTACTTCGCCGAGAACGAACTGGACGTCCCAACCTCGCTACAAGACCTCGCTGACCCCGCCTACCGCGACCTTCTGGTCGTCCAGAACCCCGCCACCTCGTCGCCGGGCTTGGCATTCCTACTCGCGTCGATTGACGAGTTCGGTGCCGAGGGCTGGCAGGCCTACTGGCAGCAACTCAAAGACAACGGCGTCCTGGTCGTCGACGGTTGGACCGATGCCTACTACGGCAGCTTCACGTGGGCCGGCGGCGGCGACCGTCCGCTCGTCGTCAGCTACGGGTCGAGCCCGCCGGCCGAAGTGATCTTCGCTGATCCTCCCCGCGACGATGCGCCAACCGGCGTCATCGAGTCGACCTGCTTCCGACAGATCGAGTTCGCCGGCGTCCTGGCGGGCACCGACCATCCCGACGAGGCCGCTGAATTGGTCCGCTTCCTCGGCAGCGAGCAGTTCCAGGCCGAACTCGCTTTGAACCTATTCGTCTACCCGGCCAACAGCGCCGTTGCGCTCCCCCAGGAGTTCGACGATTTCGCCGTCGTCCCCGACACATCGCGGACACTCGACCCGGACCTGATCGACGAAAACCGTTCCGACTGGATCGACGAATGGTCGACACTCGTCCTCGGCTGACCGGACGTCTGCCTCGATGAAGAACGGAGTGAGCGCGGCCAATCGACTGCCCCGTCGTGTGGTCGCCGCGCTCGCCGTCGGGCCCATAGCTGGGCTTGCTGTCTTCTATCTCTGGCCCTTCGCGACGTTGCTGGCTCGGGCGATCAACGGCAGCACCGTTGCCGACACACTCAGCCGGGGAGCCACATGGGACGTCGCCTGGTTCACGGTGTGGCAGGCCGTTGCGTCGACAGTCATCACGATGCTGGTCGGGCTCGCTCCGGCGTACATCGTTGCCCGGTTCGAGTTCCCCGGTCGCCAACTACTCGTCGGCGTCCTGACCGCGATCTTTGTGCTGCCGACCGTCGTGATGGGTGCCGCCTTCCTGGCGCTCCTCCCCGATTCGCTCGACCGGACAGTCTGGGCAGTGATCGCCGCGCACGTCGCGTTCAACCTGGCAGTGGTGGTCCGAACCGTCGGAGCGTTCTGGGAACACCTCCCCATCGACATGGAGTCAGCCGCCGCCACCCTCGGCGCGTCGCGATGGCGTGTCTTCGTCGACATCTCGCTGCCGCTACTCCGACCGTCGCTGAGCGCTGCCGGAGCAATCATTTTCCTGTTCACGTTCACGTCGTTCGGCGTGATTCGCATACTCGGATCGGCCGGGACCCGAACGCTCGAGATCGAGGTCTGGCGACGAGCGACCCAACTCGGTGACATCGGCGGCGCGGCGGTGCTGTCCGTGCTACAGCTCGCTGTCCTGGCCGTTGTCGTCGGCTGGTCAACTCGGGCCCAGCGCCGCCACGCTCGGGCCGTCGATCTCCGACCAGAACAGGACCGGCGCCGGGCCAAGTCGCCGGGCGAACGTCGCTTCGTGACGCTCGTTGCCATTGGGACGGCCGCGCTCTGTATCGCACCGCTCGCGGCGATGGCAATCCGCTCGTTTCGCAGTTCGTCCGGATGGTCGACTACTGCGTGGACGACGCTCGGCAAGGCCGAAGTCAGGCCCGGCATCCGGCTCGGACTCGACCCCGTCGAGGCCCTCGTCAACTCGATCCAGAACGCGGCGTGGGCCACCAGCTTCGCCGTCGTGCTCGGCGCCGTGGCGAGCCTGGCCATCGCCGCGGCCGGGCGGGGTGGGCGGCTCCTCGACGTCGGCCTCATGCTGCCGATCGGCACATCCGCTGTCACCATCGGGTTCGGCATGTTGATCACATTCGACACGCCTCCGGTCGACTGGCGCGCCGAGTGGTGGCTCGTTCCGGTCGGCCATGCCCTCGTCGCTCTGCCATTTGTCGTCCGCACCACCGTTGGCGTTCTCCGGTCAGTCGACCCGTCGCTCCAGGACGCCGCAGCAACGCTCGGCGCATCGCCGACTCGCGCCTGGTGGAACGTCGTCGTTCCGTTCCTCTGGCGGCCGCTTGCCGTTGGCGCGGCGCTCGCTGCGGCGATCTCCCTCGGAGAGTTCGGAGCAACGAGCTTCCTGTCTCGGTCCGGCGGCGAGACCCTGCCGATTGCCATCGACGAACTGCTCGGTCGGACCGGATCACTGCTCCAGGCCCAGGGCTATGCCCTCGCAACGATCCTGACCGTCGCAACCGTGAGCCTGGTGATCGGCGTGAGTCGCTTCCACGATGTGACCGGGCTCGCGCATCGACGCGCTAACGGCCAGACTGTCGATCGATGAGTCACCTCCGCGTCGACCAGATCGGCATCCGCTTCGACACCACCGATGTGTTGCGCGAGGCAACCCTCACGGTCGAACGGGCCGAAGTGGTCGCGCTGCTCGGACCATCCGGCAGCGGCAAGACCACATTGCTGCGGGTCATCGCCGGAATCCTTCGACCGGACTCCGGGAGCGTCTGGATCGGCGCGAACGACATCACATCGCTGCCGACACACCAGCGCGGTGTGGGCATGGTGTTCCAGGACAACCAGCTGTTTCCGCACATGTCGACAATCGACAACGTGGCGTACGGCCTCCGCGTCGCCGGGGTCGCCAAGGCCGAGCGGCACGAGCGTGGCGCTGCGTGGCTCGACCGCGTCGGCCTCGCTGGCTTCGAAGGTCGCGTCGTCACCGAGTTGTCCGGCGGCGAGGCCAAGCGCGTTGCGCTGGCGCGCACGTTGGCCACAGAGCCAAGCGTGGTCCTGCTCGACGAACCACTCACCGGCCTCGATCGAGAGCTCCACGACCGCCTCGCGATCCAGTTGGCGCAACTTCTCGTCGAACATTCGATCACTGCAGTCCTCGTGACCCACGACCCGGCCGAGGCTGACGTCGTCGCTTCGAGGTCGGTCCGCATGGATCAGATTGATGGATCAGATTGATGGCTGAGTACCGGGTCGTCCCGATCGGCGCTGCTGACACACATGACTTGCGGCTGCGAGTTCTGCGCGCCGGGACGCCGTCGAGCGATGTCGAATGGCCTGGCGACGGGCTCGACACGACCATGCACCTTGGCGTGGTCGACCACACCAACACGATCGTGGCGATTTCGACATGGCTGGCAATGCCGTCGCCCGATATCGCCGAGGCGGGCGCCACAGGCATGCAACTGCGCGGCATGGCGACCGATCCGTCACGGGCCACGCGTGGAGCCGGCGTCGGCGCACTACTGCTCAGGGCGGGTATCGATTCCGCCCGCGAACTCGGCGCGAATCACGTCTGGGCGAACGCGCGGACTGCGGTCCTCGGCTTCTACACTCGCGCCGGGTTCGAGATCGTGAGCGACGAGTTCATCAGCGAAGCAACCGACCTCCCCCATTACCGCATCCTCCTGCACCCGCTCTGACGCCCGCACCGCGGCCCTTGCACCGCGGCCTTGCACCGCGGCCTTGGATTTTGCTCCTCAACCGCGTTGCCGTTTCCGCTTTGGCCACAACGCCGCCCACTGGTGCAACACGACGCTCCGCTCCTGGATCGTCGCACAGCCCAGGGAGGCGCGATGCCAGGACACCAAGCGATCGAGCTACGGCTCCGGGCGCAACGCTTGCACCAACTTGCGAGCCGCATCGAAGCCAGCCTGGTGATGTCGCTCGAGCGCCATGCTGGAACCAACACCTGGCGCGGCCGACGCCCGCTGCTCTGCGTCAATCTGCTGCGTCACAACCAGGCCCAGCTGCATGCCGAAGTCGACGGCTTGCGCTGGCAGGCCTACCTCTTCGACCAGCGCGCCGCTCGCCTCGACCTGGCCGCAGCGCTTCAGCCTGGTAGAGCCAGTTGAGCATCGAAACCGGATATCAGCCGAAACGCGTCGATGCGCTGAACTGGCATGCTCGAGCGGCCATCGGCGAGCTCCTGTCGATCCACAGCTCCGACCCCGCTGCGGCGCCTGCGATGCGCGTCGTCGTCCTCACTCGCCGCAACCTCGAAGACCAGTGGCTTCCGCTCATCATGGCTATCCGTGCGAGCAACGCGATGGTCACCTGGAGCTCGTCGGTGCTCAGCGGCTTGGCTGACCTCGCCGAGCGCTTCGGTCAGTGGCTCACGTTTGCCGACAGCACCTCGCCCGCCAGTCGGTTCGCAACGCTGAACAACGAAGACCTCATGCACGAGCTCTACGTCGCGGGCCACCTCAACACTCGTGGCGATGGCAAGGGGTCGATTGCTGAACGCATCGACGGCGGAGCACCGTTCTGGTCGGACGAGTTCGCCGACCTTGCGGCCGAACTCGCAGTGCGTGTGGCGATCGACGAGCGGTTCGCCCTCCGCCTCATCGACGAGATCGATCAGCATCCCCTCGCCGCCGTCGCGATCGGTCACGCCGACTTCCCACTCGCCTTCAGCCAGGCCGCCTTGCCGGGCCTCCTCGAGTCAGGTCGATGGTGGAGTGGCGTGCATGTCGAAGCGATCGAGAATGCGATGCTGCACGTCCTGACGGCCAGCCCCGCCGCGGCGCTCGACCTGCTCGGCGACAGCGCTGTGCTCGCCGCGCTCGCTGGCGCCAAAACACTCGACCCGACCATCGCTCGCGACTTCGTCAGGGCCGGCCTCTACGACGCGATCGAAGCCGACCGAGCACGTTTGATCGATGGCTGGGGCGTGCTCGAAAACCTGACCGTGTTGGCCGATGGAGAGTTCGACGACGGCTTCCATCGCGGCCTCGCTCAGGGCGTCGCCGACTCGATGTTCGGCTACGTCGCCACATTGGCCTACGGCATTGGCGCGGGTATCGATAACGACGCCATCCGAATTCACATCGATAGCGGCGATTCGCTCGGGGTGCTCGGCGATCGAGACGCCGTCGCCAATCTGTTCGGGACCGTGATGCGCGGCGCTGACGCGAGGGTCACGATGGGTGTCGTCCTCGGTGCCTACACCGATCGCGTCATCAACGATCTGGGGGCCACTATCGTTGACCGCACCGGAGTGGAATCGATCGCCCGGCTCGGCCTGCTCTTGCGTGACGGGCTCAACGACGAGCAGGCGGAACTCACGCTTGCTGCAGCGGCCGAGACTGCACGTCGACAGCGAATTGGTGACCTCATTGGTTTCGGCGCTGGTTCCTGGATGTCGGCGTCCGGTGTTGGTGTGGTCACCCGGACCGTCGTCAGTCAAGCGGTCTCCAGTGCGATGGACCTGGGTTCCAAGGGAGCGCCCGACGACATCGTCGACATGTCGTTTGGCTCCACTACCTACCGCGGCATCCAACTCTCGGTCTTGCGGTACGTGCACGACCATCCTGACGCCCACGCCGACCTGGCGGTCGACCGCGTGTCGCCCGAGCAGTGGGCCGAAGTCGGCAGGCGGCTCGACGCTATTGCCAGCAAGCCAGACGGGGCAATTGGGGAGGGCCTCATCCACGACCTTGACAACCTGATCGCGAACAGCATCCCCGCCCTCGATTCGCTGTGGAAGCAGTTCGCAGGCAACGGCGACATGACCCGCCTCAAAGAGAATGGTAGGCGGACCAAAAGTTGAGTGCCGTTGCGACAACAGTCGAATTTACGACGGCGGACAACGCGGATCTTGCGTGCACGAATTTCGTGAGACTTTCGGGTGACTCAAGTTGGCAACGGGCCAATGCGGAAATCTTCGTGGCAACCTGTGCCATGAGCGAAACGAAACAGGTCGCACAACTCGGCATGGTCGGCCTCGGCCGTATGGGGGCGAACATGGTTCGCCGCCTCATGGCCGACGGCCACACTTGCGTGGCGTACGACGTCAACGAAGATCCGATCGCCGAATTGGAGGGTGAAGGCGCCGTGGGCGCCCGCTCGCTCGAAGAACTCGTCAGCAAGCTCGAAGCACCGCGTTCCGTCTGGATCATGGTGCCAGCCGCGTACGTCGGCGGCACGCTCGAACAGCTTGTTCCACTCCTCGACGAAGACGACACGATCATCGATGGGGGCAACTCCTGGTACCACCTCGACGTCGACCGCTCGAAGGAACTCGCCGACAAGAACATCCACTACGTCGACGTCGGCACGAGCGGCGGCATCCTCGGCCTCGAGCGCGGCTACTGCCTGATGATCGGCGGCGACGACACCGCCGTCGGCCGACTCGAGTCGGTGTTCGACACACTCGCCCCCGGCGTCGAAGGCGCCGACCGCACCCCCGGCCGCACCGGCGACATCGCCCCCGAAGAACGCGGCTGGCTGCATTGCGGACCAAGCGGCGCTGGCCATTTCGTCAAGATGGTCCACAACGGCATCGAGTACGGGTTGATGGCCGCCTACGCCGAAGGCATCAACGTGCTCGCCAAGGCGAACATCGGCAAGATCGATCATGAAGTCGACGCCGAGACCGCACCCCTCGAGGCAGCCGAGTACTACCAGTACGACATCGACATCCCCAAGGTCACCGAAGTGTGGCGCCGCGGTTCAGTGATCACCTCGTGGCTGCTCGACCTCACCGCCGAGGCGTACCAAATCGACGGCGAACTCGCCGAGTACTCCGGCCACGTCAGCGATTCCGGCGAGGGTCGCTGGACCATCAACGCGGCGATCGACGAAGGCGTCCCCGTGCCGGTCCTTTCCGCTGCGCTCTACCAACGATTCTCGAGCCGGGGTCGCAGCGACGTCGCCGACAAGGTCCTGTCAGCCATGCGTGCCGGCTTCGGCGGGCACAAGGAGAGCAAGGAAAGCACACGATGAGCAACGAAACCACAGCGCCGCCTCTCGCCCACGTCGATACAGCGCAGATCAACCCCCACCAGCCGACCGCTGACGCACTTGTCCTCTTCGGCGCAACGGGCGACCTCGCCAAGCGCAAGCTTTTTCCGGCGCTTTATCACCTGCAACATTCAGGCTCGCTCGACGTTGCCGTCATCGGCGTGGCGCGCAGCGACTGGAGCGCCGACGACTTCCGGGCCCACGCCCGCGAATCGATCAAAAACCATGTCGACAATGCCGACCTCTCGGTGATCGACGCGCTGTGCGACCGGCTCGATCTGGTGCAGGGCAACTACGCCGACGAGTCGACGTGGAACGACCTGAAGTCGATGCTCGACAAGCACGATTCCGAGGTCGCCGTCTACTACATGGCAATCCCGCCGTCGCTGTTCCCGATGGTGGCAGAGAAGCTCGCATCTGTCGATCTCCACCACCGCGGCCGCATCGTTGTTGAGAAGCCGTTCGGCCGCGACTATGCATCTGCCGTCGAATTGAACAAGACGCTGCACTCGATCTTCCCCGAAGATCACATCTTCCGGATCGACCATTACCTCGGTAAGGAAGCGGTCGAAGACGTCCTGGTGTTCCGCTTCGCCAACACGCTGCTCGAACCGGTCTGGAACCGCAACTACGTGCGCAGCGTGCAGGTCACGATGTCCGAGGAGATCGGCGTCGAGGGGCGCGGTTCGTTCTACGACTCAGTCGGCGCAATACGCGACGTCTTCCAAAATCATCTTCTGCAGGTCATCGCGCTCTTGGCGATGGAACCACCCGCCGGTGCTGATAGTGGATTCCTGCAGGACGAGAAAGCCAAGGTCTTCGCCGCCATGCGGCCAATGGACTGCAACGCACTCGTACGCGGACAGTACGTCGGCTATCGAGACGAGCCAGGTGTGACAGACGGGACTGAAGTCGAAACGTTCGCGGCGGCACGCCTCGAGATCGATTCGTGGCGCTGGGCCGGCGTCCCGTGGTACGTCCGCGTCGGCAAAGCGCTCGAACAGGACGCAACCGAGGTCGTGATTGAACTGCGCGATCCGCCGCGGATGCTGTTCGACGAGGCCGGTGGGCCCCCACCCGGACGCAACCTGATCAGGTTGCGTCTCGGCAAGAACGACGGCGTTACATTCGCCCTGCAGGCCAAGACCCCCGGCCCGAATATGGACAGCGAAGAGATCGACGTCAACGTCGACTTCGCAGCTGCCCTCGGTGAGCGACAAGACGCGTACGAGCGGTTGCTCGATGATGCGTTGCAGGGATCGCTGCGTCGCTTCGCGCGGCAAGACGTTGTCGAAGGCACCTGGCGCATCGTCCAGCCAGCACTCGATAACGGCGGGACCATCCACCCGTACTTCCGCGGCTCCTGGGGCCCCACCGAGGCCGACAGCATCCTGGTCAACGACGACACCTGGTATCCCGTCTCTCCGACCTGACTTGCAGGTCGGCACCGCGGCACTTGCCACATAAGATCTTCAGGTGTCCAGATGTCGGATTATTCGTCTCGTATTTTGAGACATTGACATGTGGGTGCCGATCACGCTGGCGGCAGCGACGTTCCAGATTCTGCGTACGTCGCGACAGCATCAGCTGCGCTCAATCCTGAGCGTCAACGCTGCTGGTTACGTCCGCTACGCCTACGGCTTTCCGCTCGCGCTCGTCGCAGCGGTTGCAACGTACGCGATCAGCCGGCGCGGGCTTCCGGACATCCCGCTGCGGTTCTGGCCGATCATCGCCGGCGCCGGAATCGCACAAATCGGCGGCACGTTGGCGCTGCTGAAGTCGTTCGATCTGCGCGACTTTGCGATCGGCACGGTCTACGCCAAGACCGAAATCGTGCTTGTCGCGATTGTGTCGGCCGTTGCGCTCGGCGAACCACTGGCGCCGCTGGGTTGGGTGGCAGTGGTCCTCTGCATGATCGGCGTCGCCTGGCTCGCTGCGCGCGGCGGATTACGAACCGTTCTGTCGAGTGCGGGCGACCCAGCGGCGCTCATGGGCGTCCTCGCCGCGGCCGGATTTGCCGTCGCCGCCGTCGGGATCAGAGCCGCCTCGAACTCACTCGGTGATGCGCCGATTTGGCATCGTGCCGTACTCACCCTGACGGTCATGCTCGGCATCCAGACGGTGATCAACGGATCCCAGCTCGCGGCAACGAACCGGAGCGAGCTGGCCGCCGTCTACCGCAACTGGCGTGCTGCACTCCCCGTTGGCATTCTGAGCGTCGCCGGCTCGGCTGGCTGGGCCACGGCGGTCACGCTCACGAATGCCACCAAGGTCCGCACGCTCGGCCAGGTCGAGCTGCTCATGGCTTTTGCGATTTCTGTGTTCTGGCTGCATGAACATCACGAACGCAGCGAATACGCCGCGAGCGCCCTCGTCCTGGCCGGCGTCATCGGCGTCATCGCCTTCGGCTGACCACCCACCTTCGCGTCGACGAGTTCTTGCATCGAGCCACCAATGACGGTGAACTCCGACTCGGCGATGGCGGGGGAATCGTGAGAGTTCCGTTGGGGAGGCCCGATCCGGACCCGGCGCAGCGCGGCGCAGCGCCACTGGGACACAGGGCCTGGCCTGGCCTGGCCTGGCCTGGCCTGAGGGAGTGAACCCTGCTTCCAAATTCACCTGCACCCACCTGACAATGCACCCGAACCAACATCATCCGAGCCCGACTACCCAAACAATCAATCCACCCCGACGCACGCACCGCCGTCGAAGCAGCGACGACCAGAAAGTCGACAGAAAACGTCGTGCACCTCCAAGTCGTCGACGGCCACTTCCAACTCGTGAGCTGAAGTCCCGAGCGAGCCGAGCGACGTTCGCTCACGTTGACGCGCAAATCGGGGCCCAACCTGAGATGATGGGCGGGTGAGTAGGTCCAAAACGACGTCAATTCGTCGACCCAAGATTGAGGCGCCTGCATCCAAAGAAGGTTCGTCGCGACTCGGCGACATCACCCGATCGATCCCGATCGAGAAGCGCGTCTCACGACGACCCAAGTTTGCCCTTTTCGCTGGGCTGGCGGCCCTCATCGTCGTTGGCACCATGGCTGCTGCGGTGTTTGTCCTGCCGATTGGAACGTGGCAAGACCAAGACGTCGACCTCGTGCAGCGCCAGAACCAGCTTGACGAACTCCAACGAATCAATGGCCAACTTGCTGCCGAAGTCAACCGGTTGAAAACCGACGACGGCGTCAGGGAAGCCGCTCGAGAAGAGATCGGTTTCGTGATCATCGGCGAAAAGCGATTGTCTGTGCTCCCGACGCCGCCGCTGCCCTCCGAGCTTCCTGACGGCTGGCCGTACAACGTGGTCAGTCAGATCTTTGCTGCCCGCTCAGCTGGACCTGCGCCCGCCCTCGCCGACTAGGTTGTATGTCACAGGGGGTCTCACGACCGAGGCTCCCATCGATCCACGACAGGGGTTCACGTGGCTGGTGGCAGCATTCTTGGTAATCGCGTTCAGCGCAAAGAAGATCCAAAGTTCCTGACAACGGGCGGCATCTATGCCGACGACGTCAGCGATCCCCGCCTCGTTGGTGCGGCCCAGGCTGTCTACGCCCGGTCCGCAGTTGCCCACGGCACGATCTTGTCGATCGACATCGAGGGCGCAGTCGGAATGCCCGGTGTGCTCGCCGTGCACACCGCCGAGTCGCTCGGACTCGAACCAATCCCTTCGCCCTTCAACCCTGCAGCAGCGCGCACGTTGCTCGCCAGCGACAAGGTCCGTCACGTCGGTGAGCCGATCGCTGTGGTCGTCGCGGAAACGCTGCAGCAGGCAACCGATGCTGCCGAGATGATCTTCGCCGACGTTGACTTCCTCCCGACGTTGATCGACCTCGAAGGCGCGCTCGCTTCTGAGACCCTCATCTACGACGCGGCCGGCAGTAACGCCGTATTCGACACGACTGCGCTTGGCTTGCCCGAGAACAGCGACACCGACGAGTTCTTCAAAGACTGCGAAGTCGTCATCAGCGGCCGCTTCATGAACCAGCGCGTCGCGCCGTGCCCACTCGAAGTCCGCGCGTCAGCAGCGGTGTGGCACGAAGGTCGCCTCACCCAGTGGGTCTCCTCGCAACACGCGCAGGGCGCCAAGACTGCATTCGTTGCTGCCAACGGTTGCGAAGACGGTGACCTGCGGATCATCACCCCCGACGTGGGCGGTGGCTTCGGCGCCAAAATCGACTCCTACCCCGAAGAGATGCTGCTCGGCACGCTCGCCAAAGAACTCAACCGGCCAGTTCGCTGGCGTGAGACCCGCAGCGAATCAATGATGATGCTCGGCCACGGCCGCGCGCAGCTGCAATACGTCACCATGGGCGGCACCAAAGCGGGCGACGTCACGCACTACCAGTTGCACGGCATCCAAGACTGCGGTGCCTTCGTTGGCATGGGCACCATCCTCGCCCCGTTCTTCACCCGTCCAATGGCCGCTGCCGTCTACGACATCCCGAACATCGAGGTGCGCACCACATCGGTCGTCACCAACACAACGCCGATCACTGCGTACCGCGGCGCCGGTCGCCCCGAAGCCACGGCGGCAATTGAGCGGGCAATGGACCTCTTTGCTGGCGAAGTCGGCATGGACCCAGTCGATGTCCGTCGCATGAACCTGATCCCCAAGTTCATGGACCCGTACACCACGTCCATTGGACAGGTTTACGACGTCGGTGACTTCGAAGGTGCGCTCGACAAAGCAATCGAGGCCTCTGAATACAGCAACCTTCGCGCCGAGCAGGCCGCCCGCCGCGAGTCCGGCGCAGACAAGCAGCTCGGCATCGGCGTGTGCGTCTACGTCGAGATCACCGGCGGCGTCGACCCAAAGCAGGAAGACGCCAAAATCGAGATCAACGACGATGGCACCGCCACCGTCTACACCGGCACCACGCCGCAGGGCCAGGGGCACGACACCGCATGGTCGATGCTCGCCAGCGAGCAGACCGGCATCCCGATCGAAGATATGACGCTCGTCTTTGGTGACACCGATCGTGTTCCGGTGGGCGGCGGAACCATGGGCTCTCGCTCCCTCCAACAAGGTGGTGCGGCAGTCAGCCAGGCCGGCGCCGAAATTGCTGAGAAGGCCAAGAAGGTCGCAGCACAAATGCTCGAGGCCGACGAAGCCGACGTGGTGCTCGACACCGAGACCGGCAAGTTCCACGTCGCCGGTACGCCCGCCGTGTCCAAAACCTGGTCCGAAATCGCCATCGCTGCCAAGCAGCAGGGCGATGAGATGACCCTGACCACGACATTCGTCGCCGACATGCCGACGTTCCCATTCGGCGCCCACATCGCGGTGGTCGAAGTCGACACCGGCACCGGCCAGGTCAAGCACCTGCGCCAAATCGCCTGCGACGACGCTGGCCGCGTAGTCAACCCGCTGCTGCTCGACGGACAGATTCACGGCGGTATCGCACAGGGCGCCGCGCAGGCTCTGCTCGAAGAAGTGCGTTACGACGAGGACGGCAACCCAATCACCTCGAACCTTGCCGACTACGGCATGATCTCGGCCGCCGAACTGCCGAGCTTCGAGGTCATCCACATGGAGACCCCGACGTTTGTCAACCCGCTCGGCGTCAAGGGCATCGGCGAATCCGGCACGATTGGTTCCACGCCAGCAGTGCAGTCGGCCGTCATCGATGCTGTCAGCTACCTCGGTGTCAAGCACATCGACATGCCCGCCACCGCCGAGCGCGTCTGGCAGGCCATCCAAGCCGCACAGTGAGACGACGCGGTCACACTGTGCCAGGCACACTGTGCCAGGCACAGTGTGACCGCCCGCAACGAACACCTGAAGGAGCGCACCATGACCGACACTGCAAAAGCGACCGAGACTCACGAGCGCACGTCGTTCAAGAGCTTCGAACAATCGACTGCTGAAGACTGGGCCGTCATCGCGCCCCAGCTCAGCGTCACCCAGGGCCTTGTCGCTGACAGAGTCATCGGGCTGCTCCGCGAACTCGGCGAGGACTACGGCGGCTTCCCGATCAACCGCCTGGAGCACAGCCTGCAGACGGCGACAAGAGCCGAGAAAGACGGCAAAGACGACGAGTACGTGTTCTGCGCACTGATCCACGACATCGGTGACACGCTCAGCCCGTTCAACCATCCATCGATTGCCGCTGGCATCGTCAAACCGTTCGTCTCCGAGGCCAACCACTTCATGGTCAAGCACCATGGCGAGTTCCAGGGCTACTACTTCTGGCACCACCTCGGAATGGACAAGGACGCTCGCGAAAAGTTTCGCGACAGTGAATTCTTTGGCCACACCGAAGAGTTCTGTGCCAAGTACGACCAGACGGCATTCGACGCCGACTACGTCAGTAACCCGCTCGAGCACTACGAACCGCTGATCCGCCAAATTCTTCGCGGCGCTTGATTCCTGCAACGATGCGCGCCGCCGTCCTCACCGGGCTGGGCGGCCCAGAGGTTCTCGTTCTGCGTGATGGCGTGCCCGTTCCGGTACCCGCAGCCGACGAGGTACTGATCCACGTCGCGGCGTGCGGCATGAACAACACCGACATCAACACGCGAGTCGGCTGGTACAGCAAGTCAGTCACCGAAGCCACGAGCGGCGATGGGTTTGCCGACGCGACATCCAATGACGGCACGTGGAGTGGCAGCGGGTTTCAGTTCCCCAGAATCCAGGGCGCCGATCCAAGCGGCCGGGTCGTTGCGGTCGGCACGGACGTCGACGAGGCACTCATCGGGCGTCGAGCGCTCGTTGATTGCTGCCTGCGCGACGTCGACGAACCAATGCGTCGTGAACTTGCGGGCTACCTTGGCAGCGAACGAGACGGTGGTTTTGCTGAATATGTGGCGGTGCCTGCCCGCAACGTCCACGTACATAACAGCCAATTAACCGACGTCGAGTTGGCAAGCTTTCCCTGCTCGTGGGCAACAGCGAACCACATGCAGCACCGCATCCGGCTCACAGCCAGCGACAGAATCTTGATCACCGGAGCGTCCGGCGGCGTTGGCTCAGCACTCGTGAGCCTCGCGAAGCTCCGCGGCGCCACGGTCACCGCAGTGTGCAGCGCAAGCAAAGCCAACGGGGTACGGGCGCTCGGCGCTGACCACGTCATCGATCGGTCCCACGCCAACTTGCATGCGGCAGCGCGTGATGCCAACGGCGGCCCGTTCGACATCGTTGCCGATGTCGTCGGTGGCTCCGACACCCCCGGCTGGTTCGAATCGCTGCGCCGAGGTGGCCGCTACGTCACATGCGGCGCCATCGCCGGACCGGCGGTCGACCTTGACCTGCGGACGCTGTACTTGAATGACCTTGAGTTCCACGGCACAACCGTCTATGACCCCGCCGTCTTCGCCGACCTCGTCAACATCATTGAGCGCGGCGACGCCCGGCCGGTGGTCGGCGCTGTTTACGCCCTGGAACAAATCCACGAAGCCCAACATGCGTTCCAACAAAAGCAACACGTCGGCGCCATGGTCCTCACCATCTGATTCACCATCTGATTCACCATCTGATTCACCATCTGATTCAGCGCTGACCGGAGTCACAGTGCATTGCGCCCGCAACGGCTGCGAGTATTGACAAATGGTCGAGTCTGCACTGCCCATCGTCGCTGACGGTCTGCAACGACATTTCGGCTCAGGCGACGACATCGTCAAAGCAGTCGACGGCGTCGACCTCCAAATCCAGCCCGGTGAAATCTTCGGATTCCTTGGCCCAAACGGTGCCGGCAAGTCGACCACTGTCCGCATGCTCACCACTCTCCTCCGGCCTACCGGCGGAACGGGTCGCGTCGCCGGATTCGATATTGTCACTGAAGCCGACAGCGTCCGACGCAACATCGGGGTTGCCCTACAGGACGCCGCCATCGACCCCTTGATGACCGGCAACGAACTGCTGCGGCTGCAAGCTGTGCTTTATGGCTTCCCCAAGGCGCAACACCATCAGCGGGCTGGCGAACTCCTCGAACGCGTCGGGCTCACTGCTGCGGGCGACCGCCGCGTCGGCACCTACTCGGGCGGCATGCGTCGTCGACTCGACCTGGCCCTCTCGCTCATCCACGAGCCATCGGTTCTGTTTCTCGATGAGCCAACCACTGGCCTTGATCCAATGAGCCGCATCTCGCTCTGGGAGGAGATCCGCCGCCTCAACAACGACGGCACCACGGTCCTTTTGACGACCCAATACCTCGAAGAGGCGGACCAACTCGCTGAGCGCATTGCCATCATCGACCATGGCGTAATCGTTCGCAAAGGCCGCCCGACCGAACTGAAAGCCGAGGTCGGTTCGCCAACCCTGTTCGTCACGGTCGACGAGTCGTCACATCAGATTGCCACTGGCCTGCTCGCCAAATTCGGCGACCTCCGCCCGAGCCCTGAGGGGTCGCTCGGCGTTGGCTTGCATGAGGGGCCGAGCGCCGTGTCAAACGTGGTGCGCGAGCTCGACGATGCGGGGATCACCGTTGGTAATCTCGAACTTCGGGAGCCGAGCCTGGACGACGTGTTTGCCGAGGCGACCGGCTACCGCCTCGAGGGCGCCGAATCGTGACGTCGCCTGTCGCCGCTGCACCGCTCACTCCGACCAGGGCGCCCGCCCAGACATCGGTGATCGCTCAGACATGGGCCCTATCGGTGCGCTCGATTCAATCGCTGCTCCGCCAGCCGTCGCTGGTCATCCCGTCGCTCATCTTCCCCTTGTTCTTCGCTGCACTCGGAACCTCGTCGTTCTCACGTGCGATCGAATTGCCGGGGTTCCCCGCCGTCGATTCGTATCTCGACTTCGCGCTCGCCGGGGCAATCGTCCAGGGCATCCTTTTCGGCTCCACCACCGGAGCGACTGCTCTGGCTACCGACATCGAGAATGGATTCTTCGATCGTCTCCTTGCTTCCCCATCCACTCGCACTGGCATCATCGTCGGGCGCATGGCGGGCGGCATGGCCTACGGGGCATTCCAGACCCTCTTCTTCGTCCTGGTCTTGCTGCCGTTCGGCCTCACTATCAAAGGTGGCGTCGGGGGCGTGATTGGCCTGATGGTGAGCGGCACGATCCTGGCTCTGGCTATCGGCGCCCTGATGTCGGCAATGGCGCTCATCACAGGTTCGTCCGAAGCCGTGCAAGGTGCCTTTCCACTGCTCTTCATCGCATTGTTCTTCTCATCGGCATTCTTCCCCCGCGAAACAATGAGCGGTATTTACGGCACCCTGGCCGACCTCAACCCGGTCTCTCATCTCGTCGAAGGGATGCGCGACCTCGTCATCGAGGGCGTGTCCGCATCGGCGCTCGCCCGAGCAATTCTTGTACCTGGGGTACTCGCTGTCATCTCGATTGCAGTCTCACTCCGAGCCCTGCGCCACCGGTTGAGCGCCTCGTGATGAGAACCGGTCAGGCCGTTCGGCCAATCGACACTCGACGCACGCCGCACAGCGCCGCTGCAGTTGGCCTTGCCAAGCGCAGCATCGTCAACATCACCCGGCTGCCATCGGCTTTCCTACCATCGGTAATCATGCCGGTATTCCAGTCGATCGCGTTCGCCGGAACATTCTTCGCGATCATCCAGATCCCCGGGTTCCCGACCGACCGTTCGATCAATTGGTTCCTACCGCTCGGCACGCTCATGGGTGCTGGCTTTGCCGGCATTGGCATCGGCTTTTCAACAATCCGTGACCTCGAAACCGGCTTCTACGACCGCATCCGGCTCACGCCAGCACCGCGCACTGCACTCATCACCGGCCCACTCATGGCAGCATTAATTCGCGCCGTGCTGGTGACCACTATCGTCATCATCGTCGGGCTGATGTTCGGCGCACGGCCAACCCACGGCCCCGGCGGGGTGCTGTTGCTGTATGTCGCTGCAGCGGGCATTGCTGCACTCGGTACCGGGTGGGGGCTCGGCCTTGCGTTCCGGTTCCGCGACATGCGAGCCGCAGCAATTATGCAGCTCACCTTCTTTCTTCTGATTTTCCTCACCGATGCACAAACCCCGCTTTTCATCATGGAGGGCTGGCTCGAATCGGCTGCCAGCATTAACCCGTTCACCAACATCATTCGCCTGGCACGACTCGGCTTCCTCGACGCGCCGATCACCTGGAACAACATGTGGGGCGGTCTGATCGCAATCACGGCGATCTCAGCACTCACGCTGGCATTCGCACGCCGGTCGCTCGACCGGCTCAGCGACTCCTAAATTGGCACGCGCTTAAGCAGCAGCACGGCCAGCAGGTCGACCGACAATGAGAAACACGACAGACCGACTGGGCTTCACACTCGAGATGATGGCCGCTGTCACTGTCTTTGGCACGGTGGGCGACAGGCTGTTAAGCCTGAGCTTGCTCGACGCGATCTACCAGGGCGCTGGCGAAACACTTCGCGCTGTAAATCTTCATGATGAGAGCGGGCCGCTGGTCCTCGCGTTGCGGCCACCTGGCGATAACTTCATCATCAACCCGACCGGTGATTACCGGCTCGAGCCCGGCCATGTGATCGTCGCCGTCGGTACCGACCAAGATCTCCTCCGGCTCGAGAACCTGGCCAAAGGCAGCTCATGACCCGAACTCACGTCCTGATCGATCTCGACGGAACCCTCTCCGATTCCCACGCCGGCATTGCACGTTCATTGCAGTACGCGTTCGCCGAATGCGGATTCGAACCGCCCACCGACCATGCCGTTCGTGACGCCATTGGCCCGCCCTTCGAGGTGTCGTTCCCGAAGCTCGGAGTCGGCCCTGACGACTTCGAGCGAGTCGTCGACAAGTACCGAGAGCGGTACAACGACATCGGCCTGTTCGAGAACACGGTCTACGACGGCATCCCGGAGATGCTCGAAACGCTCCGTGCCGACGGCCTCACGCTCGCACTCGCCACCGCCAAGCCAGAAGAACCAGCTCGCAGGATCACCGCACACTTCGGATTAAGCCACCACTTCGCCTTCGAAGCGGGCTCCAGCGGCAAGAGTGGCAATCGGCGCACCAAAGCCGACGTCATTACGTACGCACTCGCTGCACTCAGCATCTCTGCAGGAGATCACGTCGTCATGCTCGGCGATCGCAACCATGACGTCGAAGGCGCCATTGCCAACGGGATCGACTGCATCGGTGTCTCGTGGGGGTTCGGTTCCCACAAGGAACTCGCTGGCGCGGGAGCTATTGCAGTCGCTAATCGACCTGCCGATGTGGCTGGCCTGATCACCCACGCCTGATCCGCCGCCGCCCTCAGCGAGGGCGGCGCCACATCGCAGTCGCCACCGGAGCCCCGCTCGGCAAGGCAACCGGGCCGCGTGATTCAAAACCGTATCGAGCGTAGAGCGCTTCGTTTTTGGGATTCGAGTTCTCCAGATATGCGCCCAAGCCTCGTGTGTCGCAGTCTTGGGTCATGTCTGCCAACAGCGCACCACCCAAACCCTGCCCCTGACAGGACGGGTGGACACCAATGAAGGCCAAATGTCGATGAGGCTCAGCAGGGTGGACCTTTTCCATCATCGACAAGGTCCGCAGCGCTTGCGGAAGCCGCCGTCCGAACGTCCGCCACGCAGCCGGCAACATTTTCACAACTTGGCCCGGCGACGCTTTCCAGTGATCGACGTCGTGCCAGAACGCGACAGCCTGGCCTGAGTCAATGATGTCGACAAAATGGTCGTCATTGGCCAATTCGACGTCGAGCATGTGGCCGAACAGATGGCTCAAGCGGTCCCCAGCGTTCCGATTGGGACCCATCAACCACGACATGACCGGGTCGTTCGCAAACGCCTGCGCCAGGATCTCTTTCGCCTCCGAGTGGTCTGTGGCGCGGGCTCGCCGCACTTTTGGTTGTGTCGATGCCATTGCCCAAAAACTAGCAGTTTCGGTTTCTCCATCGACGCTCCGGGTGCGCCCATCTCGGTGCCGCTGGGATGTGGTGAAGGAACGATCTGCGAGTACTGTTGCTGGGCAGTGAGCGCTCCGGCAGACACCACCTCCCAGACGACGTCTGGCGCCCCGAGCCGCCGGTCGAATGCGCCTGCCGATCGCTTGATGCGCCGGCTGCTCAGGCTCCCCGAGGGCAAGACGTCGACCGCCCAAGAAGCGCGGAGCGCCTTTCAGAAGTCGATTGCGATCACCGCGTGTCGCTGCATCGTCATGTACCTGGTTCTCCCGTTCGTGCTGCCCGTCGTGGGCCTAGCCAGTGGTGCGGGCCCCGCGATCGGCCTGATAATCGGCACCCTCGCGATCATCTCGATCATCTATTCGATTCGCCGTTTCTGGCGAGCTGATCACAGCAAGCGCTGGCACTACACGGTTTTTGCCACAGTGATCATCGGTTCCCTGATCTACCTGTCCGTCCAGGACATCATCAGTCTCGTCAACTGATCAGCATTGCTCGGCCGAACCGACCTGCCAGTCAGCACCCTCCCAGTCAGCGCCCTCCAGTAAGATGGAGCGTTCGACAAACTGAAACGAGATCCGCATGGCGGTCAAGAAGCCCATCCTCTCCCCTTGGTTCAACGGCGAAACACCGCTGGAAGAGCTCCCTGCCAGCGACCAGGTGGCGCACGACATCGTGCTCGAGTTCAGCGACCTCAAGCCGTCCATCACGCGCATTATGGAAGCCGATCTCGACGACGACCAGCGTCTGAACGCCATGGTCGCATTCCGCGATTCGCTGCAAGACCCGGGCAACCCGAACCGCGACCCGCGCGTCGCAATCACCAACGCAGGCGGCTGATTTGCCGGCATGTCGATGATCGTGCCAAACGTTGCGGTCATCGACATCGCCAATCTGCGCTGTGAGGACCGATCAATTGAGCGGTGTTGCTGCTTGCGTGATGACGGACCCGCCTGAATGAGGCATGATGTGCAGACAGAGGTCACATCATTCGACACTTTCGACCGACTGATCGATCGAAATAACACCCTGGGGGTCCATCCGTGGAAGTTTCCGTCACCATCAACGGCACCGTGCAGACGCACGATGTCGAGCCGCGCACACTGCTCGTCCAGTACATCCGCGATCACGCAGGCCTCACGGGCACCAACATCGGCTGCGACACCTCGTCGTGCGGCGCGTGCTCGATCCACCTCAACGGTGAAGCCGCCAAGAGCTGCACGGTGCTCGCTGTCCAGGCCGACGGCCAGGAAGTCCGCACCATCGAAGGCATGGCCGACGCCGATGGCACATTGCACCCGATGCAGCAGGCATTCATGGAGAACCATGGCCTGCAATGCGGCTACTGCACGCCCGGCATGGTGATGGCAGCAACCAGCTTGCTCGCCGAGAACGCCAATCCATCCGAACACGATGTTCGGATCGGCCTCGAGGGCAACCTGTGCCGCTGCACCGGCTACCACAACATCGTCAAGTCGGTCCTCGCTGCTGCGAGCGCCTGAACCGGCGGCGCATACCGCGACATCACGCCTGGGGGCGGAATTGAACTGGATGGGGGTCCAGCAATGACAGATCTACATGAGTTCAGAATCAACACCATGCAAGCCAGCGTCGAATCCATGGCCGCTGGTAGCGCGACGCACGGTGGCGTCGCTCCGTTGCCGACCAATTCGCTTGGCGTCAAGGGTGTCGGCGAAGCTAGAACAAGAGGTGCAGCACCCTGCATCATGAACGCCGTCGTCGATGCCCTTTCGGGCCTCGGCGTCCAAGATATTCAGATGCCAGCGAGCCCGCTGAACGTCTGGAATGCCATTCAACAAGCAACCGGCCAACAAGCAACCGGTCAGCAAGATCAAGCAACCAATCAGGAGAACAACGCGTGATTCCCGCACAATTCGACTACGTCCGTGCCGAGTCTGCCGAGGAGGCAATCAGCCTCATCGGCCAACACGGTGACGAGGCAAAGTTCATCGCTGGTGGTCACAGCTTGTTGCCACTGATGAAGCTCCGCCTCGCCCAGCCCACCGTCCTGGTCGACATTGGCCGCCTCAGCGATCTTTCCTACATTCGTGAAGACGGCGACATGATCGCCATCGGCGCCATGACCCGCCACATGGACGTGGAGAACAGCCCCGTCCTCAAAGAGCACGCCCCGCTCCTCGCTCACGCTGCCAGCCACGTCGGAGACCCACAGGTGCGTCACCGAGGCACCATTGGCGGCTCGATCGCGCACAGCGACTCCGCATCCGACCTTCCGGCAACCACACTCGCCATGGGCGCCACCTACGTGGCGCAGGGCCCGAACGGCACCCGCGAAATCGCCGCCAGCGACTTCTTTCAGGGCTTCCTGACCACGTCGCTCGCTGCCGACGAACTGCTGACCGAGATCCGCGTCCCGAAGATGGGCGGCGCCGGCTGGAGCTTCCAGAAGTTCAACCGTCGCGCCCAAGACTGGGCAATCGTCGGTGTGGCTGCATGGCGCAATGGCACCGAGTCAGGTGTTGGGCTCGTCAACATGGGTTCGGTCCCGATCCTCGCCACCGGCGTCAGCGCAGCAATTTCCAGCGGCGCATCAGTCGAAGACGCTGCTGCAGAAGCTGCAACGGGCACCGACCCGACGGCTGACCTGAGCGCCAGCATCGAGTACCGCCAGCACCTCGCTCGCATCCTCACCAAGCGCGCCCTCACCGAAGCCACCTCCTGACGGCCCAGATCGCCCAATACCTACGTTGGCGGAACTTCTCGTTCCCTGGACTCTGACGAGACTCAAACGTCGTGTGCTGTCTGAAGCCGTTTCTTTCAACGGTTTTTTGTTTGGTGTGTGGCGGCAAAGGACTGTCGCGTTGAACGGCGAGTAGCGTTCGGCCGCAATGTTGCTGGCGATTTCGACATCGGGCCTTTGGAGGGTCCTGTGGTGGTCGTTGATCGGCGCTGGCATCGTTGCCGGATACACCGGGCTCCTCCGTGCTGTCGGCGTCGATTGGGTCAAAATCCGCTTGTCAGCACTCGGGGCATACGGTGCGGGCTACGTCTGGTGGTTCTTTGCCAAGGGCGTGATCATCGATCGCGTGTCGGTCCTCTGGTCATTCGCGATCTTTCTCTCCCTTGCCAGCCTCGGGCGCCCCCTCCGTGAGTGGGCCCAGATGGCGGCCGACCTCGGCATCTTCGTCGCAATGTGGCTGGCCTACGACGAGAGCCGCGGTATTGCCGATGGGCTCGGTATGGCGATCCAGGTCGAGTCGGTCCGCAACATCGACCGATTCCTGTTCTTCGGGACGGACCCAGTCGTCTGGCTGCAGGAACGCTTCTACCGCGGCCCCAACAACGTCCAGTGGTACGACGTCATTTGCTCATGCGTCTACTACTCGCACTTCATTGTCCCTCCCGTCGTCATCGCCGTGCTCTGGCTTGCCAACCGCGACCAGTGGGTCCGCTACATGCGGCGATTCGCCACACTGCTCTTTGTTGCATGCGTGATGTTCGTGCTCCTGCCAACGGCTCCCCCGTGGATGGCCGCCGGGGGCAAAAACCGCGTCGACCTCGACCTCAATGCACTTCCTCCGCTGCGCCGACCGACCGGAAACGGGTGGCGCCACATCGGCCTGGACGGCTTCGTCGAAGCGTGGGACACCGGTCGCGATTGGGCAAACCAAGTCGCTGCAATGCCATCGCTCCACTCGGCTTTTGCATTGTTTGTCGTCGTGTTCTTCTGGCCCCGCATCAGTAACCGATACATCCGAGGCGCCATGCTGCTGTACCCGCTCACCATGGCAGTCGCTCTCGCCTACTTTGCTGAGCACTACTTCATCGATGCCATCGCTGGCTGGCTCGTGGTCGGAGGCTCGTTCTTGCTCTGGAACCGCATCGAAGCTCGCCTCGGACCGCGGTCAGTGGGCGAAGCCACCGACGCCGGGAGACAACACCGAGAGCGACCCCGCGTCCACGACGAGCTTGTCTCGTCAGTTTCCGGCGACAACATCGAGCCAGTCGCGTCGACGACTCCCTGACACCCCCAGCCGTCGATCTCGCGTCTAGAGCAAGCCGGCGTAGGCGCCGCCGTCAATCTGCAGCTGCACGCCGTTCGTGAACGTCCCCTGTTCGCTGCACAGGAAAGCCACGTGTGCTCCGAAGTGGTCGGCGTTGCCCATCCGCATCTGATCCATCTGATCAGGCGAATAGAGCGCATCGAGGCGAGGCGTGCGATGCACGCCCGGCTGCACCGTGTTGACCGTGACACCATCTTCAGCCACTTCCGACGCCAGCGTCTTCAAGAACGCCGTGGCTCCTGCCCGTGCCGTATTCGACAGGATCAGCTGCGGCATCGGCTGACGCACCGACAGCGAGGTGATGGCCACGACCCGACCCCACCGCTGCTGCTGCATTGCCGGAACTGCGGCCTTACACATAGCGACAATTGACAACAGGTTGAGGTCGAGCGCCGCCTGGTACACATCGACTGGTGTCGACGCAAAGTTGCCCGGCGGCGGGCCGCCCGCATTGGGAATCAGGATGTCGACGCCACCGAGCGCCACGCAGGCGGCATCAACGAACCTGGCGGCGCCGTCGACTGTCGACACGTCAGCGACAATCGGGATACAGCCATGACCGACTGCAACCGCTGCCGCCCTCAACTTTGTTTCATCTCGACCACAGATCGCCACGTGGACACCCTCGGCCGCCAACGCCTTTGCACTGCCGAGGCCGAGCCCCGATGATCCTGCAGCAACAGCCGCCCGACGTCCAGCGATTCCGAGATCCATACGCCGACCGTAGCCAGTGGCGCGCACGCACCGCCCGGTACGGAACCAGGTTCAGTCGGCGCGGAGGTCAGCGAACTGATCGCGCAGCTCGCGCTTGAGTATCTTGCCGCTCGGATTGCGGGGGAGTTCGGTCACGAATTCGACGGCCTTGACCGACTTGAACGGAGCGAGCTTGCCCTTACAAAACTCGATGACTTCTTCGACAGTGAGCGAGTCGTCGCTCGGCACGATCGCAGCGAGCGGCGATTCGCCCCAGCGCTCTGAGGGGATCCCAATGACGCCGACATCGGCAATCTTGTCATGTGCCAGCAACACGCTCTCGATTTCGGCGGGGTACACGTTCTCGCCACCGGAAATCAGCATGTCTTTCACGCGATCGACAATGGTCACGAAACCATCGGCGTCGATCGTCGCCACGTCGCCCGTATGGAGCCAGCCATCAATGACGGCATCAGCAGTGGCCTCCGGGCGGTTCCAGTATCCGACCATAATGTTCGGGCCCTTCACCAGTACTTCGCCCGACTCGCCGGGCTCGCAATCGGCACCACCTTCGTTGACGACCTTGACTTCGGTGAAGTAGAACGCTTTGCCGGTCGAGCCGGCACGGGCAATTGCATCGGCTGAGCTGATCAAACAGGCGGGGCCACCAGTTTCGGTCAGTCCGTAGACCTGGTGAATCTCGATGCCAAGTGCGTCGTACTGCTCGATCAGCGTTTTGGCGACCGGTGCCGCACCACTCATCACCCAGCGCAGCGTGCTGGCGTCGTGTATTTCGGGGTTCCGCACAGCCAGCATGTACTGCAGCATCACCGGCACCATCAGAGTCGTCGTGATCTTCTCGTCGCGAATCAGCTCCCACGACTGCAGCGGGTCGAACGCCTTCAGGATCGTGACCGAAGAGCCGCCGTACATGCAACAAAGCACCGGGTTGAGAGCGCCGACGTGGAACATCGGCAACGAGATCAGGTACCTGTCACCCGCTTGGAAATCGGCGGTTGCAACGGCGGTCAGAATCGACCAGAGCACCGTGTCATGCGAGTGCATCACGCCCTTCGGTAATCCCGTGGTGCCACTGGTGTACATGATGAAAACCAGGTCGTCCCCGGCGCCGACGGGCGCTGGTTCGTCAGCCGAAGCCGAACTCATCCACTCGTCGTAGTCGACCACGCCGTCGATTGCGTCGCCACCGACCTGAATCCAGGTAGCGATTCCGGTCTTGTCGCCGCGGCTGCGTAGCTCGGCCGCAATATCGGCGAAATCGGAGCCGTAGATCAGCACCGTCACACCGGCATCGTGGAGGATGAACTCGAGTTCATCAGCGACGAGGCGCCAGTTGAGCGGCACGTTGACGGCGCCAACCTTGCCCGCCGCAAAGAACGACTCGACGAACTCGACGCCGTTCATCAGCAGCAGGCCGACGCGGTCACCAAGCAACACGCCTGAATCCGTGAGCGCATTTGCGACCTGGTTCGACCGGCTGTTCAGTTCCCTAAACGAGAAGCGGCGATCGCTCGACGGTTCGAAGATCGCTTCGACATTCGGATCGCGGTATGCCCGCTTGGTCAACAACTGCCCGACGTTCTGGCTCGCACTTGTGCTCATGACGCAATTGTCGCGCAGCGAACCGCCGCAGGAAGAACACGAACGGCGTTAGTCGGTCCGCGTGAGGACGACGACCGACCGGGGGCCCACCCGAAGTGACTCACCAACAGCCTGGCCCGGCGCAATGAAGCCCTGCTCATCCGTCGTGTCGAGAGCAATCCGCCACGTGCCCGGAACCTGCACCGCGAAGTCGAGCGGCTCCCACCACATATTCACCATCACGTAGAGGTCTCCGACATGCCAAGCAAGCGAACGCGAGTGGCTCCCGAGGTCTGGGCCGCCGACAACGCCGAACCATTCGACGGCACTCCCCCACGACTCGGGCTGCGTGAGCGCACGGTGCTGCACCCGGAAGGCGATCAGGCGTTGAACGAATCGCTCATGACCAACGAAGGCGTCCCGACGCTCCCAATTAATCCACGATGTCTCGTTGTCCTGGTTATAGGGGTTGTTATTTCCGTGCTGCGTTCGAGCGAACTCGTCGCCGGCCACAATCATTGGGGTTCCTTGGCTCAGCATCAGCAAGCACATGGCGTTTCGCATCTGGCGTCGACGCAGTACGAGTACCTCGTGCGGGGCGTCGATGTCGCCCTCCCAGCCGCAGTTCCATGACCGGTTGTCGTCGGTGCCGTCAGCGCCGTCCCAGCCGTTGGCGCCGTTGTGCTTCTGGTCGTATGCGAACAGGTCATGGAGCGTGAACCCATCGTGGGCCGTCAGCATGTTGATGGACGACCCTGGCGCATCGAACAGGTCGGGGCTGCCCTGCACCCGTTGCAGCACCGCGCCGACGAGACCGCCCTCGCCGCGCAGGAAGCCCCGGACGTCGTCACGGAACTTGCCGTTCCATTGCGCCCACCGTGCGTCTGGGAAGTCGCGGCCAGCGAGGTAGCGAGCGAGATCCCACGGCTCAGCAATCAGGCGAACGCCACGCCGCTCAGCCCAGTCGCCAATCGACCGAATGAATGCGGGGTTGCGGGCGAGCACTGCTGCGAGGTCAAATCTCAACCCGTCGACGCCGAGGTCTGCGAGCCGGTCGAGCGACGTGAGCAGCAGCTCCTGGGCAGCGGGTGATGCAGCGTCAATGATGTTGCCGCAACCCGCATCGTTGACGTAGCTGCCGTCGCCGTTGACCACGTAGTACTCGAGGTCGGCGAGGCCGCGCAGGTTGTAGGTCGGACCCTCGCGGTCTTCCTCGGTCGTGTGATTGAGCACAACGTCAAGCCAGACCTCAATGTCAACATCGTGGGCCGCCGAAACGAAATCAGCGAGCTCGGCTGCCGGTGCAGCTGTGTGTGCATAGCTCCGGTGGACGGCGCCAAAGACGAGGGGCATATAGCCCCAGTAGTTCGGTTCCGCCGGATCGAACTGATGGACCGGCAGAAGTTCAACGACCGACACACCCAGCGAAGCGAGCCTCGGCAGCTCATCAGCAAATGCAGCATAAGTTCCGGCATCAGACCGACCGCGTAGTTTCGTCATTCCCCGAACATGTGCTTCGGACACGACGAGCGGTCGGCTTGTCGACCGCTGCGGCCTCGGCTCTGGCCACGCTGCGGCGACAGCCCAGGCATCGTGCAGGTGGCGGGTGTGGGCCGGGCCAAACCACACCTCGGTGGCGTACGGATCCACGAGACCGGGCCCACCGTCGATCACAATCTGGTATCGATCGTCGGCCTGCACCGAGCCAAGCCAACCGCTTCCATCCCGTTCAAGCGGGACCGTGACGCCATCGAGAACTCGCACTTCGACTCGGATCGCCCCTGGCGAATAGACCCGAACATCGACCATCCATAAAGTCTGCCACCGCGACCCCCAGTACGACGCGGAAACTCGGGACAGACAACTGCGGAATCCCCTGATTCCTCTCCTGGGTTTCACGGAACGGTCGAGTTCTCACCAGTCCGCCGGGTTCTGGTCAGGGCTGCTCGGGTATCGTTACCGTGGTGACCCCGGCCGACGTCAGCACCGCTCTCTCTGCCCAGGGGTACCTCCCTGACGAAGGGATCGCCACATCGGTGTTCCTTGCCATGACGCTCCGAAGGCCACTTCTGCTCGAAGGCGAAGCCGGAGTCGGAAAGACCGAGTTGGCCAAGAGCCTCGCCAAGGCCACTGGAGGCGAACTCATCCGCCTCCAGTGCTACGAGGGGATCGACGCCTCACAGGCCGTCTACGACTGGGACTACGCCAAGCAACTGCTGCACCTGCGCGCAACGGAGGCGACCGGTGAATCGCAGTCGACGACGGCCGATGCGCTTGAGGCTGAGCTGTACGGCGAACGGTTCCTCATCAAGCGAGCATTGCTTCGGGCAATCGAGCCGACCGAGGGCCCGCCGCCCGTGCTCCTCATCGACGAAGTCGACAGGGCCGACGACGAATTCGAGGCGTACCTGTTGGAGATCCTCTCCGACTTCCAGGTCACCGTGCCCGAGGTCGGCGTGTTTATGACCGACCAGCCGCCGTTGGTCGTGCTGACCTCGAACCGCACCCGTGACGTGCACGACGCACTCAAGCGACGTTGCCTGTATCACTGGGTTGAGCACCCCGGCTTTGACCGAGAGGTTGAAATCGTCAAACTCCGTGTGCCGGGCGTCGACGACGTGCTCGCCAAGCAGGTCGCTGCTGCGGTCGAAGGCCTGCGCGGCCTCAACCTTTACAAGCCTCCTGGCGTCGCCGAAACCATCGACTGGGCCACGGCCCTCGGCCGGCTTGGCGCAAAGCGGCTCGACGACTCGGTCGTCGAACACACCCTCGGCACGGTGCTCAAATATCGCGAGGATCACCAGCGAGTTGAACAGCACGGCATCGGCGAAATCGTCAAACAGGCGATCGAAAAGGGCCTGCTGCACGCCTGATGGCCGATCTTCCTCCACCACGACCGTCGGGACGAGCCAGTTCGGCTGCTGCCAATGCCGCCATCGCGGCTCACGTTCCTGGTGCAACGATCGGGCTCGCGACCGAGCCAGCCGAGATCGCCGTTGCCTTCAGCCGAGTGCTGCGCGGCGCTGGGCTGCGCGTACCAACCAGCAGCACCCACACCTTCGCGAGCGCCCTCTGTGCCGTTGGGCTCGATGACCGCGCCGGCACGTACTGGTCAGGTATGTCCACGCTGGTCCGGCGGCCCGAAGACATCGCGATCTACGACAAAGCCTTTGCCGTGTTCTTCGAGCACAGGCGCAGCACCAGCGACGACCTGCAGGAACAAGACCCGCTCTCAATCACGATTACCATTGACACCGATGACGAAGACGGCGCCGACGACGGCGCCGACGTTGCCGACGGAGACGACGAGGAAACGGTCGAGCTGCGCTTCTCGACCACAGAGATCCTGCGCAACAAAGACTTCGCCGAGTACTCGCCCGAAGAACTCGTACTGGCGCAAGAAATGATGAGCAGCCTCAAGTTGATTGGTTCACCCCGCCGATCGTTGCGCCTCGGACCTGCCCGACGGGCGACACCTCGGCCCGACATCCGACGCACGGTTCGTGCATCGCTGAAAGCTGGCGGTGAGCCGATCGAGCGTCACTTCCGAGCGCCGACCGAACGACTCCGGCGCCTCGTACTCGTCCTCGATGTAAGTGGCTCGATGGAACCGTACGCCCGTGCGCTGCTGCGCTTTGTCCACGCGGCGGTTGCTGGCCGCCAGAAGGTCGAGGCCTTCGCCCTAGGAACCCGGCTTACCCGAATCACTCGCGAGCTGAATAGCCGCGACCCCGACATCGCATTGCATGAAGCTGGCCAACGGGTGCTCGACTGGAGCGGCGGTACCAAGCTGGGGGTCGGCCTGCGCCAGTTCAACGATGAATGGGGCGTGCGCGGCCTCGCACGCAACTCAATCGTCGTCATCCTGTCAGACGGGTGGGATCGTGGCGATCCCGACGAGCTTGCCACGCAGATGGAACGTCTCCAGCGCGTCACGCACCGCCTCGTCTGGGTGAACCCACTGAAAGTCACGCCGGGCTATGCCCCGCTGGCCCGGGGAATGGCTGCTGCGCTCCCCTACGTTGACAGCTTCGTGGAAGGCCATTCAGTGGCCGCAATGCAAGAACTCGCCGATGTGATCAGCCTGCCGTGAACAAGAAACTGGGCAAAACATGGGCAAACAAATGAGAGGGAGATCCGCATGAAAGACCTGCTCGAAGACATAGCCCGTTGGCGTGCTGCGGGCGAACGCGTGGCGGTCGCCCGCGTCGTCGACATCGAAGGATCTGGCCCGCGTGACCCTGGCGCAGCGATGGCCGTGACGGCCTCGGGCGAAGTCGCTGGCAGCGTCAGCGGCGGCTGCGTCGAAGGTGCGGTCGTCGGCCAGGCACTCGCTATTCTCGACGGAACCGAAAAGGCTGGGATCACCACCTTCGGCTATTCCGACGACGATGCGTTCGCTGTCGGCCTCACCTGCGGTGGCACGATCCACCTGTTCATCGAGGAACTCAACTGGTGAGCATCTTCGAGCAGTACGAGTCTCTGCTGCGGGCAGAGTCCCCGGTTGCGCTGGCAACGGTGATCGAAGGCCCCAACATCGGCGCGAAATTGCTGGTACAGCCACAAGGCGATCCCATTGGATCACTCGGCCATCCTGAACTCGATCGAGTCGTCGGGCGCGACGCCGTCGCTGAGCTCGAGGCTGCCACTTCCGGCGTGCGGAGTTATGGCCCTGAAGGCCAGATCACCCCCGAGGATCTGATTGATCAACCGACGGTCAGGGTGTTCATCGAGTCGCATGCGCTGCCACCGCAGATGTGGATCTTCGGTGCAGTCGACTTCACCGCAGCGCTCGCCCGGGTCGCCAAAATCCTCGGATACCGCGTCACCGTGTACGACGCGCGCGAGGTCTTTGCCACCCGTCGGCGTTTTCCAATGGCTGATGAAGTCAAAGTCACTTGGCCGACGCCGGTGTTCGACGAGCACGGCGACGAACTGGGCCCGAGAGATGCCGTGTGCATCCTCACACACGACCCTAAGTTCGACGTACCAGCAGTGCAGGGCGCATTGGCGACCCGTGTCGGTTATATCGGCGTGATGGGCAGTCGCAAAACGCACGCAAAGCGAATGGAAAGGCTTGGCGAGGTCGGCGTGTTCGAACCCGGCGACATCGATCGTCTGATGTCACCAATCGGCCTCGACATCGGGGCGCGTACGCCAGAGGAAACCGCCGTGAGTATCTGTTCTGAGATCATCGCTCGGCGAACCAACCGCGACGTCCCGAGCCTTCGCGACAGCTCAGGCGACATCCACAGCTGACCACCGGCAGGCAACTCTCAGGCAACTCTCAGGCCGGACGGATCACCGAAGATGACGCGGTTGACACTCCGCTTTGAGATCGTGTCGATCTCGACCGTGCGGCCGGTGTTCGCCGAATGAACGACTGCGTTGTCGACACCGAGGTACATCATCACGTGACCCGGGTAGTAGACGAGATCGCCAGCCATGGCAGACCCATGATCAATCTTGGTCGCGTTCCTGATCTGCGCACCACTGATCCGTTGGATTTCGACGCCAGATTCCTGCCAGGCATACAACGTGAGACCTGAGCAGTCGAACCCTTCGTCTTCGACGCTGGCGTTCGTCCGATACGGCACACCAATCTGCGTCATGGCAGCGAGCACAGCGCGCTGATGATTGAGTGTGCTGTTCTTCCATGAGTCGATCATGGCGAACTCGTTGTAGCCGAGTTGACGAGCTGCCAAGCGAGCCGTCGCCGTGCGGTGGGCGGCATACACGAGGTAGTCAGCAAGGCTGTTGGAGGCCGCGAACGTCTCGTACGCCGCGACCGCCAGGTCGGCTTCAGTAGTGATCTCTGGTGCGAGTGCGTTGTTCGACAGTTCGGCCTGCTGGGCGAAGACCGTGCCACTCAGGGCGATGCTTGCCATGGTGGCAATCGCTACAGCCAGGCCGAGTTTGGCAGTCGCGCGCAAGCGAGTCGAGAAGGTGAGCTGAGTCATGTCTGCAAGTCCCTTGCCGGGTGTGCCGATCGATGTGTCGATCAGTCGGTCCGCCGTGACGAACAGGTAACATATCGTCATCAAACCGTCATACTCGGTCATAGCTGAGTTGTTTTTGTCACCCAACCGACATGAATGACAGGAATGATATTCGTGCAAGACTCTCGACATGTCGACCGAAAACCAAGAACAAGCGGGCCGAAAGCGGCCATCGACGGTCGCCGCTCTACTCGCCGCCGGAGCCGGTTCGCGCTTCGTAGACGTGCGGCACAAACTTCTCGCCAAGCTCGACGCACACGGCAAAACGGTGATCGAGCGGTCGCTTCACAACCTCATCGACGCCCAGATCGGCCAAATCGTCATCGTCACCGGTGCCCTGACGAGCGAAGACCTCGCAGCGAACCCCTCAATCGCGAAGTACCTCGCAGACCCAAGCGTCAGCGCGCACCACAATCCAATGTGGGCTGACGGACAAAGCACGTCGGTCCAGATCGCCATCGATGCAGCGCGACAGATCGGTGCAGAAGCTCTGGTCATCGGCCTTGCCGATCAACCGTTCATCACACCCGAGGCGTGGCGCACCGTGGCAGCAGGGTTGGGGCCCATCACCGTCGCCACGTACGATGGCCAACGCGGCAACCCGGTTCGACTCCATACAGATGTATGGGATCAACTGCCGCGCGATGGAGACGTCGGGGCTCGCTCACTCATGCAGCGTCACCCCGAGCTCGTCACCGAAGTATCGTGCAGTGGTTCGTCAGCAGACATCGACACCTTGGAGGACCTGCACCGATGGCAGAGCAACTGATCAATGAATTCACCGTCAATCGTTCAATCGACGAGGCGTGGCCGATTATCACCGATGTTGAGCGCATCGCTCCGTGCCTCCCCGGTGCACAACTGACCGAGATTCGCCAGACCGACGACGGCGAAATGTATGCCGGCAACGTGAAAGTCAAGCTCGGGGCAATCGCCACCGAGTTCAAGGGCGAAGCGTTCTTTGTCGAGCGCGACGACGCCAACTACACCTGCAAGCTCAATGGCAAGGGCCGCGACACCAAAGGCCGCGGCAACGCAGCTGCCGACATCGCAGCACACGCCGAGAGCATCTCGCCGACCAGCACGAAGGTCACCGTCACGACCGATCTACACATCACCGGCAAGATTGCCCAGTTCGGCCGTGGCATCCTCGGCGATGTCAGCACCAAGCTGATCGACCAGTTCGCTCAGAACCTCAATGAGATGATCGATGCCGATGGCGTCGAAGCTCTTCCAGCCGACGCAGCGGGCGAGTCCGACACTCCTGTGGCTGAGGCCCCGGCCGATGATTCACCTGCCCAGCCGACCGTCCGCAAGATCGATGGACCAGCGGCCGAAGCAATCGACCTGATGGAAATGGGTGGATCGTCGATCGCCAAGCGCGCTGCGCCTGCGGTCGCTGTGCTGTTTCTGCTCCTGCTGCTCCTTCGTCGCCGCCGGAGCTAATGGACGACCGAGCTCGCGTCGAGGAACTGATCGGGCGCCCGCCACGAGGCGCTTTCGACGTCGTCGTGCGCACTGCGGAGGGCGACCCGGTTGTTGTCCGCAACGCCCCGTTCCTCGGCGACGGCACACCAATGCCCACTCGCTACTACCTCGTTGGTACCGAACTCGTGCGGGCCGTCAGTCGCATCGAAGCAATCGGCGGCGTTCGCCAGTCTGAAGCCGATCTCAATCCAGCCGAAATCGCTGGCGCACATGCCGCCTACGAGGCCGAACGAGACACAGCAATTCCCGCAGATCATGTCGGACCTCGACCGTCCGGCGGAGTCGGCGGGACTCGTCAAGGTGTCAAGTGCCTCCACGCGCATGTGGCACACCTGCTCGCTGGCGGCGGCGACGTGGTCGGCGAATGGACGCTCGCTCGGCTCGGCAACGACCGCGGCACGCTCGACGGCTTGCAGCCGCCCGCACCTCACATCAATGAGGTCGCACCGTGACTTCAGGTCCCGTGACTCCAGATGACATCGCACCCGGTTCGCTCTTTGTTGCAATCGGTGACGACCGCGTTGACATCTCGATGACGGGCGGCGGGGCGTGGACGATTCCTCTCGGCCCGCAGTCACTGTTCGATGGCGTGTTGGAGCAACGTGACAAGCCATCCCCGTCGCACCTCACCAACGCACTCGGTTTCATCCAGGACTACTTCGATGACATCGTCGTATTGGCGCCATCGGTTCTCGCTGCACCGTCAATCACTGCGACCGGCCCGCACGCAGTTGGCCTTGCGCGAGTCGAACTCGGCACAGAACACGTGCCGACCGGCTACTACTTGCAGCGAGCTGATGCCGACGAGGTCTTCCGGACGCTCGTCGCTGAACCGAGGGCCGAGCGGTTACATAACCCGGGGCTCGCTCACAGCGACGTCGATACGATCATTGGCACACTCTGCATCGTGCTCGCGATCATGCGAAGATTGGACCTGGACCGACTGGCCATTCAGGACGACATGCAGATCCACGACAACGCACCTTCGATATGACACTGAGGCATCCGTCGCGCACATCTGCGCCCGCCCGCCTCCAGGGCCGCCGCATCGTGATGCGACCGCTGGCTGCTGGCGACTTTCGTGCGTGGAGTGAAGTCCGGGCACATAACGAGGAATGGCTCACCGCATGGGAGCCCCGGCGCAATCCCAGCCTGCCTGATCCCACCGTCGAACGTTCAGCATTCAGTGCTCGCTGCGCTCAGCGTGACCGCGACCGGACGGTTGGCATTGCCTACCAGTTCGGCCTCTTTATTGGTGATCAAGTCGCCGGGGAAGTCAACTTAAACAACGTCATCCGGGGGGCCATGCAGTCAGGCACCATCGGCTACTGGATCGATGAGCGCCACGCCGGGCACGGATACGTAGCAGAAGGCGTCTTGGCACTAATTCGCTATACCTTCGAAACGCTCGGTCTGCATCGCGTCGAAATTTGTATCGTGCCGCGCAACACAAATAGCCGTCGCGTGATGGAGAAGCTGGCAATCCGTGACGAAGGAATCGCCCAGCGTTATCTCGAGATCAACGGCGAATGGGAAGACCACATCCGATACGGAATGACGGTCGAAGAGTGGCACGAGCGCGGCAGCGAGCTGATCAACACCTGGTTGGGTTGATCAACTCGCCGACCGGCCGTTCGCTGTCAAAAGACGGTGTTCAGCACCTGGTGTTCAGTAGGTAACAAGGCCAGCGTTATCACGGGCCTGACGGATTGCAGCCGCACGATCTTGTCGCATCGCCGTACGCCGCTTCCACATTTTAGTTTTCCAGTGACGCTTGGTTGCGGAGCGCTTGGCGAGCTTGTTCTTGGCCACCTCAGCATCGTGGTGGTGCATGGGCTTCCATGCCTCACCAGGTTCGTGAACATCGGCGGGGTCGGTTCCGCCAGAAATCTCCTTCGCAGCGTGCTGCAGTTCCACGTGGATCCGATGCCGCTCTGAATGAGCGTGCGCTCGCACCTCTTGCTTGACTTGCATCGGAACTTCAAGATCCCGGTTGCGTTGGCTCATTGCTACCTCCTGCTTTCCGCCGCTTCCCTGCCGTTTCGCTGGTGTTCACCGGCGATTCGATAGCTCCGCAGCGCTGTGGTTTCGGTTGCTTTCAATCATCACGGTAATGCACGACGAGTGCCACGTCTCAGAAATCGGTGTAACGGTTGTGCGCTATTGTCGCGCCACTGGCACCCCCATGAGCACGGATATGACCAGAAGCAGTTGCTGCTCAAATTCAGGTCAAGAAGAAGTGGCCGGAGATGCCGTTTCAGACAAAGTCAACAACCTGCCGCCGCCGAGGACCACCGACGAGCTCCGACCCATCGGGGCAACCGGTTCGGGCGATTTTGCTTGCGATCCCGCTGGACCGCCGATGAACACCCCGACCGCAACCAACATGGCCGGCAGCGTCACTGCCACGATCGACCTGGTCCATCGCCGGCAACGCAACCGCTGGGGCGTGCTCCAAGATCGCTTCAATGAAATGATGCCTCCGTCAGCAACCACCAATCCGCTGCGCGTTGCATCATTCAACGACGTAGCTCGGCTCCTCGATCGTGCCGCGTTCGACCCGGAATGGGTTGGTCATGACGAGATGTACCAGCGCGCTCGAGAGCGCGTCGATTCATTTCTTTGAAATACGCGCCTGCAGCGCAGCGAGGCGCTCAGCAAACCATGGCTGCTTGGTACTCCACAGCTGCGGGGTGAGTTCACGCGCCACTGCGTCGGGGTGATTCTGAACGTCGGCCATGTCGAGGATCGTCTGCTTCGCCTCAATCGCGAGCTGGCGCGGTGCCGAGGCAGCTTTGGCAGCAAACTCGTGCGCGTACTCGAGCAGATCATCGCCCGGTACAGACTTGTAGGCAAGGCCAACTCGTTCGGCTTCCTTTCCGTCGAGCACCTGTCCGTAGATGACTGCGGCCATCGCAGCCTGCGGGCCGGCGATGCGGCGGAACATCCACGTGTGCCCTCCGCCGGGGTGGATCCCGAGCTGCAGGAAGCGTGTGTCGAGCTTGGCGCGGTCCGAGCAGATACGAACGTCGCAACCGAGCGCCAGATTCATACCTGCTCCGACCGCTGCACCGTTGACCGCTGCCAACGTCGGCAGCGGCGAGCGAGCGATCCGCAAAAACCCCTCGTAGATGACACCCAGGCTTTCGCCAGTCGCCTCGGCCAGGTTGCCGAGATTCGCCCCTGCACAGAACGCCGGCGGCGTCCCGGTGACGACGACGGCACCCACGCCCTCGTCGGCTTCAAACGCATCCATCGCTGCGATGATCTCCTCGACCATCGGTGCAGTCATGGTGTTGCGCTCGTCTGGGTTGTTCAGCGTGAGCGTGGCAACGCGATCGGTAATGTCGGTAAGAACGAAAGACATCTGTTGATCTTGGCACGCCGACCACCTCCAACTGCAGACTCGGCGACCCCGGCAGCGCCACGAGCAGCGCCACGAGCAGCGCCACGAGCAGCGCCACGAGCGACGTAGCCTTGTACCTGATGCTCGACCATGTGTTCACCGATGCCATCAGCGCGCTGCGCGATGCCTTCGAGCTGGCGTTTCTTGAACGCCAAGCATTCGAAGAGCATTTCCAGTCGGATGTGCTGTCCGGCGACCTCACCTGGGAGACCAGCTACGGCTTGCCCGGCGAAGGCGAACCGCCGCGCGTCGTTGCCCACATCACGTTCGACTGGCCGGCCTGGAGCCAAGCCGCGTATCGACAGTGGTACCTCGAGGAGGTCCTCGAGCAGCGCCCAGCGATCGAGATGGAGATCGTGCTTCGCGTCCAGCAGCTCGCGAGCCCAGCGGATCCCGAGCAGATCTATGCCACGGTGCCCGAGCAGAGCCCGCTCGTCGGAGACGATCGGCTCGAACGCTCCGGCTTGACCGCCGAGGTCGGCTATCGAGACCCCAGCGAAACGGACACCGCCACGTACCCACCGACCGAGCATGCGATCGAGATTAACTACGAGGGGTTATACGAGTTGGCCGAAGAGACCGTTGCCGACGGCACCAACTCGCTGCTCGACGAACACTTCGGTGTGCTCGGCAGTTGGATTGCTTCGACCCTCGTGAAGCTCGGCGACCTCCGACTCGACTTTCTGCCCAACGACTGAGCAACACCGTTGGGCCCGCCACGCCGTGGCGGCCCCAACGAGGCATCTCGGTAAGGATGGAGCAATGGCTGAGGATCAGGTCCTGCTCGACATCTCCGAACGAATCGCAACAATCACGTTCAACCGGCCCGGAGCGCGCAACGCTCTATCGAGTGACGTTCTGCGCCTACTCCCCGAACTACTGCGCCGGGCCGAGGCCAGTGACGATGTCGACGTGATCGTCCTCACCGGCGCCGACCCGGCGTTCTGCGCAGGCCTCGACCTCAAGGAGCTCGGATCAACCGGTGGCAACATCGGCGGAACCGGCTCTCGCGATCGTGGGCCGTTCCCGCATGTCACGAAGCCGATCATCGGCGCAATCAACGGCGCTGCGATCACCGGCGGCTTCGAACTCGCGCTCAACTGCGACTTCCTCGTGGCGAGCGAACACGCCAAATTCGGCGACACTCACGCCCGCGTTGGCGTGATGCCCGGATGGGGCCTCACCGTGCTGCTCCCTCAAGCGATTGGTGTGCGGCGCGCCCGAGAAATGAGCTTCACAGGCAACTTCATGTTGGCTGACGAGGCTCTGGCCTTTGGCCTCGTCAACCATGTCGTCGCTCACGCTGAGCTACTCCCGTTCACCCGCCAGCTCGCCCACGACATCAGCGGCAACGAGCAGGCTGGTGTGCGCCAGATCCGTTCCACCTACCACGCGATCGCCACAAACGACGACCAGTGGGAGACCGAGGCCCGAGACGGTCGAGCGTGGAGCCGGACACACTATTCGCCCGCCGAAGTCGAATCACGACGACTCGCCATCCAGGCACGCGGCCAACAGCAGTAACACAGCGCGCCGATGGACTACGTCGGTTCGTACCGCTGGATCAGATGTTGGCGCCACGGGCGCGAAGGTCGTCGCGAACGACCTGAGCGATGTCGAGGGCGAGGATCTCAGCGCCATTCACGTTGAGGTGGAACCCATCGCCAGCGCGTACGTCTTTGCCCTCACCGTCACGAGGGTCGATGACAAACTCGGCCCAGTTGCCCTCACGCCCGGAGAACCGGGCCCAGGTATCAATAAAGGTCACGTCAGGCCGTGCCGCGGCGGCTGCTTTTGCCGCCCGATCTTGAATTGCGAGGCGAGCCGTGACATCGGGATTGTCGTCGTTGGGAATGCCGACCCAAATCACGGTCCGGCCACCTTCGAGGAGCAGATCCATCACGTCGCCGGCGCGTTTCGTGTATTCGGCGCTCCACTCCGCTTCGTTGGCCACGGGATCACCAATGACGAACCGCAGTTCCTCTTCGAACGCAGACAGGCCTTGCGCATCGTTGCCGCCGAACGTCGCGACGATGATGTCCGGATCTGCTACCGGAAGCGCGGCAGCGAGTTGATCCGGCCAGTTGTAAAAGTCGGGCCGGGCGAGTCCTGACGAGACCTTGTAGTTGAGTTGGGTCGTTGCAACCGTCGTCCCGTCCAAGAGTTGCTGAAGATACGGGCCGAACGTTCCGGCGTCACTGTCACCAACGATGTACACGCGAGCCGGGTTGTTGGCTGTCGGCGGGCCGTCGACGCGAGGCGCAGATGCTTCGCTTTCGGTGACCGGAGGATCGGTTTGGGGCGCTTCCTCCTCCGCCTGCCTGATATCCGCGCCGTCGGGAACTTCCGTCTCGTCAGCAATGGATGCGGTTACCGCAGCCCCTTCCGCCTCAGTCGCGTCCAGCGGATTGGCGACCGAGCCAGCGTTGGTACTGTCACCACTGAAGTACTCAGCGACCGCCTTCACGCCGCTGTAGGCCACGACAATCAGAACACAGATGACGCCGACCTGCCGGAGCAGCAATTGCAATGTGTTGGTACTCGATTCTGGTGCTGACATCGACATTGCATTGCAACGATACGGCCCCAAACGGTCGGCGCCGAGGCATTGCCGCGACACGGTGCAGCAATCGAGTTGCCGATCGCACCCCGAGCATCAGCGATATCATCCCGTGCTGCATCGAGCGAAGGTTCCCATGAGCCGTTCTGAGATGCTGGTCAACCATTTCCAGTCCCCTGCCAACCGGAGTAAGCCCGTACGTGATCTCGACAGCGAAGTTATGCGTTCTCTGCATCGCAGCCAGCGTGCTCATCACTGCCTGCAACACCGACGGTAGCGATGGCACCGAGACATCCGGTGCAACGACCGACAGGTCCGGCCCCTTCAGCTTGAACGGCGAAGCCAAACTCGATGGCGGCACGACGGCTACGGCCGCCACGGCCGAAAACCTGGCAGAGGACATGCTCGCCCTCGCCGAGGTTGCGCCGACTCATTCCGCTGTCGGATCGGTCTGCGTGGTACTCGACGTCGATCGAACCAGCCTTCAGAACCGTTCGGTCATCGCAGGGGCACAGCGCGCCGCTGCTCAGTTCGGCGTCAGTGCCGACGTCGCCGAACCGTTCACTGAGGCCGACTACGCAGCCAGCTTCGATGATTTTGTTGCCGACGGCTGTTCGCTGATCGTCGCATCAAGCGTTCAGCTCGCCAATGCCGCTGAAGTCGCAGCTACGAACCACATCGATCAATCCTTCGCAATCGTCGACTACGACTATCCCAACCGGATCGACAACATGATGGAGCTGACGTTCAACGCTACCGAACCTGCGTTTCTCGCCGGATTCTTAGCGGGCGCCACCACCAAGACCGGTGTCATCGCCACCTATGCGGGCCTCAACATCGAAGCGTTCACACGGACGATGGATGGGTTCATCAAGGGCGTGTCTTTCTACAACCGTGAAGCCGGTGCTGGCGTGCAAGTTCTCGGATGGGACGGCACCGACGGCGAGTTCGTCGGCAGCCTCGATGACCCTCAGGTCGGATTGGATATAGCGACCGGCTTCGTCGCACAGGGGGCTGACACCATCTTTCCAGTTGCGGGCGAAGTCGGGCTCGGCTCGGCGGCCATGGCCCACGCATCATCCGAGCCGGTTCGAATCATCGGCATCGACAACGACCTCTTCGAAGCACACCCCGAAGTCGGATCGGTCTACCTCACCTCAGTGATAAAAAACTTCGACGTAGCAATTATTGAAGCAGTCGAACGGTCGATCTTCCTCGGAGAAATCGGCGGACAGCTCGTCGGCACCCTCGAAAACGGTGCGGTCGACATCGCACCCTTTCACGCCCAGAGCGATGCTGTCTCGGAGGTGCTGCGCGAGCAACTCGCTGAGCTTCGCGCCGACGTCATCGCCGGCAACGTAACAACCCGCTGAACCTCAGGTCGCTGAACCTCAGGCGGTCAGCTCGCTCACGGCGCGCACTTCAATGCCACCCCGTGGCCGCTGGGTCAAGGTCACCGTGACACGCTGCGGTTTGGCCGTCGTCATGAACTCAACAGCGATCTCGGCGGCGAGCGCTTCGGCAAAAACTGCCCGATCACGAAATCCCCACAGGTAAAGCTTGAGGCTTTTCGACTCGACGCACCACTCTCCTGGAACGTATTCGATCACAACATCGGACAGATCCGGCTGCTCGGTGACCGGACACACCGAGCACAGCTCGTCATTCGTGAAGGTCACGGACGAGATGTTTTTCGGCGCGGGAAACACCTCAACGTGATCGATCGCATGACGAACGGTGTTGCCCAGCACTGTGAGTTCCATGGCCTGAAGGCTACTGTGAGGTGCTTCGAAGCCAGAGCGAATGACTTGGGGTGTGCCACATGCAACGAACCAAAATGACTGCGCCGTTGATCGCTGCGGCACTGTTGATTGCGGCATGCTCTGCGGGTGCTGACGAAGCATCACCTCCAGCAATCGATCCGCCAGCAACTGCGCTGGCCAGCACGGCCTCTAGCGCACCCCCACCCACACCCGCTGTCACGGTGACGGAGCCGACCGAAACCACCGTCACCATCGACCCCGACACGGCACAGACCATCGAGCAGGTCAATGAGTACATCGCCCAAGCCGCTGCGTTCGACCAGGCGGGCGCCGACGTCCAGTTCCCGCAGGGCCTCACCTTCCAGGCCGGAGGCGCCCCCGGCTACTCCCGTTACGTCTTCCGTGAGCACTCAGAAGGCGTCGTGCCATCGCTCGTCGAAGGCCCCATCGTCGGCACCGTCAGGTGCCAAGACGAAGTACGTACCTGCTCTCGCCAAGAGTTGAAGGCACTCGCAACAAGCGGTGAAGCCATCCCCGACGACCTCCAGATGACGGCCGACGAACTTGACCAACTTGTCGCACAACTCGACGAACTGAACGTCTTTGCCGAAGCCCACCGCGACGTCAATACGGCCTGCGCTGAGGGCTACATCAGCGACCGCACCCAGACCGCCAATATGGGCTCACACTTCTACAAGATCGAATCAATCATCAACGGGTTCGACCCCGGTGAACCCGAAATTCTGCTCTACGCCCTGGCCGACGGCTCGATGCCGAACGGTCCGCTCGGCTCTTGTCAGAACGGCGCCTGGAACGGCGAACCGCTCGTCCTGGTGGGTACAGCGTTCATCATCCCGCCAGAGATCATCGGCAACGATCACCCCGAGACATTTGTCGGGCCGCTCGACAACTGGCACATCCACTACAACCTGTGTCGCGGCGCGGCCCAAGGTCGCGACACGTTCGTTCCCAGGTCCGAATGCGAAGCGGCAGGCGGGCGCTTCTCCGCAGCCCTCGGCTGGATGTTGCATGCCTGGGTCGCTGACGACTTCGACAACCAGCTCGGCGTGTTCGGTATGTGGAACTCGTCGATCCAGCCAATCATCGACCCCGCGCTGATCCAAGAGAGCCGACTCGTCCAGGGCTCCGACTTCCCGCAGGGCGCCAAGCAGTCGGTGATCGCCGACTTCCTTTACGGCGGCGACCTCACGGTGACGGCCGGTCAGCCACTGTTCTTCAACAATGTCGACAGTGTGCCGCACACGGTCACCGCCGGCACCCCAGCCGCCCCGTCACTCATTGACTTTGATTCCGGGCTACTGACTCCCGGTAGCAACTTTGAACTGACCTTCGACAATCCCGGCAGCTACAGCTTGTTCTGCACCTTGCACCCTGACATGGTCGCCAACATCACCGTCACCAGCTAGCGGTCACACTGTGCCAGGCACACTGTGACCGGGCGAGTTCAACGGGCAACATTGATCACGTGGTAAAGAATCCTGCTGTTGTCCGAGGTCTTGCGCAACAGTCGGATTCGTTCGCCGCCACGAGGCGATCGTGGACCACGTTGAATACCGGTGCGACAAAGTCTGGACCGCCAGCGAGGAATTCTTTGATCGTGATGCCCCGGGAGCACATATGGCCACGGCCAGCAACGCCGAAGGACTGTCGACATTCGTGACAGGCCCAGGTCGCTATCGCCCAAGCGTAGAGCGAGCGCTAGCGTCACCGATGTGCTGACCGCCAAGCAGATCGACCGATACCACTCTGACGGATTTCTCGTCATAGCCGACTTCGCGTCGGCCGCCGCCTGCGATCGGCTCCGGGCCCGTGCCAACGAAATAGTTGCCGCGTGGGAACCGGGCGAGGAACGATCCGTGTTCACAACCAATGAACAGGAGCGCGTCTCGAACGGGGAGTTCCTCACCAGCGGCTCATCGACGTGGTGCTTCTTCGAGGAGGAAGCGTTCGACGACACCGGTTCACTCCGCCAGGCCAAAGAGTTATCGATCAACAAGATCGGCCACGCTCAACACGACACCGACGACGAGTTCCGCCAGTTTGCATACAACCCTGACCTCGGTGCGGTCGCCCGCGATCTCGGAATGAGCGACCCACGGGCGTTGCAGTCGATGTACATCTTCAAGCAGCCTCGGATTGGTGGCGAGGTCAGTGTGCATCAGGACGCCACATTCCTGTGGACCGATCCGCTCAGCGTCATCGGATTCTGGTTTGCGCTCGAAGATGCCACCATCGACAACGGCTGTCTCTGGGCCGTTCCGGGAACACATCGCGGTCCGCTCCGGCAATTGTTCAAGCGCAATCGCCTCGACGATCCAGCGGCGTCCGATGGCACTATCTTCGATGAGCTCAGCGACGAGCCGCTTCCAGCGCCCGACTCGCCCGACGCGGTAGCGCTTGAAGTCAAAGCGGGCACGATGATCGCCCTCCATGGCCTGCTCCCCCACTGGAGTAGCCCGAACCGGTCCACCCGGAGCCGCCACGCGTACAGCCTCCACTGCATCGACGGCACCGCCGACTACCCAGCCTGGAACTGGCTCCAACGCCCCGCCGACATGCCGCTCAACGCCCTCTGACAGCCGCAACCCATCTCTTCAGCGGTCACACTGTGCCAGGCACAGCGTGACCGCCGAAGAGTCCGATCGCTCGACCCAGCGCAGAGCCCAGCCGCGGGTCTTCGCATCGTCGCTGGCGGGCTCGACGTTCTGCTCGATCCTGGGCCTCAGGATTCGGGAAATCAAGTAGTCGTTCGAGGCGTTCTCGATCACGTTCGCACACCGTGTCGAGGAGCAGAATAATCATTGTTCGAACGACGTTTGGCCCAGGTGTGTCTGGACCGAACGACTGGTCGACAGCCATGGTCAAAATCGGTCGAAGCGCCTCGGAGGCTGGCAGCACGAGCGCTCTTCGAAGACCATCCCGCACGAACTGGTCGAACTCGAGCGAATTTCCTCTGAAGATCTCCAAGACCTGAGCGGAGTCCGAGAGACCCCCAGCCGGACAATGCAGTACCAAGTGGTAGTGGTTGTCCATCAGGCAATACGCCAGCGTTCGGACCTCAAACCTTTCCCAAATCACACCCAGCAGCCGGCCGAACTCGACACGATCAGCGTCGGAAAAGAACACCGCCTCACGATTTACACCGCGGTTCATCACGTGGTAGCGCCCGTTGTCGATATCGACCCTTGTTGTCCTTCCCATGCCGCCATCTTGTCGAACTGGTGTCACAGAGTTTGCGGTCAAACTGTGCCTGACACAGTGTGACCGGTACGTTAAACCCATGTTGTCGACTGATGTGATTCACCGGGCTCCAAAGGTCTTGTTGCACGACCACCTCGATGGGGGCCTGCGACCAGCCACGGTGGTCGAGTTGGCCAGCGAATATGGGTACGAAGACCTACCGACGACCGACGTCGACGAACTCGGCCTCTGGTTCAACAAGGGCGCTAAACGCAACGATCTCGTGCTCTACCTCGAGACGTTCGCCCACACCGGAGGCGTCATGCAACATCGCGATGCAATCCAACGTGTCGCTTACGAATGCGCTCAGGATCTGGCCGCCGACGGCGTCGTGTACGCCGAAGTCCGATTCGCTCCAGAACTTCACCTGGAGCAGGGCCTCACGCTCGACGAGGTCGTCGAAGCAGTGCTCGATGGCTTCCGGCAGGGGTCTGATGGCACCGACCTCACCATCTACGCGCTACTCGATGCAATGCGCCAAGCTGCGCGCAGCGTCGAGATCGCCGAACTCGCTGTGAAGTATCGCGACGCCGGCGTCGTCGGCTTCGACATCGCTGGCCCCGAAGCCGGTTTCCCGCCCACGCGTCACCTCGATGCTTTCCAGCTGATCAACCGGGAGAATTTTCACTCGACAATCCACGCTGGCGAGGCATTCGGTCTGCCCTCGATCTGGGAGGCCGTTCAGTTCTGTGGTGCCGAGCGCCTCGGCCACGGCGTGCGTCTGATCGACGACATCACCATCGATACGAAAGGCGATGTCAAGCTCGGTCGCCTGGCCAGCTTTATTCGCGACCGCCGCATCTGCCTCGAAGTCTGCCCGACATCGAACGTCAACACCGGCGTGTGCGCGTCGATTGCCGACCACCCAATCGAGCTGCTGCGGCGCCTCCAGTTCCGGGTCACGATAAACACCGACAACCGGCTGATGAGCGACACGTCGATGAGCAGGGAAATGGCTGCGGTCTGCGAGGCCTTCGACTGGGGGCTGGACGACCTCCAGTGGCTCACGGTGAACGCAATGAAGTCGGCCTTTGCTCCGTTTCCTGAGCGATTGAAGCTGATCAACGGTGTGATCAAACCTCGCTACTCGGTCCTCAAAGCCGAAGCCGATCTGGGGATCTGACCATGACTGTCGAAACTGTCGTCGTCGACCATCCGCTCGTTCTTGACTCGCTCGCCGTCATCCGAGATGTCGAGACGCCCAACGCTCTGTTCCGCCAGAACCTCGAACGAATTGGCACGTTACTGATCGCCGAGGCGACGCAGACGCTGCCCACCGTCAGCGGCACCGTCGAGACGCCGCTCACCACCGCAGCAGCCGAGCGCATTGCTGTGCAGCCAGTCATCGTGCCAATTTTGCGCGCCGGCCTCGGCTTCCTCCGACCGGCTCAGGAACTGCTGCCCGACGCCGACATCGGGTTCATTGGTATTGCGCGCAACGAAGAGACACATCAGCCGGAGCCGTACGTCAACAAACTCCCGGACAACATCGCCAGCCGACCCGTCATTGTGGTCGATCCAATGCTCGCCACGGGCGGGTCGCTGATCCACACGCTCCGGCTCCTCATCGAACGAGGGGCATCACAGCCGCTGACGGTCATCGTTGCGCTCGCCGCGCCCGAGGGCATCGCCGCCCTCGAAGCATCCGGTATCGACGTCACGCTGTTCACCGCCGTCGTCGACGAGCGTCTGAACGACAGCGCCTACATCGTGCCCGGGTTGGGCGACGCCGGCGACCGCCAGTTCGGTGCGCCGGCCTGACTGAATCGTGCTCCGTTGGTAGCGGTCACACTGTGCCTGGCACAGTGTGACTGTTAGTCAGCAAGGGCGTGCAGTAGACGGTCAAGTTCAGCGGGGTCGAGGTCGACCGCTTCGCCGTAGAGCTTGACTTTTGGCTCAGTTCCACTTGGCCTGATCTGAAGGCGGGTGCCGCCCTCCAGTACGAAGCGCACGAGGTTCGCCTCGGGATACGACGAGACCGATTCGACAGTCACTCCACCCACCGTTGTCGGCGGGTCCGCTTCGATTCGGCGCACCCAGGCTGCACCCTCGGTCGGCGGCATCCGTACCGACAACTCAGCAGTCTCGTAGCGCCCGAACTGTTCCGCAATGGCGTCGAGCCGATCTTGAATCGTCACACCGTCGGCGGCAGCAACAGCAGCGATCTCGGCCATGAGAACTGCGGCACTGATGCCGTCTTTGTCGAGCGGTCGACCCACGACCAGGTAGCCGAGAGCTTGCTCGTAGCCGAATACCAATCGCTGACCCGACGCCGCACGCTCGGTAGCAATCTTGCCGATCCACTTGAACCCGGTAAACGTCTCTGCACTGTGCACGCCGTGCGCATCGGCCATTCGGGCCAGCAGCGACGACGACACCAGCGTGGTGACCACAAGGCGATCATCACCTTCGGTATGGCGCAAGATGTGGTCGGCAAACAGCCAACCGATCTCGTCGCCACTGAGCTTGCGCCACGTGTGCTGAGCCCCGGTGGAACCGGAGGAATGGGCAGATGTGCCAGCTCGCGTGTCGGGGATTGCTGCGCCAAGGCGGTCGGCGTCGGGGTCGTTGGCGAGTGCAATCGCGACTCCGTTTAGCTCGGCAACGGCGAACAGCAAGTCCATTGCTCCGGGCTCTTCGGGGTTCGGGAACGAGACCGTCGGGAACGTGCCGTCCGGCTCTTGTTGCTCAGCGACCACGAGCGGCACATCGAATCCTGCCGCAGTGAACGCAGCAGCGATCATGTCGCCCCCGACCCCGTGCATCGCCGTGTATGCAATCGGCACACCTGGAACATCGGGGCACAGGCGCACCGCAGGAATGTTGGCCAGGTACGCGCCGTCCCACGCCGTGTCGAGCCAGTGGATGAGCGAGTGATCCTGCGGAGCGAGTTCGACCGTCAGCGGGTCGAACCGGTCGATACGTGCAGCAATTTCGTTATCGACCGGGTTGACGATCTGCGATCCAGTGTCCAGGAACACCTTGTAGCCGTTGTCTGCAGGCGGGTTGTGCGAAGCGGTGACCACCACGCCAGCTGCGGCGTTCAATCCGGTGATCGACCAGGCGAGTACCGGTGTCGGAGTCAGACCGGGGTGCAGCATTGCCTTAATACCCATTGCGGCAAGAACCCGTGCGGTGTCGACGGCGAAGACATCGCTCTTGCGACGAGCATCACGCCCAATCACGACTCCACGGTCGGCAGCGTCAGGCACCGAGTCGAGCAGCCATTGGCCAAGACCCGCAGCCGCCTGACGCACGACCAGCCGATTCATTCGCATCGGCCCAGCCGCCACCGCGGCTCGGAGGCCCGCAGTGCCGAATTGCAGTCGACCAGCGAATCGGTCGGTGAGCTCAACGTCGTCACCCGCCTCGGCCAACGTGATCAACTCATCGAGTTCGGTGCGGATGTCATTGTCAGGTTCAGCGTCGAGCCAAGCCCGAGCGGTTGCCAGTAGTTCGTTCTCAGCCATCAGGTAACAGGGTACGCAACTCGACCAACGGACGAGGGCCGACGTGCGAGATCACTTCGGCAGCAGCGATTGCGCCGATCGTTCCGCACTCGGCCAGCGGCTTGCCCGACGTGAGCCCGTGCAGGAAGCCGGCAGCGAACAGATCGCCAGCACCGGTGGTGTCGAGCACCCTTTCCACGGGAACGGCTGCTACTTCGATCAGTTCGTCGGCGGTCGCGATGACGCAGCCCGCAGCACCCTTGGTGATCACGGCCAACTTGCATCGCTCGCGCACCGCAGCGATTGCCTCGTCGAGCGAACCGGTCTCATATAGCGACAAGAGTTCCTCATCGTTACCGAAGAGAATGTCGACACAATCGTCGACGAGAGCGCGGAAGTCGTCCCGGTGGCGGTCGACACAGAACGAATCGCTGAGCGTCAACGAAACCTGTCGACCATTGGCATGAGCGACGTCAGCGGCATGCCGGAAGGCTGCTTTGGCGTCATCTCGGTCGAACAGGTAGCCCTCCATGTACAGGACCTGGCCGCTGGCGATCGCTTCTTCGTCGAGATCGTCGATACAGAGCGAACTGGACACACCCAGGTAGGTGTTCATCGTCCGCTCGGCGTCGGGCGTGACCACGATGATGCAGCGGCCCGTCGGTGTGTCGTGATCGATGCCGCCACCGGTGAAAGGCACACCGACAGCGCGCATGTCATGGCCAAAGACGTCGCCAAGGTCGTCGTGGTTGACCTTGCCGATGTAGCAGGCGCTGCCACCGAGGCTGGCGACTCCGACCATCGTGTTGGCAGCCGAACCGCCGCTCATCTCGACCGCCGTGCCGAGCGCGGCATACAACTCGACGGCTCGGTCGGTCTCGATCAGGGTCATTGCACCCTTATTGAGGTCGTGTGCGGTGAGAAAGTCGTCGGACGCGTGAGCAATCACGTCGACGAGTGCATTCCCGATTCCAACCACAGCGAATTTGGCCGGCATGGCGGCACCTTGGGCAGTCATTTCAGACACGATTGGCAACGATAGCGGCAGTACCATCCCGACGATGGCAGCCGACTCCCACACACCCTCTCACCTCAGCTCCGGCGCACCATCGGGCTCGGCCGAGTCGGCCTGGCTCGACACGCTCGATCCGTATCGGCTCCCCGCTGGTGCCACCCCCAATCGTTACGACATTCGACTGCGACCCGCACTTGACGACTCCACCTTCATTGGCACCGTCTCAATTCAGCTCGACGTCGCCATCGAGACTGACACGTTCGTACTGAATGCCGCCGAGCTGACCATTGGTGAATGTTCGGTAAACGGCACTCCCGCAACGGCCGAGTTGGTCGAAGAGGCCGACCGGTTGATTGTCCGCACGGCCGCACCGATTGCCACAGGTTCCGCAACGATGGATATCTCGTTCGCGGGCATTTTGAACGACAAACTGCGCGGCTTCTACCGGAGCACGTACAACGATGCCAATGGCGCTGAGCAGGTCATCGCCACAACCCAGATGCAGTCAACCGACTGCCGACGGGCCTTTCCGTGCTGGGACGAGCCCGAGTTCAAGGCCGTGTTTGGGATCACGCTCGACATCGCTGACGGGCTCAATGCCATCTCCAACGGCCCCGAGATCGAACGGGTGACCACCGAAGAAAACGACGACGGGCGGCGGACCGTGATCCGCTTCGCCGACACAATGACCATGTCGACGTATCTGGTCGCATTCATCGTCGGTCAGCTCGAGATGACTGCACCGACCGACGTCAACGGTTCACCGATGCGCGTCGTGCACATCCCAGGCAAAAGCCATCTCACCGACTTTGGCATGGACGTCGGCGTGTTTTGCTTGAAGTGGTTCGAGGAGTACTACGGGATCCCGTACCCAAGTGACAAGGTCGATCTTGCCGGACTCCCCGACTTCGCTGCGGGCGCCATGGAGAACCTCGGCTGCATCACATTCCGTGAAAGCCTGCTCCTCGTCGACCCTGCCACCTCAACCCAAAACGAACAGCAACTGGTTGTTGATGTTGTGGCACACGAATTGGCCCACATGTGGTTCGGTGACCTCGTCACGATGCGCTGGTGGAACGGCATCTGGTTGAATGAGGCGTTCGCCACATTCATGGAAATCGCTGCCTGCGATGCCTACCGCCCTGACTGGGAACGCTGGACCAGCTTCGGTCTGGAGCGCAGCGCGGCATTCGACGTCGATGCACTCGACAGCACGCGTTCGGTCGAATTCGAGGTCCGTTCCCCTGCCGACTGCGAAGGGATGTTTGACGTCCTCACGTACCAGAAGGGCGGCTCACTTCTGCGCATGTTGGAGCAGTACCTCGGCGAGCAGACGTTCCGCGAGGGTGTCAGCCATTACCTTGGTTTGCACTCGTACAAGAACACCGAGACGAACGATCTGTGGGACGCCATCGAGTCGACCTCCGGTGAGCCAGTCCGACGGATTATGGACTCGTGGATCTGGCAACCAGGTTTCCCACTCATTACGGCGACCATCAGCGATGACGGCACCAGCATCGAGCTCAGCCAGCAGCGGTTCCTCCTCAATCCGGAATCTGCCACTGATCCGACCGAGCAGATGTGGGTCGTCCCAGTTCACGTCAGCAATGGCGGCACCACCACGACCGTGCTGCTCGACAGCACGCACACCACAGTGGCATTGGCCGATCCAGCCGCTCCGGTGATCGTCAACGCTGGCGGTCACGGCTTTTATCGTGTCGCGTACGACGCGACGTTGCGCGCCCGCCTCGCCGGTGCCCTCGGCGACATGAACACACTCGAGCGGTACAGCCTCGTCGACGACGCGTGGGCCGCCACCGTGGGCGGCAGCCTGTCGTCAGTCGAGTTGCTCACCTTCCTCGAAGAGTTCGGCGACGAACGCGAACACGCCGTCTGGCAGGCCATCGTCATTGCCCTCCGCGGCATCAGCCGGCTCATCGACGACGACGCGCTACCTGCCTTTCAACTTCGAGTTCGAACGCTGGTCCAGCCCGCACTCGCCGAACTCGGCGAGCCGCAAGCAGACGAGAGCGATCTGGCTGCGAAGCTCCGCGGCTTGCTCTTGTCGACTGCCGGCGTGCTCGGTCGTGACGAGTTCGTCATTGACCTCTGCCGCGACCTGCTGGAGTCGTCGACCGAGCCCGACAACGCTGTGGACCCTGAACTCGTGGCTGCGGCCACATCCGTCGTGGCTGCAACCGGTACCGTTGCCGACTACGAGCGGCTGCAGCATGGCTTCCTCACAGCATCGACGCCTCAGGAGCAGCTCCGCCAGTTGTATGCGCTCACCGAGTTCGATGACGAAGCGTTGATTCTGCGGACCTGCGAGTTCGCGTTGACTGACAACGTCAAAACGCAGAACGCTCCGTTCGTCCTGCGCATGGCAATGGCAAACCGTCGCCACGGAGCTGCTGCCTGGGGGTTCATTAAGGACAACTGGGAGCACGCCAACAAGGAGTTCCCGACGAACACGATCTCGCGCATGGTCGACTCCGTGAAGTTGCTGACCACCCCTGAGTTGGTCGCCGACGTGCAGATGTTCTTCGTCGAACATCCAATCCCGCAGGCGGTCAAGACGCTTGATCAGATTCTCGAACGGCAGGGCATCAATGCAGCGCTCCTCGCTCGAGATGCTGCAAGCCTTCGCGCCCATCTCATATCGTGAGCGTCGGCCCGGTTTCACGGGTCGACGGTCGAGGCAACATGCTGGGTCGACGGGCCTTCTTAACAGGCACCATTGGAGCCACAGTGCTCGCAGCGTGCGCTGGTGCGAGTGCCGGTGAAACGTCGCCCATAACGGGGCCCGACGGGACAGATGCCAACGACGTGAGCAACAGCGTCTCCAACGAGTCGCCTGCTGCGGGCCGGTTCGCTCCTGTGGCATCGATCATCACGCGTTGGCAGCAGGACCCGTTCGCATTCGGCAGCTATAGCTATCTGCCACCCGGCGCCAGCCCGGATGACCGAGCCGCATTGGGCGCGTCCGTCGACAAACGACTGTTCTTTGCCGGTGAGGCAACCTCACTCGACTACCCGGCCACAGTTCACGGTGCGCTGCTCTCCGGTCGTTCAAACGCAGCCGAAATCGAAGCCACCGCGAACGATGGGGATGCAATCGTGATCATCGGGGCCGGCGCCGCTGGCCTTGGCGCCGCCCGTTTGCTCGCCGATGCTGGGTACGCGGTGACCATCGTCGAGGGTCGCGACCGGATCGGGGGTCGCGTTCACAGCGACACGAGTCTCGGTGCCTCATTAGAGATCGGGGCAGGGTGGATTCACGGCGCTGACAGCAACCCCCTGACCGAGCTTGCCGAGCAGTTCAACGTCGAACGATTTGTCACAGACGAAGACGAAAGCGTTCTCTATGACACCGATGGCGAGGAAGTCGACAACGACCTGCTTGAGTCGATGGAGGATCTGCTCCAGCAGCTTGACTTCGACGGCGCCACGACAGTCGGCGATGTCATCGAGACCGCCATTGCCGAACTTGACGAGGACGAGGCGCGCATCGCCCGCTACGTCGCTGGCTCAGTCGCCGAGCACGAAGCTGCTGCTGACATCGGCCAACTCTCACCCGAGTCGCTCGTTGAAGGCGAACAGTTCGGAGGCGACGAGACGGTGATGCCCAACGGTTACATCAATTTGCTGGCGCCGCTGGCCGAAGGCATCGACGTGCAGTTGGAACGAATCGTGACCTCCATCGGCCACAGCGACAAGGGCGTTGAAATCCGGTTCGACGACGACTCGGTCGTCTTGGCTGACCGAGTACTGGTCACCGTGCCGCTCGGCGTACTCAAAGCCGGTGTAATCACGTTCGAACCCGAACTCCCTGGCGACAAACTTGCCGCTATCAGCCGGCTCGGCATGGGCGTGCTCGACCGCGTGATTCTCGAGTTCGACGAGGTCTTCTGGGACGAAGACGTCGACCTCATTGGCTACGTCGGTGACGAACCTGGCCTCTTCATCGAATGGGACAACTGGGCACGTGTGGCTGGCAAGCCGATCATCGTTGGCTTCAACGCCGGCTCGGTCGCCGAACGGATCGAGGCAATGCCCGACAACGAGATCATCGCCCTTGCCGTCCAGGTACTGACCAACATCTACGGCTGAATCGGGAGCTTTCACTCCGACGTAGTTGTCAATCTCGAAACCAATCTCGCGCAACAGTGCCATTCGTTCGCTGATTGGCAGGTTGAACTCAATGCCGCCCGGGTCTGAGGCGGGATCGGTCCAGTCGGGCTCACCGAGTTCGAACGATTCGTCTGGCTGCGCAACGGCCTCGCCAGCGTCAGGAAGGGCGGCTCGGGCGGCCGACGGGTTCGGATCCAGGCGGGGCGAGGCAGTGGCCTTCGGGGCATGGGTCAGGCCACGGACCGGCGTTGCCCACGCACAGCACGGGGCCGTCGGAGATCTTCTCTTCAACCAGTTGGCGTAGGCCGGTCACGAATGCAGCGTGCGTGCCAACCGTTGCGGCGCGCCGCATGTCGATGCCAACATTTGCTGCCGTCTCGGCCGCCTGAAAGTCAAGGTCGAACTGCACTTCCATGTGGTCACTGATGAAGCCAAGCGGCATCAATGTCACATCTGTTATGCCCTGCTCGGCGAGTGAACGCAAATGGTCGTTGACGTCTGGTTCGAGCCATGGCACCTGTGGCGGGCCGCTGCGGCTTTGGAACGCAATGTCCCACTTGGCACCAACGCTGTCGGCGACCAGGCCCGCCATCTCGTCGAGCTGAGTTTGGTAGTCGCACCACTGTGCCATCGACAACGGGATCGAATGCGCAGTGAAAACCAGGCGAGCGCCCGGCCGATGGACTTCTTCGATACGGGCGATGACCGCATCGATGAAACCGGGATGGTTGTAATAGAGGCGCAGCTTGTGGAGGCCAGGAGCGTCGTCGCCCACCGCTTCGCTCGCCTTGGCAAGGTCCTCGCGGTACTGGCGACAGCCGCTGTACGACGAGAACGCCGAGGTGGCAAGCACGAGCGCATTGGCCACACCGTCGTCACGCATCTGCGCGACCGTGTCAGCCAGGTAGGGCTCCCAGTTGCGGTTGCCGAAGTAGATCGGCAGCTCAATGCCCACCGAGTCGAATTCGCAGCGCAGCGCGTCGATCAGCGCTTCGTTCTGATCGTTGATCGGTGAGCGTCCACCGAACTGCTCGTACTGTTTGGCGACCACTGCAAGCCGCTCGTCAGGCACGTTGCGCCCTGTGGTGACATTCCGAAGAAACGGCATCACATCGTCGGGCCCATTCGGGCCGCCGAAGCTCAAAAGACAGACTGCGTCGTACACGATTGCATTATGCACAACAATCAGGATTTCAACCGCGTTGTGCTCAGGGGAATCCAGCAGTCGCAGCGGCTGATCAAGTAATCGTTTCTGGCTTCAGCCTGTCTCGACCACCTTGCGGCGATCAGTCTGGAAGCGCTCGGCCGTCCGTGGCACCGTGTATCGGCATGCTCCTGTTCCGACTTCTGGACCGGCCAAGCTTGCCCGGTCGAATCTCGCGTCAAGATGTCGCAGCGGGCCAGGTGCAGATCGACGTCGCTACCTCAATCGGGCGTTTTGAACGAGGTGCCAACGACTTCCGGGCGTGGCTCTTCACGATCGGTGCAGCACCAACGCGACGATCCACATCGATGGATTCAGGGCAGAATTCACTCGCGTGGTCGACTTCTCGAGTGCAAGGATGCACCGGTTCACTCTGCACACCGATGACGGCAAACGTCTCTTCGTCAACCATTCACCGGTCTGAACCGACGAGAACGCCCAGACTTGGTGGGAGGGAACCAACACGGTGGATGTCACCTTCACCGAGGCACATCGTTGTGCGGTGCCGCTCAAATTGGAGTACTGCGAGCTCGGTGGTCAGCCAGAGGCTGGGATCACTTGGGCCGGGCTTCCCGAGTGTTTGAAGGTCCCGGTCCGTTTCTGCCCAGGTTCTCGGACTACTGAGGACCCCAGAACGCCAGGGCCCCGCGCCTCATCGAGCCCGCGCCGGGCGGCCAATCACTGCGAACGTGACCGCCGCAGCATGACCAACGTTGAGCGAGTCGACGTTGGCGGAGATCGAGATCCGAACGCGATGGGTCGACGCGTCCATCGTCTTGGCCTCCAGGCCATGGCCCTCTGCACCGAGCACGGCGGCGACCCGATCGGGAACTTCCATATCCCAGAGGTCGACCGCGTCGACATCGGGAGTGAGGGCCCAGGTCTCAAAGCCGGCATCGCGGAGTGTGTGCAGGGCCCCCGGCCAATCCTCGGCGCCTGCCCGGGCGACCGGGACATGCAGGATCTCACCCATGCTTACTCTGACGGTGCGCCGCTGATACGGATCGTTGCAGGTCGGACTGATGACCATGCCGTCGATGCCAAAAGCGCGCGCGGCCCGCGCGATTGCGCCCACATTCTGATCGTCATTGAGCGCTTCGAGCACGACCAAACGGCGACACCGCGTCGCCAACTCGGCCACCGTCGGCATGGGGGCTCGAAATGCCGACGCGAGACAACACCGGTCCATGTTGAAGCCAACGACCTCGGCAAGGACTGCTTGCTCGGCGACATAGACCGGCACCTCTGCCATCTCAGGCCGAGACATCGTCGGAATGAAACGCTTCAGACGTTTCGGATGCAGCAGAACCGAACGCATGCGATGCCCCGAATCGAGCATCCGGTCAATCGGGACATATCCCTCGCCCATGAAATACTCGTCTCGCTCCATTTCGGCTCGCACCGCGATGCTGTTCAGCTCGCGATAGTCGTCGAGACGCGGATCTGCAGGGTCCACGATGTGCGTGACACCCTCGCCGCCCTCGCTGCCCTCGCTGCTCAACGCTGCAGCGGTTCGGTCCGTGGTCATCGACCCATCATCTCGCCAAATTCTGAGCAGTTGGGGTTCTCGCACATCGATGGCTCCCAGGGCGCCTCGGGTGGCAGCGCGCTCACCCCGCACGTCGTGCAGATCGGTGAGATGTCACCGTCGTCAGTCTCGTCCCACAAGTCGCTCATTACTTCAGTGTCGCTGTCGTTGCGGCGTTTCGTTCGTCGCTCGAAGACTCCGTCAGCCGACAGCAGCAATGGGAACGTCCCCTGCTCATCGACGTCTCACCTGTCGGCGTCGAGTTCGAAGGTAATCCGAAGCTGACCACCTGCGGCAAGGCCGACCGCCATTTCACCTATCACGACCTACGAGACGTCGTGCAGCGATGTGTCAGCGCCGGACTCGACAACCAAAAAAACTGGTGATATCAAGCAACCGAGTCGATCCACCTGGACTTTCGCAGATCCACGAATATCCAGAAACGGGGTGGTGGAGCTAAGGGGAATCGAACCCCTGACCTCTTCATTGCGAACGAAGCGCTCTACCAACTGAGCTATAGCCCC
>Ga0209502_10000122_pt1 | contig 83350 bp, 98 predicted proteins | sample ArcticOcean_MG_C_10_FD_187442 | JGI IMG/M metagenome (GOLD analysis project Ga0209502, IMG submission 187442) | Marine microbial communities from western Arctic Ocean - ArcticOcean_MG_CB11_90 (SPAdes) (version 2) | ecosystem: Environmental > Aquatic > Marine > Oceanic | place: Arctic Ocean... | reverse complement strand
CAGGGCAGATTAAAAAAGTATTTTTAAATATACAAACCAAATAAATCTTATTTAATTATTGCGATAAGTATTTCGCCGATCTAGAGCAACGCTGGCTATGTTCTCCAGATCGAAGGGTGTCTGTGTATTGAACTTCCCAAAGAATTTGACCGCCTCCGCTGCAGAGTCTATATCCATATTTACGTCCCACCACAGGCCCGAACCTGGCCACGTATGACCGCCACCCACCACCTTGTACAGCCAGACTTCGCTTGAAGTATCACTCGCCTTACATTTGTAGGTGACTACTGTGCTTCCGTCCCGAAGATCAGAGGGTCTGTAGAATAAATACTGCCGAGAATCACCCGATGAGGTAAGAAATTGATCATCGGGGACTGCTGCGTTTCCCACTATATAACCGAGACTTTCCCGAGAGTTGAAGCTCTGCTGGCTGACCAACAACGCTTGCGAGTCGTACACGTCTATCGTGCCGTCCCCGTTGTGGTCGAGACCTTGTTCCATTGGTATTATCAGTAGTACTTATTATTTATTATTAGTTCGCTTGTCTCGATGTGGCTGCTCAGAACTCGGCACCCCCCTCCAATTCATACTCCTGCTTGATGCGCCACCCCTTCCAGTAATTCTTGACCCTCTTTCCCTTTATCTTGGTCTCCGTGGTGATCATCTCCCCAAGGAGGCCGGGCTTGTTGAGATGCTCTGTCAGGAGGCCGACTCGGCTGCAGAACTTCTTTAGGTCGTGCGTCATGCTGGCACCAAGCTCCTTCTTTGTCAGGATCCAACTCGACGTCTCCTGTGTGTATTCTGGGTCCCGCTCGAGGGTGAACTCCACCCACTCCCCCACGATGTCCTGCTTCTTGAAGTACAAATCGGTGGCGTGCTTAATGCTGTCCGTCTGAACGAGTTTCTTCCCACCCTTGACGTATCTCTCGTAGTAGTCCATCAGTTTCCACATAAAGGGGAGGCGCAGGTCACGGGAGCCCAGACTGTGGTCGACCTGATGCACCACCTTCAGCTTCCCCTTCTTGAGGCCATCGTATTCCGTAGCTTCGGGGTTTTCGACAAACTTGCTCAGGAACGGAACGACCCTGATGCGGCGCCTGGACCCACCGTCATCTTGACTCAATGGCGGGATCTCGTTCAGACACACAGCCATCCTATACTGTGGCTTGAAGTGCGTGGCCTTCTTGGCCTGGATGCCCCGGCCCGAAATAACGTCGTTGCCAACCAGGTTCTTGACCACGGCCATGTTCAACTTCGCCCCGTTGCTTGTGTCGAGTTCCTGGAAGGTGACCAAGCGCTTTCCCTTGAGGGCAATGAGGGCGGGGTTGCAGGCGCTAGGGTCTTCGCGGGCCCTGATGAGAAGCGAGGGATGCCCACCGGCCCAATAATCCCCGAGCACGCTCGCACACAGACCGTCGTAGTAACTCTTACCGTTGGAGCCGTTCTGCCAGTTGGATGTGCCAGTGAAGAAGTGCATATGCTCCCCGATGACCTCGCCGGATAGGCAGCTTGCGGTGAACAGCAGCATGTAGTCCCGAATCTCAGGGTCGGGAAATATCTGGTCGAGCACCTTTGTAAGCAGTATCTTGTCCTTCTTGAGCTGCAGGTAGCGTTCGGGATTGTCCTTCCTCACCTGCGCTTTGGTGTAGAAGGCGTAGCCCGTGTTCATGCTCACGAACTCGCTGGTCAATACCTTCACGTTATCGACAATGGCCTCCACCCCCCGGCGGGGCTCCCGCACCTCGCCAGTCCGCAGGTCATAGATACAGTTGGTGAAGGCGATGAGGTGAGGGTTTGAGTCCAGCAGGTTCGAGAACTGTGACTGGGCGAATATGATCTCGAGGGGGAAATTGTCCCTTGCGAGACGCCCGCCCTGGCAAATCTCTAGCACCTTCTTATTCGTCTTAATGCGCTCCTCCAGCCATTCATCGATCTGGTCCCCGGTGAACCCCGGCTTGTATTTCATCTTCTCCGGAAGAGGCGACCGCTGGAGTTTCTGCCACTTGTGGTTCTCCAGAAGCAGGGTGTGATGGAACTCCTTCATAATGACCTCTCCGAGCTTGCGGCCTTTGGGGTCCTCCTCCCACAGGATGCCGTTCAAGTTGTACCACTTGTCCTCGATGACGTCATACACATGCTTGTCGCCATACAGGTGCAGCAGGCATTGGGCGATGTTGCTGTGGTTTGCCGTCAGGTGCTCCAGGCTGGTATTCTTGATGTGCGCCACTGCATCTGGGCTCCTATGGGATGCCCAGCTGATGAAATTGGAGGCGTTCCCAGGCTCTTTGGGGAAGGACATCCACTTGGCGTGAGCGTACGACTTTTCATACTTCTGGCTCATCGCACTTATGCTGTGCCAGACGTCCTCCCGGGCACCTCCGCCTGCGAGGGCCAGGCCCATACAGATCCACTTCGGGTAATCCTCAATCCAGTCGCGATCTTCGGCGATGATTATATTACACGCGTCCAGGTAGGTGTCGGAATCCATTGCCCGGGGCGCCGAAGCCAAAGCGATGTCACACACAGCGCCTGCGGGGGGCTTAGTCTTCTTGGGCCGGAGCGACACAAACTCGCCAGGGAAATCCCGGAACCATGACACGACACAGTCCCCATACCACCCCATTTTACCGTCCAGATTCGGCTGGATACGAAGGGGGCGATCCTGGCCATACTTAGAGCTGTCCGGCATGCGCCAGCACTGGTTCTTGCCCCAGACAGAAATGTCCAAGAAACCATTCAATTCGGGGGTTTCACCTTGCCGAAACCACTTATCCACGAACTCGAACATCGACGCATGACCGTCGAAGGCGAGTTTGTTCTTGAGAACCATGTGGTAGCTCCACTTCTTTTCGGAACACGCACTCAGCATCGAAAAATCTTCCCGGGTGACCTCGATATCATACCAATCCTTGGCGGCCAGTGCGACTTGCCGAACCAGGGCGGCGATGATAACTTGGGTCTCAGCCTCAGTGGGATTGGTCTTCTGTCCCCCCACAACCTCTAGGTCGAAATATAGCTTCCGGGGATTGTCTGCCTGCAGCAGTTCGTAGAAGCACTTCTCGGAGGCCGGCATGGTGCTGGCCCATGTGACGAAGGTCTCCATATCGGGCGGGGCACAGTAGGCCTTAGCACCCCCCAACGGGCTTGCGTCCTTGGCCACAATGCACGACTTGTCCTTGAAGGGGGTGTCGAAATTCACACCCTTCTTCAACTTGGAAAGCCATTCGGGACGCCAGGACATTGTATAGTTGAATACTGGATTGTGATATTTTTTTTTTGGTACTTCATAATGCCCCGATTTTTTAAACCGAATTTTTACCACTCTATTTTCCCTACAACGTAGTTGCGATTCATACCACTTGCAGGACTGATGATTTCTCTTTTGCGTTTGACCACCGAGGTCTTGACGTACCTCTCTGCCATATCGCTTTCGATACACTCCTGGTTCTTGAGCACGTAGCTGGCAACGTTATTCTCGATGGCCCAGCGAAAGAAGTTCAGCTGCCCCGTGGTGGTCACCAGTATCTCAGTGGTGATCACCTCGGGTTCCATATCGGTGTACCCCACTATGCGGTTGGACTCGGGGTCAATTGTCACGAAGAGCCTCTGGCGGCGGCAGAAGGGGTCGAACATCTTCTTCGAGTACGCTCGCAACTGATTCTTGTAGTCGATATATACGTTGAATATTGACGCCGCCTGTGTCTTGTATATAACATTGTTTTGCTTGGAAAAGTTCGTAACGAACCATTCCAACAGCCTCAAACTGATTATAGACTTCTGCTCCACTATGGTCCTAAGAACCTTTACATTTTGCTTGGGGTTCGAATTATAGAACCCCAGCAGAGACTTCATAAGAAGTTCACGCTTGCCTTTTACATTCATAATGATCGATTAGAAATGTAAAATACAGTGTCTTTAATTAAAGTATTCCTTAAGCGAAGAACTTGAAGAGGAGTAACGTCAGCGCTACGGCCACCACCGACACGCTACCGGCCTCCACTACCATGCCCGTCTTGAAGATAGGTGGGAGGGCTTCGATGACGATTTTCCTTACCTGGGGCATTTGGACAGCCGTCAAGATAAGAACGGCGATCGCCAGGCCCTTCACCATCTTCTCGTCAAGGCCGAGCGTCTGAATGAGGGGGTAGCCCGGCATGAAGGACTCGGTCGGGAGCGAGAGGCTGTTCGCATTGAGGGCGATCTCCTGCTGCTTGGGCATCATCCCCGGAGGGGTCTGCATGGTCTGCAGGCGAGGCTGCTCGTTGAAGGGGGGCTGCTCAGGAGGCGCACTCCCGGCAAGGAGCTGATCGATCGATGTGCTGCAACTGTCCGACATATTTTCTTTTACATATAACACAGGTTATTATAATACCGATTTTAACGTGCCCGACGGACAGTCTTCTTCTTGTGGACAGTCTTCTTGTGGACAGTCTTCTTGCGGACTGGCTTGCCTACAGTTTTGCTCTTGCGGACAGTCTTCTTGCGCTTCTTACCGAACTTCACTTTCATCGACTTGAATAGTTCGTTAAGTTCCAGCGTATTCAAATTGCTGTAGCCTGGTACTTTTCGTTTTCTAAAAAAATCCTTCTTATTTTTCACTGTCATATCCTCGAACTCCTGCGATAGTCTAGCACCGGAACTGCTTGAACTGCTTGAACTGCTTGAACTGCTTGAACTGCTGGGTTTTTTCTTCGCTTGCTTCGCAGCCTTCATCGCAATCTTCGCACCCTTTCTCGTCAACAAGTGCCTTTCGTAATCATCTTGCGGATCGCTCCATGGAGGTGATGGGCTCCAACCAGAGGACGGACTCGACACCGGAGTCGGAGCCGGAGCCGACGCCTTGGCGGCTTGGCGTACCCTACGCCCTCGCACGATTTTCTGCACCCGAATTGCCGCTGCCTTGGAAGGGGAACTGGAACCTCCACGGATCCTCTGACCCACAGGCACCTTGAAAAACCGGAATCCTTTCTTGTCACCATCGGGTGTATCCGAACCGCTTGATTTCCCCCCCTTCCACTTCCTAAGGGCTGCCTTGATGTCGAGGTATGTGAACTCCTTTACCTCGCCTTTCGCTGGTTTTTTGGCTGCCTTTTCCATTTTCCCCAGACCCGCAGCCGCAGAACCAGCAGTGTCCACCTTGATGGATTTCGGTCCTGCAATAACATACAAGAACTTACCCTTGTTGCCGCCGGCTGCCTCTCTGTAACCGACAACAATAATGTTTTTCAACTCGCCGACTCGGTTATTGGCTTGTTTCCAGGCAGCGTTACTCGATGAGATCATCTGGAGCTTAGATACCCCTCTGGCCATATCGGTCCACGAAGACTTGACAGGGGACTTGGACCCACCAGACTTGTCAGGGGACTTGGACCCACCAGACTTGACAGGGGACTTGGACCCACTGGACTTCTGTCTGGAAGCAGAGTTCGACCCACTGGAGTTGGACCCAGTCGCCGCCCCTGGCTCCTGCTGCATGCAGGCGATAATTTCGTCAGTGCTCAGTTTGCTGGCCATCCAGTTGAGGAGCTGCGACCGGGTCATTGAGGCGAACTGCTTCAGATTCCATTTCTTCTGGTCCGATGACATTTGTTATTTACAGTAGGTGACATTTAAAAACATCGCATTTATTGTGGCATCTTATCCCTATGCGCCTTGGCCATCAGTCTCCAAGACTTGCCTTCGAATGCGAATTCGAATTTCTTCTCAGCCAGGAGACTCTCCTTTACGACCTCGATGAGCTGCTTCTCCGGTAGGGCGTCCCACATCGACACGAGCGTCTTGAACTCAGAAGACTTGCGGTCGCGGTAGACTTGGGTCTTGAGGATCTTGTAGAGTTTCTCACGCACCGAACCTTGCAACTGGTTGGCCATGTCCTCCTTATCGTGCTTTCGTAGACACCTGCGAATGAATTTGCGAATCTCGGACTTGGACTTGCCCCTGAAGGTGTGTAAGATCTTCCCCATATTCACGAGGTCCCTCACCGCTGGCACGTCCCGCTGGAGGCTTTCTAAGTTCTTCGACGAACGCACCTTGGAGTATCCGTCTGACTCTTTGTAAAGGAGACCTTTGAATGTCGCCTTCTTGCCCTTGAGGTATTGGCCTTTATCGGTCTTCGTCACTTCGTAGAGTTGAATGGTGTTCCTGTTGTTGAATGCCGAGTCCTTACCTTCCGTTACTTTCAGGATATCGGCAGACTTGACGATGGGCGCCTTCTCCGTGGTGTACAACTGCGAAGTGTTGGGATTCTTGAAGAGACGTAGATTTTCGCCCCTCTTGATGTAGGGAACGTATGTCTCCCGAAGCTGGACAACGTTGGCGTTGTCATTGAGTTCTGCGTCCACCGCCGCTTCTTTGAGAAGTGTCTCGAATCTGACAATCTTCGCCGTTTTGATGCGTGCGCTGCGATCCATTACCTGGTCTAGGGTTACGGTTCCGAGCTGCCTGATCCCAATGCCCTTGGGGCGCTCCCGGGCGTTGAGCTGACTCGTCTCCTGATTATTAGCAGCCTGCAACGCTGCCTTTACCGCTGCCTGTTGGTTCACCTTATCCTTAGTTCCCTTCTTTCCCCCGAGGAGCTGCTGCTGTCCTATCACCTTAAGAATATGCTTCTGAATTGCATCCGTTATGGTTCCGTCCGCCGCCTTTTCCGGCATGAACGCCAGGTGGTAGAAGACGTGCACGTACCGTTCTTTCTCAGGCAGGCCACAATGCGACTTGAAACGCACCGCTCGAGCCGCCACCTGCTTAAGGCGGTTCTCATTCCACCACGGCGTAACGATGTGCACCTGACCGACCTTGAGGAAACTGATGCCCTCCTGGATGGTGCTGACAATGATGGATATGTTCCCTTTGTTGAAGCCCTCCTTGATGAGTTCTGCATCTGCATCCTTGGTCTTTCCGGTCCAGACGGCAAATGTGGTATCCGGGGATTTGGTGCGCCCGTTAAATTCGGTCATACCGAGGTACTCGAGACACGCCTTGAACTCGTTCGTCCCCGACTCCACCCAAGTCATGTACACGAACACCGGCTTCTTGGTCTTCTGCATCAGCGTGATGACGTTCCAGAACTTGATGCTGTGCTTCTTGATGTGTTCTAGCATCTTCTTCTGGTTGTCGAGCACCTTCTCGGGACTCGCCCTGTTCCTCTCGGTGACGGTGTCACCCAGTAGTTTGCGGATGTCCCGTAGCCCCGGGAGGAGGGCCTTCTTGTTGCACATAAGAACCTGCTGCGACTTGATGAACAGACTCACCAAATCGCCCTTATCGCTGCCCGTCTTCTTCATCTCATCCTCCATGCCCATGCCGAATATCCGCTTCTTCGAATTGAAGTTCTTTGTGATCTCGCCGAGCAGCGTCCTGCCGTACGTAGCCTGCTGTAGATCGCTCATCTCACCATCGATATGAGCGTTTATCACATACGGATACGCCGCTGGGTTGCCCCCTGCGAAGTAGGAAACGTTGGGTCCCGCCATCAGTTTGAACAGTTCGGGGTTTTCGATGTCGCCGTCTCCGCTGCCGAACATTTCGTTGAAGACGACTTCCGTTGTGGGGAACGGGATTTGGGGACGAAGCAGATTGAGGGTGAGGGCGATTTCGTAGCCCCGATTGAAGATGGGCGTAGCCGACATTAGCATGATTCTCATATTGGCGTGGGCGTAGTAGGTAAGGGCGTCGTAGAAAGCTGCGTACTTCTTGGAGGTTGCGTCCAAAGACACCAAGTTCTGGATCTCGTCGATGATGAGCAAGGTGTTGGGCTTGGTGAGGGCACCGCCCTTCTCGGTATACCGCCCTGGTTCCTTTGTCCCCTTGGCATACAGACCCAGATACATCTTGTCGTGGCTGACAATGTGGTAGCTTTGCGATATCCTACCCAGAATAGTCATTTTCCGCTGCTCGAACCGCTTCCGGGCCTTTTTGAGATCATTTTGCCCCCGTTTCTGGTTGGGGTCGGCGATGGCGCTGCGCATTCCCGCCTCCTCCCGCCTGAGGAATGCGATGTCGTCCGGGGTGGAATACCCCTGAGGGACGCCATCGACCAGGATCCGCCGGGCACACTCCTCGGCGATCTCCTTCTCGTATGTGGCAACTATCTTTGCGGGGCAGCAAATTATGACCTGTTTGGCGGCGTCCTTATCGATCAACTCGCCTTTGACGTCGTACTTCTTGAATAATTCGGCGGTCGCCACGGAAGTACAGGTCTTGCCAGACCCCAAGCCGTGGAAGATCAGGGCGCTGCCCGTGCTCTTTACATGCTCCGCCGCCGAGCGCTGATGCCGCTGAAGTGAGAACTCAGCAACAGAGTCGCAGACGTTGCTGGATTTACTTAGGTAATCGGCGGGGTACTTGTAGTCCCGCAGTATACCAGCCTTCTCCCTCCCGTGAAGCTTGTTTTCCCTGAAACTTCGTGTAGGCATTTACAGTTGTCCAATATAAAAATGTCGGGGAATTCCTGGGCAAAGTGCATTTTCCTCAGGCCCTGGGAAATCATGTAGCTATCAAGTACGCTCACACACATCTATAATCATGTCTCAATCCACCTACCACGTCAGCGTCAGCTGCGCCATCGCCAGCAAGGAGGAGATGCTGGCCCTCCTGAAGAAGCAGGTGGAACAGGTGGTCCAGAGGGACTTTCCGCAGGAGGTCGCTGAGACCGACAGCGACGACAGTTCTACCACCTGTTCCTCCGTAAGCACCGAGGAGTATACTACGCAATTTGGGAAGTATACCATCTGTTTCGAGGACAAGAAGTACTCGTGCACCTGCCCGCATTACCAGTATCGGTGTGCGGCTACGGGAAAGCACTGCAAACACATCACTGAGCACTTAAACAACCAATAAATATTTAATAATTTACATAAAAAAAATAATTTAAAGACACATAGCTGGTCCTTCTTAAATGGGCAAGAACTGGGTGTATGTTTTGAGATGCCATCCTGGTCACCCTGGTCCATGGGGTGACAGGGACATTGTAAAACAGCTACTAAATAACGGCAGGTGGTATATTGGCGAAACGGGGCGCTTGAATATGAGAATGTTGGAACATTTAAACGGGAAAACCAAATGCATATGTGAGACTCCACCAGGTTTTAGACTCTGTGTTTACGATGTCGGTGTCAACGAATGTGTTTATGACCTTCTGTTTGATCTAGCAAGACCCAAATGGGAACCTGAATATTACCCTGAAGGATATAACACGGAATGGTGGAAACCGCCTTATTCCGAGTACAACCGTAGTATGTATCCCAGGTTCAGCTGGGATTTATTGAAATACAGACTTAATCAACCTTATGAAAAAAAAGACAGGTGCCACCACACGTACTTGGAAGGAGTAATAACAAGGCAGTTTATGGAAATCGGTAAGGGCGACAAGTTGCGGCCACGTGGAGCAGGCTGGTGCAGAGAGAGCACTAACCCTCCCAAGAAAGAAGCACGGGACATACCACGCCCACAGTGTCGTTGTGGCTACCCTTGTGAGGTGAAATGTAATCCCGATCGTAGAGAAATATACCATTGTTGTGTCATCAAGTCATCCAAATGGTTAGGCAACTACGACATAGAACATGAGTACTGGGTCAAAAACACGCTCGTTGGGTGCAACTTCAGAGAAAATATAGATATACAAGAACCGAATATTTCACGCTCTTGCGTCGTTGACAATGATTAAAGAAAAGCCTATAACTAAGTTAAAATGACGCAATTCGTTCTCGAAGTCTTAAGGTTTATCGGAGCACCTCATGGAAAATACGAACACGTTGGTTACATGAAGGCTAAGTTCAGGACGAAGAAGGATGCAATTTCTTATTATGATAGGCATAATCAACATATGAGATCTCTAAATGCCCTCAATACTTATTATAGCGATTGGGACCCAGATACCAAATTGCTTTACATCGTAAGGGTTGACCATGGCGTAAACGATTCGGTGGACTGTTTCTATCCTGGTGATAATCCCCATACAACACAGACCGATAATGGTGCAAATCGCACGTACATATATTTAAAATAATTAACCACATTACTAATAGATTTATGACCACTCTCAACTTCAAAGGTTCGGGAGGGTTATATCATTACTACTTTGGAATATGCGCCTGTCTCCAGGACGAGCTCGATATTTCGAGTCTTAGGTTCAGAACCAGTTCTGGCTCTGGCTTCCCCGTCATGTTGTTATGTATGGGTCTCCCTGTGCGTACTAGTTACCGCCGATGGGTTTCACGGAGCGTGGCTTTTTTCAGGACAAATACCATCCGAGCCTGGGTCTCGGGGTATTACGACCTGGTGTATGGGTATTGTTATGAGATAGGGAAGTTATCTCAATGTCCGCTCTGGAATCACACAATCATAGCCACGGACCCTAGTGGCAATAAATGCGAAATCAGTTCATACAGCGGCATCGAAGATTACGCCAATGTAGCCACAGCTTCGGCATATATACCTTTACCGTGGTGCCGCCCGTTCTGGTATGTTAGGACCAGGAATCTGAAACTTTATGACGGTTCGCTGGGTCGCCAGACACAGGCAGCCTGTCCGGGGATATTAGTTTCGACTACATCCCTATCGGGGAATAGAGCCTACGGTGGGGTGTTATGCAAGTGGTATTATACACTACTGGGACTCGTCAGCGACTGCGACTGGATGTATGACGCAGGTTACAGTGACGCAACAAAGTTTCTACTTCCAAAGTTGATACACGTCCCCCGTAGACAGAAATCGCAAGTTTGTAGCACGGATGAGCACATTATTCAATATAGTCGAGTGGCTCTGGACGGACATTGATGAACGCAAGCGGTTCGAAGCCGAAAAGTTTGTCTACGACGCTGAAGAAGACCTGGGCGTCGACGTCTATCCGTTCGCACACCTGATCGTCGAGAATGGTTCTGTAGAACTCGTCTCTGCGGTACATTTCTAGATCTATCCTCTCGTAGAACGACCAGTAACTGAAGTTGAAGAGCAGGTTGTTCTGGAGACCCCACGGGCCCTGACCGAAGTGGTGGTATATCTCATTAAGGGTAGTTGTCGTTATCTGGACTATGAGATCGTTGGGAAATCCTTGGTAATCCTCCGGAACCTTGACTGGGACTGTAGCACCCAGACTGACAGCGCTCTGTTCGATCTGCTTGCAGCAATCGTAAAGCCTCCGCTTGATGATTCGATGGTGTTCTTTATTAAGGACGGGCTGATACTTGAGCCCCAGGTATGGTAAGATATGGTCGTAGATAAGAAGCGTATCCATTATACAGTCAAGTGTTTTTTTTATTGGAAATGAACCGCTTTAACCACTTCGACGCCTTCAGTTTATCGGCTGGAGTCGGTTTCACCCGGAGAAGTCTCGCCAGTTTCCTCCCCTCTGGTGTCTGCATCGACGACTTCCATATTTCCTGAGTCGAAGGCATGTTTTAGACATACCCAACATTTTGTGTAACCCCTTTAAGCGAAAGGGTTTATAGAGAACGTCCTACAACGTAGGATACAATGCTGCAACCCCCTGTCGCCCTGGACCCAAGGGAAGTAGAGCGCCTTACCACGCCATCGATTTCCCGACTTCAAATCCATGAACTGCTGGGGTTCAAGCCCCGCAATCTTGACATCTACAGGCAGGCCTTAATACATAAGTCTGTGTTGCGCTTAACCAAGTACTTACCCCCCCAGGAGGTGCCTAAGTATATGATTGAGTCCAATGAGAGATTGGAGTTTCTCGGAGACGCCATCCTCAGCTGCATCACAGCCGACTTTCTGTACAAGAAATACCCAGCCGAGGATGAAGGCTTTCTGACCCGTGTCAGAAGCAAACTCGTAGACACAAAGGCCCTGTCAACCTTCGCCAAGAAACTGGGTCTTGGGAATCATGTTATAATGAGCAGACACCTACAGAGCCTGGATGAACGCAACAGAGAGAAGATGCACGAGAATATATTCGAAGCGTGGATAGGGGCGATATACCTCGACACCAATTTGGAATACGCCCGCAAGTTTATATTACATGTGTTTGGCACCCATGTAGATTGGAAAGCCGTGACTACCGATACAAATTACAAGGACCAGGTGCTGCGACACTGCCAGAACGCAAAGATGTCCAACCCCGAGTACAAGGTACTGGAATCGAGTGGCCCACCGCACAACAGGACATACAGGGTCGGTCTCACGATCGACAGCAAGGTGATGGGAGAGGGGGTTCACCAGCAGAAGAAGGCAGCGGAGCAGCAGGCGGCACTTGAGTCTCTCATGATACTAACTCGACGCAGGCGGAAATAACATATTGAGATATACCAAATTAGAATGTCGTACCAGGTTCGTAAGGTCAGTCAGGAAGACATCCAGCGTTACAGGGAGGCACAGAAAGATCCCAGGAGCCGACCGGGTGTCAGGCGTCAGGTTATCGCTCGACCCAGACAGACAGCACCAGGACACGCACAAAGACCGACACTGCCTCCCAAACTACGGAAAGTCAGGCCGATATGCGAGGCCTCCTGACGAAGGGACCTCGGTATACACGCTGTCAGCATATTCACTTTCGGCGGCTGATGGGTCTCTTCAAGAAACTGCAGGTGACTGTGGTGTACACTCCGCACAAAGTCCGGGGCGAAGACTACATCGACGGAATAGAAATACGGCCCTGTGCAATGTATGCCGTCAACTTCGAAGACCCCAAGAGGAATATGCGCTTCTTAGAAGCCGCCCCAGAAAGAGAATTGCTCTACGCCTTTATGGGGGCACATCAACGCTCTTATCTTTCGGATATCCGCCTGCGGATATTTTCTATGGATAAACTGGAAAATACGGTGGTGGCAAATACGGGGGACTGGCACTTCAACAACATCGTGTATTCCGATTCACAGAAACGGGGAGGCGGTATTCGTTGTGCCCTTCGGGTTCCGGTCCCAACAGCATTCGGCTGTGGGAATCCCTCGCAGCGGGAGCGATCCCTGTGGTCTTGGCTGACACTCTGGAACTACCCGCCCACCCCCTATGGAAAGACGCAGTCGTGTTCCTCCCAGAGGCCGAGCTCGGGAACCTCAAGGCGGTGTTGGACGAGCACGAGCCCAAGGAGACTACAATGCGCCAAAATTGCCTTAGATTATATGAGCACTTCGGGGGCAGTTACTCAGCCTGATTATACGAGGGTACTCCCTCCAAAGACCTTCCCAATCGGGATGTCCAGGCGGAGACCTACCACTATTGACGTAAGTAGAATGATCCATCCGTAGTAATACTGATTGGGCAGCGTTCCTATAACTCTTCCATTGCTATCCTTCATCCTTCCATTCCAGGCGGATATGTGCTTCACCTCTTCATCCACAGTGAAACCCTCATTGCCCTCATCGAGCTGCTCCTGGATATCATTAACATCTCTCTGCAAAATGTCTATTTTCCGAACCTTGCCCGAAGTGTCTGGCTCCAGTACCTGCCACTGGAAACCGAAACTAAGAAGTGAGAACATAATAATACAGTAGATGGTTTTCTGCTTGCTCGAAACGACGGATTTAGTGGAGAGGAACAGGGCGCTCGCAACGCCGCAGATGGTCATTAGAGCTCCCGTGTTGATCCTGTTGGGGTTATCGGTTTCGCTAGAGTATGCCCAGTTGAAGCGTGTCTGATTGGTGTAACTATTGAATGTAATCAGGTTGACAATACTCTGGACAAAAATAGAAGTATTGCTCAGCATTCGGTCCGTAAAACTCATTTTCGCAAACTTCGGGACGTTGATCACTTTCGTTATCGCCTCCAGTAGGGGGTTGCTTATGAACAGATCAAGAAGGACGGTGATGCTGTATCTGAAGAAATCGGGTGACCAGAACTTGGAGATCACCGTGAGCCAGCCGAGAGTCATGTTCGCATTGGGATTAGACGCTGTCTGGTTGAAGTACCTCCAGCCAGCATCCTTCCCAATGCCCATGTCGAGCATGAAACTAATGGCTGGAATCAAGACGAAACCGTAATTTATGAAAATGTCCGTTTTCGAGTAACCCACATACTTCATCATAAGTTGGGTCGCCACTGTGGTCAAGGCTAGGATCACCGAGACCATGGTTCCTCTACTGTACTCCCGCAGGTTCACTTTCTTGTTGTAAGCAGTTCTGACGTCTGTGTAACCGATCAGGTCTTCCTGCTTCCATACTTCCTCGTCGATTATGTTCGATCCATTCTGCGTGTCCTTCCATGCCTGGATGACGTCCGGATCCTGTTTGAACTTCAGGGATTCCATCATGTCCTTCCTCCTTAGGATGTATAGGACCCACATCGACAGTAGGGCCACCGACACGATGACAAAGAGTTTATAAGTCGAATATGACTTCATTATTAATTATTATATATACTATATATTTTAATTTATCAATTAATCAAACCTGTAAAGTTCCCGCGGAAAAAATCGTAAATCTCGAGACAGTTGCGCCGCATTTGTGCCTCCTTTTCGGGGGGCACCTGCGAGAGCGCCGTAAACACCACCGAGACGAAGTGCTCCGGCAGGACGACCACGGCGGAATCCCAAAGGGGGTGTGCGGGCAAGTCCAGGGTATCCGCCAAGACCACCGGTATCGCCCCGGCCGCCAACGATTCCCAAAGGCGAATGCTGTTGGGACCAGAACCCGAGGGGCACAGCGAATACCGACTCCTCAGGAGCGTCCGGTTGTAATGCTCCGTTTTTTCGGCGTGGCTGGGGTCAGGCGCTTCGCACAGCTTCGCACTCTGTTGCGGGGAATACACGATGTCGTTGAAGTGCCACGACCCAGTGTTGCGAACGAGACAGTCGCTGCGCTCCGGTAGGTCGAATATTCTGAGTCGCACGACCGACATGTAACCCTTCTGGTAGCCACCGACGAAGGAGTAAAGCAGGTCCCTTTGGGGCGGGGATTCCGCTTGGGAAAACGTCTTGTTTCTGGTCGGGTCTTCGAAGTTCACGGCGAACAGCGGGCAGCCCACCAGTTCGATGCCGTCGATGCTCCCTTCGTTCTTGACCTTGTGCGGGGTGTACAGTTTCCTGATCCCCAGGCGTTTTAGCAGCGGGATGAGCGTTCGGAAATGGATGTGCTGACAGCATGTGTAGTACTCCAGGTCTTTGAGGCAGCGAGGCTTGACCATGTTGTAAATGTCCTGAAGGTTGTACCTCTTGTCGATGACCGTCGCCCACGGGACTGGCATGTAGTTCTGGTGGTGTCTGTTCTGCTCCCAGAAGGTTTTTTCCGTGACGGCGGGGTACTGCCAGAATAACTGGGGAGTGTACATATTGCTATTGCTTTCGTTATTATACGGCGAAAGTAAACTCAAGAAGCGGAAGCATTACGGGTATTATAAAGGACCCGAACTTCAGTATGGTGATTTTTGGAACAGGGAGAGAATGGAGAAGCCGGAGTACCGAGGACAAGGGCGATACTTCAAACAATCAATAAACGGCAAGGTGAAAAACTCTGACTATTTCGAAAAACAGATGAGTATTCTACGGTCTTGGTGTCTCACGCTACAAAATACACTTTTTGATAGAATAATTATTAAACATACAATTAAGTGACACTGTAGAAATTGCATTCTTTAACGGCTCTAGCAGGAACAGACCTGTTCAATTAAACGCTAATCAAAATTATACACTCAACAAATACTCATTTTCACCTATGAACCTTGAATATGCTGACGACGTGCGTAAGATGCTTAAAAATATCCGTGGATATTTGTCACACAAGGTGGAGCCGGGAGACTCGACGAAGCCAGCAAATTACTCTCTCGGGGACGCAGAAGAAGCCAGCACGCAGGAGATGGCTTTGCTGAACAGGAAATGGCCTCACTATGCACTCAAGAACCCTGCACATTATGCAGTGCTGTGCGCTGCAGGCCCGACATACTCAGCTCATTACCCAGGCATTTTCTCCCCACCAAGGGACCCAGATCATTTGCGGCAGGTTCCATTTCAGGCAATTTCCGTTAAGTCGCGATGGATAAGTGATGATTTGAAGAGTTTCCTGGGACTCGGGGCATACGCGATGCTTAGTCACAAGGAAATTCTGAATAAGATCACGTACTACATCCTGGATAACGAGCTCAGTGAGGGGGTGGGTCTGCTCCCAATCGACGTTCGGGGAATCACGCCTGCATCGAAGGCTCTCAATGAGTTTCTCGGGTGCGGACGTGTCAACTCGTTACTCGGGTGCGGACGTGTCAACTGGTACTCGCTGAGGCAAGGGGTCCACACGAGGAAACACCTCCTGGAGAAGGACTGTGCGGCCCCAGAGTACCTGTCTCATGAGCTAATGGAGTTTCTCGGTGTCAGCACGCTGCTATCAAGAATAGATGTCACTGAGAGGTTATTCGTTTGGGTTCGAGCAAATGGTCTCGATAACGGACGTAGCTTGGACGTATGGAGCGGTGAACCAGGCGCAAAGATTTTGCATGCACTGTTGCGCCCAGAAGCTGGCGACACCGTCACTTGGGACAACTTCCAGATGTACCTGAATAAGCATTTCCCTATGTTCCATATGGCTAACGTCGTCATGGTCAAGTGGTCTCCGGACGAGGAACGGCGCCTTCCAATGGACGTGGCTGAAACGATCCGGAGCTTCCTGCCCCACTGTTAAAATTAGTATTATCTTTCTCACTGAGCCTTAAAAAAATATATATTGACGATCCAGATGAATCCTACTGGGGTCCGTACGATAAAATTCGCCTCCACGCCGTAACTTACGCTGATTGATACATTTGAGCCGTGTGTAAAAACTACATGCGGTTCAAGTATATTTCGATACCCTCGAAAGTAGAGTTTCGAGGACTCGCCTCGGAGTGGCGCCGGGGGCGGTGCGGGCGGCTGTCGGTCGAAACAGGGTAGTTGGTAGTACTATATAATGCTTCCGTATTTCTTTCGCCTCTTGTCTCCTCTCCTTGGTGTTACGTCCCTGGAGCCTCTAGTACGATTACGGGGTGGAGACCGGGTTGGACTTCTGGTCGTTGGTGATGGCCTCCGCCTCTTCAACGGAAATGCCCGTGCCGTCGCCGTAACCTTAGCGCCATTAGGTCGCCTGTCTATGTACTCCATCGTGCTATTTTTAAATTCAATGGAGATGTACGATGGGTCAAAAATGTAGTCCGAATAGAAGTCTACCACTGTCAGCAAAAACCCTGGGTCGTAATCTTGTACAGCACCGTTCTCTATATCGGATACTACATTCTCAACAAGATTATCCACAGTCAATCCCCGAAACGCTGCCAGAGTACGCTGACGCCGTGTCTTCCGCCGTTTATAATTTCGAACGGGACCCACCTTCCTCTGAATATTCTTCCGAATTGGACCCGTCTTCCGGGGCGTGCGTGGGGTGCGGCGGCCAAATGACGACATTTCCATATCTTGGGGGTCCTCCTCCTCTGAGGAGAAATCGCCAGTGGCGTCGCTCAGTTTTCGGAGCATCGCTGCCCAAGCGGTGACGTACTTCTTAGTTTTGAGCTCTTTCCGTCCTATAACTTCCCCGCTATTCACCATTTCTATCTGCCGAACCATTGAGTCGAAGAAAGCTTCGTGTTCGATCGTCCACTTCTTTTTATTCTTCGTCCAGTTCTTGAATTGCTGAGTACTATCCACTTCTCCAAGAATGTCGCTGAGAGGAAGCATATTGTTTTCGACAACCCTGTTGTCCTGTTCGCTGAAACTGGTCCCATCCGGTGTCCTGTAGAAATACCCTTGCTCGTCGAAGGACACGTAGTTATAACTCATGCGATCTTTATTTCCTTCGACCTTCCTGGGGTACATTGATTTTCCCAATGTCATGAGCTGTAGCTTAGCTGCCTTTACGTAATCCATTACCCCAACCTCGGGAGGTGCGAAGCTGTCCCATTTAACCCGAAACGATAGGGTGCTGCCCTCACCTCTGATCGCAATGGTCTTTCCATCGTACTCCTCCTTGCTTTTATTTATGTACCGAACCTTCTGATCGATCTCTGTGGGCTTTACCTTCGTTCTCCCGCCCTTGCCCTTTTGTGTCTTGACTTCGTAAAATTCAGTTTCGTACGTCATAAACATTACGTAGTACTTTATCTTATCCCAAGTCATCGTGTACCACTTGTTCATATACAAGCCAATGTCGCCTGCCTGGTTGTTGGCCTTGTCGGCGAGCGTGTAATAATATGACAGTTTGGGTGGCCGAGGGGGTGCTGGTGCTGCTGTGTAATCCGGGTACGGCGCACACGGCGTCGGTGCGATGTCTATTCCTATAGATTTTGATACATTTTTCACTAGGGGGTTAATGCTCCCCTGTGTTATTGCAACCTTCGGCTTCACTGCTGGCACATTTTTCTGAAGAAGATGTGCATAATAGTAGGCAGGTTGGTCTTTGGTTACCAAATTGAGCCCTGGCGTGAAAGTAGTCGCATAGACCTGGCCCCAGTCTCCCAAACGTTTTATCTCCATGAGGCGACATATCCGCCTGGCCATTACCGCATCCATCGTCTGGCTAACAGATGCCACCAGGGCCAGAATTATCTGCGACAGTTCTTCCTTACTTGGACCCCTGTTCTTGCACGTGATGTGTATTGGCTTGTTATCGCTGCCAGCCCAGATCTGACAATTACCGAACTTGTTCCTGTTTCCGATCTTCCAAGGCCTGGCATTGCTGAAGGGAGGGGGGAAGCTGCCAAAGTAAACGTACACGTTCCCGAACCACGTATCGAACTCCTCATTCGGAATCTTGCTGAAAAGCATATGTACGCCGTATTTTTCGAGCGTATACCTTACCTTGCCTGTGAGAGAAAAAGTCATATCTATTGGCATATTGCGTGTAGTCACGCCATTCACTGGGATCTTTTTCGTCCCTAATTTCGAGGCTATGTAATTCTCCGCAAGTGTTGCACTGGTGCCTTGGGAGTCTGTCAGCGTGAACATAGTAAGGCCGTTGTTGAGGAGTCTGTTGACGGGCTTCCACGAGGATTCCGTCTTGGGATTATGGGGACGAGCTCTGGAATTGGACGGTCTACAGAAGGGCATCCCTATGGGACTGGCGTCTTTCGACAATATTGGCGGATTTTTCCAGAATTGTGGTACCCCTGTGCCGCCGTAGTATGTGATGGATTTCTGTTGAATGGCACCTCCCGAGAATATCTCCTTTTTTATATCGGCTTCGGTCAGGATTTTCCCCTGGAAATCGACAATCCCGGACACCTTCCACGCTTTCGCACAGAGTTTCTGTACGTTGGCACCTTTGAAATCGTGATTGACGCTATCTGTGAATGCCAGCTTGGCTATCTCCGAGGGTTCCTTTGCCCCGAACTTGCTCGGGTACGTTCCGACATGCATTCGGTTATTATACACTTGCAAGTTGCATCCCTTGCAGTAGCTCTTGTACGCCTTGCCCATACTGACAGCTTGTCGGCCAGTGCCGAACATCATCGTGAATGTCGGTTTCGACCGTGTTGTCGTGTCTATCCTAATATTGGATTTCCCATTAAATATAAACAACATTTTTTATATGTTATATTAAATTCTTCTTCTTATACTTCGGCTTCGGCTTCGGCTTCGCTGACCCCATCATTCCGCCATCCGAACCACGGGAATTGGGAAAGTTGAGAGGAGGACCGGGTCGGTAGTCGAAGTGCATAGACATTGTCATCGACCAGTTGGCGCCGTTAATGTCAAGCGGGTTCCCCTCGGCGTCCTGGAGCACGACGACGAAGGTGAGGATGCTCTGGTTGGTGAGAAGGTAGTGCACCAGTTCCGTCGGGATGTAGTTGATGTACTCCCCGTTGCACACGCCGACCGGGACCCGTGCGATGGCGTCGTGGTGGTTCACCGTGTTGTAGTTCAACCCTTCTATCCTGATGAATATGTTGGGCTCCCCAGCTAGGTTGGGAAAACTCGTGCCCGCTACGGGTCCGCTTCCGAACACGTAGTATTTGACGCTGCCGATTGTTTCGGTGGCCGTCCCCCCCACGCCGAGGTAGTTGTCTACCGGGATCTTCAGGCTGCTGAAGGTGCCAGTGATAACGAATCGCAGCGACACGGTGCTGTACGCCAGCACGAGGTCGTGTTCGGCGAAGGTCTCCGTGAGTTGTTCGGTGGTATAATAGCCAGTGGGTATGGTAATCTTGACGCCGTCGGCGTACACCCTAAAGCGCTGGATGTTGTACATCGAATTGGGCATCAGGAAATTGGTGATGCCGATGCGGGGGTACACATTTTTTGGCAGGACGATGTACTGGGATAGTTTCACTTGCTTGGTATTGGTATTGCCGAAAGCGTGTATCTCGACGCTAGAGTACTGCGGCTCTTTCATATTTACTCACCGACAATAAATAAATCCTAGGAGGGTGACGAAATAATTATATTAGCGAATGGTAATAAAAACAATGCCCCCCAAGACCCAGAAAGTACACTTCGGCCCTCGTGGGGGAAACTTCACCATTCAGCGCAACAAGTTCGGCCAGCCAGTCCGCCGGTACATAGACCAGAGCAGACCCGGTGCATTCGGTAAGGTATGCCGTGCCAAGTGTTGCTTCGGTTGAGGCCGTGAAGATATTAGTTAAACCGTTATAATTATTTATTAGGAAGGAAAATATGACGCTGCGCCGCACAAACCCTAGCACGTGGCCGAAACGCCTTCCTCAATTAAGCAAATAAAAACAACATATATATAATGAATTAACAATGCCCTACCCTCACCAGGACTATTTCCTGAACCTACGGATCGATTCCCTCACCAAGGATGACATCGACAGTGTATACCAGAAGGCTATGGATGTCGGACAGTACACATCGTCAAAATCCCCTGGTCGTATTTCCAAAACCCGCGTGTCAACCAACTCAGCGGGTGTCAAAACTCACTTTGAGACTACGACTGGGCGAGTGAAAACGGGGCGTCCCGGGCCACCCGTTCCCCCTCGCCCACTTACACTGGAAGAGAAGCAGGAAAGGCTGTACGCAAGCAGGTGAAGAAAGCCCTGCGTTTCATTGACAGCCTGTCTCAGCAATCCGGCACCCGCCTTCGTCGGTGGGCACTAACCCCACGCACCGTCAGCCTCTGTACACCCAAGCGGTTGCGTATTCGCCCTTCGGGACGACCGATGTTCTTTCGGAGGTGGTGGGCACCGAAGTGATGACCACGCAGACCAAGCGTGTCGTCTTCCGGGGTGCCCAACCGGACGTCGTCGATGCGGTCTCTGAGGCGGGGCGGTAATCAATGGCATTCCAATTTAGAGGTTTGTCATTAATAATAATAAAACGTGAATATTGCCTAAAGATGGACAGGGAATTGGAAGATTTACAGGCTAATATGAAAAGTGAGATCAATGAAATTAAGGAAAAGTATAAAAATTTGAAATTAGAAGTACGAAGTAAATATAAGAAAGCGAATACGAAAAGACGCTCCATTCCAAAAACATTGAAAGATAACGTATGGAACAAGACTTTTACCGAAAGAAACGGTGTGGGACAATGCTTTGTTTGCACAGGGAAAATAACAAGCCGTTCATTTGACTGTGGACATGTTATATCCGTTGCTAAGGGTGGGACGGACCAGTTAAGTAATCTAAAGCCAGTTTGCTCCACGTGCAATAAGTCAATGGGAACTCAAAATATGATAGAGTTCAAGGAAACGTTTTTCAAAGACACACAGTCACACGCCACTCTCGGGATCCTGCAGTATCCCCCTCACGTCCGCCAAACCCTGGCACGCTTCGCATAGTCCAGGTCGTTAAATGTTCAAAGCGTTTAAAAAGAAAAGCACTTTAAACAGTAAAGTATGAATTACAATTTTACAGCACTTGTGGCGAAGGCAGTCACCAATGAGCATCCGTTTTTCTTGCCCCTGTGCCTGACCAGCTACGTGGCGGTGACTGTGTATGGTGTCCACATAGCCACCAAGTGGCAAATCGAAAAGATCCACGAACACCTGACGCACCTTGAGCATATGGTATTCACGAAATGGGTACAGAAGGACCCCGACCCCATTCTGGAATCGGATTCGGAATCGGGGGGTAGCGAAACGTCGTCAGGGAGCATCATCAAAGCTCTGGTGTCCTTCGCAGCGAACGACTCCGATGTCGACCTCGAGGTCTTGGAGGACGTTCTCGACTCGAGGTCGACGGACGACATTATGCTGCGGAAGATGGAGAAGTATGTCGAATTCTCCCAAGTGTCGGGGGAGATACGTTCGTGGATCCTTGGGCTCGACACGCACAAGGAGAGGGACACCTTTTTCAAGGTCTTCCCGCTTAAAGCGATAAAACACTTTAAATCGGGAATCACCGCTCTATGCCCTTTATAGCCCGCCCCCTTCAAAGCCATCTACGTCCTGTAGGTGGCTTTTTTGCGTGAGTAGAATTAAATTGTTTGTTTATTTTTATAGATTGTTTATTAGTCCATCTGGTCCTTTAACCACTCCTTCCCGAGGAAGTCCAGAACGATGCTCCAGGCGTCGCTGCATATCTTCCGGCCCGCCCTATCCTGGGCGTTCTTCAGGAATACGGTGATGTTCGACGTCATATGCTTATTCCCCTTGTTCAGTTTCACTTGTTTAATATTTTTCTTGCAGAATGACTTGAGGGTCTTTCCAGAGAAGAACTTCACAATGTCTTCGATGTCATACTTGTCCTTGTGATTGTCGAGCACGCTAATGAGTTCTACAGAAGAGCCGCTAGCGTTTAGCTGCTCTGCTGAGGCCACCTGCTGTAGCATACGGTGCGACAAAAAGGGGAGCATGGGGTTCCCACCGTGCGACAGACCTAGACCAGACCGCACTGCGGAACTTACATCCGCAACTGCGTTCTCGTATTGGCAGCGGCGTCTAGCCTTGTATACGAAACAGACACGGTTATTGTGTAGATTTCTCACGGCACGGCACCGGGAACACCGGCAAAAACGAGGATGGAAATCTATACCCACATCTGTGCAAAAGTGTGTGTATTGCTCACACCACAGGGGTAGAGGATAATCGTCCTTTCCCCAATCCACAGTGGTGTCATTGGCAGCATGGATCAGTTCATTGACCTCGGCGATACAATGGCCGCATTCGCATTTTTTGTATCCAGAGGGAAAGTATTCCATGGGGTCGGTGCGCACGGTCGGTTCTCCAATGGAGTACCGAAAAGCTTGGGGGTCAAATAATCCATAGGACCACCTAAATCCATTCACAGGCGCGCCGCTGAACATGTTTTTGATATCTTGTAAATCTGCTTGATTATCCGCAGGCACTATCGGCATGTGGTCGCAGGGTTTGTATTGAGGAGTCATGATGTTATTTAATTCTGATTGACTGGCGGTCTCTGTTCTAGGGCTTGATAATAGTGCACTTTTTAGTATATATAATATTTCAAAGGGGGAATTACTTGTAGCAGTCGATCACTATGGACATGGGGCGGAACGGCGACTGCACCCGGGCGTCATGGTCGGGGGTGCGGCTGATCCAGCCCAGCGAGTAGTCGATTTCGTTAGTGACGGGAAACCCGTTGTCGTAGTAGTGTTTGAAGTGGCAGTTGTCGAGAGGGAAACTGGTGGACCCCAAGAGGCTTCGCACCGTGGGGTAGCTCGGAAACCACACGTGACCGCCGTTCACGACCGACTGCGTGTCCACGTCGAACCGCCCCCCTCCGCCAGCGTCAAAGACGATGCGGCCCTCAGGGTCCTTAAGGGAGCGGTCTCGCAGGATATCGCAGTTGTAGTCGGGCATCGAAAGACGGAATAGTCCACCTGGCTTCAATATTCGGTGAATGTCGTTGATACAGGCGCACAACTGTGCGTACTCTATGTGCTCCATAACGTCCTCCGCCTGTACGATGTCTACCGAGTCGTCCTTGAGCGGTATGCGGTAGGTGACGTCGTGATGGATGTGCGTGCCGTCGCTCTTGTTGAGTGAGAGCCCGACCCAGTCCTTCTTCGTGGCGTCTCGTCGCTGCTGCTCCATATCGCCGAGGTACAGATATATTTCATCGGCGTTTTCGATGTCTTCGAACTTCATTAAATAATTATTATTTATTTTTTTAATGGGTGGTTTGAACGTTGGTCGCCGCCTTTCTGCGTGAAGTTGCATTTCTACCTACCCTTAGCAGGCTCACAGCCACACAATCAGCCACACACAACTGAACAAACCCACCATACTCTCAACACACTCTCAACACTCAATCACCTCAATCATGTCTTACGGCAAGATGAAGTACCTGCTCGGAGACCTGCCGGTCCGTGGATCCTGGAAGTCGGACAAGGTCGGGATGTACTCGATGACGCCCGTCATGCTCTCCCAGTGGATCTTCAAGAAGATCGGCGTCGGACATACCGACACCGTTCTGGAGACCTGCGCCGGTGTCGGTGCGGACACTGCCGTTCTGTGTAACCTGGGAGCCCGGGTTATGACATACGAGCCTGACCGCACCCGCTTCCGGATGCTGCGAGACAACCTCCGGGTTTCCACCACTTTGGGCATGCAGAAGCATATGACCTCGCTGAACAATGAGGTATGTGATATTTCCTGGAGTTCCGAAGCCAACGTCGTGTACCTCGATGTCCCTTGGGGCGGCGAGGACTACAAGGACGCCAAGGTCATCGAGAAGATGTTCCTCGGGCATCTCGAACTTGGCGACATCGCAAAGGCCATCCTCGGTGACCGCTGCGACGACGTCAAAATAGTTTACAAGCTCCCTCCCCAGTACGACTGGCGGAAGCTGCAGGATACCTGCCTACGGGCGGGCGCCGGCGAGGACTTCAACATCCAGACCGAATACATTACGCCCCCGCCGGGCCCCGTCCGCCGAGACGGCACCAGAAAAATACCCAACATCCGATGGTTTGTGGCAACCTTCAGCCGTTGAAAAATAAATAAAAATAAATAAAAATAAATAAAAACCTAGAAACACGCACCCCCATAATGCCCCGTGAAGCAGGCCACGCTGCCCCAGAAGCTGGGCGGGACCTTTGTCCTGATCTTCGGCATCATCTGCGCCGCTATTTCCGCTGCGGCGGTGTGGAAAAGAAACAACAAGGACTTCCAAGGGGCTGTGCTCATTGGAGGAATGATAGGAGGCGGAGGCAGCGTGCTCTCCGACAGCGTGAGCGGGCTCAAGGGTTTGGTGGATTAAAAACAGGTTTTTTAATTATTATATTGTGTCAATAAATATTGTCACGTATGCGGAAAAGTCAAAAGGAAAGACTGCATTTAAAGCCCTGAAACGGTATAAGGAAAGACCAGTACAAGTTAATACCAATCCCAAAAATGCTCGTAAAACTCATCAGTTACTCTACCCCGGCGCCGGAGCTGTGTGAAAAGGGCATCGGCGATGCCTTGGACCTCGTTGCGTTTTGTGCGCGGGTTTCCAACCCTACTAATCAGTTCAATACCGAAACATCAGAGAAGCTTATTCAGTATCTAATTAAGCACAAGCATTGGTCCCCACTTGAGATGGCCAGTGTATGTTTGGAAATCGAAACTACAAGGGATATCGCTCGTCAGATGCTTCGGCACCGGAGTTTCAGTTTCCAAGAGTTCAGCCAGCGGTATGCAGATCCGACGAAGGATCTTAGTTTTGTTGTCCGCGAGGCTCGTATCCAAGATACCAAGAATAGGCAGAACTCCATCGTAACGGACGATCCCGAACTTCAGAAGGAATGGACCCGAAAGCAAGAACAGCTCATCGCGCTGTCAAAGGACACCTACACATGGGCAATCGCAAACGGCATAGCCAAAGAACAGGCGAGGGTAGTGCTACCAGAGGGGAATACCGTGAGTAGATTGTATATGAATGGAACAATTCGGAGCTGGGTTCACTACATCGAGCTCCGTAGTGAAAACGGCACTCAAAAGGAACACTGCGATGTAGCAAAGGCTTGCGCAACCGCCATAGCCTCTATATTCCCCTTGATATCTTCACTCTAATGTACATCAAAATGGTCATACCAACAACTCAATGCTGATATACGATATATACCGTATCAAAAACGGAACGATAATGATGAACAACGCGAGCTTCTTCCTCCTCTTGCAAAGTCGTGAGAGCAGAGACTTCTTGTCGTATTGCAACATACTAATCGTGTTAATTGTTTCGTATGTCAACGTGCTCTCCAGTTCTTTAAACGTCGTCAGGTGGTGATGTTGACCCGATATCAGTATGGTCGCCACGGCCATTGCCGAACCGACTACCAATTCCTTTTTTAGTGTATCATTGAAGGGTTTCGATCCAAGTCGTAGATTCGGACAACTTCTTATCTTCTTGATAGGTGTAACTACAAATGACGTCATCCTTCACATTGCACTCATCCTTTAATACATATACACCATCTACTTGTCGTGTATCAATCTAAACTATATCGACGTCGCCCAAACCATAACGACGTCGTCCATAGTGTGCGGGAGATTGTGAGCAATTCGTTGGTTGTCCGCTGAGTAGGAAAAATCGGTCTAGGCTGCCTCTAAGCCACATACGGGGGTCACCAATTGGTACTTTTCATATGAACAGTTAATATTACATCAGCACCAGTATGTGGCGTCGATGTAACGATAACAGTCGCTAGAAAAATGATAACTTCGACATGAGCTAATTTTCTAGCAATACTTTCTGTAACGCCCGATGTACCTACAGATCGTACATGTGCAGAAGAACTTCGACATGAGCTAATTTTCTAGCAAGACTTTTTGTAACATGCACTGTAATAAAATATAAAAAGGATATTAATACGATTATTGGTAAAAATTGATATCGGGACTTGTGTAGACTAAGGTTTGCCCCAATGACTACTACACAAGTTAACGAAAAAAGGACTGATACACCTATCCACGCGAGTCTGAAGCCTTCTACCCGCCGATCCACCAATTCGTCTCGCTGGTCATTGAACGCCATTATTATGTATAACAAATATTATTAACATCACATCTTGTCATCCTTGCAGCCCCCACGAGAGTCGAACGGCGTCGTCTGGTAGGGCATGTTCCCGACCCGCCCGATGAGCGGATCCCGGGTCGACCGCTCCTCCAGGCGGATCTTGTTCTCGCTTTGGCCGACCTTTGCCTCACGGGTCCCGCTGGCGGTGAATTGCTCTCGGACGTTCTCCCGCTCCTTGCGCCCAAGGTGGAACGTGCCCATCTGCTGCTTCCCGTCGACCGGTAGGTTGGTGCGTCCGGGTGCGGGTCGGTCCTCGGCGTGAATGCGTGCGCTGCCTTCGGCGTTGCGGTAGCTCGCCACCGAAGTCTGTCCGGTGTGTGCCAGACTGCCGACACTGTAGAACTCGTTTTCGGTGGCTCGCTGCGTCTTGCGGGCGTCGTCGCCTGGTCGCTGCGTGAGACCGCTGCTGTTGTATACGTTCCCCATAGCGTCGCTCACTGTGTTCTGACGCAGCGTGGAGCGGGCGGAGTCCTGTACTGGCCGAGTCCCCATATTGACCGCCGAGCGGCCCAACTGGAAGCGCTCGTTGGATTCGCCCCGCTGGGTCTCGTTCACATACGCCTCGTTGACTTTCATTCCATTGGGGCGGTGTCCGTGGTTGACCGGGAGCGTGTGGCTCGTATTGTGTTTGATGTTGTGGCTGTCGGTAATGAAGCTGTTGTAGCGAACGGGTGCGCTTTGGGTCTCGCTGGAGTTGAATGCTGAGTGAGTGTTTTCGACGCCCCGGAGGGTGTCGCCCCGGTGCTCGTGGTCGGCTTGTTCGGCGTGACCGAGGAGGTGGTACTTGCCCGCCACCATTGGTCGGTTTTCGGTGGTCACGAAGGTGTTGCACTTTTTCGAGACGAACGCCTTGTCGTTTGTTTGCTGACCGAAACCTTCGGCGCTGCTGTCGAGGTTCCCGAGAAGGCCCGATGCGAAGCTGGCGGGTCCTTGGGATTTTGAGTAGTCCTTGCCTGGGATAATCTGCTTGTTCTCCTGGCCCCGGGTGGTTGTGGCGGCGAGGTCTCGGTTTTCGACCCGAGTCGTGTCGTACAGACCCTGTCGTCCTGGGACGTCGGCGGCGAGACCGAGCCCGGGCCCGACCTGCACGGACTCGCATGGCTTGAGGTCGTGGCGGCGCCCGGACGGGTTCGTGAAGCGATCGGCGTCGGGTCTGCTGAGGGGCGTTCCGAAGACGTTTCCTTCGTTTCTTTCGTTGGGGGCAAAGATGCTCCCGGGCTGATGGGAATCGCTTTTGTTGGGTTTGAGGGCGTCCCTCCCCGTGAACTGTCCCAGTTTGGATGCGTAGGGAGTCTTCTCGTCGAAGCCTGCGTTCACTGAGCCCGCTGCCCCAGTGTTGCTCAGCGTGTAGTTTCCGGTGCGGACCCCCGTTCCCGCCATGTTCTGCTTGACGTTGCCGAATGGAACGAAGTTGTTGTGAATGTAGTCCGTGAGGGGTCGGTCTTCAAATGAGCGCAGGGCCTGTTTCTCGAAGTTGTCCCGGTTCATGGCTTCGCAGTTGCCACAGTTTTTTTGAACGTACTCCTTAGCCTTGGCCTTGAGAGCGGCGTCGGCCACCTTGGGGTAGAGTTTCTGGACCTTGGCGTTGTCTCTGGTGGCCAAGGCGTGTTTCATTTCGCTGTCAGCGGTATTCGGTCCGTAGGGTGCTTGGCCGAAGTTACTTCGGTCACTTCGCAGATAGTTGGATAGGAATAAAAATACGCCAATTCCACCGAGAGTGAGTTGGTCCATCTTTTATACTATGCTAACATTTAAAACGCCTAAATAAACCGTTTAGCGTTCGGTATATCTGCTGTTGATACCTCCTCGCTGCAGCTGAGGTTCGCTGGTCCATTTGTTCTGTATCATCACGCCCGGGCGAGTGTTGAACATGTTCTTGTTCATAGGGGTAATTTCGTATTGCGTGGAACTGGTTACCTTCTCGGAGTCGGTCAATGTGGCGGTGTCATAAACGTTCATCTTCTTGCCCTCCTGAAAGGTGTAATACGAGTTGACCTTCCGCCGAGTGGCTAGCGTGTCAAGGTCTGTGACCCCAGCGTCGGGGATAGCGACTGGGGTTTTGTTTTCGAACACGTCGGTCGTGTTTGTATCCAAAGTCTTCGTAAGTTTCTTCGACGTCCCCATCAATTCGGTCGAGACACCCACGAGATCGGGCGGAAGTTTGGAGAATTTGTTCTTGGCCCCCGTGGACAACGTCGCCGTCGTCTTGTTGGTTTGCCCATCGGTCATCCAGCGGAACGGGCTCATGCTCTGGTCTATAGAATCCATCTTTGTCAATAACAATTATTATTTTTTGAATAGTAATTACACAGTCCAGTTCTGCCCGATGATTACCCTATCGTTCCGGGTAGGCTCTCCCTGACGGGAATCCCTTATCGGGTTGTTCCCGACGGACCCGAAGTTGGGAATTACCAGACCGTCTCCACGAACGAAATCGGGGTCGACTGGAACCATATCGCTGGTTTCATATCCTTGGGATTCCACCTGCGGCGGAATGAAGTCGTTCCGGTGCATCTTGCTTTCACTGAGAAGCTGCTGGCCCTTCTTGCAGCGGATTTTCCCTCCCCAGCGCAGCTCGCTGTGGGCGTCAATTTTCTTCTGACTGACTGTGTCACTGCCGAGGAAGGCCGAGTTAACGGGAAGTGTATGTATTGTGGGAAGTTCATTGAGGCTTGTAGGCTCTGCCCTGGGTCCCAACACCGCCGCCGAATTACCGCCCCGCCGCTGACCCACACTAGTGAAAGTGGAGGCGACGGCAGTGTCGAAAGACTGCATGAAGTACCTGTAGGGCTTCTGCCCCTGAGCGTTCTGCTTGAGTGTATTCTCCGCATCGGAAAATATAGAGGTGTCTGCGTTGAAGGTGGCCATCTCTTATTAACACTAACTAAGAAAAAATATATAAGATTAAAAACCAATTATATCCTAGGAGTACAAAAACTATGGATTTCGCCGACACCGTGAATTTCGTGGTCAGGTACGAGAAGGTAGTCAAGAGCCTACCTTCCACCAGGAAGGGTGCAGGCGTCGTTCCCCGACTAGGTAGGTCTTGGATGACAAGGGACTTGAGGAACAGGGCGAGGATGATGAGTGCTAGGAAGGACTTGGTCGATCGCAGGCGAAGGGCACGGGCCATAGACGCCATTCGCAAGGTGTCCGTAGAATGGTCGTCACCGGACATGTTCAATATCCTCCCAGACGACTGCATCCTGTACCACTGCGACGACCTCGACGACTGCGAAAAAATCCGCACGGACCTGGCGGGAATCCCGCTGGTGCCTGATCACCAAGTCGTACACGTGTTCGCCGATATCCTTAGGGAAATCCGTGAGTTCATCGATTCATGCGATTCCGACGCAATGAACATACACAGCCAGATGGACGAGACAGACGAAGTCAACATGCTGTTCTGCGATATTAAACTTTAAATGCTAAAGTGACTATGTAACATTTAAAACTAATGAAGCCATTAGCTGCTGCGATGGCGTTTTCTGACATTGCTGTCTAAGGTGTCGCTACACTTCCGCTTTCGGCTCGAGGAGCGAAGTAGAATCAGGCTGCGTGCGGCTTCTCTGTGGTCGCCCCCGAACTTCAGGTCCCACTCAGTAATGGACATTCGGGACCCCATTCCCAAGTTGCAGTTGCAGCATATGGGCCGAAGGTTGGTAATACAGGTACTGCCGCCCAAAGACTCGGGAATGTCGTGACCCACGTGCCAGTCGGCGGACATACAGTGGCACATTACGTCGCACCAGGAAACTACGCATTTCGCTTGCCACACTGGACCGTTGTAATGTTCCCACACAAGTCTCGTCAAATGTTTAGGAATACTTTTCTTCATGCATACCTACGGCGAACAGTCTTTAATCATTTTACGCACCTCCTCCCGGAGCGACGCCAGTGCTGTAAGGACAGGACAGGTGGGAATACACCGACCCCTGCTTGAAGGTGTTTTCCAGACCGTCGGCATACAGGAAATTTTTAAAGTTGTCGTTGTCTTCGGGGGTCTTGTAGAATGGACGGGTGAGCGACCTGTTCCCAAAGGCATCGTCAGTGGGGACGCCGTCGGTCAGTATTGTGTCGGGCGTGGATAGTGAGTTATTGACAATGGCGGGGGTCTTCGTAGAAGTGATTGGGGGAAGCCAATTCCCAAGGGGGTTGTGGGTGTTGGTTTGGGGGTTCCCCTCGTTTTTTGGTGCTGGAGTTACTACCTCAGCCTGCCCGAAACTAGAAACATTCGGCGTGTCGAATAGCGTGTAAATGATCATGACTACCGCCACTGCCATTACGCATCGCTGGAAGATCTTCGTGTTTTTGTTTTTGATGCTGAAAACTGCGGAGACTACAATGATGAGCCGAGTGAGAGCGTTGATTTTCTTCTCCACCGGTCCGCAGATGGGGTTCCAGTCTTCGGGATCGATGGAGAGCAGAACTTGGGGGTCGTCTATCCAGAGAGCCGACATTTACCGATAGCCACTATTTTAATTAGCCCCATAAACCGACTCTAAGTATTGAAGAACCGGGGTGTTCGATTCTTGTATGTGCCGCTGATGTTCTACAATGCGTTCCTTACCTCGAATGCCGTAGGAGGAATATCCTAGTTTGATGAGACCCTGGAGGTATCTCCATATGTTCTTCTGCGACTCCTTATCGAGGTTTCCCCACAGTTCGTTCAAGCCGCTATCGGTAACAAGTTTGGAAACATTACTATTGATTTTTGCGTTTCCCAGGAAAAAATCGACGTCCTCATTGAATATATTCTCTGCATACTTGCTAACATTCTTAATAAAATACTGCATCGGCCCTCTGGGATTCGCCTTCACAAGTAATCGGTAAATCCCGCCGAACTCTTGTAATTTAGTGATGTGGGGGAACTGCCTTACTAGAATATCTATCAGTTCGCCATATAGCGTGTTGAAACTACGGACTTTCTCCATGATTCTTGATTAAGAACCAACTGCTTAAATAGTATTGAAAAATAATGTTATCCAATGACAAAGATGAAGGTCACCGTGACACAGACGATCAACAAGGCGCCCTTCAACAGTAGAAAGGCGGGCATCTTTGACCTCGATGACCTAAAAACAGGGATCAAGCTTAACAAGACCAGGGGGTTTGTCGGCGTCAATTACAGGAAAAAACTGAAAACAGACTCAAGGTTCGTTGAAACCAGTAACTACAACCGCCCCGCTCTTGATAGTTTGCCAGGGACTTGGTGTGCGAGTTGTCCCGCCAGGGAAGGCACGGCTCACGACAGCGACTGCGCCGCCCCGGAGGAAAGTGAGCTCCTCATGACGACCAAAGGCATGCTCAAACTTATCGGCGACTCCAAGACCCTTGGCAGTAATAGCGATTTACAGAAGATCAGGCAGGAATACAAAGCGGGGACTGTGACACGGGCGTCGCTTCAAGACGTCTGGTTAGGAAGCATCGTCAAGGACAGCAATGGTTACAAGCAGGTTCCTGGCAAGGTCGTGACCAATTTCCGTCACTCAGGATGGAAGGTTAGACCGGGCCCAGGTGCCCAGGTGAAAGACCCTGTAACTGGGGAAGTATACGCTAGACCGAAGGATTCCAAAACGTCAGAAGAATTGAGTTTCAATAATGCCTTGACCCTAAGATACATTGGTCAGTCGAAGACCTCGGGATCGAAGAACATAGGAGTGCGTTTGTTCGCCAGCGGTTCGGTGGAAGTGTTTTCCGCTCCCCCCGACATGCTCGACAAACTATACTCTGATCTCAAAAGGACACTGGGCAAGAGTTTCGAAATGGTCCCGAGTTCTTCCCCCATTACCAGCATGAAAATAGAGCATCGTATGTTGGACAACGTTACACTCGATGTGAACGACCCGGAAGTGCGCAAGCAGATTGAGAGCAGCATTCCAGAAGTAGAGTTCGAGTATAAGCAGCGTGTGGGAACTCTTCAATTCAGGATCGAGCAAGAAAAAATCAAGTACGCCGTTCAGATTCACAGAGGCGGTACGCTCCAGCTCGATGTGAGCAGAATAAAAAACACTGAATCACAGACAAAGGAAAATCACTATTATTCTCTCGATCTAGAATCAATCAAGGAGTATGTGGTCCGCATGGCTGAGAAGGTTAGGAAGTCTGTGAGTGGAGTTATAGCCCCCGCAGTGGAGAAGAATTCGAAGGGGCTGCTGACGACGGTCAGCGGGACGTGGCCCAACGGCCCGTGCCGTGCCACTCGCCAAGTCAAGGGCAAGACTGGAATGAAGGAGATGCAAAGACCCACACCGTATAGCTTTAGGGGGAAATGCCCAGAACCGAACCAGTACCTGATTCCACAGGGCAAGAATGGCCGTGGCGGCAAGGTATACTACCCGTGTTGCGGAATCCTCACAGGGACGGCAGAAACGAAATACCGCAATCAGCTCCTGAAAGGTTTCCCAGGTGTCGGAGACGACGCCATAGGAAACCCAGACACACAGTCTGGGGTAATCCCTCCCGAGTATTTCGTGGTGGGTGCAAAGGTGAGAGTGAAGCGACAGGGAGGGTCCCGGTCCCGGTCAGGGTCCCGTTCTCAATATGTGCAGGCCACGATGGTAGAAATCCACCCCAGCGGGAAAACCTTTGTTGTAGAACGCAAAGGCAAGTTGCGCACTATAACACGGAAGGACCTCCAGCCCGAAAGCCGCAAGTTCAAGGGCTTCTTCGAAAGGTTCAAGAATGCACCCAGCGGAATCGAAGACGATACGAGCGATCTGCTTGAGATACTGAAGCGCCTACGCCCTACCGAAGGGATCCTCAATTCCAAGTTCCCGAAGCCCAGCGTGCGACTATCGTACCTGACCATAGACGACGTCCCGTCGCTGGCACGGGCAAAGGGCGTAGCGGTTACTGAAGATCCGGGTGCAGTGCCAGTTCAGTTTTCGGTGGAGCAATCGGCCCTGTTTGTCATTCACCACGGAGTGTCGGTTTACACAGCGTCGTTGACCGCAGGATCACGCTCATCTCAACGTTCGGGAGTGGGTTTCTTCAACGCTACAACAAAATCGTTGGAACTCGTGGACGCCGATTACACATCCAGCGATACACGCATCAAAAGCATTCGGCTGGTTTCAGGGAACGTAATGAATTTGATGACCAAAAAGAAGGGGGTTTCCCAGTGGCTCATAGGGCTTCCGAACGGGTTCGTTGCCTACCAGGAAAAACCTAGCCTGAGCCTGAGCCTGACGGTCATAAGGAAGCATAAGATAGAGGGAGAGAAGCGAGATACTCATAAGATAGTGGGCTACAAGGACGTGAAGTGGAAGGAAGACGAACCCGTTAGGTACCTGAAGAAGTGCGAAATCGGTAAGACCTACATGATGGAATTTCAGTTCAACAACAGGACGGGCCTGCTGAGCGAAGGCAAGCCCCTCAGGGTCATCAAGGAAATCGAACCCGTCTTCTCTGCGAAGGTGGTGGAGAACGCTATGACCTACGCCATAGAATATCCTATCTTCAAGAGGAAGACGGTCGCAGGCCAGCTATTGTGGATTGTAAACGACAAGCATATAGACAGTAGTTTTAAGATTAAACAATTCAAGAAGAAGAAATAACATGGAAGTAACAAGGGAATACCAGTCCAGAGTTATTGAGCGGAACAGCGAAGAGTTGCAGAAATGCCGCTCAAACACTGTGCCGCAGGCTAAGGTTCCAGGGATAACCGGCATGATTCAAGTGAAAAAGTGCTACACATGCGTTCCCAAACCCTACGTCGAACGCTTTACGTTTTACAGAACGGAGACTCTTCTGTTTCACTTTGACCTCCTCCGAAGACCCTACATCATCATTACGCCCAGGAAGCACGTCGAAACGCCATACGACCTCGACAGAGACGAACTCTTCGACGTATTCGCCGAAGTTGACACCTTCTGCAAAAACCGCAATATTCACGACTACCAACTCTCAACCAACATGGGGTCGTGGAAAACCCACGCCCATCTCCACTGGAAACTGAAAATACCCGAAAACGCCTGCCACCGCATGAAGACGGATCACTTCGCTCTTCTCCACCTCGAAAGAAATTACGTATAAGGGTATTATAGACATAACAATGGACACATCAACAACAATGGATATCTTCAAGATGGCAGAGCAGATCGCAGGGGGAATGACGGATAAGGACAAGAAGGACATGCAGGGGATGGATCTCGAAGCCCTGATGCAGAAGGTGTCTGGGAGTGTATTCAGTCATATGAAGGACCTCGACATGTCGGGCTTGGGAGCGCCACCTAAGGAGGAGGAAGCGAAGCAGAAGCGAAAGCGGAAGAAGAAGAAGAAGCCCAAGAGGACTCCGGATATTCACGTGGAACTACCCCTCGACTTGGAGGATTTTTTCAAGGGTGGGAAGAAGAATATCAAGGTGATGCGTCCTTCTGCGGATGGCGAAGAGAAGGTCAAACTCACTGTGGACATCGAGCCTGGGGCGGAGGACGGGCACACCTTTGAGTTTGCGGGAGAGTCGGGTTCGATGCCCAATCGGCTTCCGGGTAATGTTTACGTCACGTTGGTTCAGAACAGCCACGCAGTATTCGAGCGGGACGGAGACGACCTGCTGATGGACATCGAGGTAAGCCTGTCTGAAACGTTCGGCTTCAAGCACAAGATGGCGATGATAGATGGTATGAAGGTTGAACTCGTCTCTCCGGTGTGTATATTCGACGAGCCGATGCTGAAGCTCATCGGACATGGAATGCCCTTGGGCGAGGAGAGGGGCGATCTGTACGTTCGCTTCAGCATCGAGCAGGTTTCGAAGGCGCAGCCCACTGAGGAGCAGTTGCAGGTTCTCCGGGATCTCTTCCCCCCCGTCGAACGTGACGTCCCCGAGGGTGAGTTCGAGCCAGCGACACTGGAGTGCCTCGAAGGCGGCTCGGTCGAGACCGATTCGAGTTCGGGCGTGGAATCGTCTGATTCTGGGGACACTCACAGCACCGATGAGCTGGGGGGTGAAGTCGATAGCGAAGGAGACTTCGATGTTTCGCCGGACGACTGTTAATTTAAGATAACACCTATTGCTGATATATGGATCCTACAAAAATAGCTGCGTCGGTCACAGTTTTAGTTTTGGCGGGAGTTATATACAGCAGGCATTACACCAAGGAGAGCAGAAAGTATAGTATATCGGCGAATGATTTTGCCTGTCACAAGAAGAAACTTGGAGGGTTTGTGGAAGTAATTGGTCTCGGTACTCATGAGACTCAGCCGAATCCCAGTGTTGACCACGTGTGGTACTACTTCGAGAAAGTGGATTTTTCCTTCCAGAAGCCAGTGTATTTAGAGTCCGGGGACGGTTCCTTACTGATCCCCAAGGCCGAAGATATAGTTTACTTCGAATGTGAGCATCGCCTGGTCAATACCTCAGATAGTTCGGTGATACATAGGGGGACAGTATATACATGAAAAAAAAAAATTGATAATGGACAACAAATGAAGATTGACGAATACATTAGCAGAAACAAGGTTTTGTCAATGAACACCTTCCTGTCTGCATTTATTTTCGTTTACATCTCTTCCGTTACGGCCACAGTATTCGACCCTATTTTCAACTTCATCTTTCCCGACGAGAAGGTGAAGAAGTTGAGACTTCAACTCTCTCCTACAGCCAACATAGAGATTGGGATTTTCCTCCTGGAGACGCTCAGGTGTCTTGTATACAGCACAACATTCTACTACACTTTCGAAAGTTACCTTACATCATAGGTGCGAGGTAAAACGTAGTTTCCCCCGACTGTGCAAAGAACAGCCCCCGAACGACTACATTCATTTCCCCGACTTGGTTCGCCTCTAGGTAGAAAAGAAGGCGGTCTATTTCAAATGTAACTGGTTCTGTGTCTCCATACGAGAAACAGAACTGGATCACAGCGGATTCACCCCGAAGAACGCCATCCGCAAACACACAGGACGTCCCCAGGCTGCGGAGCACCTTCAGCTGCCGAACAAATGTATTGACCCCTGCTCGGTCGAGGGTCGTGCTCGTCTCTGGAAAGTCTGGGGGGCTGTAGTCGCCGAGCTCACATAGGTGCTCGGCATGCTCGGGAATGTCGGGACTGCATTGGGACGTCCCTGACCGAACGATTACCTCAGGGCCTTCCAAAACAAACTGTACGACGACCGAGGGCAAGGCTCTTAGAAATTGGACGACAAGTCCCAAGTCCGAAATACAGCATTTGGCCTGGTCGATACTGGCGACCTGGTCGAAGGGTGTACTGACAACCGACACTGGCTCACCTTCCAGCTCAACTACAGAACTAAAACGGATCGCCCAGTCGCTTACTCTTATCACCAGTTTGGAATTGTAACAGGCTATACATTCCAGGGTGAGGATGAGATCCGAAACTTTCGCTGCGAACAGCAACATTATTTATCATTCGTATTTATTATTATCTCGATGTTTTTAAATACATTAGGCCTTAATGCCGGCGGCTCGCACCCGGGCAGTCTTTGCCCGCTTCACCACAGGCTTTGACACCTGGGGCTCCGCTGGTGTGGTGGCGGCGGGCGGCGGCGGCGGCGGAGCGGCCGTGACTACCTGCTTGGGATAGTGCTTCTGTAGGTACTTCTGCAGGTTGAACCAGGTGACGACATCGCCAGTGTTGGGACCAAGCAGCGTATTGAGAGCCTTCCCAGCTGAGGTAGTTCCCCAAACGTTGATCTCCCGCTTGTTCGACGGATTGAGGAGCTCATTCTCCCGGATATACAGGTTCATCAGCTTGGTAATGTCTGTCCGGGAATGCATAGAGTCAGGGTCGAGACCCAGGAAGGTCTTCAGGTCGCTACTGAGAACGAGAGGCTTGGCGAAACTGCTGTTCTTCTTCTGCTCTTCGGTCATTGGAGTCTTCTTCTTGCTGTTCTTCATGAGCATCTTGACCTCCTTTGTGTGATCCTTCTTCATCTCCTTCGCCTCCTTCTGTAGCCCCTTAATGTCAGTGACAAACGTCCCGAGAGAGCTAATCAATGCATCGAGACGAGAATCGAAGGACGCAGGGGCATCGACAACGTCGGCGCCGGAATCAATTGGGGTGTTATCAGTAGTGGAAGACATTATAGCAGTGGTTATGATTACATATAACGCCTTCTTTAAACCGTTTTTACGTATGATTGCCCCGATAATTATATAGACTATTCCCAAAGATGGATATTGCAAAGACAGAGATTATCGAGATTGTGTATGTGGCGGAGGCAAACGCTTTGTTGTGCACTGTCGACAACCGTAAGTTGACGAAGGAGAACCTCATGGAAACCCTGGCAGTCATTCAGGCTACAGTGAATACCTACAACAGCCAAGGCGTGCAACTCAAATGGTGCTGGGATCTATCCAATATTACACTCGATATAACGAAGGGGGGGAGTATCCAGACGATTCATAAGGAGTTGCTCAAGATACACCAGCTAATCTCCGACACCATCAGAGGAGCCGCTATAGTCTTCAGCAGTTCGAAACTTAGTAGTATATTTAACGGGCTCATCAAAATTTTGGATATAGAAATGCCTACCAAAGTGTTCAGTAAGGGGGCCGTGCCTAAGGCGATGGAGTGGTTGTCTGGGGTAGAGATTCGCTCAGCAACGCCTGGTCGAAAGCCTCGGCGAAAATTTTTCTAAGTCTCTTGTTCTTGGTATAATTACAGATTCCCAGTTTCGTTGCATCCAGCGTTTTCCCCAAACTGCGTGCCACGTAAGCCGTCTTATCGTAGGTGTTCCTCGAATGGCTCATTATGAGAATGACCTTGTTGGCGTCGAGCTGAGCCATAGGAACGGTGAATTTGTTAGTGAAGGCCGCCTCTTCGGCGTTGGGAATGTCTTCTCCAAAGAGATGGTCCCTGCAATACTCCTTCGTGAACGCCATCAAGCCTCCAGTGCTGTGGTTCGGACCGAACCCCCTCAACTGGTAGATGACATCGTTGAGGTACAACAAGCACCGACTCGAACCCACAAGACTAGCCTTTTTCTGCTCCATCCGGAAAAGGCTGTGCTTGATACGCTCTGGGTGATGGAAATCGTCGTCGTCGAAATTTACCGATGCCCAGCCCGTAGCCATCCCCGACAGGATGTTGCGCTTGTTCCCCACTGGGATCTTCTCCGAGAGCCAGACGTAATACACCGGGATGGACACGGCCTTGCGGAGAGACTCCAGTGCGGCGTCTGGAATTCGCTGCGGGCTGTCGTCAAGGATACACCATTCGTGTCGCACCTTCGTCAACTGGGCTTTGACGCACTCCATGAGACGCTCAAGGAAATCGTGGCGGTTGTATGTCGGTGTCAGTATTGACATCTTGAACTTGTGCCCCAGAGACTCTAGGCATTTGTCGAACTGGGCCAGGCTCTCAGGTCCAGGTGTCGGTCCGGTCGTGGACACTCCCGGCGTCTTGTAAACCGGAATGAGCTTGTGCCGAAGCCAGGCGGATATCCAGACGCCCGGAGGCATGCCCTTGGGAACTTTAGTGATCGTCTTGTCCAGGAGACATCCAGGGATCAATACTCCAGCAGTCATATCCACCAACTCGACCCAGCCATCCACCACAGGGATATGCTCTGTGGCCCTCAATCTGTGACCAAACCCACAGAAGACGGTATTCTCCGGATACCCAAAGTGCTGTCCGGTGGGATCGTCAAGTTCATTGAGATCGCTGCCTTCGATGATTATGTACAATGTTTCACGATTGGGGCGAAACTTACTCAAATTCTTCACTTCAATGATTTCTATAGCCATACTTAAGAACTCATAAAAGTTACGACCTAAAACCAGATTGATTAAGGTGTTGTCTCTGAATACACTTATTTAGAAGAGTTCTCACCAATGGATAACCAGGAGCACCCGCTGCAAGACAAATGGGTTCTGTGGGAGCACCGAGTGGGCTCTGACGAAGAGTCTTACACCAGCAACCTTTCGCAAATCGGTAACTTCTCAACCGTAGAGGGATTCTTCTCGTATGTCAAGAACATGCCGTGGCCGAGTTCGTGGTTCTACACCAGGGACGAAAAGCGTCTGCGTCTGGGGGGGCGGGACGTTGTAGGTTTCTCTTGCTTCAAGGAGGGCATCCAGCCGTGCTGGGAGGACCCGCAGAATATCGACGGCGGAGAGTGGCGGATCCGGAAATTTAACAGTCTCCAATATGTTGACGATGCATGGAAGTTCTGCGCACTGATGTGCATCGGCAACAACTACCCCGAGGGTCTCAATATAACCGGCTGCCGGGTGGTAGACTCTTCCAACTCCAGCAAGGGTAGGGCAATGTACAATGTCGAAGTATGGTTCTCCGACACCGACGACTACGACCAGGTGAGAAACATGATTAGTGAGGCGACGGGGACAGTGTGTTCGAGAATGTTTTATAGGCGGCACTCTGAAGATAACGAGAATAAAGAAATAAAAGTAGATAACACCAAAGCCCCAAACAAGCACTACTCCAAAAATGGCCGACGACCTCACAAACCTCGAAAGGCTCATTGACAAGAAGATGGCCCCGCTCATGGAAATGCAGCAGCAGCTCATCGACCAGAACATCAAACTGAGCGCACAGCTGTCTTCGGCACTGAGCGCCGCCCCGACGCCCCCGCCGACCCCTAGCGGAGCGAGTTACACCCGGTCGTTCACCCCCAAGTCCCGGGGCATCGTTATTGACCGCATGGGCGACGGGCGGCTATCCATAATGGGCAATACATTCGACATCAAGGACACCATCAAGGAATTGGGCGGCAGCTGGGATAAACCTCACAAGTCCTGGGTCATCGACAGGCAAGACAACACTCCGGCGGACATCAAGGCGGCCCTCGAGGATGCGGGCGGCGAGCAGATCACCATCAGTTGTGCCATGTAGGTCGCAGGAAATTAATATATTTGTTAAAATAATATGCCATACACAAATTAAAAAGCCGTCAAGAAGGAGGGAGAACTTTTCCTCGTCCGACTTCTTCACAGTCGTGATTGCGTGCGCAGTCTGTGTCGGGTTTCTATCAATATTACACTATGTTATGAACGGCACCGTGGCTGATGGTGGTTGGATTGGCTCTCTCCTAACATTTAATTAAGGATTCATGAGTTGAATATAATAACAGCCCGGAAATATGGTTAAGTCAGTTGAGCGCCGCTACGGCTGGGAAACGACGTCCTTCCGCAACAAGGAGGGTGTCTTACACAATACTCGTGGGCCGGCGATTAAAACCGACTATGGTGGAGGCCAGTGGGATCGTACGTGGTACGCCTCTGGTCTGCGTCATCGTGCGGGCGGGCCGGCGGAGGAGAACTCCGATGGGCGACAGTGGTGGTACACGCACGGGAAGCTACATCGCACCGACGGACCGGCTGTCACGTTCCCCGAGGGGAACGCAGTGGGTCATCAGTTCTGGATCGACGGCGTACCTTACACTAAGGAAGCATTCGACCTACAGGCGGCTTTAATGAATCTGCAAATCGCTTAAACACATAATTTTAAATAAAACAATTATCGATGTACCTGGATCGACTGAGCTTCAACTTTACGGCGCTATTCCTGTGCCTAGTGGAAATCAATGGTCACAGAGAACGCACCAAGGCTATGCACAAAGAGATATTCTACAAAGGTATATTGTTTAAGAAGCGTATGCTAAACAATTATTCCAATGTTAATTCATGTAAATAAAGACGATCCTTAGTCCTGAATTCCGAATTCACCTCCTTTTCTATCATACTCTGGAATTCTGAGCTATTATTCGGATTGAAAAGGATCGTAAACGTTGTCGTTCTCAAATAAAAATTCCAAATGGGATAGAGTATAGTATCGGGGCTAATGATTTCATGGAAACTCAATGCATACATGGGCGAATTATCCTCCATGCTAGATCGTATTACTTCCGACATCCCTGCCTCGCCGCCTGTTGGTGTTACTATTATTTCTATATCGAGAACAGGACCACTATATAATTCATCAATAAGACCATTATAAGTACCGTGTATTAAACGGAGGTTCTCCTTAATAACAATGTGCTTACCTTTCACTATGCTTGGAATCCGACCCATCTGCTGGGTAGATATACGTTCGTCGTATAGCGGTGAATCGGGATCCTGTGTGAAAGGCTGGTAAATATCCCGGCGGTGGACGAGTTAATACGGAGGCTTAGGCTCATACTCAGGCGGGCGGCGGGCGACAAAGTTTATTACAAATTCTGCAAGAATCAGCAGCGGGGACATCAATAATATGGCAATTATACCATAGAGAAATCTCATTTGTTATACACAAGATTTTTATAATTTACAGAAGCGAGTTTAAGCGATGCCTGTTTTAAATATAAAACGGACGTCTTTCAAATGATGCATCGCTTCGTGGACGCCGCCGCACAAGAAGCAAAGAAGAGCCCCATGGACAAGAAGCACGGGGCTGTGCTGGTGCGAAACGGCAAGGTCATATCGGTGGGCCACAACCGCTACCGCAACAAAGCGATGACCACAGTGAGGGACACCGATTCTGTTTCGATGACGAGGCTCAAGAAGCGCTTTAGGAAGTACTGCCGACGCACGCATCATCCGCCGCCAACATTCTTCGAGTTTTGCAGACTCACGGGTCGCCTGGCAGCGAGCATTCACGCAGAGGAGGACGCCATCGCCAAAGCTGGTTCACGGGCACACGGTTCGGTGCTGTACGTGGTACGGTTCGCAAAGACCCAGGACACCCCCGCCCTGTCGTGTCCCTGCAAACGCTGCTCCAAACTATGTGAGAAGAACAAGATGAAGGTATTCTACACGCTACAGGGATGAAACACAGAGTTATACATCCAAATATGTCCATGCTTTTTCCATTTTCATGAATAGTTTCCTTTGTTTCAAACTGGGTTCAATAGTCGTTCAAATTTGCGCATAATTAAGTATGCACCGTGTAACTACAATGCCTACTAAAGCCGAACTCACTACCCAGCTTGCTGCCGCCAAGGCCGAGATTTCCACCCTCAAGGATTCTGCCTCGTCTATGAAGCCCGAGAAGAAACCTCGCCTGCCGAGTGAATACAACAAGTTCGTGAAGGCCAAGTTTGCGAAGACCAAGGAGGAGCTCGGAGCCGACGCCACGGCCAAGGCGGTGCTCACGAAGATCGCCAGCGAGTGGAAGGATGCCCCGGAGAACCCCAAGAATGCCTAACTGAATACGCCCTTGTACTTCAGAAGGTGCTGTTCGTGATATTTTCTGAAATCTATATTCTTAGGAGTGTTGATTTGAGACAGTACCTCCGTAATTGATTCTATCTGCAATGTTGCGGCGAAGATGATCACGTAGTTGATTATATTGGGAATGCTTTCCTGTGTCCACTCTACGTCCTCGAGGGCGACTTCGACGCCTTTGAACTTCCGACAGACGATGTACTTTTCAGAATTGGTGGGCTTGCTCCCGGGGGGCTTGCACACATTGATCACCTCAAAGAGTTCATTGAGCCACAGGATGACCCGGAGCGTCTCGAATGTATATGTATCGAAAAACTTGATAATAAAGGTTCCCCCGGGGGCGAGATGCTTCCGGGCTACGTCGATCTGTGCCTTAATTATGGGGTAGTTAATGGTCTCCTGGCTGTCGTAGTCCGACGAACTATCGGCGCCCCCGTCGGCGGTGATTAGATTCGCAGGGGAAGTAACTAGGCTATCTGTGTTCAGGATGTCGTGATATCGGACCGTTGCCTGTGGAAGCTTCTTGGAGAAGGGAATTGAGCCACCAAGGGACCAAGCCCTCCAAGCGACCCCCTTGTAAAAATACCTCAGGCATTCCACAAAGCCACCAGGAGCTTCGCATAGACAAATAGCCGTTCTTGGGTTCGGGATCTTGTAATTTATCAAAATCTCTGAAAGTTTATAGAAGGCCCGACTTATCCGCTTCGGACCGCTTCTGGACACGTACAACCAAGGATACATGTCATCGGAGACGTTGTTCCAAGCGTTATTCTTAGAATCCTTGACGTAGTGCTGGTCTATCGAGTGTTTGAAGTGCGACAACCTTGTGCGAAGCTTTCGGATTTCTTTGAGTGGTTTAGTTGAATCGCTCCTTAGGAACTCCGAAGTGAATTCAAAGTCGTACCAGAAGAGGGAGTCCATATCTTAGTACATAGATTTAACTCGAGTACGCTGAACACATTCAATAATGTTTTCAGCGTAATAATTTTGTTAGGTAAGGGTAAAATGGATAACTGGCTACTCTGGCTTATAATAGCCTACATTTATATACACCTAGTCACGAGAAACCAGACCTCCCCTGAAAACGGAGAAGCATTCGCACAGGAAAAAGAAATTCTCCAAGAAATTAAGAATATCATTTCCATGTACGACGGAACGATGGGTATGATCCCCCCAGACACCAAGGAAGAACAATGCTTCCCATTAAACGGTCACATTGGGGCGGTAATAAACAGGGCCATCAGTTTCTGTGGTTAGATTCCTTGCCCACCTGGTCGAGCACATTTACCTTTGATCGTGCAATCTTCCTCTCTGCCTTCTGCTGTTCGCTGCGGCGGTTCGCATACCAGAGGTGATACTCTGACTCGTTTTCAAAATACTGCTTCACGCCGTCGATGTCAATGACCCGGAAGAAATCCCGCTCCTTAAGAGAACCACACGTGGTGTCATAAACTTCCTTTGTGAGAGCATTGATAATTGAAACAGAAGCCATTACTTAGTTAAGTCTTCCTTACTTTAAACAGTTTTGTGTATGAGGCAGATGAGAGCGTCCTTGTTCATCTTGGAGTAGCCCTTGCGTCCCAGTTTCTTGGCGACGATCCTAAGTTCCCCCACCCCCAGCGACTCTAGACTGGCCTTGTCCTTGGTCTGTGTGACAGTCTGTGTCGGGGTGTCAGTCTGTGTCGATACACAGGCAGAAGGGTTCTCTGTCTGCGTGGCAGCGTCACATTTATTCTGCTGTATTTCGTACAGTAGGTTGTTGCCGATGTGTGTGAGGCAGGAGTTGAGCATACCGATCAGCCGTTCATGAGGGACATCATGCGTTTCGCAGAAGCGATCAATTGAGGATTCCATAGTTCCTGATACTTTTAAGTATTGGTACCGTCACGACCTAAAATTACTTTTTGGGGGTCAAGTTTCGCAAGCATTTGAGCATCAGAATCACTCAATACCCCCTTCCTTCTCTGTGCGTACAGTTTCATTAGTTTCCTCCGCCTTGCTGCCTCCACCGCTTCTGGAGTGTCCGATACCCTGAGCCCCAGTATTTCCCGCAAACTGAGTTCGCTGGTTTTCGCCACCGGGGCCTGGTCGGGTTCGGAATCGAACAGCTGCGACCACGTGTCGACCTGCGGCTTCGGCTGCTCTTCTGGCTCGGGCTCGACTGGTCGGCCATTCAACCACAACAACTCCATTGTATCCGTCGGGCTGGTGTACCACTTCGCCGGCTTCAATGCGTTCCGTGCCTGCTCGCAGGCGGTGTCCCGCTTGGGTACCAGTATCCTCCCCATTTCCACGAAGTGATCCCTCCAGTAATCGTTGTAGATCGAATACTCCTCGTGCTTTATCTCGTAGGCCCACTGCTTGTAATCGTCAGAGTCGTCAGTGTCACTCATCGAAAAGAGTAGGCGTTTCCTTTCCTTGTGCAGCATTTCCTTAAACGCTATAAAGTTGTTTAAAACATCACCCTAAGAACAAGTTAGGACTACATTCCAATAATATACAATGTTGGCGCTTAATTCAACTTGGGAGACCAAGGTCAAATGGGACGGAGAACATTTTGCGAAGGCTCCTATACACGACCCCAGGGACGCACACCTGCACATCTGGCGCCGGGGATGTCATATCGAAGGCCTGGTCACCGAGCAGGACCCGCATCAGGATACAATTGTCCCGATGGGAAAGGGCCGACCCGCCAAGCGGAGGGATTTGTACTGTGCAAGGTGCTGGAAGCACAGGCCAAGGCAGACCGAGCTGCCCAGGTGCCCGAAAGTCGTGAAAGTTCAGTTCGACATCGGCAGTCCGCCCAAGCGTGCGTTCTCTTACGGTCCCGAAGATTTTGAGTCGACTCTGGGAGACATACCTGACCCACTCGGCTCCGAGGAGTATCTCGAAGAAGTCAGCAGACGGGAAGGTGTTATCTCCTGCTACGTCGACCGGAGCGTAGGATCAGTCCAGAGGGATTGTGCTGCTTCCTTCATATACAACGCTCCGAGCGATGATTTCGACAAGGCTCTGTTTCTGCTGAAGACATTCGGTCTGACCAAACTGGACCAAGACCTCGAACGGTATACATCGTTCTTGGAAACGATGGACCTCGAGACACGCCAGAAGCTCAAGTACGACCTGGATGCACCACGACGGCATTTGAACAGGGCGCTGAGGGAAATGCTTACGCCGAAGAAGAAACCCGCTCCGCCTCGCACGCTGTGGCGAGACCGAGAAATCCCCCACTGGATGCACCCGTTCGTCGACGCTCCGGAGGGGCACATCGCTATCCGTCGGGCAAAGAATGAGAACTCCAGGCGGACAATGCTTCTACCGATTACTACACTTAAAGAAATACTGGCTAAAACCAGAATATAAAGATGACACACACACAGCAGAGACTGCGTGAAGTAAACTACCAGACGGCTAGTGCCGAGCTTTGGGGTATGATAAAGCCGATGGTCAAGCTGTCGGACAAGAGGAGCGATAAGTTCCGCTCGAGTATGGGTATGGCTAGAACGTTTATTTCCCAGAACCGCCATTTGGGAAAGTTCACGAGGCAGCGGGGAGCCCTCAGGGAGTTCCAGAGTCGTTGGGAAGCGAACCCGGAGCGGGCGTTGCAGCAGCTCACCCAGCTGGTCTCTAATGTATAAATAATAATATATAGTATAAACATTAAACATGGCGAGGAAATCCCGTTCCTCTGGATTGAACAAGACGTTAATGGCATTGGTCGCTGCGGCAGTGCTCATAGGTCTGGGTTATGCGATTCGCTACTTCCACAAAGGGAAGAGCCTCGAGGCCGCATACCAGGAATTGCTGAAGAAGGATAAGGAATGCCAAGAGCAGATGGAAAAGTTATTGGCAGAGGGAGAAGTAGAAGGTTATTACCCCAGTTCCCTCGAGGGACGGGTAGACAAACGGCTTGAGAAACTCGCCAAACTTCGAAAGGAGAAGAAGACTCTGGAAAAAACGATGAAATTTATACGCTGGACCCAAGTCACAGTGTTCTCAATCGGAGACCACCTGAATAAAGCACCTGAAGTTCATGCGAAGTACTATACGTGCGCCAATTGGATTCAATTACACGGCAACCTCGATTATACCACATATGGCTTTGGCAGGGTGATTGAAGACCACGGCATCAAGAGACATGGGTTGTTTGTGTTAGTCAAGAATTCCTTTGATAATTTGCGCACCAGAATGGAAACAATGTTTCCAGATTGCGAGTTCAAGTCGCTCGCTGATCCAAACTTCGAGAACGATGTTTGGAGGTCGTCTGACTTTTCGTAAATGCTTTACATAGCAATCTAACCAATACATCCTAGGGGGTGCGTTGGTTGGATTTTCGTGCGTTTGGGTTGCTTTACTTTTTCACGTACTTGAAGGTCCACGCCTTGCGGTCAATGCTGAACACAGCGGACGCTACGAGACCGCCGAGGATGCCGTGCATCACTACGGTCATGGCGTTAGTGATGGTAGCCTTCTTAGTGGTAGAATTTCCAGGGGCCTTCCGCAACGTCATGACGTCGATAATGGCCTGGGGGATATTCTTGACGCCGATCTTGACGATCTTGCTGTGACCTGGGATAATATCGGTAGCCTCGTCGAGCTCGACGACCATCCCCGGGGCGAAGATGACGAAGAGGCAGAAGAAGGTGAAGAAGGCGACAAACTCGCTACTGTTAAGGAAATCAATGACTTTGTTCATTGCTGTGTGTATTGTTATAATGTAATGTTTTTTTTCAGGCTATTTTTACGACTGGAATGAATAATAAAATTCTACTATAAGAGTAAAGGGAACATGCCTCGCAAAGTCGATAATGTCGATCCGTTCCTAATGAACATAGTATACAAAAGAGAGCGCCAGTCGCACCGACAGGATAGGACCTTTGAGTTTTTTTACGAACAGTGCAAACGGCGAGTGTCCTGTCGGGTCGAACTTAACCAAAGCGAATGCATCTATATCGTTCCTGGATTCGCAACGGGCATGCCCATTTTCGACCCTAAGATCATTGCCAAAAAACTTCACCGAAAATTCACACGGGACGGGTTTCTCGCAACGATGATGGACGACAAGATGATCTACCTCAACTGGTCACAAGCCGGTCTGGAGCAGGCCGACAAGGCCCAGCGGAAAAAGAAATCCGCACAGGCACACGACGAAGTCTCCAAACAAAGGAAGGAAACGAAGAGACTTAAGAAGAAGTGGGGCTTGTGAGACAATGAAAGTCCTTAGTATAGACGTAGGTACCAAGAACCTCGCAGTGTGCGTCCTTGATGCGGACCCTGACAACCCGGAAATCGAATACTGGAACGTCCTCGAAACCACCGGGCTCAAGGATCTTTTCGAGCAGCTGGACGTAGAAGTATGTCTGGACGAGTCGACTCACGTTGTCATAGAGAAACAGCCCAGTTTTAATCCCAAGATGAGGGGCGTGGCTTCTGCCCTAGAGACCTATTTCATCATAAGGGGGCAGCTGGACTCCACCCACGTGACCCGGGTGGTGTCATTCAGCCCAAAGCACAAGATAACGCTGTGTGCCGCCCGCATACCGAGCCCGCCAGTGCCCAAGAGCAAACGCTACAGAATGCACAAGAAAATAGCCATCGAAGAGTGTGCCGACCGAATAAAAGAATCCTCCACCTTGACTGGGTTTTACTCTGGTCACAAGAAGAAAGACGACCTTGCAGACAGTTATCTACAGGGCATCGCCTACATACAGATGAACAGGTGCTTAAGGTAAGGGACTGTAGTGTATTTAAGGATGGCTTATCATGGGTTGATGAGACACGCCACTAAGGATTTGCGTTCCGGTCTATCAAATAATATCAATGACATAACCAAAGACGAGATGAATATTCGGGTCAATCGTGCAGGCAATGGCGGTGAGAAGCGAATGAAGTTGGGAAGCAGCATTTCCCAGAACTCGATACAGATCGTCCATGCCGATTCGGACACGGATTCGGACAAACCGGAACGCTCTAGGATATCCTTAGGAACTCCCTCAAAAAAGGTTGAATTCCAGACGACCGATATGGAAGATTTCGTGAACACGCAGAAGGTAAACACCGACGTGAGCGAGGAACCAGAGTTTGACGATGACGACACGGACCAGAGCTCAATGGCGTCGGGGCTCAGTAGCGACGACAGTGCTTCGGTGATCAGTTCCATCGCCTCAGATATGGAGGTGGACAACAGCAAACTGTTAAGGAAGCAGAAGAAATACGAACTCCTGAGCAAGTTGCAGCAACTGGAGAGGCGTGGGGTGGTCCTGACCAAAAAGTACCACATCAAGTCGAAACTCCCCGACCTTCAGTTCGAGTTTGACCGCATTACGTCGATGCTGAATAAGGAGGCGGGGGTCAAGTTCGCCAGGAAGGTCCTTATGGCGGCTGTGACCGGAATCGAATTTGCGAATCGGCAGTTCGACCCCATCCAGGCAAAGCTGGAGGGCTGGAGCGAGTCGGTAATGGAGAACATCGGCGACTACGACAACTGCCTGGCTCGCCTGGTGGACAAATACGGGAAGAGTGTCGAAGTCGCCCCCGAGGTCGAACTCTTCACGGCTTTGGTGGGAAGTGGCTTTATGTTTCATCTGTCGAAGACCATCATGCAGGACCCGGTCGGTATTCTCAATTCGCTAGGGCAGCAGAACCCCGACATGCTGGAGTCAGTGATGAAGAATGTAATGGGGTCGATTCGCCCCGAGCACCTACAGCAGGCGGCCGCCAGCAAGGGACCGAGACCCGGGATCCCGCCGCCGAATATCCCCGATTCTGAGACAGAATCCGAGTATTCCACAGATTCCGACGAGGACATACGCATGGTGTCGGTACACGACAAAAAGAAGAAGAAAGGTTAATTCGATGAATTATAATGTAGACTACCAGAAAGAACGATGGTGTTTTGCAGTATACAGGAAGCCTATGGATCAAATTTTGAGTCCAGCCGGGCCAGTTATAACAGTCCCCCCTGTTCATCGCAGCAGTTCAATCCTAACGACCCCTACTTCGCCCTGGCCGGAGCTTCCTCCTCGCCACCGGCGCTCAGCGTCGAACTGGAGAATCTCCGAGATAAGGTGGAGACCTTCGTTTCGAGCGGTTCGCAAGCACAGCGCACGGAGGCGTTCGGGGGATCACGGGAGAGGTTGGATAATATCCTGCACTGCACCCTGGTAGCCATATTCACGGGCCTGCTGGTTGATCACTTTACGTAATATACCGAGACCTCCTCGAAGTATGCAATTTCTTTTCCTCGAATGAACTGTTTAATTTAACCAGTCCGGTAGAATTAGTGGAAAAGTTTTTATTATTACTTTCCCGAAACTGTTCTATGGACAAGTTTCCCCCGAAAAACTCCAGCTGGTCTCTCGGAGGGGCGGGCCGGATGCAGATACACTCTCCCTGTAACTTTGTGACCATGAACTTGAGGAGCATGCTCCGGAATGCCCACTTCGAACCCTTGCCTGAGTAATTGTAGCTCTTGGCGCAGTTCCAACTGCAGAAGTTGCCTGACACCTTGAACGAATCATGCTCCTCGCTGTACGTGGAAGGAAGAAACGCCGGTCGCCCCTCGAATTTATGGCAGCACCACCAGCAGGCGGCGTCAGAGCACTTTGGCACTTCTCCCTGAATTTCGACTCTCTCCGAAATAATGTTGAGCTGCTTAGACTTTGCCACCCCCAGCTGAGGCAGGGGAGGGTTGTTGATGTGGTTCACCTTGACTATACTACTAATGGCCCTAGGGGGCTGGGGCACGGTGTTAAACTCCTCTTTCGCTTCGCACTGTAATTTATAAGGAACTTTCGAAAAGGCTATGTCGGTCTCGTCCTTTGCGGCGTGTACAACTATATCTAGAGCCCCAAAGCGGATGGACTGCCCCCCCAGACCCCGTTTCGCCTTCTGCTCAGAGTTCCCATCAAAGGAAACCTTCTTTTCGAGTGTTTCATTTATAGAAAATGTTACTATTTCACTCTTCTTTCTCCTCCCCCTCCTGCGAATCATGCGATTTTATCTGGTTTAAGATTAACACTTTAATTGCCTTTAATCAGATGGGGTATTATGCAGTTGTTATCCTTGCGGGTATTTCGTATGTAGTTTATATCAATAAGCACGCCATTCTATGCTGGTTGTACCACTGGAGGAAAGACCATAAGCCGGTCCAGGAGGAGACCGACAGTCTCGAATTGATTCGTGTGGGACCGCGGGTATTTTCCACGGGTCGTCTCACCATTCTGACTGAAACTGACACTTCCCAAGACATAAACTTCAATATTCCAATGACACGACCTATCATGATGGCTTCGCTGCATCCGGGAGACCTCAATGTTACGGACGCTCTGGCGAAGTTCAATCACCCGTACCACACACGGAAGAACATCCTCGCCAAGGCTCTGTGGCCGACGATGTCCGATGGCCAAACATTGGAAATCCTTCTCCGTGACGGATGGCTTGAAGATGTAGGGTATCAGGACCGCATTCCAATTTAAGAAATGAGTAGTTTAAATATATAATTAATTATATAATATTCTGCTAATGTCTAATACCTGCGAAGATGAGATACTCGTATCTTTCCATACTGTTCAGGGTACGACAATTAAGGGGCTATTCGAGTCAATGAAGGAGATCCTGAATGACGTCAATATGCGATTCGACAAGACGGGAATGAAGATCACCGCTATGGATGGGAACAAGTGCGCCTGTGTGCACATCAAACTAGAAGGATCCAAGTTTGAGCATTTTGAATGCAACCTGGAGAACGTGGTCGCCGGAGTGAATATGCTGAGTCTGTTCAAGCTGATTAAGACTATAGGAAGCCACGATACCGTTAAATTTAATATATACAAAAACAAACCATACGAACTGGTTATAATGTTTGAAAACAGTAGCAAAAACACTACTACCAAAAGTGTGTTGAAGCTCCTAGATATTAACGAGGACATCTACAGCATTCCCGATGTCGAATTTGACAGCCAGATCAACATGCCGAGTCTCGACTTCCAGAAGTACTGCCGAGACCTTAGTATTTTCAGCGAGGTGATTAAAATTCGCAGCGGTCCCGCCGGACTCGAACTTATTGCGGACGGAGACTTTGCGAGCCAACACGTGTGCATATCACAGTCCAGTGACGATGCGAATATGCACATTAACAAGGGCACCGAAGCGGTAGAGGGGATTTACTCGGTTAAATATCTGAACTTGTTCACCAAGTCCACGAATTTAAGCAATATTGTAGAACTTTATTTAATGAATGAATACCCCCTTATTTTAGTGTATTACGTGGGGAACCTGGGGAAACTTCAATACTGTCTCGCTCCAAAGGTGGTATGAGAGCATTTTCCTGGGTCGGGAAGACTACGGCATTGCGAATGTGCTTGCTATGTAATACAAAGGCCGTATCGCCCTCGGGGGCCTCGCACATATGCACCAGCTGCCTCACCTTGATCAGCGTACTGTGAGCTATGAAGCCGAGGTTGTAGTTATATTGGCTCGCAGTTTTCCAGAAGTCTACGAGCTCGACTTCCACCTCGAATGTCTTGCGGTCCAGGCAGTCCCGCTCGCTCACCACTTCGGTCAAATCGAAGTTCCAAGCTCCGATTGTGTGCGTCCTGCGTGTCTTCTGGCGGGTCAACTTGCACTCCTTAGACTCGTCAAAGTGGGAGGGGTCGACTGGAATCTCCTGACTGACCGAAATGCGCACGTCGAAGCAACCCCCCGTGACGAAATCGTAGTCCATCAGCTTTATCTTGCGCATGCACGTGCGGCTCGCTTTGTCATCGATAGTGAGCCGCAGGTCTCCTTGGTAGTAGTCCGTCGACTTCGCCTTCTCCAGTGTCGAGTCCCATTTGCTGAAGGATTTCAAGTTCTTCGCAATGGTTTTGAAGTACGTTTCGGAGATGTCCGGGTCGAATTTACCCCTCCCGGCATCGTCCTCCTCGATGTAGCCGAGGCGAACTTCGATCTCGATCTGCTCCGATAAATTACGAGGCAGGTCCTTTAGTATATTGACTAGTTCCAATACAGCTGGCATCAAATCGGGATCGGAATCCATATTTGATAATCGGCGGTTCGTTTCTTTATAAGTCTTCTTCTTCTTTAAGTGTATTGAAAAACACATTTAATTGAGTCATCTTAAAGTCCTTGGTTCGACTGCAGGCGAGTCAAGGAGGGGCTGAGCTTGCACGACGCCGCAGGATCGAAGGCGATCATCTCGTCGGAGCGGATATCGGCCTTGGTGGTGGCGTTGGGCATCGTCATCTTCGAAGTCCTAGAGGGATCTGCCCCGCTCTCGAGGCTCGAAAGGTACTGGGTGTTCAAGGACGCATCGTTCTGGAAGTTCTTCTCCCACTCATGTTTGACGGTCATCGTCTCCATGGGGGCGTACGGGTCGTCATTCTCGAGCCAGCCCATGGCCCGCTGCGAGGTCTTGAGAGGGGACTTGCCACGCTCGGCTTGGAGGAGCTCCGAAAACCCCGGACACGTCACGGTGCCGCTCGGCGAGGCAATGGGTGCAGCCGTGGTGGTCTGGCTAAAGCGCTGGCGCTGCGAGAAGAAGTCTGGGGTCCCTGGAGGAACGACCTGTTCGTCTACCGGCTGTTCTGCAAGCGACCCCTGTGGGTTATACATGCCAGTACTCTGCGAATTGCTCTGCGAATTGCTCTGAACGGCTGCCGCCTGTGCAGCGTTCTGTACATCTATATTGATATCTGGGACATCGGTAGAGGCGGCTGGAGCCATGAACATTATAGCCATCAGCACTACGACAGCGATGAGTATTTTCATGTTGCAATCCATCTTCATATTAGTATTTACTGTAGGTAAATATTTTAATTATCGCCGTAATAACTTCCGTCCGAATCGGTATCGTCGTCAATTATGCAATTGTGGGCTTTGACCTTCCTGGGATCTTTAATCACGAACGTCTGCATTTCCCACTGCGGCCAGATCTGGGACTTGTAGATATTGATATGCCTGCACCTCAATATAGAGACAATCTGCGTCCCTTGGGAAAGACCGTCCGGAACGGCGATCTCAGTGTTGTTCTTGCCGACATTGCGAACCTTTATCTTTCCCGACTTGCGCCGGGGCCAATATACCTTAAGATTGTTCTTTATGGACACCGTGGGCCTATACAGCTCCCGGACCGCCTCTTCACTCAGCTGCTTCCCCCACAACTGTTCGGAAGCCGCTACGATCTCATCGATGACCCAGTCGTCGAAACAGACAGACCACGCCTTGAACTCCTCACACGCACTGTCCGGGGACACCTTGAGGTAGGAGTTTCGAACGGTCTCGTCGGTAAGATCCACATCTTCAACGAGACACAGCCTCGCCGTCTGGATTTCCGCAGGGTTCTCAAGAGGCAGCGTCTTCTTACTGCTTCCCACCACCGGCACGCCGACCCTGAAGAAATCTACGTTGGCGCTGAAATCGCTGAAGTCCCTAATAATAGTATTCATATTACAAATGCTGTGGATTATTTTGGACAATCCAAAACGCAAACCTCCCTCACGAACCACGCCAGGCCGTAGGTACGTTTGGTCATCCTTACGACCGGTGCCCGAATGACGAGAACTGCAGTTACCCCCGTGGAAATGTCCCCGGCGGTGGCGATGCACATCTGCTGGTCCGTTATCTTGAACCTCCTAAGGTTCTGTTTTAGTTTGAAGGTGTACAACCCGTTCTGGGGGAGGTCGACGGAGCGGTGTTTCCCCCGAGTCTGAAATCCACCATACCAGGCTGTGCTGTGCTCCGCCACTTCTCCAAACCACTGCCGGAGGGTCTCAGGCATGTCGGTCTCCAGAATGATAATTTCTTTCTCGGTTATTGCGTGAACCTTCAGCGGCGGGGTCTGGACCTCCAGTGCCGAACCGCTCACCGACACCTTGCTTTCCTTCCCAAGGGGCGTTGATACCGCCTCCGAGTATTCCATTTGCTTGTGATCCCAATAATTTTATCAATTCCTTAACGCTCTGTGACCCTTGGAACTCACATTGGCCGGATTGCTTATCGGTGTGGCGAGGGTAGAAGCCGCCCTGTAGTAGTGCTTGTAATCGTTTATTCCTTGGACGATTTTATCGACGGAAATCTTTACGAAGCGGGAATTCAGAGCCGCCAGGTTTTCACGCAGGCCCTCACACCGCTCAAAATTGTCATACACTCGCACCATCAGGTTCAGGACTGCCCCGGGATCCTGAGGGGAGACTGTCATCTGGGCCTTGGCACTGGCGAGCTCTACTATTTTTACGTTCAGAAACTTGAAATTTATCGGATCGAAGAACAGCCTCAGAAGGGGCTCATCGGTCGATTTCTTGAGATTTTGAACCCATTTCAGTGTATCCATATTTAAAGTATTGTTATACGTACCAAGTATTTTATTTACAGCGATGAATATCCACCGTTTAAAAAAGGACTTGCAGCACACGGATACTAGGTCCACCGTTCAGGATCGGCACATATTGAAAATGAAGGAATTCGCCCCAGTTAGAAATTCCTTAAGAAGTAAGGAAGTCCAGCTCCGCCAGTGCCAGGAACTCCGTGAAGTATTGGAGGAGGGTGATCCTGAGATTGCTGCTACAGAGGAGAGGATTTCTAAACTTTCGAAAGACATAGCTTCGCTCACGGAAGACAGCAGGGAAATTAATTACTTTCTAAAAGCGTCCCCCTACTTATGCCCCAGTGTGACACCCAGTTCCGTGGAGACCGACGAGTCTTCCACAGGGGCCGGGCTTGACGGCTTTCTAGAGAGAACGGGAAGCGTCAGTAAAGGGAATACGTATACACAATACATGGAGAACTGTTTCTCAGTGTTCTATAACCAAGGCGATGACCCTCGAGATTCCTTAATGGTGTGTCGGGATTGTAATGTAGAATTGGTCTACAACCAGAAAGATTCAGAATTGGCGTGCATTGAATGTGGGAAGTGTCAATTCTACCAGAACCACGAAGTGACCGGCGAATTCAGAGACGACGTGCACATATTGTCGCCCTTCGCCTACAAGCGAATGACTCATCTCAAGGAATACCTCTCTCAGATACAGGCGAAGGAAACCACAGACATTCCCGAAGACATTATTTCGACGATCCAGAAGGAAATAAGAAAGGAGAGAATCACAAATGTCAACCTCATTACGCCACGCAGAGTCAGAGGGTACCTAAAAAAACTTCACCTCAACAAATTTTACGATCACGTCAACTCTATTATAGTCAGAATCACCGGGACATCCGCTCTCAAACTCTCGGGCGAGTTGGAATGCACTTTTATCGAAATGTTCCAGCAAATTCAGTCCCCGTTCGAAAGACACTGCCCCCCAGAACGGAAGAACTTTCTAAGCTATAGTTACACTCTCCACAAGATGTGCTTGATCATAGGACAGGAACGCCTCTGTGAATACTTCCCTCTCCTAAAATCCAGAGAAAAAAACTACGCACAGGACTGCATATGGAGAAAGATCTGCGAAGAACTAGGCTGGCCATTCCATCCCAGTGTGTAGATTTAAAGAAGAAAGTAATTACAAAGTAAAATGTCGTCCTTCAGCCTTCCGGATCAGGAGGTTCTCCTTGAAAAATCTACTGGGGCGGTAAATGTTGCCGAGCAGCAGTATGCCACGATCAGTCTTATAGGGCCGAATTGCCCACAGAAGCACGAGCAGCTTCAGGTCATGCTGAGGGGAAACTTCCCGAGCGCAGAGAAGGCCCAGGAACACGCCCTCGAAAGCAAGGGGAAGTTTGGGGTATACACGATCGAGCAGTATTGCTGGGTCATTCTACCCCCCACCGAAGATGTAATGGCCAGCCAGGAACAGCATGACTCGGAGTTATACGAACTCCTCAGCGGCTACCTGACCGACCAGGAGGACAACAACGCCAGGCACGCCGAGCGGGTCATTGCCAACAGAAAGGCTGCGGCCCAGCGTGTTGCCGAAGCCAAAGAGAACAACGGAGGGACGGAGGAAACGAAGGGCGGGGCCGAAGCCGAAGCCGAAGCCGAAGCCGAAGTCGAACTCGCTCCTCCAGTCGCAGCCGACGTTCCCCTTCCATACCAAGCCATCGAAACGCCGTGGGACGTGTCAGAGCCGCACAAGGGGGCGGTCCCGGACCAGAAGTTCGCCGTCATTTCCATCGCCTCAGTCGTGCGATCCAAAGTTGCCCTCAAGATTTTTGCAGCGTTTGCAACAGAAGACGAAGCGAAGACCTACTCGTGCCTGGTGCGGGATGACGACCCGTCATGGAACGTGCACGTCGTGGCGATGTACAAGTGGCTCCCCCTTCCCCCCGACCTCAGTCTCATTGACGAGTCACACTACCTCGACGAAAGCCTGGACAGTTTCATTCAGGCGAATAGTGCTGCAAGGGACCATACACAGAAGGTGAAAAAGTCGAATGCTCTCCTTCAGGTGTAGCGACGTTCGTAAACTACGGTATACACGTCCTCGTTAGGAACTTCCGCCAGAATGTCCTTGACAATATGGCATTGCTCGTCGTTCAAGCAAAACCACTTCGAGTTGAATATTACATAGGAATAGTAATGCCCATTCAGTGAATCCTCCCCACGGTGACAGCCTATCGCCTTCAGGTCGAATGCCTTGGATGTCCCTGCGACGTCGAACACCAGCTCTGTTTCCAGGCTCCCCAGACCCTTACACGGAAATTGCATCACCAATATCTTGGGCAATTTCCATATAAGGCATTTTTTCCTACACTTCGTGTGTCTCTTGCACCTAGAGCATGTGTATCCGTCTATATAATCGATGGACATCGTTGCACTCTCAATCCCAGCACAGAGACCCTCCGAAAGGTTGGGTATGGCCAGACTGTTAAACAACGTGAAATTATTGTTTTCTTTGTGACACCGCCTACACGTCACGATTTCCCGAAACTGACCATAAAAACACCTCGTTTCGGCACACAATACCCCTGCCGTCTGCTTCCACGCCCATGAGCCGTACAACCTTAGGGCCTGCCTTGGGTTAGACCTTGGACTTATGGGAGGCTCGGGGCATTCTTCATTGTCAGGGGCTGGCCTGAGCGCAGCCTCTATTATGTCAAGAATACGCAGGAAACACTCGTTTGTGTCCTGCTGCTCGAAGGATCGATACTGACTGAACAGCCTTCCCAGGTACTCCTTCAGTCTGTGCGGATTGCGAACATGATTGGAAATTCGACAGAAGGAAAGATACTCCTTCAGAAAGAGGGCACAGTCCGTATCCACTAGATTGGGGATATTCAAATTCATAAGACTTTTCTGAAATATACTACACGCCGACAATATCTGCAGTGCGGTGTTGAGAAAACATGTGTTCCCCAAATTTACGAGACCCGTCGGTCTGTCCATCGTTTCAGTGTTAGACTAGTTTTACTTTAAATTAAATAAACGAAATCTTGGCAGGTATGACCGCTTGATCCGCTTTTGAGCGAGGCACAGGGTCGGCACAGTTGTGGGCTTCGGGAATTTGGTGTGCCAGACAGAATGTCTCAGAGCACCACTGACATTCGAACCGCATGGTCTTCAGCTTCTTCTTGCAGTCGGGGAGGCTGCACCGCTTGTTCATTATACTTCAACTCGTTTTTAATTAATACTTTAAAAAATGTCGTTTTAAGCCCCATTAGAAATGTAATAAGAAATTGTCTATATAACATACCAAGATGGAACCAATTAGGGTACTCACCGGGAAGGCCGCACACTATGCTCGCCTCCACGCCAAAGCGGAGGTGGTGGAGGCAAAGCTCAGGGCGAAGTTGGGCGTCATCGCTACGAAATACAACACGCTGATGCCCTGTGAGAACAACTTTTCGCAGAGTGACGCATACCACAGACATATTCTCCTCGAGGACTACGATAAAGCGATCATGCTGATGAGTCGGCACAATGGCGTGAGAAAAGCCAGAGACAGGGAGTGGCCCACCGAGCCCGAAGCCAAAGCCAGGGAGATGTATTCGTTCATCTGCGAATACCGACAGAAACTGTCACTGAAGTGGACAAAGGAATTCGACCTGAAGGGGCAGCTGTTCACCGCACCGGTCACATCTCCTGTCCATACACTGGACACCATTCCAGACAGACCAGGCATTTTGCAGTGGGGGGACCATATACGGCCCGGCACACCCGGAACGCTATCGCCCGAAATAACTGGGCACGAATTTCTAATGCGAGGGAGCATCACCCAAGTGCTCCTCAACCTCCTGACGCACCAAGCCATGAAACACGACGAATGCACAAAGTTTGACCAGGCGCAGCTGACCGAGTGGAAACGGGACATCGACGCCATCAAAGACAAAGCGAGCGTAATCGAGCAGTGCCTTTCCGCCATCCGGGAATGGGAGAGACCCAGGAACGCCTACGCACAGGCAATGCGTGACGAACGCTACAGCGACGCCCTTGAGATTCGCAGGCAAATAAGCCATATGCGGCTTCTCGGGATTTTCAACTACATCAACCTGGACGACGCAACTGACATTGAGAAGTGGGCACGCAATGCGGAGAGGGGGATTTACAACCGAGCCATAGAACAGGCAAAGGCCATCGGCGTGCCCCGCAACTGGGAAAGCAAGCACTTTCGCAGGCTCCAGGAACGCACCCACATGAAAGTGGTTTCCAGCTTGGTGCTCGGTCCCAACCGCTCGAGCGTGATTTCGAGACTGGAAACCTGCGTCATCAAACCCCAAGACCTGGCCTTCATGACACCTGCGGAACTCGACCCCGAGGCCGCCGAGGCGCAGCGCAAGTTCCAGGAGTGGAAGTCCCGAGCCTCAAAAGTTAACCTCGACGACTACAGCGACGGAATGTACGCCTGCCCCCGCTGCAAGTGCCGCAAGACCGACTACACCGAACGCCAGACACGGTCCGCCGACGAACCGATGACCGTCTTCCTTTTCTGTCTCGGCTGTAACAAGCGCTGGCGAATGTAAGTAAGAGTTAACCAATTTAAGACCAAACGGCAATTTTAGTTCACAATGAAATTGAACCCGAGACGAGCGATACAGCGTGCTCTCCGTCATGCCCGACCTGGCAAGACCGGGGACATGAGGGTGCTGGCGCAGTGCTACCGGGAGTGGCTGCGTTCGGGTGCGTGCAATTTGTGTCACACCCCCGAACCCGAACCTATCGTAGAGCACTGGCACAGGGACGGCCATCACGGTCCCATAAGGGGGCTTTGGTGCAAGCGCTGTAATGCCCTGGAAGGTAAGATGAAGAAGAAAATACTTGAACTGTGCCGACCGGAGCCCGTCTCGCATATAGAATACGTTCTTGACGAGTATGAACGCAGGACAACCGACCCCCTAAAACTAAAAATATTCCACGCCTACAGACCCTTCTTCCGCCTTGACGCCATCGCAGACGCCCAGGCCACTGGGAAGGACGTCGACACGTGTATGAACGTCGACTCATCGACAAGTCTCTGTGGCTACTACAACCTCCTCCATCGGTGAGGGCTGCAACCCTGTCGTCGTGCCGAGAATAATATCAAAAAAAGATTTAAGGGGTTCTAGGTTTAATAATTAAAAGAGAATAATCTAAAATGACCCCCGAAGATGACCCCCGTGAAAAGTTGATCAAGCAGGCCTCAAAGAACTTTCTGGAAGAGTCGGCCCGTGAACTGAAGCGGGAAAGTGTAGCGTACGCCCAAGACGATTCGAAGCGCACCGTATGGGGCTGCCTGTTCCGAACGTACATCTTCCTCACCGCCATGCTGTTCGGTGTGTTCATTTTTAAACCCGCCTGCGAACTCGACGTCATCTGGGACAGCACCGTCCTCGACATCGAGACCTATTCGGTCACTCGAACGGTAGATGTCGAAGTGGCCAACCTGAATTGGTACGACAACAAAATGAAGGACCTTACCGTCGCCGAATACGTCAGGACGTGCTACAAGTGCGAATGGGAACTCGTGGAACGGTACGCTCTGGCTGGGGAATACACTGTCGAGGGCTACGACCAGACTGTGCTGTCGCTCGAATCGATGCACCAGGGCATTGACGTCGAACGGGCCCTCGAAATCTCCAAGGCCTGTGTAGGTGAGAGTCTCTCCATCAGGTTCGAAGCATCGTGGCTGTGGAGCGGCGTGCGCAGGGGCTTCAAGAACCAGATCGAGGAGGTGTACTGCGAATTCCAGGAACCCTATGAACTGAGTGTAACCAGCTACGCCCCCGCATCCACGAGGGACCTAACCGTCGATGCCGACATCCTCGCCGACGACCGCATCGAGCAGATCAAAAACATTCTCGGTCCGCAGCCGGATTTCCCCAAGCGGGTCGAACAGATAAAGAACATTCTCGACCCGCAGCCAGATTTCTCCAAGCGGGTGGGGGGAGTCCGTGGTTCCCAATAAGTCGATTAAATTAAACGTCCATAGTGTGCGGGAGATTGCGATCAATTCGTTTGTTGTCCACTTAAATAAATGCGATGATTATTACAATAATGCCTAAAGACTTACAATACGAGCAAGAAAATGTCGCTTATGATGCACAGTATCCAGATGGGGACGGCATTAAATGCAAGAACTACATTGTGTGCGGAGCTGTATTACCAGATTGGTGGTATGAGTGTAAAGAACAATATATATGCACAAACTGCGACATGAGTTTCGGTACGTGGACTAGTCGTGATTCACGTACTGGGGTCGTGACAAACCACACAGGTAAAGGGGAACTCAATGTGACACCCAGTGCTGAATGTCCTATTTGCTTAGATACAACGGTAGGAGTTAGTCAGCCCAGATGTGATCATTATGTATGTGTTCCGTGTTTTCGACGCTGTTACTACGGACCAAAACCAACCGTACAACCAAAATTCCCGTACTCGAACGCAATTCTAGAAGAATACGAAACCATGGTCGAGGGGGCTTCTGACGAATGGCTCACTCGATTCCCTCTCGTTCGGCAGTGGGAAAACCAAATTGAAGCGTGTTGCGATCTGGACGAGGAACGATGTGCCGCTGAAACATCAAGCCTAAGTAAATGTCCAATTTGCAGAGCATAAGTAGAAGACCAAATAGTCGGTTTAAAGCATACGAGCGTATTACACAAATGGAGTACCGTTTTGGACCTGACAAGTCTAATTTCGATGGAAGTGATTCTGAATGGCGGCGCTTGAAAACCCAGAATGCTTGCTGGGATAGCAGCAGCACATTACCATACGTTGTGGTAATCTGCCCACACTGTGGCTCAAAAAATACCCATACTATATCAGACGATACTATAGGTCATCACCGTAACTGCGATATGATGATGGGGGACGGCGTTTACGACTGTCCGGGGTATGTGATAAGTAGTCCCGACGCTAAATGAGAACATAAATTAATTTTTTTCCATGAACTTGCAAGTACCAGATCTCCTCGGTCAGGACAGCCACGAACATGCAGCCCTCTATATGTCTTGTCTTGCGTATATACAATTTCATGTTACGTCCGGTAGCGTGTTTTGTGCCGCAATTTTGAACTACAAAATACATAAATTAATACCCTTAAAGTCTGAAAACATATAGGCTGTAGAATAACGAATTATTCCCAACAAACAACTCTCAAACACTTAAAGTCGAATACTGAACACCGTGTCCAGCATGCAAACTACTCGGGACCAATTTACGCTCATCGCAAAGCCGGAGCAGTCGGGCAAGACCTTCGTCATGATCCAAGAGATCATCAACTGCCTCAATAAGTCTGCTGAGGAGTTAAAGGGTAAGACTGTGATCAACATCATCTTCTGCGACAACAATCTCCTTCTCACCAAGCAGACATCTGAGCGTGTTGAAAAAGAGCTTGAATCTGTCACACACAACGGTGAAACGTATGTCGAGTTCTCCTCTCGTAAAGGGAACGAGCACCGCAGTTCAGATGCGATATTCTCCGCTATCGTTCGTGGTGTGACGAAGAACATCATTTGTTGCACCAACGGCAAACGTGTGAGTGACATCTCGCGCCTGATCAACGATCTCAACAGTGTGGAGATGAAGTGCCCATTCGTATGCAGGGTGTGGTTGGACGAAGCCGACAAGTTCATCTCCCACATCACGAAAAAGTTCATCCCACTTGCCGCTTCGTGCGACAGCGTCCACGTCACTTTGCTCACGGCGACACCTGGACCGTTGTTCAAGAAGTACAAAGAAATGGACGTCTATCCTCTCAACGAAGTCGTTCGGCCTTCCTACCACGGCTGGAAGGACAACCACATCGTGAAACTCGATAACGCAGGTGGTTCGTGTGTAGATTTCGTCAGCGAAGTCCTGACAGACCAACACCAGCTCATCCAGCCTGGCACGAAGTGGTACATTCCCGCAGAGCGCAGGAAGAACTCTCATGATGCGGTCTTCAGGCTTTGCGTCGGTCACGGGATGGCTGTGTTCGTCGTCAACGGCGATGGGCTGACTCTTCAGCGTCCTAGTATGGATCCTGTAACTGAAGACAAAGTTGAGGAGCTGAACAGGCAGATGATGAAGATGTATGCTAAATACGAACTTCACAAGTATGCTGTTGCTATCACAGGCAATATATGTGTCAGTCGCGGTATCAGTATCATGTCCGAGGACTTCATCTTCGACTACGGCATCCTCTCCGCCTGTAAAAGGAAGACTGAGGCTTCGCAAAGTGCGGGGCGTCTCAAGGGAAACATCAAGGAGTGGGCGAACTACAAGCCTCCAACGGTGTTCACGACTGAGAAGTTCGATGCTATAGCCACGGCGGTCGAGGACGCCACGCGTCGACTTGCTGCACTCGCACACGAACGTCACGAGGCAGGTGAGTCAACTGTCATCACCAAGTCGGAGTACAGCAACGATCACGAAGTTCATGACCATCAGTGCATCCGACACCCGACTTTGTTCAACAACATGACCGAGGTTGTAGAATTCCTTGGTACAACCCCCATTATGACAGCTATGGGGGTTATATCGGGCCCTAAACCCCGATCTATGACTAAGAAGGTTCGAGATAATTGCAATGGTTACGCTGTGTCTACTCGTCTGCTGAGGAAGGGAAATAAGGCGATGGACCTAACCGCAGATGATAGGCTCACAATAGATAAGGCAAACGAGATCTCAGAGTCAACCAATATTTCCGCAAACAAAGGTCAGCCTTACTTTGTTCTACCTGTATACGAGTCCTTGACGACACCTGCCGACGAAGAGAAATACCAAGTTAGATACCTTCAGAAGTCTTGAAGTTAAACACGCCGCCCCTGAATTGTCTTGCGTGTGGTGGGGTATTCTATTTGAAACCGTTGTCCAAACAAAATAATAAATTGTACTATATCTCTTCAAAATCGGGATCGCCCTCCTTTGCCGGGGGGTCCAAAAGTCGCTGGACCTTGGCGTTTATCCGGTCCACCTTTTCTTGCGTACAGTCCCCCGATATCTTGAGGGCCACGCAGCTGTCGAGCAGTTTGGTGGCCCACTTAATCGACCTGTCCGTGTCCTTGACCACCTGGATGGCGGGGAAGGAATAACTGATGTTCTGGCACTTTAGATCCCCTATGGCGTTGACTGCGTCCTCCTCCGTTATGAGGCCTTCGCTGGCCGGGTCGTCCATCTTGTTCAGGCGGACGTTCACGGTGTTGGCTATCTTACGCCAGTCCTCAGCGAGCTTAAGTCCCCGGTCGACCTGGTCGGGGTAATTCTTCACCTTCTGGACACCCGAGACCACCGTTGTCAGGAGCGACACGCCCACGCCGATGTACTTGATGTAGGCTGCGTTCGTACCGACCGTCCCCAGCGTGAAACTGGACGTGACGCTGGCCGCCAGCAGGATGAGCATCGTCAGCGTCTTCTCCTTCTCTTTGTACACCTTGACCGAATCCGAGAATTTGAAACTATTGAGGCTGCAGTATTTGCGCCTCAGTATCCAGATCAGCGACTCAACACGGTCGGTCTGGCGAGTGTCGGTGGCCCCCTCAATACAGACGCTTACTGCGTCGACTGGTTTGGCGGTGTCTGCTGCGAGGACGTTTGGACGACTCATCCTTTATTGAGTATTGAATATATATTAATTATTTAGAGAAAACTCTGGATCTCGTCCAACGCGTCGGTGGCGGCGGTGTTGTAGAACGTTTGGTGGAGCTTGGAGACGACAGCGAGCTTCCGGATTCCGTTCTTGCGGATCTTGCGGATCTTGCGGAAGAAGCGGCATATCACTCGAGCGCACGAGTTCGCCGTGATCTTCAACACCTTCAATTCATCATTGTCCAATTTGCCGTGAAGATACGCGATGATCTTCAGAAGTTTTCTCCTAGGCTTGTACAACGCATCATTCCTGTCTCGGTGGCGATTGTAGTGCAAAGTTTGCACAAAGAAGTCGTACATATCAATTATATAAGGGTAGCCTGCATCGACAATGCTCTCTGTAAAATGCATAGTCATTCTGTTCCTGTGGCATAAAATATTGTCCTCCAGGTCGTATTTCATATGCTCGTCCAGCCGTGCCTTCCTGTCAATAACACACTGTGCCTTGTGCTGTGGCCAGTCCTGACGCTGACACTCCTTACAGCAATAATGGACTCGCCGACAGTGCGCACACCCGTGAAGGGGGGTGCCTAGGTCCGTTATGCTCGCACATGTGGCGCACGTGTGACGGCGGGGGTCGTGCGCATCCGCCGTCAGCTTGGCGTCCTTGGCCGCCTCCCCCGACAGCTCTGCGTCCATCACCCCGGGCGGCAAGACTGCCTTGTACTCACGGTATCCACAAGGGGCTCGCCCGTAGCGTTTATGGGCCGCAGATATAATCCAATCCCGGTATTTATACATTGTGCTCCTCTCAATCAAGGACGTGTAATCGTAAGGAATTTCTGGACGTCTATCAAATATCTCTTTCCTGCGGACGAGATACCGTTCCCGTCTAAATTCTCTGTCCAGTTCACGGTTCACTTCGAAAGCCAACTTAATTTCATCTTCGAAATTATCACCTTGGAACTGTTCACGAACCTTCTTCCGTGCGTGTTTGTGTGATTTTTTAGTTCTAGTCATTGTATGAGTAGTATCTTGGTTTTCTCTCTGCTAGTGTAGTAGTCACAGCCTTAATGGGTATTAAAAATGCATTTTTTAATAAGCGGGTTTCAATGTGCTGTCCGTATCGACTTCCACAGAAAAAAAAAATATGTAATTGATATATAATATGCCACCTAAGAGACAGAGGTCCCGAAGCAAGAGCACTAGTCCAAAGAAGCCTGCTCCCCCCAAAGGGAAAGGAAGCCCCAAGAAGGATTATGATATGGACGGTCTGACCCAAGCATTACAAGCATTCCTCGTCGATACGGCTGTCACTGGTGCTAAAAAACCCCGGAAATCCAGCAGGCCAAAACGGGCGCCAGTGCGATTAAAGGCGGCAGGCGGGCGGGCGGCAAAGCCTAAGGCTAAGGCAGGCAAGTCTCAGCTGGTCAAATGCCAGGAAGAACTCGCCAAACATAAGGAAACCATAAAGGGTATGAAGGATTTCTTGAAGACTAATAAAATGTTGGAAGAATACACTCGCTCAAAGGCCGCACTCCAGAAAAAACCATTCACCGATTATGGAGAAAAGACCGATGCGGCTGTATTTCCTAGACGCAAACAACTGGGTATATGGTCGGACGGGAAAGTGCGGTTTGGAAAAACAATTTATTATTGATATAAAAAATGCATTTATTCACTACATTGTAAACAGAACCGAGCACATACTAACCATGGAAAAACTACAGAAACTCAGCGCTGAATTCGCTGTCAAGTATGGCGGTCAAAGTTACTTTATAACCCCTCCCAATTCGTGGCCAGGCTGCTTCGTTATGCACAGGGATGGCGTCAGCATGATCGAAGTCAGCTACGACAGCGAAAACCACTTCATCAACGCAGTGCGGTGCGGGAAAATGACGGCTGAATTGTGCGGCTACGTTTCCATCACGCTCGCCTACATAGCAGAGTCGCTACTCCAGCGTGGCCGGACCTTCGACATTATATTCCCCCATGAGTTCGTCGAAAAAGGAGATACACTGCACGAAATGCTGGTCCTGATGCGAGTGAATGGCACCGAGGGTGAGGACCGGAGGGTCTCCCTGAAGGACCTATCGAGCTCAGCCCTGGCCCTGCTGGAGGAACTATAGTTTTTATGTGGGTTTTTTAATGTTTAATGTTTTTTAATTGGTTGGGGTGAAATCGACACAGAACCACTTTGACTCTTCATCTTCAATGTCTTGGGTCTGCATCTCGTATCCTTCTCCGTCTCCAGCACGGAGACAAGTATCTAGAAGCTTCGTCCTATCGTATGTGGGAGGAAGCCTGTAGATAATCTTGATGGCCTTGGCCCGGACCGCTTCCTTCCGGAGGGAATCCCTGCGATACGCCAGGACCCGCCTGACGATATGTCCTACATCAGACTTCCAATTGATGGGGACGTCAATGACCAGGACGGGACGGGAGATGAATCTAGTTACATTGTAGTAGCGGTCACCGCATCGATACCACCACACGTCCCGCACGTTGTCTGGGATCTCGAACTTTGAATAAACGGTATCCGGGATTTCGAACGTGTAGAATTTGTCTAGAGTCATGATTTGCTGTTAGTTTGTGCCTACTTGTCAGCCCCATTCACTCCTAAGCTCACTTTAAAAGGCAGTTTATTGGTCAGCGCCTGGCTTCGGCAACAGCCTGCTTGACTCCTGGCATGCTGTCCCCAAAGGCGACATGCTTGCTTTGGGCGGTCATCCCCTCCGCACCCACCACTTCGCCGAGGATGTCGTCGTTATCACTGAGCGTGATACTCTGTAGGTCGAGGTCGAGAAAGAAATCTTGATGAGGTAGCATTGTTATATATACATTATATAATACGTTGACTATAAAATACACTTAAATGGTTCATTAGGGAAACCTGTAATTAACAGATACAGAAGCAGCGACAGACAATGGATCCCATACTGGAACCGTGGACGGTAAGGGGCGATGGCGGCTACGGCTCTCTGCCCCAGTGCCTCCGTGCGGGAGGGAGGATACCGATGGAAATAAAAGACAAGGACTGGACTTTTGAGGCCCTTTACCTGGCCGCCCAGATGGCCCGAGACCAGCCCAGTCGAAAGGTCGACTGGGAAAAGTACGTCTTCGTGTTCGACCCGGAAAAGGTCGGGTTCGGTGAGTACGGCTGGGAACGGCCCGTCGCCATGATATCGCACAAATGGGACGGCTCCGTGGGAATGATCCAGCTGAAGAGGGACGGCATGAAATTCAAGCGCCCCGACGACCTCGGTATGCAGGACTTCGTCGTCCACGTCTCGTGCATGCCGAGGTCCAACAATTACACGGACGCCGTCGTGCTGCACTTCCTCGAGGAAGCAACCGTGTGCAACCGGTGCGTCAAGGTTGCCGAACCTTTCGAGGTCCTCGAAAACGGCAAGACGTATTGCCTCGCCTGCGTCAACAAGTTCTACCCGGAGTGCTGTAACATCTGCAACAACAGGTACACCGGTGAGACCGCCCTCAAGATTTATCTGGGAGGGGAGATATACACCTGCGGGGCGTGCAGAGACTTCATGCGCCATCGCATCCCCTAGAAAAATACATTTTTTCGCAGATTCTAGGAATAACAAATAATTAAATATTGACCATCACCAATGGAACTCAAGTTTGTGGGGGAATACTTCAGCCGCCGCTTCAAACGCAAGGGCATCGTCGACCAGGGCGCCCTTCTCGCTAGGGCGAGGCGCTCCACGAAGGCCGAACTCGAAGAGCTGCTGACTTGGGTATTCACCAACAAGCGCAAGGACAAGTGTATAGACCTCGCCGGCAGAGGCTATTCGGTCAGGAAGACCAATATCAAGGGGTACAATTCGGCACTGGGTTACCTTCGAAACCACAGGGCTTCGAAGGGTGTACGCAGCATTGGTAGGAGACCGGTTGCGGAGGTTTTCCCAAAAAGGTGCGAAAAAAAGGGACTTAAGAAATCGAAGTAATAATAAAGTATAAATAAAAAGACAAGAGCAGAATGCAGTCGTTTGTAAGAGACTCCGTTTCCACCAGCAGCGATGCCGATCTGACCCTGCAGATCCTTACGTGGCGGGGCTACGACTCCGATGAGCGCTATACTATAACGTTCTGCGGGGTCACCGCACAGGGACAGACTGTGGGCGTGACCGTTACTGACTTTAATCCATTTTTCTACGTTCGGGTGCCCGAGAATATCCGGTGGACACAGCATCACAACGACACGATGGAGCGGCATTTTCGGGGCATTCTCGAGAACGCCGATTTGAACACCGACTTTGAGATCGTGATGGGGCGCCGCAAGGTGCTGTATCCCTTCACCGACGGGAAGAAGTTCCTCTTCATGCGTATCTCGTGTGCTGAGCACGCTGCGATGAAGCGGCTGTATTGGTCCTTCAAGCGACCGCTCACGAAGGGACCCTTCCGCAGGACCTTTTTCAACGTGTTCGAGGCAAATATAGACCCGCTGCTGCGTTTCTGCCACCGCCGGGACATTCAGATGGCCGGCTGGGTCACCCTCCCGGCGGGTACCTACGTGATTTCGGATGTCTACAGTCGCTGTCAGATCAATGTCGAAATGTCGGACTCGGCCCTGCTGACGTCCGAAGAACGCCTGGAAATCGCTCCCCTCGTAATTGCGAGCTACGACATTGAGACCGATTCGGAGGCGACGCGGCTGAACAATGCCGAATTGTATCCGGAGAAGAAGGACAAGTGCCGATGCGTGTTTCCCAATTACGAGAATGAGGGCGACGCCATCAGGATCATTTGCACCACGCTCAAGATATTCGGCACCGATAACATTCTCCGGCACGCCATCGTGTGGGGCGACTACAACCCTGAGAGCATCCCGAGTGCCGATGTGATTGTGAAGTGCGACAGCGAAAAGGAACTCCTGCAGGCGTGGCTCGATATGGTCCGGCTGTACGACCCGGACATCCTCCTCGGTTACAATCTGTATGGCTTCGACGACCGCTACATGTGGTCACGAATGGTCGACCTCTTCGACATGGAAGACAAGATTCACGCAATCAGTCGGGTCAAGGACATAGAGTGTTCGCTTAAGGACGCCAAGCTGGTGACCAACGCCTACGGTACCAACTTCTTCAAGATATTCGACATCCCAGGGATATACAAAATAGACCTATACGTCTACATGAAGAGGGAGGAAAAGCTCGAGAGCTACAAGCTCAACAGCGTTGCCAAGCAGTTCCTCGGGGTCGGGAAGATCGACCTCCCACCCCTCGACCTGTTCTATTACATGAACGGAACGCCGCAGCAGATGAGCGAATGTGTGGAATACTGCGTGCAGGACACCATCCTTCCCATCCAGATTCTCGAGCACCGCAAGATCCTCGTCAATCTGGTGCAGATGGCAAACATCACCCGAGTGCCCATTGATTGGCTCATAACCAAGGGGCAGCAGATCAAAGTGTTTTCCCAGCTTACCTACGAGTGCCGTTTGGAGGGGGTGCTAGTGCCCACCGAGGACAAGAAGAAGGAGGCGGAGAAGTTCGTGGGCGCAACGGTCCTGTCGCCCAAGGTGGGCTACTACAAAGAACCAATCGCCGGCCTGGATTTCGCCAGTCTGTACCCGAGCATCATGATATCGGACAACCTGTGCTACAGCACCTACATCCCCAAGCACGAGCTGAGGAAGTATGCTGACCGCCCCGACCTCGAGATTTACAACATCAAATGGCAGCAGGAGCAGAGCGAGGGTGCCGAGTCGATGAGTTACAGCTTCCACTTTGTGCAGAACAGGGAGGGCATCTTGCCGCGCATCCTCAACAAGCTCTGGAATAGCCGCAAAGCGGCCAAGAAGGAGATGAAGGCGGCCAAGGCTGCCGGGGACGACAACCTCGCAGACGTCCTAAATGGTAAGCAGCTCGCCATCAAGGTGACGATGAACAGTGTCTACGGTTTCACAGGGGCAACCAATGGTTTCATGCCGATGAAAATCATCGCCAGTTGCGTGACGGCACGGGGGCGGCAGTTAATCGACCAGACCAAGAGCTTCTGCGAAACCAATTACGACTGTGAGGTCATATACGGCGACACTGACAGTTGCTACGTGAAGTTCAACCACGGGGACCCGAACGACCCGGAGTATATGCGCAACTACTTCAAATTATGCGAAGAGGCTGCCGCCGCAGTGACCCGGGAGTTCAAGAAACCGGTCGAGCTAGAGTTCGAGAAGGTCATGCAACCGACTCTGCTGTTCGCCAAGAAGCGTTACGCCTGCAAGGTGTGGACCAATCCAGAGACACACGACTACATCGACTGCAAAGGGATTCAGATCGTGCGCCGTGACAACTGCCAGTACGTCAAGGACGTCTCGCAGGCCATCCTAGACAAGATAATGCTGGAGGACGATGTTGACGCCGCAATCACGGTTGCAGCCGACTCAGTAGACGCTCTGTTGCACGGCCAGATGGACCAGCAGAAACTCATACTTTCCAAGACCCTGAGGACAGGATACAAATGCGGCCGCTGTCACAAGGTGGAATCGGGGGAGAGAGGGGCCGACATCTGCCGCTGCAGCGAGGGGCCGAAGATATCCTTGCCCCACGTGCAACTGATGATGAAGGAGAAGCGCCGCAACGCCGTGGAAATCCCGCAGCCGGGCGACCGCGTGCCCTACTTCTTCACTGAGGGGACGGGGCTGCAGTGCGAGCGTGTGGAAAATCCGCAATACATGAACCGCATGAATCCTGAGGGAGTCTTCTGTAGACCGGACCCTCTATACTACCTTGACCATCAACTCAAGAAGCCCATCATCACGCTCCTGCAACTGGTAATGCCCGACACAAGCCTGCTGTTTGAGAACGGAACGTCCCAGGAAACCATCGAGATGTTCTCCCACAGCCAGAAGGACGCAGACAAGGAGCACCGGATGCGCAAAAAACTCGAAAAACAGGAGAAGGAGATCAACGATGCGGCCCTGCAGATGCTACAGGGAGAAGGAGATTAAGAATTTAAATATAATTAGAGTATAATATACCGACAATGATTATCCTATCATTCGTAGGCTTGGCGTATATGCACTACGTCCTGGCATATGTGACCTGGTGTCTTCTTTCCAATAAGAAGAAACTGGTCATTACGGTGGACGGCAACATCGGTTCGGGAAAGAGCACGCTCCTCAAACTCCTAGGGGAAAACACCGACTACAAGATATTGCTAGAGCCCAGTGCGGAGTGGAAGGAAATAGGGGCGATGGACAAGTACTACTACGACCAGAAGCGGCACGCATACGAGTTTCAGTCATTTGTCCTTACAACCCACGACAAGCATATCCAGAATGCACTGAGCCAGAGCGACACTGTGATCACTGAGCGATGTCCCGAGACACACAAGGCTGTGTTCTTCCAAATGCTCGCCGATAAGAGTTACTTCGACATCGTCCAGAAGAAGATGTACGATATTCTGTATGGGTGCTCGGTAACTCGGGCGGACGCAATGATATACATCGATTCGGATGTCGAACTCAGTTACTCCAGACTCATGGCACGAGGGCGCCCCGAGGAGATGTACATTAAGAAAACATACCTACAGAGTGTCCACGATATGCACACACACTGGGTGGAAGACTGGTCCCGGCCGGTAATGACGGTGTCGGGGCAGGATTTCAAGCTCAACAGTGCCAAAGTCCTTGGGGAAATAAAAGAATTCATCGAGATCCTTAGATAATCGATGGGATATGAAATATCAACAACGTGAGTTCACGTGTTTGATCTACCATAATGGGTATGTAAATTACAGATTACTGGTTTTCGCACAGCTCCGGGTTGTCATCGCAGACACTGTTCGAGAAATTCTCGAGGCCGAAAGCCTTCCGGACCTTACGCTGTGTGTTGTCATCGGCCGCCGAAGCAAAGATGAAGATGAACAGGAAGGCGAGGATGAATCCTAGGAGAAATCCGATACCCCCACCCTGCATGCATTTGGAGACGTCTTTGAAGAGCTTGTCGACGTCCATAGTGTTTATTTACCTTAACCTACATTTTATTTTAGGGTAAATTAGCGTTTCCCCTACTCCTCCTCATCCTTCCCGAAGCCCATGAATCCACCCAGGAAGCCTTCGTCATCGTCTCCACGGCCACGCCGGTCGCCACGGCCACGCCGGTCGCCACGGCCCTTGGCCCACCACCCTGAGTCCCAAGCGTTCTGACCGTTACGCTTCTGCGCCTCACGCTTCTGCGCCTCACGCTTCTGCGCCTTATGGTCCACGGCGGTCGGTCCACGGCCCTTGGCCCCCCAAAGTCCCGCATTCTGACCGTTACGCTTCTGCGCCTTATAGTCCACGGCGGTCGCCACACTGCCCTTGTATCCGCCAGTGAATGTATCGCCCTTCTTCTTATCGTCATCACTCCCGAATATACCCCCGAAAGCACCCTTGGGCAAACTGGGGATGGTAATGGTAGTCTCTCCAAAGTTCTCCACCACGCCAAGGGTCTTGCCAATACCGTACATAAACTTGGGGTTGAACTTCATCAGAAGCCAGGCGGTGAGAAGGGTGAGCACGAAGCCGGCGGCGGTGCAGAAGGAGAAGATCACTGTCTCGGCATCGCATGCAGATTTCTTGGCCATAATAAGTTATTACCTTAGGGCAATATAATAAATCCTTAAATTTTCAAGCGTTGGCGTTCAACGATCGAAAATGAGAGTTCGTAAACCCTGTTTTTGGAGCCTCTGTGTTAAACCCCAAGTTCGGTATTGTTAACTTGAGGTTTCGTGGAAATTGGATAATCAATTCAGTAAATTTTTATTTTGTTTTTAGTATTTTCTATTTTTTATACCCGTTCTTTTCAGACACGGTTCTTAGTTGGAGTAGGCGAGGCCACCCATGCCCGACACGATGCGGAGCACGTTGTAGTTAATGGCGTACACGTTGATGTTGCGGGAGCCAACGGTGGTCTCGATACGGAGCGACGCGTTGTCGATGCGCGAGAAGTTGCACGAGCCCGACGGCTGGTGCTCCTCGGGGCGCAGGGCGAACGAGTAGCAGTAGATGTCCTTGGCCGGGCACCGGGTGTGGTGGTAGTACGGCTGCACACGGGAGAAATAGGTGCCCGGGCGGCTCGACATGCGGTCGTGGCCGTTGAGCTGGATGCGGCCATTGACCAGAGCGTCCGAGGAGTAATCCATGGCGGTCTTGTCCTGGTCGTGGAACGTCCAGATGAGCTCCTTCACCGGGTGGTTGAAGTTGAGGCGCACAGTGGTGTTCTGGTCGGAGATCGACTCGGTACCAGTGAACTGGAGCTGGTCGATGAGGTACTCGTGCGACATCTGGGCGAAGCGGCGACGCTCCTCGGTGTCGAGGTAGATGTAGTCGACGAAAAGCTGGGCCTCGAAGTCGCTGTTCGCGAAGGTGACTGCGACCAGCGGGTCATCCTGGACGGTCAGCTCCGAAAGCGAGCGGAACTTGATGAGGATCTTGACCTCGTGGTACTGCAGGGCGATGAGCGGGAGAGCAAGGCCCGGGTTGCGGTTGAACCAGAACTGAAGCGGTACGTAAAGCTCCGAGCCGCCCATGTGGCGGGCACCAGGGGCCTCGCCCTTGCCGACCATGGCGTTGTAGCCAGCCTCCTTCTCGGAGGTCTTGGTGAGCTCGTCCCAGACGTCAAGCCACTCGCCGTAGTGCTTGTCGATCTTCTGGCCGCCGATCTCGACCTCGGCCGACTGGATGAGGGCGTGGCCCACAGCGTCAACGTACTCGCCGCCGGCCGCAACGGTCGGGAGAGTGACCTGGAGGTGCACGCCACTGACGAGGTCGCCGTTGCGGGAGATCACGCACGACACGGACTTGCCGAGGTCGGTCGACCCGGTGAAGGTCTGCTCGATCGACTCGAGGGCGAAGTTGGTGTGGCGACGGTAGACCACCTTGAAGAAGGTAATCTGCGGGTCACCGGTAAGGTAAACATCCTGAGCGCCGTAGGCTACGAGTTGCATAAGTCCACCTCCCATATTTGTATCTGATACCATTGACTCATATTTAAAATTTGTGGAATTAAACTCGATGTCCTAGGGTTTTAATATCGCTGCCACCTTTTCTGCATTTTCAATGTCCTTAGGGTTGGACGCCGATGACACTCAGCAGCTAACCGAACACACTTTCACACACTTCACAATGTGCCCCCAGGTCCCAGACTGGAACAACGAGCAGATCCTTACGATTTTCTTCGAAACGCATATCAAGGTGCGTCAGCGCGTGGGATTCAGTGGCCGTGCCCTTGGCTACAAGTATGGCTTGGAAGCGTTCAGGGTCAGTGGCCAGGTCCCGTGCCGGTTCATCCCTGAGGGCGGCAAGATTATGAGGAACATGATCGGCGCCATCGAGAACGTCAAGGTGCTCCTGAGGATCGTGAAGCAGACCTCGTGGCACTACATCGAGATCAAGTATGGGCGTCAGCAGATGCAGATGTTCCTGAAGATGGATGTCCTTGTCACGCCCGAGTGGATATGGGCCTGGAAAGACAAAGTGATGAAGAATCTCGACTACGACCACGCCGATAAACTCACGGACACGGAGTTCACCCAGATGGTCGCAGCCGACAGCCTTGCGAACATTTGCGGCAAGCCCGTTTCCCTCAGTCTAGTGCGTGGTGCCGACTTCTCCAAGAAGGTATTCCGCACAGTGGATTGGAACGAGGCCCTGACGACCCTTGGACCCCGCATGTCTCCCAGGCTACGCTCGTACCCGGCTTCCTGGGGACTACTTATCTCCTCCCCCCCTGCTCCCCTCGTGGACAGCACAGACGAGCCTGATTTATTCCCCGAGCTTGCGTGTCCGCTCTTATCTTACGATTGGTAAATTAAAAAAGCTGCTACAAGACAAGTTCGAGGCTCTCCCTAATTTCAGAAAACCCTACTAAAGTAATCTCGCTGCCCCCCTTCTTTATTACAACGGACGGCACTGTGCTGACCGGGGCGTCGGGGTCGTCGTCGACATCCACCGTCAGCCAAATATATCCTGGGTGGTCGTTCCGACACTCCTGGTACAACTCCTTGAGCTGCAGGCATTTGCCGCACCACGCCGCAGTGTATACCGTCACCTCCATGCTTTGCTTTTAACTGGTAACATAGCCTTAAGTTTCTTCTTGGGCGTAGTCTTCTTAGACTTAGTCTTCTTAGACTTAGTGGTAAAGAAGTCGGATACTTCTATCATACTGGGGCGTTTCGTCGTTTTTTTAGCTATCATCCTTAGAACGAACTTCTGCCATTTGATCGTCTTGCGACCCAGTCTGGGGCTGATATCCCTGATAATGGTCTCCCATTTGTTGTAGGCACGTTTTATTGCCCGTCGACGTGACATCCCGTATTCTTTTCCAAAGTGGTAGTGATAGGGGTTCCGTATTTTCAGGACCCTCGAATATATGTATATAATAAGGAGACCCATACCGAAAACGGCGTTACTTTCCGTACAATCGTCCCTAGGCTTCCGTGTATAACGCTCTGGTGGAGCGTACGTCGTAACCGCAGTGGACTCTAATCCTGGTTCGCAGACATCGAGGTCGCCGAGGCAGTAGTAGTTGTAATACTGTTTCGTCTTGACACCCGACTTTAAAGTCCAGCGCCATCGCCGCTGCCACAATGTATTCTTCGGCTTTATATCAGTGTACCAACCACGAGTCACGCACATTATACCACGCACGAGTTCCGCCACGCATCTGTGGGCCGACGCTAAATCGGACAGGGCTTCGGAGTCCGCCAGTGTTCCGTCCATGCGATGCATCACGAGCACCCCACTACCTACGCACCGCTGCTCAATAACATGATTGGTGCTAGAGACCAGGCACTTGATGTATTCGCCCGTATCCAGACAGTCCTCAACATGCTTTTTCAGCAGTTTCACCACCACTTCATATTTGTTGTCCGCCGACACATACAACATTACCTTTCCATATGTCCCCGACCCGAGTTTCTTCTCCTTAGTGTAGATCCTAACACCACTGGCCGTGGCCGCCCTGATCACAGGGTACGAAGTCTCCGAAAACTTGTATCTGGAAACCTTCTTGAAATTTTTTAAATCTTGCGTCTGTCTCCTGAACATTTACAATTAGCGTACATTTTATTTAGTCCGTGTGTATTTAAAAAGAGGAACAGCAGAAGAAATGGCTTATGAATACCAGAGCATAAATCTACAACAATTGATCAAGCGACTGGTTGCAGTACGTTCGTCCCGCAGTCTCATGGGAATTAAAAAATTAAAGTATCCGGCTAATTGAGGAATATAATAATATATTTATATGTAAAATGACTGATAATAAAGTATGGTATTCAGGAAGGCCAGACGGCATAGGGAATAGAATTGAACAATTAATAAGAATTCAAGAATATTGTACTGAAAACAAATTACAATGTAATTATATTTGGAATAATAGCTATCGTAGAACTTATTCGCCATTAATATCATTTGATAATATTGAAATTGTGAATGCTGAAGATTTAAAAAAGAGTACAAAAGCTATCCTTATTAAGCGAATTATTAATGCACGAAACGCAGATTTTCGTCCGCGGTATAAATTTGATTTCAATATTAATTCCGATATCGAATACGACACTATTATCCATGTACGAGCGACTGATCGACTAACCTCTTTCCAGAAGCATGGTGATTTTAGTATTGTAAATGAGTTAGACATGTTTATAGATAGAATGATCAATTATGTCAACAATGACTCCGAAATAAATACATATACTGTTATATCAGATGACGAGAAGTATATTGATATTATAAAAAATAGAATTAGCAAGACATTTGTTGCATTATCATATGACTATGATACTCCAAACGAATGGTTAGATTATTATTATTTGACTAAACCAAAAAAAAATATTATAATGTGTTGTAAATTTTCATCATATTCGATAACTGCTTCTATATTAGCAAATAAAACATTATTATGTTTCAAGCAAAGTCTAGAATCTAGTCTGCCCAGATATAAGGCCAATATTCAACTAATTGACTAACGACCTTTAATGCAGTTCAACCAAAAATCACAGATCTTTCACAAGTTCCTCCAGAACGTTCACCACGATGCTGTTTCCGAGGTAGAACAGCATCCGCTGGGGGTTCTTGAGGCTGGTGTACCGGAACGAGACGTCGAAGCCGAACATTTGCAGCGTTTCCTTCACGGTGAGGGTCCGGATGCGGTCGCCGATCTCGTAGAGGCCCGTAGGTGGAGTCCGGACGGGAGATTTTAAATAAAATATTAAATGACATATACTGTGCAGACTATCAGGTTTGATACAAATACGAGTCGAAGAAGGCCTCACTCCCCGCAACGAATGAGAGAATATCCATTTATTATTATAATATTTTTAATATCCTTACACGCCACACTATTAAATTACTAGAAAGTGTAAAACAAGTATACATCGGTGTGGTCGAACTGTTTCTTAATTTTTTTATGAATCGCCTCGCTGTGGGGCGCAGTTATTTTTCGTTTGAGCGGCGGCGGCGGTGGGTCGCAGCACTTTCTCTTCTTTGGGGGGGGTTCCATTTCCCAGAACAATTATTTTTTGTGTTGGTCTTCGTCGCATTCGGCGTTCAAGGCCAGCTTCCGGAGCGCAAAGTAGCACTTCATACAGTGCTCGGTGTCCCAGTCGGCTCGGTGCTTGAGCTCGAAGGTCTCCCCGGGGTGCAGGAACTCATACAGCTCCTTCAGGCTCGGGGACTTGAACTGCTTAGGGTTCCACTTGGAGGGAATCCTGCAGACGTCCTTGCTGGCGGACATCGTGCACTTCAGTTTCATGCTGCCCATCATATCGGCCGCACCCAACATCTTCTGCCGGTGCAACTCGGACATCACGATGTTGAAGTCGAAACGGACGTTGTGTGCGACCAGACGCCGAATGTTGTTGGCCTTGATGTCCGCCTCGAGCTCCTTCAGCACCGAGTCCAGGGAGTCCCCGTTCAAGCAGGCGTGTTCGTGCGTGATCCCGTGAATCTTGGTGACCTGCTCGGAGATCTCGAACCCCTCGGGGCGAACGGTGAATGTCTTCTTCACCTTTACCTCCTCACCGTCGCACACGATCCAGCAGATCTGCACCAGCCGGGAAGAGTCATACTTTGCCGAATCGGTGTAGCTGTAGTAGTCGTCCCACCCACGAGTCTTAGGAAGACCGGACGTCTCGGTGTCGATGAAAATTGTAGTCATTGTGTGATGTATGTTAGCTTGTTAACTTTTTCGATATTTCTCTAAGCATTGGTAATTCTACAACTTTAAGTTAGAAGGCTGCACCATTGATTTTTTTATTTTATTTAATTTTTTTACATAAATCCCCCAATTACCGAGAGGGAGTCGGTTGAGACACATTGTACGGCGCTTGCGAAGATGAGCAGATGGCTCGACCGAAGGACCTTGGCCCTTACCCTTGTCAGTATAACCTCCCGCTGGGAGGTCTCCTTTCCGTCCAGGAACCAGGCTTCACGGAGCAGCGTTCCGTCAGGGAGCCATCTTTGTCGTGCGGGTCCGTCAGTGCGATGGATTTTACCGTGCAGATACCAGTCTTCTATGAACAGCGTTCCGTCAGGGAGCCATTCTTTTCGTGCGGGTCCGTCAGTGCGATGAAATTGCTTGCCCTGAAACCAGGCTTCAGCGACCAGCGTTCCGTCAGGGCACCATTCTTGGACTGCGGGTCCGTCAGTGCGATGCCATTCCTCGTTCTGGAACCACTCTTCAACGCGCGGCGTTCCGTCAGGGAGCCATCCTTGTCGTGCGGGTCCGTCAGTGCGATGGATTTTACCGTGCAGATACCACTCTTCAAAGCGTGGCGTTCCGTCAGGGTGCAATTCTTGCACTGCGGGTCCGTCAGTGCGATGCTCTAGATTGTCCCGATACCAGACTTCACGGCTCAGCGTTCCGTCAGGGAGCCATTCTTGTCGTGCGGGTCCGTCAGTGCGATGAAATTGCTTGCCCTGAAACCAGGCTTCACGGAGCAGCGTTCCGTCAGGGCACCATTCTTGGACTGCGGGGCCGTCAGTGCGATGCCATTCACCGTTCTGTAACCACTCTTCAGCGTGCGGCGTTCCGTCAGGGTGCAATTCTTGCACTGCGGGTCCGTCAGTGCGATGGACCTGTCCATCGCACATCCAGGTCTCTTTAATCAATACTCCGTCCTCATTCAATTCTCGCTTAATAGTTTGCATGATTGAAAGTGGTCGAAGATCACTTGTTTGTGTCTTCTGGTTGAGTGCTGCACGCAGCCCTAAGGCCATACAAAAAAGCATTAAAAGCAGGGGTGCGTGTTTGTGGTTTTCGTTTTTTTTAAAATGTTAATTTATTTATTTATAAAAATGCCCCAATTATCGAGAGGGAGTCGGTGGAGACACATTGAACGGCGCTTGCGAGGATAAGCAGGCGGCTCGCCCGAAGGACCTTCTCCCTTCCGCTTACCAGGGCCTTCTCCCGGCGGGACTGAGGGACCCCGGTCCCGTATTTCACATAAGTAGGTCCATCGAGACGATGTAATTTGCCGTGGAGGTAAAAACTTTTCTCCATGCAGTATAGGTCTGTCTGGTCCCTCCTCGACCACGTCTCGAATTGCCACTCAGTAGGACCTCCCTCTCGATGCTTAAGTCCATCCTGGTACCAGCACGACCGTGCATCGCCTCCAGTAAAGTCTCGTAAATAGGGGTGGAACACAGCAGGGCCATCTTCTCTGTGGAGCCGGTCGTTTTTATACCACTCCTCGAACTTCTTCCCCTCGCAGAACCACCACATGGCAGGTCCGTCGATGCGGTGCTTACGTCCATTCTGGTACCAGCATTCCGATTGGCACGTCTTATTCCAGGTGCTGTAATGGCTCAATGCAGGTCCGTCAATGCGGTGCTTCTCCCCATTCTTGTACCACGCTTCCGCTGTAATGAGACCCCCTCTCAGCACAATTTCAGCAGGTCCGTCGATGCGATGCGGCACCCCACTCTGGTACCAGACTTCACTTTTCAGATTCCCGTCCTCGTCCCAGTTTTGGGAGGCAGGTCCGTCGATGCGATGCGGCACTCCATCCAGGGTCCAATATTTTCCGGCAGGGCAGTCATCCCGATACCAGGTCCACGCACAAGTTTTCTGCTCCTCACCGTGAATGAACCACATTTCCTTTTCTAGAAATCCTCCGTAAATAGACCAGGTTATTTTGGCAGGCCCGTCGATGCGATGTAATTCGCCATTCAGGGACCACTGTTTGAAGTCGACGTTTCCATTAGAATGCCGGGTCCAGAAACAACATTCCTGCTCCTCACCGTGAATGAACCACATTTCCTGGTTCAGATTTCCGTCATCGTCCATAACGCGAAAGGCGGGCCCATCGGTGCGATGGAGCAGTCCGTCATGATACCAGGACTCTTCAACCATTACTCCGTCCTCGGTCAATGTTCTATAAATAGTTTGCATTTGAAAGTGGGCGAAGATCTATTTGTGTCTTCTGGTTGAATTATGCACGCAGCCCTAAGGCCATACAAAAAAGCACTAAAAGAGAAAAAACTAGGTAAAAAAATCGTTTTTTTTTGGGTGCGTGTTTATGGGTATTGTAGGCGGACGTGGGGATGCGTGTTTATGGGTATTTGAGGCGGACGTGGGGATGCGTGTTTATGGGTATTGTAGGCGGACGTGGGGTGCGTGTTTATGGGTATTTGAGGCGGACGTGGGGGTGCGTGTTTAGTGCTTCAGGAAGGCCATAATCTCTCCGTCCATGACTTCGGGAAGTCCTTTCTGGCGGGTAGTGGAGGCGGTCATACGAGACTCACTGCTGACTTGTGCGATGTGAGTGTCGATGCATGTGATCGACTCTTTGTAACCGACCCACCCATGCTTGTTAAACTTGGCCACGGCAATGTCCCTCGCCGTGCGACCTTTGTTGTCTGTAGCACTGAGGTCGGCACCGTTGTCGAGAAGGCATTTTAGCATACTCATATCCATACTCATATCCGTGACAGCTTCGTGCAGAACGGTCTGCCCCTTTGCGTTGCGAATATTGTGGTCCGCCCCGCCGTCTATAAGGATTTTCACGATGTCAGTGCAGCCCTCCTTTCTTGCCATGAACAGGGGAGTGGCGACAAAAGCCTCCCATCTGGAATCCGGTAAAGTTACCGGATAGGTGCAAGGTTTAAGGTTGGGGTCCGCTCCTTTCTCAACCAGTACACGGACAGTTTCAGGGTGACACTCGTGTATGGCACATCCCAGAGGGGTGAATCCCCCGTAGGGCCCAGTGGTAGTGGCGTTGAGGTTTGCCCCGCCATCGGCGAGCGCAGACACCATCTCGTGGTTACCTTTCTCGGAAGCGAGTTGCACGGGCGTGTAAACGTCCGAATACTGGCAATTATACACGAGTGCGGCTATGGCCTGATTGGTCGCCCCACATGTCGCCGTGTTATCCATGTTGGAGAGTGTTGGCGTAAGGGGTTGTTGGTTTGTGGGTGTTTCTTCTGGTTGGGTGCTACACGCAGTCCTAAGGCCATACAAAACAGCATTAAATCAATAGGTAAAGGTGAATATAAATTTTAGTGCTGTTTTATTGGACCTAGGACTGCGTGTAGCACCCAACCAGAAGAAACACACACAAACCAACACTGTAGCCTAAATAGTTTTCTAAAGTTCGGAAAATGGCAATTAAAAGTGGTTAGCGTCATAGAAGAGCTTCCGAAGTTCGACCTCCTTCTGTGTCCCGGTATCCAGAAACCCGTCAATCGCAGCAAATAGGACTGTGATTCTCTTTTTGAACTCCTCCTCGTTCACTATCATTTTCTGCTCGACAGAACCATTCTTCTTCTTGACCCTTTCCCAATCAAAGCACCCAGCGACTTTCTTCCCGCCGTCCGTGTACTTGTCCGGGTTGAAGCGAATGCAGATGAATGGTCTGTTTCCGCAGTCTTCAAACAATTTCATCAGCCTAACCTCTTCGCAACTCGTTTTCTCCCGCTTGTGCTGCTCCTCATCGCATTCAACGTTCAGCACGTAGTGCCCACAGTCGTGAAACCAGTCGGGTATCTTTCCTGAGGACGAGCACTGCACCGTCACATCGTATTCGAAGAAATGACGGCCATAACGCTCCACGAGACGTTCGTGTATGTAGTGCTGCTTCCTCTTGAAGCGAGTGGGAACATTGGCTTCGTTTGGATGAATCTTGTAGAAACAGTCCGCACAATATCGTACTTTAGTCTTGTCGCTCAAGACCCGAGTGGTCCCAAATATGAACTTGCAAGAATGACATAGCGACGAACTTCCGCAATCCTTGCACTGGGACCGGTGCCTCTTGTGTTCGCAAATGGAAGCACCGCCGCAATCCTTGCACTTGGACCGCTGCCTCTTGTGTTCGCAAATGCCGCTACCGCCGCAATCCTTGCACTTGGACCGCTCCCTCTTGTGTTCGCAAATGCCGCTACCGCCGCAATCCTTGCACGACGCCCGCTGCCTCTTGTGTTCGCAAATGGAAGCACCGCCGCAATCCTTGCACTTGGCCCGCTGCCTCTT
>Ga0209502_10000119_pt1 | contig 84520 bp, 79 predicted proteins | sample ArcticOcean_MG_C_10_FD_187442 | JGI IMG/M metagenome (GOLD analysis project Ga0209502, IMG submission 187442) | Marine microbial communities from western Arctic Ocean - ArcticOcean_MG_CB11_90 (SPAdes) (version 2) | ecosystem: Environmental > Aquatic > Marine > Oceanic | place: Arctic Ocean... | reverse complement strand
CGCTGCCGGAAAAATGGGGAAAACCCTCGTCAAGATGATCCATGAATCACCAGACCTGGAACTGGCAGCGGCTGTTGATCAGCCGGGCCTGTCGGTTATTGGTCAGGACGCTGGCGTTGCAGCGGGTATCGGTGAGACGGGTATATTCATTGTCGATGACTTAGCGCAGGTCGCGGCCGATATAGATGTGTTGATCGATTTCACTATTGCTGCGGCAACCCAAAAAAACCTGGAAATCTGCCACAAGGCAGGCACTCGCATGGTGATTGGTACAACCGGGTTATCTGAAAGCCAAGCCGCCAGGCTGGACGAAATCAGTAGATCCGTTCCCTTGGTGTTCGCCAGTAATTACAGTGTCGGGGTCAACGCAACCTTCCAGTTGGTTGAGATGGCCGCTGGTATTTTCGGTGATACGGTGGACGTTGAGATTATTGAATCGCATCATCGCCATAAAGTGGATGCGCCGTCAGGCACTGCGCTCAGTTTAGGTGAACATGTCGCTAAGGGCCTCGGGCGTGACCTGGCTTCTGTCTCCCGGCACGGCAGGCATGGCCTGACGGGCGCCCGTGAACGTGAAACGATTGGGTTTCATGCCGTTCGCGGTGGTGAGATCGTTGGCGAGCACACGGTCATGTTTATCGCTGGTGGCGAACGTCTTGAAATCACTCATCGGGCGCAGAGTCGAGCCAACTTTGCAGAAGGCGCGCTCCGGGCAGCTGCTTGGGTTGTAAAACAGAGCCCGGGGCGTTACGACATGCTTGACGTGCTTGGGCTTGCCAAATAGCGCTGTTTCCCTTGGTCAATCAGGCCGATTTGATTCACCCGGCATCGTCGGGTGGTAGTTTGAAGGTGCTAAAAAATCTGATAGCTCGCTAATACCTCCCAATAAAAATCATGGCTGATGCGTTAAAGTCAGCCGAATGACTGGAAACGAAAGTGCACCTCGACTAAACTACTGCGCCTAGGATGACCCACCAGTGTAAAAAGAATTGAAAAGCGAGATGGAAGCAATTTCCGTCTCGCTTTTTTTCGATCGGCACTTTCATTTTAATTTTTCTTGGAGGCTCGCGCTTGAACAGTAGAGCAGTACTTGCACTCGAAAACGGTATGCTGTTCGAGGGTACTGCTATTGGCGTAGATGGCCTTGTCGTCGGCGAAGTCGTTTTCAACACGTCGATCACCGGCTATCAAGAGATACTCACTGACCCTTCCTATGCCAGGCAAATCATTACGCTGACCCACCCGCATATCGGCAATACAGGTGTCACGCTTGAAGATGAGGAGTCTCGAGAAATCTGGGCCACCGGCCTGGTTATTCGTGATTTACCGTTGCTGGCCAGCAACTGGCGTAGCGAAATGTCGCTTCGAGATTACCTTGTTGCCCGAAGTGTCGTCGCCATAGCAGAGATAGATACCAGAAAGTTAACTCGGGTCCTTCGTGACCAGGGCTCCCAGAATGGTGCAATAGTAGCGGGATCAGACCTTTCGGAAAGTGCCATCGCAGAAGCGCTCAAGGCGGCGAAAGGTTTTGCCGGACTTGAGGGGATGGATCTGGCGAAAGTTGTTACGTCACCTGTGCCCTATGAGTGGCAGGAGGGAAGTTGGAAGATCGGGCAGGGATATTCAGCCGTCGCCAATACCGACTTCCATGTAGTTGCATACGACTTTGGTATAAAGAAAAACATACTCAGGTTGTTGGCAGACCGGGGCTGCAGGTTGACTGTCGTTCCCGCGCAGACATCTGCGGCAGAAGTTCTGGCGCTGAATCCCGACGGCGTATTTTTATCTAACGGCCCCGGGGACCCTGGTCCCTGCGATTATGCGATCCAGGCGATCCAGGAAATATTGGACGCCAAGATTCCGATGTTTGGTATTTGCCTCGGCTTACAACTCCTCGGGCTAGCCTCTGGGATGAAAACGAAGAAGATGGGCCATGGCCACCATGGTGCCAACCATCCGGTGAAAAACCTGAAAGATGGTACGGTGTTGATCACCAGCCAAAACCATGGGTTTTGCATCGATGAAGTCGCGCTGCCGGATACCGTGAGAGTGACACACCGTTCACTGTTCGATGACACAATCCAGGGTATTCAATTAGTGGATCGCCCTGCGTTTGGATTTCAGGGACACCCAGAAGCAAGTCCCGGCCCGCATGATGCTGGTCCCTTGTTTGATCATTTCATTGAGCTGATGAGGGAGCATAAGCGATAAATGCCAAAAAGAACTGATATAAAAAGCATTCTGCTCATTGGTGCGGGGCCCATTGTCATCGGTCAGGCCTGTGAATTTGATTACTCTGGTGCACAGGCGTGTAAAGCGCTGCGTGAAGAAGGCTACCGAGTCATTCTTGTGAACTCGAATCCGGCGACGATAATGACAGACCCGGAAATGGCGGATGCCACCTACATCGAACCGGTTATTTGGCAACATGTTGAAAACATCATTGCGCTGGAGCGCCCCGATGCGATTCTGGCAACCATGGGCGGCCAGACAGCCTTGAACTGCGCGCTGGATTTGGCCCGAGAAGGTGTCCTCGAAAAATATAATGTCGAATTGATTGGCGCAACGAAAGAGGCGATCGACAAGGCGGAAGACCGGCAAAAGTTTGATGTCGCCATGAAGTCAATTGGCTTAGAGACTGCTAAAAACGTTATAGCCCATTCGTTAGAAGAGGCCAAACAGGTCCAGCCCATGTTAGGTTTTCCGTGTGTCATTCGCCCTTCATTTACAATGGGTGGTTCAGGCGGAGGCGTTGCTTATAACCTGGAAGACTTCGAAGAGATATGTCTTAGGGGTCTAGACCTGTCACCAACCAATGAATTGTTGATTGATGAGTCTCTGATTGGCTGGAAAGAATATGAAATGGAAGTTGTCCGGGACACAAATGACAATTGCATCATTATCTGTTCGATCGAAAACCTTGATCCAATGGGTGTGCACACGGGCGACTCGATTACTGTTGCTCCAGCGCAGACGTTAACCGACAAGGAATACCAGATAATGCGCAACGCGTCTATCGATGTGTTGCGGGTCATTGGCGTTGAGACTGGTGGTTCAAACGTCCAGTTTGCCGTTGAGCCAGATACCGGCCGTCTAATTGTGATCGAAATGAACCCAAGGGTTTCCAGATCATCTGCACTGGCATCGAAGGCCACCGGGTTCCCGATTGCCAGGGTTGCCGCTAAACTCGCAGTGGGGTACACGCTGGATGAGTTGTCTAATGAAATCACGGGCGGTGTAACACCCGCCTCTTTTGAGCCGTCTATCGACTATATCGTCACAAAGATTCCCCGGTTCACGTTTGAGAAGTTTCCACAGGCGGACAACACGCTGACCACACAGATGAAGTCTGTGGGTGAGGTCATGGCGATCGGCCGTACTTTTCAGGAGTCACTGCAAAAAGCTTTGCGAGGTCTGGAAATCGGTATCGATGGTTTAACCCCGATTATTCCCCTGGGGCAAAAAGATGGCCAGAGCCGGCTTCGTCAGCAGATAAGGAGGCCTACCGAAGACCGTTTACGCTACGTCGCAGATTCGATGCGGCATGGTTTTGAGATAGAAGAGATTTATCAGCTCACCGGAATTGATCCGTGGTTCCTTGCGCAACTACAGGACCTTGTTCGAAGCGAACAATCTCTTGAGGGCAGGTCGCTAAAAGATATTGAGCGAGATGAGTTGTTCCGTTTGAAGCAAAAAGGGTTTTCTGACTCAAGGCTTGCAGCAGTTTTGTCATGCGAAGAAGAGCTTTTTCGCCAGCACAGGCTCGGGTTGAACGTTCGGCCTGTTTATCGCCGCGTAGATACTTGCGCAGCGGAGTTTCAATCGTCAACAGCCTACATGTATTCAACTTACGAAGACGAATGTGAGTCCAATCCATCGGACCGCGACAAGATTATTGTATTGGGCGGCGGTCCTAACAGGATTGGTCAGGGGATAGAGTTTGATTACTGCTGTGTTCATGCTGCACTTGCAATGCGTGAAGATGGTTTCGAATCGATCATGATCAATTGCAATCCTGAAACCGTATCCACAGACTACGACACTTCCGACAGATTGTATTTCGAACCATTAACGTTTGAAGACGTTATGGCCGTTGTAGACCTTGAGAAACCCAAGGGCGTCATCGTTCAGTTTGGTGGCCAGACTCCCCTAAAGCTGGCTAACCAGTTGGCGGCGGCCGGCGTGCCGATCATTGGTACATCTCCGGATGCTATCGATGAAGCAGAAGACCGCGAAAGGTTCCAGAAACTGATCGAGAAGCTTTCGCTGATCCAGCCACCAAATAAAACTGTCAGAACGCCGGAAGAAGCCGAGATTGCAGCGGAAACCATAGGCTTCCCACTGGTAGTGCGACCATCATACGTTTTGGGTGGGCGGGCAATGGAAATCGTCTACGACCAAGACGAGCTGAAATCCTACATGAGAGAAGCGGTCGGGGTTTCAGATGACTCTCCGATTTTGCTTGATCGTTTCCTTGATCAGGCAATTGAAGTTGATATTGATGCAGTCTCGGATGGCACGCAGGTCGTCATTGGGTCTGTGATGCAGCATATAGAGCAGGCAGGCATACACTCGGGCGATTCGGCTTGTTCTTTGCCGCCTTACAGCCTCTCTGATGAATTGCAGGCAGAGATGAGAGACCAGGTAAAGCGCATGGCGTTAGAACTTGGGGTCATTGGTTTGATGAACGTGCAACTGGCGGTTCAAAATAATCAGATTTTCGTGTTGGAAGTAAATCCGCGTGCATCAAGAACGGTTCCGTTTGTGTCCAAGTGTATTGGGGTAAGTCTGGCCAAGGTCGCCGCACGGTGCATGGTCGGTATCTCACTCGAGAAGCAGGGGTTTACCGAAGAAATCATTCCAAAATTCTTCAGCGTAAAAGAAGCTGTGTTCCCATTCGGCAAGTTCCCGGGCGTCGACCCTATACTTGGACCGGAGATGAAATCTACCGGGGAAGTGATGGGTGCAGGGGCAAGCTTTGCTGAGGCTTACGGTAAAGCGCAGACTGCCGCTAGCGACACCATTCCCAATAAAGGCAGGGCTTTTCTGAGTGTCCGTGACGCCGATAAAGATCAATTGCCCGAGATTGCGAAAGGATTGGTTGAGTTGGGTTTCGCGCTGGTAGCCACGCAGGGATGTGCAAAGGTGATCAAGGAAGCGGGGATGGAAGTCCAGCTTGTGAACAAGGTTCAGGAAGGGCGGCCACATATTGTCGATATGTTGAAGAATCGTGAGGTCGACTTTATCGTCAATACAACAGAGGGCAAGCAGGCGACCGCCGACTCGTACTTGATTAGGCGAACAGCGTTACAAAACAAGGTGTGCTACACCACGACCATGGCAGGTGGACGCGCAAGCGTTGCAGCGCTTCGACACGGTGAAGATAGAACAGTCCACAGCCTGCAGGAATTACAACGCAGGTAGCTGGACAAAGCACTAAATCTTTCCGACACTAGTCACACCCAAGGCGGCAATATCCCGGTTCTGGGATAGATAACGTAAGAGATAACAAGATGGACAAGGTTCCAATGACAGTTAATGGCGAGAATGAACTGCGCCAGGAGTTCGACAAACTAAAACTGCACGAAAGGCCTAGAATTGTGCAGGCGATTGCTGAAGCGCGGGCTCAAGGTGACCTTCGCGAGAACGCAGAGTATCAATATGCCAAGGAAGAGCAGGGTTTTATAGAAGGCCGGATTATTGAAATTGAAGGCAAGTTGTCGAACGCGCAGATCATTGATGTAACGCAGATACCCGAGTCGGGTAGAATTATTTTTGGCACAACGGTTGAGCTTTTGAATCTCGGTAACGATGAGGCGTTGACCTACCAGATCGTAGGGGATGATGAGGCGGACATTAAAATAAACAAGCTGTCAGTCTATTCGCCGATAGCGCGCGCGCTGATCGGAAAGGAAGTCGGCGATGTGGTGTCTGTCAAGACACCGGCCGGAGAAGCGGAGTTTGAGATCTGCGCCGTTAGGCACTTATAGGTTACTGACATGCCACTTTGGCTGTCTACTTGTGCTGTCTAAAGGACGTTGGCCCTGGCGATGTTTGACAGTAAGGGGTTAGGTTCGCGCGAGGCACGGTAGACAAGCGCCATGCCTCCGACGACCTGCACAATCTCAGTGTCCGGGATGTTTTTTAGCGAAGCAACAACGTCAGCGCGTTCCGCTTTGTCGCCAAACATTTTCACTTTGATAAGTTCATGATCATCGAGAGCTCGGTTCAATTCAGCAATCACACTGCCTGAAAGGCCATTGCCAGCGACGGTGACGACTGCTTTGAGTCCGTGCCCGATGGTTCTCAGTTTCTTTTTCAGCTTACCGTTCATGATTTACTCAATTTTCAGGAGCGCGATTGTACCCACGTTGACCTGGGTTTACGATACTTCATTTCGGAAGGGAGCTAAATGACGAAAAAGTCGAAATCCAGTGCTCAATGGCTAACTGACCACGAGAAGGACGAATACGTGCTTCGTGCCAGGCGGGAAGGTTATCGATCCCGGGCGAGCTATAAGTTGCTTGAGATCGATGAGAAATTCGGCCTTCTTCGTCCAGGCACTGTGGTGGTCGATCTGGGTGCTGCGCCCGGAGGCTGGGCCCAGATCGCGGTGCAGAAGTGTGGGCGTAGCGGATTCGTGGTCGGCCTTGATCTACTGGATATGGAGCCACTAGGGGGCGCCACGCTTATTAAGGGCGATTTCACAGAGGAAAAGTCTCTGGCTGAGTTGATGGCAGTGCTTCAAGATCGTACCGTAGACCTTGTAATCTCGGATATGGCCCCCAACTTAAGTGGTATGAAAGAAATTGACCAACCTCTGGCTATTTACCTCACCGAACTAGCGTTAGACTTCGCATGTGCAACCTTGAGGCCGGGTGGTGCGTTGTTGATGAAATGCTTCGAAGGCTCAGGGCTCGACGAGCTTCGACGAGTCATTCGTACTAATTTCAAGCAGTTAAATAATGTTAAGCCGAAAGCGTCAAGAGACAAGTCCCGCGAGATCTATGTGTTGGGCCGTCAATTCAAAGGCAGCTAGACGTAACTTATCGACAGAATTGTAGTCGAATGAACTAATAACGCCGTACAAGTATAATGAACGGCCCTGCGGGCTGATAAGAGTTCGGGAATGAGGATAGAGCATTGAATGATATGGGTAAAAATCTACTACTTTGGTTGATTATCGCAGCGGTACTGCTGACGGTGTTCCAGAACTTCAATGTTCGTCCCGAAAATGAAGAGATTGACTACTCTTCTTTCCTGGAAATGGTGGACCAAAACCAGGTTCGATCCGTTGAGGTCGACGGGCTGACCATTCGTGGCGAGCGCTCTGATGGTAGGGCCTTCGAAACCATCCAGCCGCAGATTACTGATAGTGCCCTCATCGGGGACATGATTGATCGAAATGTTGATTTTAAGGGCAAACGGCCCGAGCAGCAGAGCATCTGGACCCAATTACTGGTGGCCAGTTTTCCAATTCTCGTCATTATTGCTGTATTCATGTTTTTTATGCGTCAAATGCAAGGTGGTGCGGGTGGCAAGGGTGGACCACTAACCTTTGGGAAGAGCAAAGCCAAATTGCTCGGCGAGGATCAAATTAAAACGACCTTCGCTGATGTTGCTGGAGTCGACGAAGCGAAAGAAGATGTGCAGGAACTGGTTGAGTTCCTGCAGGACCCCAGTAGATTTCAGAAGTTAGGAGGCAGAATTCCACGTGGCATCCTGATGGTTGGGCAGCCAGGAACGGGTAAAACGCTACTCGCGAAAGCGATCGCCGGTGAAGCCAAGGTCCCGTTCTTCAGCATTTCTGGTTCTGATTTTGTGGAAATGTTTGTTGGAGTAGGTGCCTCCCGCGTGAGAGACATGTTTGAGCAGGCCAAGAAACAAACTCCGTGTATTATTTTTATCGATGAGATAGATGCGGTCGGCCGGCACAGGGGTGCAGGCGTGGGCGGCGGCAATGATGAACGAGAACAGACTTTGAACCAGTTGTTGGTAGAGATGGACGGATTTGAAGGTAACGAGGGCATTATTGTTATCGCTTCTACCAACCGGCCGGATGTTCTTGACCCTGCACTATTGAGACCGGGTCGATTTGATCGGCAGGTGGTCGTGTCGCTGCCGGACATTCGTGGCCGTGAGCAGATTCTTAAAGTACATATGCGCAAGGTCCCTCTAGGGACAGATGTTGATGCCAGCTTGATTGCGCGAGGCACACCTGGATTTTCTGGTGCCGACCTGGCAAACCTGGTTAATGAAGCCGCGCTTTTCGCGGCGAGACAGGAGAAACGAACGGTCACCATGATCGAGTTCGAGCAGGCGAAAGATAAAATCATGATGGGCGCCGAAAGGAAGTCGATGGTGATGTCAGAAAAGGAACGCGAAAACACGGCATACCACGAAGCTGGCCATTGTATTGTCGGCTACCTGGTTCCCGAGCACGATCCCAGTTACAAGGTGTCCATTATTCCCAGAGGCAGGGCGCTAGGTGTCACAATGTTTCTGCCAGAGGAAGATCGGTACTCACTCAGCAAAAGAATGATCCTTAGCCAAATATGCTCATTGTTTGGTGGGCGTATTGCTGAAGAGATGACACTAGGCCCTGATGGAATTACCACGGGAGCATCTAACGATATTGAGCGCGCAACGAAGATGGCCAAAGCGATGGTCACCAAGTGGGGCTTGTCGGAGAAACTTGGACCGTTGGCGTACGCTGAGGATGATCAAGAAGTGTTTCTTGGGATGTCCGCTGGCTCAGCCAGGCCACAGGTTTCTAATCAGACGGCGATGGAAATCGACGCCGAAGTAAGATCAATCATTGATAGCTGTTACAAGACGGCTGAGGGAATACTCGACGCGAACAGAGGGAAGCTTGACGCGATGAAGGATGCGCTTCTAGAGTACGAAACGATCGACAAAAGCCAGATTGACGAGATCATGGCCGGACAAACGCCAAGCCCACCTGAAAGCTGGGATGACAAAGATTCCAAAGATTCCAAAGATTCCAAAGATTCCCCAGGATTAGATGAAGCCGATACAGGTAACGACAATCAGGGCGCCGGCCCTGTCGGGGACCCGGCGCCTGATCACTAATAGTTAGGCAGATGTCTCGCCTGCGGGGACTACTTTCCCGTCATCAACCGTTGGTCATGGGAATCTTGAATGTTACGCCGGATTCGTTTTCTGATGGTGGTCAATTTTCGACGATAGATAAGGCGCTCGCGCACACCCGAGCAATGATCTCTGGCGGCGCGGATATTATCGATATTGGGGGCGAGTCCACTCGACCCGGCGCTGATCCAGTGTCGGTCTCCGAAGAAATTGAAAGAGTCCTCCCGGTCATCCAGGCGATAAGACGAGAGTCAGATATCGCTATTTCGTTGGACACCAGTAAGGCGCAGGTGATTAGTGCTGCGCAGTCGGAAGATATCGACCTGATCAATGACGTTTGTGCCCTCCAAGGGGAAGGCTCCATCGATGCAGCAAGTCGATCCGAGTTACCAGTCTGCCTTATGCACATGCTGGGGGAGCCGCGGACAATGCAGCGAAACCCACGTTACGAAGATGTCGTTAGTGAAGTGTTTGACTTTCTGGTTGAACGGGTGCGGTCTTGCGAGACTGCAGGTATTCCCCAAAGTCGACTCGTGCTTGACGTGGGGTTCGGTTTTGGAAAATCACCGGAAGATAATCTGAGGCTGATAAATCAACTCCCAAGATTTTTAGAACTCGGACTGCCGATGTTGGTGGGCCTCTCCAGAAAGAGTACTATTGGCAGGATTGTTGATGACCCACTGGTCGGTAGTGTAAGCGGAGCGCTGTTTGCGTTAAGCAAAGGTGCACAGATCCTTAGGGTCCACGACGTTGCGCAAACTGCCTCAGCAATCAGGGTGTGGCGATCTTTTGCCGCGGAACACATTGTTAGCCACACGACTTAATTATATATGAGAAAAAAATTTTTCGGCACCGATGGAATACGCGGCCGCGTCGGAGATGCGCCGATTACCGCTGAATTTATGCTTAAACTTGGGTGGGCGTCGGGAAAAGTATTTTCCAGGGAGGGGCGAGGATTAATTCTTATTGGTAAGGACACTCGGGTCTCAGGTTACATGTTTGAGTCTGCTCTTGAGGCAGGACTAGCATCAGCAGGTGTCGACGTGGCGCTGCTAGGGCCAATGCCGACGCCTGCTATCGCGTATCTCACAAGGACCTTCAATGCGAGTGCGGGGATCGTTATTAGTGCTTCGCATAACGATTACCATGACAACGGCGTGAAATTTTTCTCGGACGCAGGTGCAAAACTGGACGATGATGTTGAGTTAGCAATCGAAAGGGAGCTTGATGCCGACATGCAGATGGTTGCTTCAGATCAGATCGGGAAGGTATCCCGGATCAATGACGCAGCCGGTCGCTATATAGAGTTTTGTAAAAGTTGCTTTCCTTCCCAAACCAACCTGCGAGGCATGAAGATTGCGCTCGATTGCGCTCACGGCGCAACCTACCACATAGCACCCAACGTACTTAGGGAGTTGGGCGCTACAGTTATTGAACTGGGTACTGAACCCGATGGCTTCAATATTAATGCCGAGGGAGGGTCTACCAAGCCGGCGTTGCTGCAGAAGTTGGTGCTGGCCGAGGGGGCTGATCTTGGGATCGCTCTGGATGGGGATGGGGACAGGGTGATCATGGTCGACAGCGAGGGCGAAATTGTCGATGGGGATGAATTACTTTTTATTATTGCGAACGCGGAATATCGATCAAAAAGACTCACGGGTGGGGTCGTTGGCACACAGATGAGCAACTTCGGGCTTGAAGAAGCGTTGGGGGAAAAGGGCATTCCGTTTATCCGGGCAGCCGTTGGCGATCGCTATGTGTTGGCGGAATTAGCTAAGCGGGATTGGATGTTCGGCGGAGAAAGCTCCGGGCACCTTTTGTGCCTTAATGTGTCGACGACAGGGGATGGGATTATATCAGCCCTACAGGTACTGGCAGCGATGCTTGAATTTAACAGCTCGCTCTTAGAATTAAAGGCTGGGATGAAAAAATACCCGCAACATATGATAAACGTTGCTTGCCAGGGGAAATTCGATCCAACCCGGCAGGATGTCATCACAAAGGCAGTGGCTCAGACCGAAAAAAAATTAGGCGGCCGTGGTCGTGTGCTGTTAAGGCCCTCTGGGACTGAACCGGTAGTGAGGGTAATGGTTGAAGGGGAAGACGCAGCGATAGTGGCCACTCTCACGGAGGATTTGGCCAGGATTGTCTCCGCGGAACTTGGATAGGCGATCTGGTTTGAATCTTACGTACAAAGCCGTTAACATCTGCCGCCTTTTTCCGAGGACCTATTGATGAGCGAGCGAGATCCGCTGGTCGCAGGTAACTGGAAGATGAATGGCGATGCGAGCAGCCTGGATGGGTTGCTAGACGGTTTACTCACCGAGCTTTCGGGGTTAGCACTTCGGCGCTGTAGTGTTCTGGTTTTTCCGTCCTATGTTTATTTGGGTCAAGTAGCCCAAAAGCTTCTAGGGTCCGGTATTGGTGTCGGTTCTCAGGATGTCGACCAGAGAGCGCAAGGTGCAGTTACCGGCGGCGTCTCAGCGGACATGCTGAAAGATGTGGGCTGTCGGTTTGTCCTTGTCGGGCATTCAGAACGCAGGACATTGTTTGCGGAATCCGATAAGTTGGTAACCGATAAGTTCGAACAGTGTCGATCTCAGGGGCTGGTGCCGATAATTTGTGTAGGCGAGACGTTGGAAGAGCGTCGGCAGGATAGAACGATCGAGGTAGTGACCCGTCAATTAAAGGTGGTGACTTCACGAGTCGGCCTTGCGGGTTTTGACGGCGCGATGATTGCTTACGAACCGGTCTGGGCAATAGGCACAGGGGAAAGTGCGACTCCTGAGCAAGCGGAAGAGGTGCACGCAGGGTTGCGCAGGTGTTTGGCAGAACTGGATGAAAACCTCTCCTGCAGAACAAGAATACTGTACGGTGGCAGTGTCACGGCGGATAACGCAGTAGCTCTGTTTGGAATGGAAAATGTGGATGGCGCGCTGGTTGGCGGGGCATCTTTAAAAGCGAATAGCTTTGCTGAGATTTGCAAAGCAGCCGAAGAGTCTTAGTGAGTTATGGAAACGATTGAAACGATTGAAACGTTAGTCCTTGTATTTCACGTGTTGGCGGCGTTAGCAGTTATCGGGTTGGTGCTGATACAACATGGTAAGGGGGCAGACGCAGGCGCTGGTTTCGGAGGTGGTGCAAGCTCGACTGTTTTCGGGTCCGGAGGATCAGGTAATTTTCTGCAAAGGGTGACAACAGGCATAGCCATTGCGTTTTTTATAACGAGTTTTGGGCTTGCTTTTTATGCAAAGGAAAGATCTCAAGCGGCAAGCGGCGTAGGTGTACCCGTCGTCATTGAGTCGCCGGTTATGGGGGTTCAAGAAGACGAAGAGGGTGAACTTCCAGTCTTTGAGGCTCGTGAGCAAGGCTCAGAGATACCGGAAGGTTAAGCAGCAGGCCCTTGGATTGATCCAACTGGGCCTGAAGCGACAGTATTGCCGAAGTGGTGAAATTGGTAGACACGCTACCTTGAGGGGGTAGTGGGGGAAACCCCGTGGAGGTTCAAGTCCTCTCTTCGGCACCAATAAAAAAACCGCGCACTGCGCGGTTTTTTTTTGCTCCAGCACTACGCTAGACCTGGCTCCTGTCCTATCCGAGTTTATTAACAGTCCCCTTTGCGCACGTCGCCCTCCTCAATTATGTCCAGAATGTTGCCATTAGGTCCCCTGAATCGGGCTCCAAACCTTTTTTTAGAAAAATCAACACATTACATTCGTAATTAAAGTCGATTTCTGCGGTTTCTGTGGTCTCTGTGGTTGACCCCGTTAGGCGACACCCCTATAATCCCGCCCCATGTTGTTGCGGGGTGGAGCAGTCTGGTAGCTCGACGGGCTCATAACCCGTAGGTCGTAGGTTCAAATCCTGCCCCCGCTACCACTTTATACAAGCCCCTCATTGGGGCTTTTTATTAGCTTCGGTTTCAGACGCCGGAGTACAGGTGGGGAATACGCCCATCGTTTACGCAATGGGCTATATGCCCATTTTTTGTTTTCGCAATTCGAAAACCGGAAAACAGGCGGGGCGGTATGAGTGATCAGCTGAGCGAGCTTATCCAGCCGGTTGTGGCGGCAATGGGATGCGAGTTATGGGGAATTGAGCAGCTCTCCATGGGGCGTTATTCAACGGTAAAGATATATATCGATTCCAAAAATGGCGTCGACATTGAAGACTGCGCGAAGGTGAGTCGTCAGGTGAGCAGCCTCCTTGATGTCGAAGACCCAATGAATGGTGAGTACACCCTAGAGGTCTCTTCGCCAGGCTTGAGTCGAAGACTGTTCAAGCTTGATCACTACAGCGCGTTTATAGGTTCGGAGGTCCGGATCCGACTTAAGCGTCCTTATGAAGGGCAGCGCAAGTACTCGGGCCAGTTAAGAGGTGTCGAAGGAGACGAAATCATCCTGGGTCACCAGGACGAAGAGATCTTGTTTCCCTTCGAAGAAATTGAGAGAGCAAATGTCGTCCCCTCTGTATAGGGCAAGGTGAGGTAGAAGCGATGAGCAAAGAAATATTGTTGGTTGTTGAAGCAGTATCCAACGAAAAAGGTGTGTCAGAAGACGTCATCATCGATGCGTTGGAGGTAGCGCTAGCGACAGCAACGAAGAAGCGTTACGACGAGGAGGTCGAGCTTCGTGTGTCTATTGATAAAGAATCAGGAGAGTATGAAACTTTTCGGTTTTGGAACGTCGTTGCGGATGAAGCTGAAATTGAGTTTCCCGGTGCACAACTAAGGTTAACCGACGCGAAAGAGAAGGATGCTTCCCTGGAAGTCGAGGGACGTTACGAAATCCTTGTTGATTCTGTAGAGTTCGGCCGTATCGCAGCTCAGACTGCAAAGCAGGTCATCGTTCAGAAGGTTAGGGAAGCAGAGCGCGCGCAGGTAGTTGAAGCCTACAGAAGCAAAGTCGGTGAACTGGTGAGTGGCCAGGTCAAGAAAGTCACTCGCGAAGCGGTCATTGTCGATCTGGGTAATAATGCGGAAGCGATATTGCCGCGAGAAGCATGGATTCCGCGCGAAACCTTTAGAGTTGGCGATCGGCTTCGGGCTTTGCTCGACGAAGTCAGGCCAGAGGCCAGGGGCCCACAATTAGCATTGACGCGGACTTCTCCATTGGTGCTGATTGAGTTATTTAAAATCGAAGTGCCAGAAATTTCTGATGGCATTATTGAAATTCTGGGTTGCGCGCGTGATCCGGGCTCGAGAGCCAAGATAGCTGTAAAGACTAACGACGGAAGGATCGATCCTGTTGGAGCCTGCGTTGGTATGCGAGGCTCGCGGGTTCAGGCTGTGTCCAATGAACTCGGCAATGAAAGAATCGACATTGTTCCATGGGACGACAACGTCGCCCAACTTGCCATTAACGCGATGTCTCCTGCTGAAGTTGTTTCTATTGTCGTCGATGAAGAAACTCGAAGCATGGATATCGCTGTGTCGGAAGAGAACCTTGCCCAGGCGATTGGCAGAGGCGGCCAAAATGTCAAGTTGGCGAGTGAGTTGACAGGCTGGGAACTGAATATTATGACCGTGGAAGATGCTGCGGAAAAACACGAAGCTGAAGCCGGGTCAGTCATGGAAAGGTTCATGCAAGCGCTAGATGTCGATGAAGACGTTGCGGTCGTGCTTGTTGAAGAAGGATTCACCAGTCTTGAAGAAGTTGCTTATGTGCCCATTGAAGAAATGATTGCTATCAATGGGTTTGATGAGGACATCGTTGAGGAACTTCGTTCACGAGCCAAGAATGCAATAACGACGCAGGAACTTGCGACTGAAGAAGAGCTTGGCAGCACAGAACCTGCCGAGGACCTGCTCAACATGGATGGTATGGATCGCCGCTTGGCCTATCTGCTTGCAGGAATGGGCGTTGTGACGATGGAAGATCTCGCAGAGCAGGCGATTGACGACTTAATTGATATTGAAGAAATGACTGAGGAACGTGCCGGTGAATTGATAATGACCGCACGAGCGCCCTGGTTTGAAGACGAAGAGTCTGAAGGCGCAACGTCAGAAGCCGAAACTGAGGCGTAATTAGAGGTATAAGTATGGCAGAAGAATCAGTAGGACAACTTGCGGAGGCAATCGGCACGCCGGTGGAGCGTCTGTTGCAGCAGATTGAGGAGGCAGGCCTGCCACCACGTGTGTCTGATGATGTCATATTGGAAGACGAAAAAGAGGCGCTGCTCGCGTTCCTTAAGAAAAGCCATGGTGAAGATCAAGGTGGTCCTAAAAAAATAACATTGAAGCGCAGGACGCTTTCTACCCTGAAAACAGGAGGGTCCGCGGGGCGGGGTCGCACTGTTAACGTAGAGGTGCGAAAGAAACGAACCTACGTTCGTCGTGGTGCACCGGAAGTTGAAGAATCGCCACCGACCGAAGAAGCGAAGATTGTTGAAGTACCTGAAGTCGCGGTTAACGTGGTTGATGCGGACGCTGAAGCAGAACGCAAAAGGCAGGCTGCTGCTGTTGAAAAGTTAGCTGAACAGGACGAGCGAGACCGAGCGCGTAAGGCGAAAGAGGAAGAAGCGACGAAACGGCTTGAAAAAGAAGCCCCTGCCTCCGCTGACAAGAAGAAAGAACCTACGGCAGAAGAAGCACTTGAAGAAGCCAGTATTTCCAATCGAAAAGATAAGAGAGATCGTCACGATCTTGATGAAGAAGAAGTACAAGCCAAGAAATCAAAGCAGGGTAGCCGTAAGCGTCGTGTAGAAGAACTGGCGGGCGACGATTTACTTGAAGTTGATCTGGCGGTAGTGAAAGATCTGGAAGCAGATGTTGTCGTTGCTGCAGAAAAAGTAGAAGAAGTCACGCCGCTTGGGCTAAGTTCACCACGAACGCGACGGAAATCCGGTGGGAAACCTGCCAAACGGCATAAGTTCAATGCGCCTACAGAAGAAATTAAACGTGAGGTTGAATTGGCTGAAAGTGTAACGATCCAGCAGCTTTCCCAAAAAATGTCCGTAAAGGCATCGGTTGTCATTAAGACGCTATTTGGCCTAGGCATCATGAAGACAATTAACGAGTCAATCGACCAGGAAACAGCGACTCTCGTCGCTGAAGAGTTTGGTCTTTCAGTGAAGCTTATTGATGTTGATGCGGTAGAGAAAACGCTGGAAGACGAGCTGGTTTACGAGGCTGAAGAACAGCACCGGGCTCCGGTTGTTACGGTGATGGGCCATGTTGACCATGGTAAGACATCGCTGCTGGATTACATCCGAAGTTCACGTGTTGCGAGTGGCGAAGCTGGTGGTATTACACAGCACATTGGGGCGTATCGAGTCCCTACAAGCCATGGAGAAATCTGTTTCATCGACACGCCAGGGCATGCAGCTTTCAGCGCGATGCGGGCCAGGGGCGCTAATTCTACAGACATCGTCATTTTGGTTGTTGCAGCAGACGATGGCGTAATGCCGCAGACAGAAGAAGCTGTGAAACATGCAAAAAGCGCCGGTGTTCCAATCGTCGTAGCGGTTAACAAGATTGATAAAGAAGGTGCTGATCTAGATCGTGTCAAAAACGAACTGTCGGCACGTGACGTGATTCCGGAAGACTGGGGTGGAGATACTCAGTTTATTTCCTGTAGCGCGATCACAGGTGCAGGAATTGAAGAGCTTCTTGAAGCCGTGTTGCTGCAGGCAGAATTGCTAGAGCTTAAAGCCGTAGTAGACGGGCCCGCTCAAGGTGTTGTTATTGAGTCGGAATTGAACAAGGGTAAAGGTCCTGTTGCGACGTTGTTAGTTCAGAACGGTACCCTAAAGCAGGGTGATCTAATCGTCGCCGGGCAGTATTTCGGACGCGCTCGTGCACTAAATGATGAGTCGGGTCTACAGGTTAAGTTTGCGGGTCCGGCGACGCCAGTTGCCGCACTTGGCCTAAATGGTACACCCAATGCTGGTGATTCCTTTATTGTTGCCAAAGACGAAAAGCGCGCGAGAGAAGTTGCAGCGTTCAGGGCACAGCGAGCCACTGATGCGCGACTGAATACCGGTACCGGGGCGTCTCTCGATAGTCTGTTGGAAAACTTTGGTGCTGATGAAGTTAAACGACTTAACGTTATAGTGAAGGCAGATGTTAGAGGTTCGCTTGAGGCGATAGTAACGGCCTTAAATGAAGTCGGTAACGATGAAGTACAGGTCAAGGTTGTGATGTCCGGCGTTGGTGGAATAACGGAATCCGATGCGTCTTACGCAGTAACAGCGGGGGCGGTCGTGTTTGGTTTTAATGTTCGCGCTGATAACGCTGCAAAAAGGGTGGTCGACTCAGAAGGTCTTGACCTTCGCTATTACAAGGTTATTTATGACCTTGTGGACGATGTCAGAGATGCGTTGTCAGGCATGCTCTCACCGGAAGTAAGAGAAGATATTGTTGGGATAGCAGAGGTTCGGGACGTTTTCGAGTCCAAGAAAATGGGCCAAATTGCTGGTTCCATGGTCATCGAAGGCACGATCTCGAGATCCAAACAGATACGAGTTCTGCGAAACAACGTCGTGATCTACGAAGGTGAACTCGAGTCACTGAGGCGCTTTAAAGACGAAGTACAGAACGTTTCTAGTGGAACCGAGTGTGGTATTGGCGTCAAAAATTACAATGACGTCAAAAAAGGCGACCAGATTGAAGTGTTCGATACTCGAGAAGTTGCCCGGAAACTTTAAGGTCAATAGCGATGCCAAAGGAAACCAGCCGAGGTCGTAAAATTGGCGACCTCATTCAGCGCGAGATAGCGGTGCTTGTTCAGCGTGAGATCAAAGATCCACGGATTGGAATGGTGACCATCAATGAAGCGACTGTTAGCCGTGACTTAGCCTTCTCTGATATCTATTTCACCGTCTTACCATCGGAGAACACCGCCATAGTTGAGGAAGTTCTTAACGAAGCTAGTGGATTCCTGCGGTCACAGTTAGCAAAAGTACTCAGCACCCGTACGACGCCCAAATTACGTTTTCATTACGACGATACGATCGAAAGCGGCGCTCGCATGAATAAAGCGATAAATAAGGCGCTCTCGCAGGACGAAAGTCAGCGTGACCCGGGCCAGACTGATGGGTAGGCGAGGCAGGAAAGGCCGTAATATCAGTGGGATATTGCTGCTGGACAAACCTGCGGGCATAACGTCTAATGGCGCACTTCAGGTGGTTAAGCGTATGTTTGACGCCTGTAAGGCGGGACATACTGGGTCTTTAGACCCCCTCGCAACCGGTGTTCTGCCTCTTTGCTTTGGTGAAGCCACGAAATTTTCCCAGTTTTTGCTCGACGCTGATAAGCGCTACCTGGCGACGTTCAAACTAGGCGTTATTACGGATTCGGGAGACTCAGACGGAAAGGTCCTTGAAACAAGGCCCGTCCCCGAGATCAGTAACGCTAAACTTGAAAGTGTCCTTGAAAACTATCGAGGACAGATCAGCCAGATTCCGTCGATGTTCTCAGCATTAAAAGTCAACGGACAGCCACTTTACAAGCTTGCTCGCCAGGGAATAGAGATTGAGCGCAAATCACGGCAGGTGACAATACACGCATTGAGTGTCGTTGAGCGCCATCCGGATGAGATAACAGTGGATGTACGGTGTACAAAAGGTACCTATGTCAGAACCCTGGCAGAAGATATAGGACTAGAGCTCGGTTGCGGCGCGCATGTGGTGGAGCTACGTCGATTGTCAGCAGGGCCTTACAAAATAGATGAAGCTGTGACGATGGAACAGCTGGAAGCATTGGCCGATGACAAAGCTCAACTGGACGAAAGATTACAGCCAGTAAGTTCGGCTGTTCAGGACTGGCCACAGGTTGAACTGACAGAAGTGACAGCGTCTTATATTCGGCAGGGACAGCCGGTTCAGATAGCAAATGCGCCAACCACGGGTTGGGTGAGTATATTTTCAGAGTCTAACGACCCTAATGAAGCGTTCCTTGGGGTTGGTGAGGTGATGGACGATGGGCGGATAGCGCCTAGACGATTAGTGGTTACTAATTGATCGAGGTGAGCGGGCCAAGGCCCGCGATCCAGGTAAAATGCATGGCGCATTTTGCTTGAACATGAAAACAGGTCGTCTATCAATATGCGTGGATACACCTGATTATTTAGCGGCGAACTACCCCGTGATTGGGTTAGCGTCAGGGCATATTAAAACGGAGAAAAGTTAATGGCTTTATCAGTCGAAAGAAAGGCTGAAATCGTTAAAGATTTCGGCACATCAGAGAACGACACAGGATCACCTGAAGTACAGGTAGCCCTGTTAACAGCGAATATTGAACAACTTCAATCGCATTTCAAGGAGCATTCCCATGATCATCATTCACGGGTAGGACTTCTACGTATGGTTAGTCAACGAAGAAAATTATTGAACTATCTACGCAACAAAAACCCCGATCGTTATACATCTACTATTAAGAGGTTAGGTTTGCGTCGGTAGTGTTAGTGTCGGTGATTGGCACCGACCATGGAGAATAATGTGAGTTATATAAGTAAGAAATTTATGTTTGGTGACCAGGAAGTACTCCTGGAAACTGGAAAGGTAGCAAGACAAGCAACAGCATCTGTCATGGTAACCATGGCAGAAACAACAGTTCTAGTGGCAGTGGTTGCACGACCTGATATGAAACCGGGTCAGGACTTCTTCCCTTTAACAGTGAACTACGAAGAAAAAACATACGCCGCGGGTAAAATTCCCGGTGGTTTCTTCAAACGAGAAGGCAGACCTTCCGAGAAGGAAACGCTGACATGCCGATTGATCGATCGGCCTATCCGTCCGCTTTTTCCTAAAGGTTTCATGAACGAAGTTCAGGTCACTTGTCAGGTAGTTTCAGCCGCGAAGGACGTAGATCCAGATATTGTCGCAATGATCGGTGTATCCGCTGCATTGTCCCTGTCGGGCTTACCCTTTGCAGGACCAATTGGTGCTGCGCGCGTTGGTTTTACGCCTGAAGGCTACCTGCTCAACCCCGGGTACGAAGCGCTCAAGACTTCAGAGCTTGATATGGTTGTTGCAGGCACTGAATCTGCAGTATTAATGGTTGAATCAGAAGCGAACGAATTAACTGAAGACCAAATGCTGGGTGCGGTACTTTTTGCGCACCAGGAAATGCAATCGGTTGTCGCTGCCTGTGCTGAACTTAAAGCAGAAGCGGGCAAAGAAGCCTGGGTCTGGGAACCAGCCACGCCAAACACTGCGCTGATTGAAGCGATTACGAGCCAGTTTGGTGAAGAGATTGGCGCTGCTTATCGAATTACAGAAAAGATGTCACGCCAAGACAAGCTCTCTGAACTTAAAGCTGCTGCAGTGGCGGCGCTAACGACCGACGAGACAGCCAAAGATGAGATCAAAGCTGTTTTTGACAGTATCGGCAAGTCTATCGTTCGTCGCGCTATCGTGTCGGGCCAGCCTCGAATTGACGGTCGTGATACAACAACGGTACGCCAGATTGATGTTGAAGTTGGTGTTCTGGCGAAAGCGCATGGTTCTGCGCTGTTTACACGTGGTGAGACTCAGGCGCTGGTTTCAACCACGCTAGGCTCTATGAGAGATGCAGCGATCATTGATGCGCTACAAGGTTCATACAGGGACAACTTCCTGTTGCACTACAACTTTCCACACTACAGTGTTGGTGAAACAGGTTTTTCTGGCGGGCCCAAGCGACGTGAAATTGGCCATGGTCGATTAGCGCGACGCGCTATCGCTGCCATGCTGCCCAAGAGTGAAGACTGGCCGTACACGACTCGAGTGGTATCTGAGATTACAGAATCAAACGGGTCTTCTTCAATGGCTTCTGTCTGTGGTGCAAGTCTTGCCTTGATGGATGCCGGTGTGCCGATCAAGGCGCCAGTTGCTGGTGTTGCCATGGGTCTCGTGCTTGAAGGTGAAGAGTTTGCCGTACTGACCGATATTTTAGGTGATGAAGACCACCTTGGTGATATGGACTTTAAAGTTGCGGGCACCGAAACAGGGGTTACTGCGCTTCAGATGGACATCAAGATCCAGGGAATCACTGAGCAGATTATGGAAACTGCACTCGGCCAGGCTAAAGATGCAAGGCTGCATATCTTGGGTGAGATGAATAAGGTGCTCGGCCAGTCTCGTGAAGGTGTTTCTGAGAACGCACCAGCAATGGTGACGATCAAGGTTGAAGCAGACAAGGTCCGAGATGTCATCGGTAAAGGTGGTTCCACTATTCGAGGAATTACCGAAGAAACCGGTGCTTCGGTTGATATTGAAGATGATGGTTCAATCACTATCTTTGGTGAAGACGCCGACTCTCGTGATGCTGCTGTCGCAATGATTGAGGCGATTACGAAGGAAGCTGAAGTTGGTCAGATCTACAATGGTAAGGTCGTTAAGATCGCGGACTTTGGAGCCTTTGTTAACATTCTTCCTGGTAAGGATGGTCTGGTCCACATTTCTCAGATTGCCAAGGAACGTGTTGAGAAAGTAACCGACTACCTGACCGAAGGTCAGGAAGTTAAGGTGCTGGTTCTTGATGTTGATCGTGGTCGGATCAAGCTTTCAATGAAAGAACTGGTCGAAGACGAAGCGGTAGAAGAAGTAGAAGAAGCAGGCGAGCCAAACGGCAACGTTGCCGAAGATAGCGGTGATGAAAGTTCAAGCTAATCACTAACCGTTGAGCTTACAAAACGCCGTCTTCTGACGGCGTTTTTGTTTCTGCTGGCGACGCTTCCCCTCTTCGCTACGTGGGGCCTTCTAAACGTTCGCTGGGCTGTTCCTGATCAGGTCATCTACGACTGAAGGATCTGCCAGCGTGCTGATATCTCCTAGCTTATCCAGTTCGTTTTCCGCAATTTTACGGAGAATACGGCGCATTATCTTCCCAGACCGAGTTTTCGGTAAACCCGGGGCCCATTGCAGAATATCCGGTTTTGCAATTGCGCCAATCTCACTTCGAACCAGGGCGTTAAGTTCCACCAAAAGTTCATCAGTGCCTTCGGTTCCTTGCATCAAGGTGACGAACGCATAAATGCCCTGTCCCTTAATGTCGTGGGGATAACCGACGACGGCAGCCTCGGCAACAAGGCTATGTTCCACCAGTGCACTTTCGATCTCTGCAGTACCCAAGCGATGTCCCGATACATTCAATACATCGTCCACTCTGCCGGTGATCCAAAAATAGCCGTCTTCGTCTCGTCGGGCACCATCACCCGTGAAATAATAGCCAGGATAGGTCGAATAGTAAGTGTCTATGCACCTCTGGTGATCGCCGAAAATGGTCCTTATTTGGCCCGGCCACGAACCGCTAATCGCAAGGTTGCCAGAGGCAGCACCTTTCAGTTCGTTACCGTTTTCATCCAGCAATACGGGCTTGATACCAAAAAACGGTCTGGTAGCGGACCCGGGTTTTAGGTCCGTTGCTCCCGGTAGCGGCGTTATCATGATCCCACCAGTCTCAGTTTGCCACCATGTATCTACTATCGGGCACCGCCCGTCACCGACGATATGGTAGTACCATTTCCATGCTTCGGGGTTAATGGGCTCACCAACACTGCCTAATAACCGAAGACTCTCGCGGGATGTTGACGTAACAAAGTCATCTCCCTGACTCATGAGCGCCCTTAGCGCGGTCGGAGCTGTGTAGAATATATTGACCTTGTGCTTGTCTACTATCTGCCAGCACCTTGACGAATCGGGGTAGGTTGGTACACCTTCGAACATCAGGGTAATTGCTCCGTTAGCGAGCGGACCGTAGACGATATAGGAATGCCCCGTTACCCAGCCAACGTCGGCAGTGCACCAGTAGACATCGCCTTCGTGATAATCGAATACATACTTATGAGTCATTGCTGCATGTAAAAGGTATCCCCCGGTTGTGTGAACCACCCCTTTTGGTTTGCCCGTCGAGCCAGACGTGTAAAGAATGAACAACGGGTCTTCACTACCCATGGCGACGGCTTCGCACTCCGGTGACACCTGCCGAGTTGCCTCTTCGTAACAGACATCACGATCCTCGAACCAGTGAATCTCACCGCCTGTTCGTTTAACCACTAGAACAGTAGAAACCCGGGGGCATTCTTCTAAGGCTTTATCGGTGTTTTCCTTCAGTGGGATAGGTTTGCCGGCCCGCACCCCCTCATCAGCAGTGATTACCGTCCTGCAATCGGAATCCAGGATTCGGTCCTTTAGTGCCTGAGGAGAGAATCCGCCGAACACGACGGAGTGTACTGCACCTATCCGAGCGCACGCTAACATCGCGTATGCGGCTTCGGGAATCATTGGCATATAGATGCAAACGCGATCCCCCTTGGTGACGCCTCGGTCCAGCAGCACGTTTGACAGTCGACAGACGTGCTCATGGAGCTCTCGATAAGTAACACGGAGATCCTCCCCGGGATCATCGCCTTCCCAGATGATCGCGGTGTGGTCTGATTTCAATTCGAGATGTCGATCTATGCAGTTGTAGCTAGCGTTCAACTCTGCACCCAGGAACCATCGGGCCTCGCCTTGATGGAAATCGGAATCAGTCAGCTTTTCCCAGGGCTTGAACCAGGTAACGAATTCATCTGCTTTCTGGGACCAAAACTCATCCGGTCGATTAATCGATGCTTCATACATAGCAAGGTATTGATCATTGCGTATGTGCGTGTGGTTTTCAAATTCCTTGGCAACCGGGTAAACCCTGCGCTCCGACATTGCAACTCCTTCAAACCAGATATTGAGGAGACACAGGTTGCCACAATGCGGCTCCGCTTAAAACCACGATCAGGCAGGAGTTGTCACAGGTATTCTGGCCCTGCCGTTAGTTCAACAGGTCGTTGTCGTTTGAACTGCTCTTTTTGCGGGGTTTTCTCTTACGCTTACGCTGGCGACCATTGTTGCTAGCTTGTTTCATGTCGAGCTTGCGTTCGTCCGTAGCTTCCTGGTACTCCGTCCACCACTCACCAAGTTGTTCTGTTTGCTCTCCGGCAAGTTCTCTTAGTAAAAGAAAATCATAAGCAGCCCTGAAGCGCTTATGATCCATTGTCCGGTCTGGCTTCTGGCCAAACCGTGCGGGTAGCCGGGATTGAAGGAACCAAATTTCTCTCATCGGCCCGGAGAATCGCTTCGGAATCGAGGTGAAAAGTTGTTGCTTGGATATCACGTTGTTGGCCGCTTCATTTGCAGCAGCGTGGTTGATTTCACCAGCCTGTTCCAGCCGCTCTTTTTCCTCAACAAATGGATACCAGAGTACTGCTGCATAAATAAATGCCGGCGTCACGGGCATCCTTTTCTCGATTCTCTGGTCTGTACTGTTTAGCGCCAGTCGAACGAGTTCTTCTGTCGCGTTGCTCTCCATTGAGCGCTTGGAGTCGGGGAATAACCAGCCGTACATGCCATTCTCCATCATGGACTCGAAAGCAGCTGTGCCATAACCGGACAGAAAAAGCTTAAGCACTTCCTCGAACAATCTGGCCGCGGGGACGTCTTGTATAAGGTGCCCCAGCGATCCTATTGAGCTTTTGAGATCTGACTCCAACGCAAACCCCAGCTTTGCTTGAAACCTGATGGCACGAAGCATTCTGACCGGGTCTTCTCTTAACCGGCCTGCCGGATTTCCTATGGTCCTGATCATCTGGCTTTTAATATCCGCTGTGCCGCCCGCGAGATCGATCATGTCTTTCCCTTGGGGGTCGAAATAGATCGCATTCATGGTGAAGTCGCGTCGAAAGACATCCTCTTCGAAGGTGCCATACACATTGTCGTTCAGGGTCATGCCTGCATCAGAGTGGTTTTCATCGTACTCTTCCGCGTGAGGCCCCCGAAAGGTTGTGACCTCTATTATTTCGCGTCCAAACCGGACATGAACAATTCGAAATCGTTTCCCGATGATGCGAGAGTTGCGAAACAACTCCCTGACCTCTTCAGGGGTAGCATCTGTAGCGATGTCAAAATCCTTTGGGGTTTTGCGCAGCAACAGATCACGAATACAGCCACCGACAAGGTATGCCTGGTAACCATTTTCCTGCAGACGACTGATAACCTTACTGGCATTGATGCTGATGGCACTTTCTTCAATAGAACTTAAAGCATTCATTTTGATTTCGTCAGGCTGTCATTGGGCTGGGGTTGGTCTGGAAGTCCCAACCATTGGTGGGAATAAAGTTGAAAATACGACTAACACAGAACCTGTTTAAAGGGACTGCATATTTAACGGCTTAGCTTAACAGAGCCAACTGACTCTTACGGTAACGTTTTTTCGGGAGGGGAAAAGAAAATGGGAAAAGCGAGCTTTTCCCATTCTTAGAGAGCCAGAACATTTCTAGTATTATTATTCTTATGTTTCTTATTCTTTTTATTATGTTTCTTATTATTAATTTTTTTATCGTTTTTGTTACTTCTAACCTGCCACCCGAAGATGAGGGCTATTGCCAGCGTCTTTATAATAATTTTATTGTGACTGGCAGGTATTACTATCCTTTAATTTTGGGAAAATAAACAACTCTATATAAAACAGAGAGTTAGGAAAAATCTGCCAAATATTTCAGACCGGGGTGTTACTCTTTGCCACGCCAGTGGGTCAAAAGGTAACGCTAGAGCGCACGGCTCTTCTCACGGGGGATACCGAGCTTCTGGCGTTTCTGCCATAGCGCCTTGCGAGAGATGCCAAGCTTGTGGGAAATTTCGGTTTCAGTCATTTGATCCTGATTCTCAAGCACGAAACTAACAAAGTAGTCTTCAAGCGAAACATTCTCCTTGTCGGTGTCATAAGACGGGAATTTTCGTTTTTGTGCTGGTTCTATCGCAAGAAGGTCTGGGCCGATCGTTTTTCCATCACAAAGAATGACGGCGCGTTCAATAGCGTTCTCCAACTCGCGTATGTTGCCTGGCCAGCTGTAGCAGTGGATGCATTTCAATGCTGGCTGGTTGAATTTGAGACGAGACTTGGCGTGTCTTTTTGAATGGGTCGCAAGAAAATGCTCAGCAAGAATTGTGATGTCGTCACCTCGTTCGCGAAGAGGAGGTAGCGCTAACCTCACCACATTTAAGCGGTAGTAAAGGTCGTCCCGAAAATCACCTTCGTTGACCAGGGCTTTTAGATTTCTGTGGGTTGACGCCACAAGGCGTACTGAAACCCTTCGTGTTTCTATCGAGCCGACACTCCTTATTTCGCCTTCCTGTAGCACCCGAAGTAGCCGGGCTTGTGCACTCAGAGGTAGCTCGCCAATCTCGTCGAGGAACAAGGTGCTGCCATCAGCTGCCTCAACAAGACCAACCCGAATAGCAGTTGCGCCAGAAAAAGCGCCTTTTTCGTGGCCGAACAACTCCGACTCGATGAGCGATTCCGGTATGGCGGCGCAGTTGAGCGATATCATCTGGCGATCAGCACGGTTGCTCAACTGGTGGATTTTTCTGGCGACCAGTTCCTTGCCCGTTCCGGACTCCCCCTCGATCAGAATATTTGTGCGGGTTGGAGCAACTTTGTTTAGTTGGTTTGTGAGTGATTTAATTGAACTGCACTTACCTAACATCTCGGGCTGATCAACTCTGACTTGCGGAATGAGTGCCTCGAGGGTCTTTTTTAATTCATCCAGATTAAAGGGCTTCGGGAGGTAGTCGGCCGCTCCGCGTTTCATCACATCAACAGCCGCGCGAAGACTGGGCCTAGACGAAGTGACAATAACGGGTATGCCGTCAGCAAGCTTGATGAGACCGGTGTTGGTTTCACCATCCGAGACAATAGCGCTGAAAGTCATCAAATCATTTTTGATAGCATCCTTTACCGATCCGGCTTCGGAAACTTTGTAGTGATGTTTTTCGAGGAAGTTCTTTAGTGACGCGCGAAAGATCGTGTCGTTGTCTACAATAAGAATGTTCTGCTTGATCATTCCTGAAGGAATATCCAATAAAGCCAATCCGAGAAGGAATTTATCACGTTTGCCATCCCCCCATGAAATCAATCATTTAAGATAGGCGTTTGGTGCGCAGATGTCATGAACATTTGGAATAGTGGTGGGATTCCAGCAGGAAGCGGCCTTCTCTAGCAGTTCTTTGGTGTTTAAAGCGTGTTCGTGTGTATTCTGCCCAAGGTCTGCTAGGGCACTACGGATAGTGCTTGCAGCATCGCTAGTATCCACGGGCTTTGCGTGGGCTTGCTTGCTTAGTTTGTTTCCCGACTTATCCACCAGTACTGGTATATGTAGATACTGTGGAGGTGAAACCTTTAACCTCTCGTAAATCGCGAGTTGCCGTGGTGTCGACTCAAGAAGGTCATTCCCTCGGACAACATGGGTGACTGAATAGTGGAGGTCATCAATCACGACCGCCAGTTGGTATGCGTGTAGTCCATCCTTGCGCTTGATAATAAAGTCGCCAACCTCCGTTTCCAGATTCCAAGTGTGTAGTCCAAGGCTTCGATCATCGATTGATACGCTTTGCTTCGGTACTTGGACTCGAACTGCGTACGGTTCACCAGGCTCCGGATACCGCTTGAGACGGCAGGTGCCTGAATAAACGTTCGCTACCGATTTTCTAGAACAGGTGCATGGAAAGGTAAATGGTTGAAGGGATTCAATGGCAACGTCGTACGAATTCAGTCTGGCGCTCTGGTAGATAACCTTGAGATCCCACTGCAAACCAAGCGCAAGGAGCTGTCTGAGGATTTCTTGGGGTGCGTCTATGGATTCTCGAGGGGGGTCAAGGTCGTCAATTTTTAGTAGCCATTTTCCACCCGCATGCCGGGCATCAAGAAAACTCGCTAGGGCAGCAACCAACGAGCCATAGTGCAGTGGGCCCGTTGGAGAGGGGGCGAACCGCCCGACGTAAGTCATCTTAGAGAAGCTTGTTTAGCGTCATAGGGTGGTCACGATTTTACCCGCGGATTTGACGTTCCTTTATTTCATCAAGCGTCTTGCAATCAATACACTGGGTCGCGGTTGGGCGAGCTTCTAGACGTCGCACGCCGATCTCAATACCGCAGGACTCGCAGTACCCATAATCATTCTGATCGATCAAATCTATTGTTTTGTCGATCTTTCGGATTAATTTTCGCTCTCTGTCGCGAGTTTTTAGTTCGAGGCTGAACTCTTCTTCCTGGCTGGCTCTGTCAGCTGGGTCCGGATAGTTAGACGCCTCGTCTTTCATGTGACTGACGGTTCTATCGACCTCTTCCATCAGTTGCATTTTCCACTCGAGTAGAATGTTGCCGAAGTGAGCTCTTTGCTCCTCATTCATATACTCCTCGTTGACCTTTGCCCTATAAGGCGTGACGCTAGGTTCAGCAGCAGTCCTTGGCTTTGGTGAACTGGGTGGTGGCCGTGGTGCTCTTTTCTTCACCTCTATGCTCTTCTTCGGAGCCGCAGCCTTCTTGGTTGCAACTTTCGCTTTTGCAGCGGGCTTCTCTACTGTTTTTGCTTTAGAGCTCAAATTTTGCGTGACCTTTTTGCTGCTGGTTGACGTTTCCCCGTTTTTGGCCTTGCCTTTCACGGAGGCTTTCTTTTCTGCAGCCTTTTTCTCTACCGTCTTTATCTTGGTGGTAGCGGTTGTCTTGATGCTAGTTTGTTTCGTGACCTTGGCCTTTATTTTCGATGTGGCCTTCGTTTTTGCGGTGGTTTTGGGCTTCGCCGCGGTCTTGGATTTGGTTGTCGGTTTTTCTTTTGCTCTCGATTTAGCCTTGGACTTCACTTTTGCTGCTGTTTTGGTCTTGGCTTTCACGCCGACTTTCTTTTTTTCAGCTGCCTTTTTAGCAGGCGCTTTCTTAACAACTGGCTTTTTAACAACTGCCTTCTTAACAGCTGCCTTTTTAGCAGGCGCCTTCTTAACAACTGCCTTCTTAGCAGGTGCTTTAATGGCTTTTGTCTGGGCTTTTGCCTTCGCCTTACTTTTTGGTTTCGCTTTTGCGGTTGCTTTACGCTTCGCTGCCATTGATCTGTCCGTATCAACAAAGTGGGTTCTAAAACGAGCGGCGAACCTTACCAGATCGAAATCCATTCGCCAAGCCTATTTCTGGCGACCCTAACCCTTGTTTTTTTAGGGTAATATTCGCTTCTTGATGTTTTCTGGAGAGGGTTTGAAAGTAGCAAAAAGACTTAGCAAAATAGCGCCATTTCGGGTGATGGAATTGCTCGCGCGCGCCAACGAACTCGCGTCACTTGGCCATGACGTGATTCACCTTGAGGTCGGAGAACCGGACTTTGATACTCCGCCTCCGATCGTTGCGGCCGGTGTACGAGCTATTTTAGAGGGTAAAACCAAGTATACGGACGCCAGAGGTACGCCTGAACTGAGGCAGACTATTTCAGAGTTCTATCAGTGTAGTCTCGGCATTGATGTGCCCGCAGAGCGGATATTTGTTACGGCAGGTGCATCGGGCGGTTTACTGATGCTGAGTGCCTTGCTGCTGGATCCTGGCGAAAACCTGTTAATGTCTGACCCGGGCTACCCGTGTAACCGTCATTTTCTCTCTAGCTTTAATGCTGAGGGGCTATTGGTGCCCGTAGACGCTACCCAGAATTATCAGCTGACTCCTTCGCTGGTAGAGGAATATTGGACCCCGGCCACTCGCGGGGTTTTGGTCGCATCACCGTCTAACCCTACAGGCTCAATCTTGGGTCAAAAAGTGGTCAGGGAGCTCGGTGAAGTCGTGCGCGATAAAGATGGCATTATGATCGTGGATGAAATCTATCAGGGATTGGTCTACGAAAACGAGGCCATTGGATCAGCTCTGGTGCAGGTGCCCGAGGCGATCGTTATAAACAGCTTTTCTAAGTATTTCGGGATGACTGGGTGGCGCCTTGGCTGGGTAGTTGTACCCGAAGCGATCGCCATGGATCTTGAAAAGCTCGCTCAGAACCTCTTTATTTGTCCTTCGTCCATAGCGCAGGAAGCTGCACTTTCGGCATTTGATCCTGAGTCGATTGCGACAATGGAGGCTCAAAAAGCAGAGTTTGCAGTGCGCAGGGACTATCTTGTGCCGGCATTAAGGGAACTTGGGTTCGAGATTCCGCTAATGCCAGCGGGCGCGTTTTATGTCTACGCCGTTCTACCAGACGAAGCGCCGGACGCGGAACAATTCTGTCACCTTTTACTTGAAAATCATTTCGTTGCAGTGACGCCAGGCACAGACTTTGGTTTTCACAATGCCGATAGATCTATTCGAATTAGCTATGCACGGAACTTATCGCAGCTTAAGGAAGCTGTTTATCGTATTGGGAAATTATTGGGATGAAGGGTTCGGGACGAAGGGCTCGGGACGAAGGACTCGGGACGAAGGACTCGGGACGAAGGACTCGGGACGAAGGACTCGGGATGAAGGACTCGGGATGAAACACTTGGTGCATGCTCGGTTACTTAAAAGGTATAAACGTTTTCTGGCAGACGTGAGGCTGGACAATGGTGAGATCATAACCGTCCATTGTCCCAACACCGGTTCAATGAAGAACTGTGCGGAAGAGAACGCCGATGTCTGGCTGTCTTATTCAGATAACCCAAAGAGAAAATACTGTTATACCTGGGAATACCTAACGACATCGCGTGGTCACCATATAGGGATTAATGCCGGGAAGGCGAATCAACTGGTTCAATCTGCGATCCGGGATGGTCTGGTAGAGCAGTTGATGGGTTACGAGGTGATTCGTTCTGAGGTGAGGTATGGGGATGAAAACAGTCGAATCGATCTCTTACTGCAGCATCGTCAAAGGCAAGACTGTTACGTCGAGGTTAAAAGTGTGACATTGCTTGAGGATCCACCATCACGTGGTGTTGGATATTTTCCGGATGCAGTCAGTGAAAGAGGAGCCAAGCACTTACGAGAGCTGATTAAAATGTCGCATTCAGGTGCGAGATCAGTTTTGTTTTTTTGTGTCCAGCATACGGGTATTCAGGAAGTCAGGCCCGCCGACCATATTGACCGTGAATACGGTAAGCTGCTTCGAGAAGCGATGAATAGTGGAGTTGAAGTGTTAGCTTATAAAGTTAGAAGGTCGAATAAGGGGTTTCGGTTGTGGAGAGATCTCCCGGTCATTGTATGAAGATAGCTGCGCTTGCGCTTGCGGTGTGTGTTCTTGCCGTTGCATCTCTTTTGTTCGGCAGTGCGGACATTAGCCTCAAGGATTTGTTTCGTTTGCTTAGCCACAATGACGATCCGCGGCTGAGCACGATTGTGCTTGATATTAGACTCCCCAGAACGCTCTTGGCGCTGTTAGTAGGAGCAGGCGTGTCGGCATCCGGCGCGGCGATTCAAGGAATGTTTCGTAATCCACTGGCTGATCCAGCGCTAATCGGGGTGTCCGCGGGTGCTGCGTTATTTGCTGCGATCTATGTGGTGCTGGACGGTAGTCAGGGCCTGTCTATGATAGGCATGACCGGTAGCGCTTTCGTCGGGGGGCTTCTTACCACCTGGATAGTCCTTGTTGTCGGGGGGCGGGGTGGCGGGTTATCGACAATGCTGTTGGCAGGGATCGCGATCAATGCGATAGCGCTGTCTGGAGTGGGAATGTTGTCGTACCTCTCAACGGACATGCAGCTGCGTTCTATATCCTTCTGGGCGTTGGGCAGTCTGAACGGGGCGACCTGGATTTCGGTGCTGCTGGCGCTTGCCATTCCTGTTGTCGTGTTCCTGATCTTTCTCGAATCAAGAAACCTGAATGTGATTACCTTGGGCGATGAAGAGGCAGAACATCTTGGTGTATCGCACCAAAAGCTCAGGGTTAGAATAGTATCTTTGTGTGCAGTCGCAGTTGGTATTGGTGTAGCGCTGACGGGGATCATCGCATTTCTTGGTTTGGTCGTACCACATCTAATTAGAATGACGCTGGGCTCCAATCACCGGACGGTGGTTCCAGCATCTGCTCTGTTGGGGGGAATGCTGCTGCTGGTTGCCGATGTGATAAGCAGAACGATGTTTGCGCCAACGGAGCTCCCTGTGGGTATCTTGACGGCTCTGGTTGGCGGTCCTTTTTTTATATATCTCATTATGATTGAGCAAAAGGGAAGGCTAGCGGTGTGAACCTTTCTGCGCGCAATACCTCGTTTATCCTAAGAAACCGGGCGATCCTTAGTGACATAAATCTTGAGGTCCAGGGCGGGAAGATCACCGTGCTGCTTGGCCCGAATGGCGCTGGTAAATCAACCCTCTTGAAAATCCTGAGTGGCTACTTGAAGCCTACTGACGGAGAAGTTCTGATTGCCGGTTACAATCCGCAAAAGATATCGCTGCAGGCTCGAGCGAAAATACTTGGGGTCTTGACGCAAAGGAATTCGCTGGAATTTCCGTTTACCGCCAGAGAAGTTATCGCAATGGGAAGAATGCCGTTTGGTCAAAGCGAAGGTTTTGATGAAGTGACGCAGGAGTTACTCAGCATGTTCGGTGTGGCGGCTGATCAATCCTATCTCACCATGTCCGGAGGTGAGCAGCAATTGGTTCAGCTTTGCCGCGTATTTGCGCAGGTGTGGGGTCGCGGCTCTGAGGCTTTTCTCTTGCTCGATGAGCCCATGACGGCGCTTGATCTGCGACACCAGTCAAAGATCGCTTCAACCTTGAGGAAATTATCATCGCAGGGGCTGGGTCAGTTAGTCGTGATGCATGATATTAATCTTGCAGCTGAGTTGGCGGATGACATTGTCCTGATGTCGCACGGCAAGGTGGTCGCAAAAGGGTCGGTTGCAGAGGCGCTTAAGATTGAAAATCTGGAACGCACTTTTGATACTGTCATTAACCAGTTAGGCCGTGGTAGTGAGCGCTATTTTCGAGCAGAACTTGAAAAGTGAGCACGCAACACTCCACGGACTAATACTTTCCAGGCAATGGTATGACACCGTTAGTGGGCAATCACTCGTCTATTGGTTAGCAACCCGGCAGGGACCCGCAAGACTTGAATTCACTGGACAGGAATCGGTGTTTTTTATCCCGGCGTCCAGTATTTCGAGGGCCGAAACGATCCTTGCGACAGGACTCAAGTGGCGAAGTGCATCGGTAGCACTTCGCTGTTTCAGCGAGACGGACGAGCCAGTAATTGCTTGCTACTTTAGAAACCAGCGTGCCTTGGGGTTGGCAAGAGGGCTGTTGCAAAATAATCATATCCCAACCTACGAAGCAGATATCCGGCCGACGGATAGGTACCTGATGGAACGCTTCGTGCAGGGGACGTTGGAAGTCTCTGGGGATTTCAATGTTGCGGAAGGTTACTTGTCTGCTGTAAACCCCAAGATTCGGGGTGCTTCGTTTGAGCCCAGCCTGTCGGTCGTTTCGCTGGATATAGAAACTTCTATTACGAACGGCACTATTCTTAGTATTGCGGTTGATAGTAATGACGTCAGGAAGGTTTTCATGGTGGGCAAGTTGCGACCATCGTCACTCCCTTACCTTGAATTCATTGAGGACGAAACGACATTACTCCAAAGGTTTATGGTTTGGTTCGCAGCGCTGGATCCAGACGTAATTATTGGCTGGAGCGTCGTTGGGTTTGACCTAAGGTTTCTCCAGAAACGTGCCGATGCGCTAGGATTGAAATTCAATATTGGTCGCGGCATGTCCCCGGTCAGCTGGCGGTTTTTGGATCAAGGCCAGCAGAGGTTTTATGCGGTTGTTCCTGGCCGAGTGGTCCTCGATGGAATAGAACTTCTTAAAACAGCGACTTACAGTTTCGAAAGTTTCTCACTTGAGAATGTTTCCCGGAAACTGCTCGGTAGAGGAAAATTAGTGCACGATGTCGATTCGCGGGCTGCTGAGATTGAAGACATGCATCGCACTGATCAGGAGAGCCTGGCCCGATATAACCTTGAAGACTGCACACTCGTGTTAGATATTTTCAAGCACGCAGGTCTTATCGATTTCGCGATAAGGCGATCGTGCCTGACTGGGTTAGAAATGGATCGACTGGGCGGGTCAGTTGCCGCTTTTGATTTTCTTTATTTGCCTAAACTCCACCGCGCGGGTTTTGTCGCACCGGTAGTCGATGAAAAGACCGTCGTCCATAGTCCTGGTGGCTATGTGCTTGATTCGTTGCCCGGTTTGTATCGTGATGTCATCGTGCTCGACTTCAAGAGTTTGTATCCCAGTATCATTCGTACATTTCATGTCGATCCACTTGCCATGATTAAAGTCGGTGGGGATCGCATACCGGGGTTTCTTGAGGCCAGCTTTTCGAGGCACCATCACATTCTTCCAGGCATCATTAAGGCGCTGTGGCGGGCTCGTGACGAGGCAAAGAAAAACAGTGATGCAGCTGGGTCACAGGCGATCAAAATTATTATGAACTCGTTCTATGGCGTTTTAGGTACGCCGGGTTGTCGGTTCTTCGATCCAAGGTTAGCGAGTTCGATTACCATGCGGGGGCACGAAATTCTTCAGAAAACCAGGGATTTGATAGAGGACAAGGGTTACCCGGTTATTTATGGCGATACTGATTCAGTATTCGTCTTACTGGATCAGGCCGAAGGTGAGGTGAAAGCCGCAGGCTCGCTGCTTGCAGATTATCTAAACGATTGGTGGGCCAGCGAGCTCATGAACCGGTATGGTATTCCCAGCTACCTGGAGGTTGAGTTCGAGACGCATTTTGAAAAGTTTTTTATGCCAACGATCAGGGGCTCCGAAAAAGGCAGTAAAAAACGTTACGCGGGACTGGTGAGGGACCGGGTCGGGAAACCACAGCTTGTTTTCAAAGGGCTTGAGAGCGTTCGAAGTGATTGGTCACCGCTGGCGCGGGAATTTCAGATAGAGTTGTACCGTCGGGTGTTTATGGACGAGCCCCATTTGAATTACATCAGCGATACGGCTGTGCGACTCCTGAAAGGTGAGCTGGACGATAAACTCTCACTACGAAGAAGGCTGCGACGAAAGCTCAACGATTACACAAAAAATGTGCCACCGCATGTTCGGGCAGCAAGGCTTGCAGAGGCCGAGAGGCTCAAACAGGGCTTAAAACCAACCTATGCGAATGGCGGATGGATCGAATACCAGATGACGCTGAATGGCCCTGAACCCCTACCTTACGTTAACTCAGCGATCGACTATGATTTCTATATGGACCGACAACTTGCGCCGATCGCTGACGCGATCCTTGGTCTTGATGGGAGTTCGCTGGCACGACTCATGGATAAGCAGATAGGCCTATTTTAGTAGTGCGTCTACTTCTTCCTGGGTAAGTCGTGAGCCGAAGCGGGAAACCAGTTTTGACGCGAATTTACTCGCTAATTCGTTAGCTTCACTAAACCCAAGGCCTTTACAGAGGCAATGCAGAAAGACCCCGGCAAAAACATCACCTGCACCGGTCGTATCCACAGCTGTGGTAGGAATAGCGGCTGTGGTCGAAAGGTCCTGACCATCAAAGGCCAGCGAACCGTCCTTGCCGCAGGTCATCACGAAGGTTTTGCATATGTCTTTTAACGCTGCGATACAGTCTTCTACAGATTCTGCACCGGTTAACAACCGGGCTTCGTCGTGATTGCAAAATAAGAGGTCAACGCCACGGCTTATAAGTTGATCGTAGTTGGCCTTGAAGTGCTCGATCATCGCCGAGTCCGAAAGGGTTAGTGAAATGGGGACGGCTGAGGTGCGAGCTATATTCTGTGCCTCAAGGGCTGCCTGGAACCCTGTCGTGGAACTCACCAGGTAACCTTCGATGTACAGATAAGATGAGTTTCTAAGCGCTTCCGGATTCAGGTCATCGGGGGAGAGGAAGTTCGTAATGCCTAGGCAGGTGGCCATTGTTCGCTCTGCGTCCGGGGTGACCATGGAGATGCACTCACCGGTGGTGCCCTGCTCACGGTTATCGCTCAGGTTGGTATCAACCCTTGCTTGGGAGAGGTCTTTGACAAAAAAGTCCCCGGTAGAATCGGCAGCGACTTTGCAGCTATAAAAAGCCTTGCTGCCAAGCTGGGAGACTGCGACCATAGTATTTGCTGCAGACCCTCCGCCTGACTTTTCAACGGCAAGGTGCTCTTCCTCAAGCAGTCTAATCAGTTTTATCCTGTCATCGGCTTCTATCAGACTCATGGAGCCTTTGGGCAGTTCCGCTTGGTCGAGTAAGGCGTCGTCTACCCTATACTCTGTGTCAACCAAAGCGTTTCCGATGCCATAGACGTCGTACTGTTTCATGTTTTTAGTTCCTTGAATGCATTTTGTGCGGCGTTCAGTGTGTTGTTGATTTCCTTGTCTTCGTGCGCTGCTGAAACGAATCCGGATTCAAATGGGGACGGCGCAAGGTTAACCCCCTGGCGCAACATCGCGTGGAAAAAGAGATTAAACCTGTTGCTGTCTGCGCCCATCACCTGTGAAAAGCGTGTCACGTGGGTCTCGTTGGTGAAGAAGAAACCAAACATACTGCCGACCCGATTGGTCGTAAAAGGGATGCCGGCGGCGTCGGCAAGTACCTGAAGGCCGTTGACGAGTTTGCCGGACTGCTGTTCCAGATGCTCGTAGAACCCGGGTTCGTCGATCAGTTCCAAGGTGGTTAAGCCGGCCTGCATCGCAATCGGATTGCCTGACAGCGTCCCCGCTTGATAAACGCCGCCAAGAGGCGCGACAACTTCCATCACTGCTCGTTTACCACCGAATGCCCCAACGGGCATGCCTCCGCCAATAATCTTTCCAAGCGTCGTGAGATCTGGTCGGATGTTGTAAACAGACTGCGCGCCGCCCTTTGCAACCCGGAATCCAGTCATGACTTCATCAAAAATCAATAGCGAGCCGTGACTGTCGCAGGCGTCCCGAAGGCCCTGCAGAAACCCAGGTACTGGCGGCACACAACCCATGTTTCCAGCGATGGGTTCGACAATGACGGCGGCAATTTCGTTTCCTTTCTCCCTAAAGACTTTTTCGATCTGTTCAAGGTTATTGAATTCGAGCGTAAGCGTGTGGCGTGCAAAACTTTCCGGCACGCCAAGTGAGTCTGGCTCCCCCAGGGTCAGTGCCCCGGATCCAGCTTTCACTAATAATGCGTCTGAATGACCGTGGTAGCAGCCTTCAAACTTGATAATCGTGTCTCTGCCGGTATATCCGCGAGCAACCCTAATGGCTGACATGGTTGCCTCGGTGCCCGAGTTCACCATTCGAACCAGGTCCATGGAAGGGACTAGCGAAACGAGTTTCTTGGCCACCTGGGTCTCTATTTTCGTGGGCGCGCCAAAGCTGAGTCCATGACCCATTGCTTCCTGAACTGATTTGACGACTTTTGGGTGAGCATGCCCGATAATCATCGGCCCCCAGGAACCTATATAGTCAATGTACTTTTTGTCGTCTTCGTCTGTAAGGTAGGCGCCGCTGCCACTTTTGAAGAAAACAGGTTGCCCTCCGACTCGAGAAAAAGCCCGAACGGGCGAGTTGACCCCGCCCGGAATGTATTTTTTGGCGTCCTCAAAGAAACGCTCCGATTTTGTCATGACTTGCTCCATAGTTCTGCCGCGGGCATTCAAGCATTACTTTTGAGTTGATTCAAATGAAATGCTAAAGCTGCCTTACGATTGATAAAAGCTTTCTATGTCTTCTCGGGTCAAGATGCCAACCGGAGAATCCAGTAGTGGTGCGCTGATGCGATTGACAAAGAGTGCTTGCAAGCCCGATTGGTTAAGTGAGTCCAGTGCTTCGCTTAACGTCGCCTGCAGGAAAATGCTGGTGACATCCTTTCGAGTCGCCGGAATGGCTGTCAGGTCAATCTGTTCCTCTGGCTGGAAGGAAAGATACTGCGCGAGGTCTTCTGTTCTCAGGATAAAAGCTGGCCTTTCTTTTCCATTGACCAGCAGCCAATAAGGCTTTTGCACAACCAGCAATCGGGCGGCTTCCAGTTCAACAACAGGCGCCACCCTGGCGAAGCTCCTTGTCATAATGCTCGCAACGGACGCTCTGTTTAGTGCCATGGACAATGGGTTCTGTCGAAACTCAAGCCCGAGCACCTCCATTTGAAGCAGGAATAGAGAGCGAACGCCGAAGACCTGGCTTGCGGTCATGTTGGCGATAATAATCACCAGCATAGCGGGTAGGATAATGCCTGGGCTATTTGTGAGTTCGAGAACTGCCATTAACGCTGCCAGCGGGGCTTGAAGCACCGCGCCCATCATGGCGCCCATACCAAGCATTACAAACAATGCATCGTCAGACAGACCGGCATCAACGAATCTGGCGAAAAACGCGAACATTCCGCCCGCCATCGCGCCCATAAACAGCGTTGGGCCAATAAATCCAACCGGTATTCCAAGGGCAATAATAGCGGAGGAAAGTATCAGCTTCAGCACGAGTGCGGTTAGCAGTAATGCCAGCGAGAGTTCTCCTAAAAGCGCTAAATTGACCGTGTCGTAACCGATACCCAGGACTTCGGGAAGAATAAGTGCCGCGGTCCCGGTAATAAACCCCGCGGTCATAACGCGTTGCCACATTTTGCTGGGTGATATTTTGTAGAACAGAAGCATGGCTCGAACATAAGCCGCAGCAATGACTCCGATAAATGCCCCTTCTACTACCAGGATAGGGATATCTATGAAGGAAGACATGACCACTGGGGGTACATCAAAGGCCGTTAGCGACCCGAACACAATCTGCGTCATCATTGCGGCGACAACCGACGCCAGGATCACGGGTATAAAGCCTGCTATCGTGTATTCCATGACAATGACCTCCATGGAAAATATGACCCCCGCTATGGGTGTATTAAAAGAAGCAGAAATTGCGGCAGCTGCCCCGCAGCCCACGAGTACCCTGACGCTATTGTTAGGTAGCTGAAGGTATTGACCAATAAGGCTGCTGCCTGCTGCACCGAGATGAATAGCGGGGCCTTCTCGGCCGCCAGGTTGTCCCGAAGCGAGCGCTACAACGCCAGTGATGAACTGGGCTAGCGCATTTTTGAGTGGCATATGGCCCTGGTGCCTGGCCAGTCGTTCGATGACGTGAATCACCCCGACACGTCGATTTGTTTTGGATAGCACCGTAAAAATCAGGACCAGCAGTATTGCTCCGGCAACCGGCAGCGAGAAAGCCGCTGCTGGATCAAGGGTTTCAAAGCTTTCCGGGCCATTTTCAAGCAATTGGTCCAACGGCCACTCAATAGCGAGGCGAAAGGCGATAATAACCAGGCCTGTCAGAAACCCGGAGGCAATGCCCAAAATGGCGAATTGAGGTACTGAATCAATGGAGGCGAGCCGCCGCCGAAATGTCCTAATGGAAAACTTAAGTAGCTTCATAACGAGATTACAAATCGGGGTTTCATAAAAGTCAGCAAAAACAGATGGTTGAAGTTCAGTACACGGTAACTGAAAAGTATTCATGAAGCACAATCAGGGCTGAACTTTAACGTATTGTGCTAAGCTATCGGGCCAATTTTGTCATTTACCTCGCGGCAACGATGGCGGCAGTAAACTATGACAGCAGTCAAAGGCAGTAAGCAACATCAAATGGTCGTAGTACCTTATCGACCCATGTACAAGGCTTTGATATTCGTTGCTTTTTTCACGTCTATGGCCGTGTTTGGATGGTTGAGCTACGGGTTAGGTAATTATCAAGGTCTTGAGCTGCAAGTCGAAGTGGCTCAGGAAAAAGAACTGATCAAGAGGCAGTTGGGCGAGGCCACAGTTCTGATTACGCAAATGAGGCAGGAAATTGCGGATCTCACGGTGGGAGGTGAAATCGATAACAAAGCCAATGAGGAAGTCAGGCAAACGATTCAAAACCAGCAGAACCTGCTAGCAGCTCAAAGTGAAGAAATCAGTTTTTACAAAGGTGTCATGCTGCCAAACGTTGCTGGTAAGGGACTTAGGATTGAGCAATTGACTTTAAGCTCAAACGCGCCGGGCAGGGTGAAGTACTCGTTGCTACTTACCCAGATAGTGGACAAGCATGATTATGTGCAAGGTGGGGTACAGATATCCCTGCTTGGTCGAAATGAAAGTCGAAATGAAAGTCGAAATGATGGTCAAGTTGATGGTCAGGAAGAGACTTTTCAGCTCAGTGATCTGGACTTGGATAAAACTGAGGCGATTAGATTTCGGTTTCGCTATTTTCAGAACATCGTTGGTGAAGTGCAACTGCCAGAAGGTTTTATACCCCGAAAGGTTGTGGTTGTGGTGCAGTCATCAGGAACAAATGCTCAGCGATTGGAGAAAAAGTTTGACTGGCTGCTAAAAGGAGAGTGAGCATGTTTAAGAAAGAAACACGAAGTGAAGCAGGGACAACGCTGATTGCAGCTAACTGTGAGCTGGTAGGTGACGTTCATTTTAGTGACGAACTGCTGGTGAATGGCATAGTGAAAGGGAATATTTATGCCAAATCTGGATCTAAAGCCGTCGTTAGAATCAGCGAGAAAGGTTGTGTCCAGGGTGAAATTCGTGCTCCCAGAATAATTGTAAATGGTGAAGTGTTCGGTGACATTTGGTCAGACAAGCACATTGAACTTGCTGCCAAAGCCGAAGTAAAAGGTAATGTTCACTACCATATGATTGAAATGGTGCAAGGCTCGAGAGTTGATGGGCAGCTAGTTTATTTACAGGATGGTAAGCAGGCACGGGCAGAGTTAAAGGCAGCAAAGGTTCCAGAGAAAGCTGATGAAGACGCTGTGACACCGGTAACCGAGGTTAAGAACGAGACTGTCTAGCGCTTTTGGACTCAACCGGAGTAAACTTACCTTGAAAGATAACAGTAAAGGCGCAGGCTATTAGATTATGGAAGCAACAACATTTGACCCACTCTCGATGACTTTTTCAGATGCCGCCGCCGGTAAGGTGAAGGCGCTCGTAGAAGAAGAAGAAAACGAGCATCTTAAACTGCGAGTATTCGTCACCGGTGGAGGTTGTTCTGGTTTCGAGTATGGTTTTACGTTCGATGAAGATGTCGAAGAGGATGATACCCAAGTCAAGAAAGCGGGCGTCGCTCTTCTGATTGATCCTTTGAGCTATCAGTACCTGGTTGGCTCGGTTATTGACTACCAGGAAGATTTACAGGGTTCACGGTTTGTAGTGACAAATCCGAATGCCGCGACAACCTGTGGTTGCGGGAATTCTTTTTCTATCTAGCCGCCACTTGATTGACCATCCGGGGGTAGCGACGCGTACCCTTTTCCCGAAATAGATTCGAGTCGAGCCAATATTGGCGACACGTTAGCCTTGAATCGCTCCAGCTCGTTCTTTGCTATGGGAAACGCTTTTGGCAGCGACACGGTCTTGGGGTTGCGATGCACGCCGCTGACCAGGAACTCGTAGTGCAGGTGTGGCCCAGTGGCCCATCCGGTCGCGCCGACGTAACCGATCGTCTGCCCTTGTTTGACCGCCTTACCTTGCGTGATGCCTTTGCCGAACGCCGATAAGTGGAGGTATTTAGTGGTGTATTGCTCGCCGTGCTGAATAACGATGTACTTACCCGAAGCGTTGTTTTGTTTTCGAATGGTGACTTTACCGTCACCGGAGGCCAGCACCGGTGTGCCTCGTTTTGCTGCGTAATCGATTCCTCGGTGAGGCATGACCCGCTTGTGAACTGGATGCAAACGGCGCAGATTGAACGACGAACTCACGTGGGAGAAATGGACTGGGTCTCTTAGGAAAGCCTTACGCATACTGAGACCCTCAGGCGTGTAATAGTCAGTGTGCCCCGTGATATCGGTATACCTGACTGCGTCGTGTACTTTACCCATGTTGGTGAAAGTGGCGGCGATGATGCTGCCTTCCTTGACGAGTTCACCGTCAATATAGATCTCTTCGAACATCAGGCTAAACGAATCCCCAGCCCTTAGATCCAGCGCAAAACTGATGTCCCACTGATAGATGTGACTCAGTTTCATGATGATATTGTCGGATAGCCCTGCGGCTTTTCCTGCATGGTAGAGGGACGGGTTTTTCTTGGTGATTTTCGCTGATTCAAAGGCGACGATCTTCTCTGGCGTCGCCGACTCCCAGCTGGCAAGGAAGCTTTGGTCTTGCTTGTGAATCATCAGCGTATCGAAAGCATTCTTTTTGTATCGAAGGGACAGCAGTTCGCCTCGGGAGGTGATCTTAAAACCTAGCGTTTGCCCGGGCAGTATTTTCCTGAGTGACGAAACTGGGTTCCCTAGATTGACAATATTTTGCAGGTCTGCCGCGGACAGCTTGTTCCTCTGAAAAATAAGCGCAAGATTATCCCCGGGTTCGATAGTCATGTTGATCCAGCGGCTGCTGGTCTCGGGTTGCACCTGTTTCACCGGAAGATCGTTTACGCTGGCGACAGCGACGACTTCAGGTAGTGCCACTGCCAGAGAAACGGGTCCTTGATAGGACGATGCTCGCTGGTGGGTAGGCAATGCTGTAATGACGATCGCGAAGGATACGGCGAGCAACAGGGCGGCTTTCAAATGTGTTTTGGGGTAACGATGCATAAAAGCCGAAAGGTAGCGTGTTACTCTACAGTCAAGTCTAAAGTTTCAGCGCTAACGATATAAAATATATAGGAATAATGGAAGCCTTCACTGCTTGGCGAGGGTGAGATTCGTAGAAAACGAGTGGCTTGGTCGGGTCGTAGAGTGCGGCTTGCTTGAATTTACTGTGATATGCGTTATGTTGCGCGCGTGTTAGGTCTGTCGCCGCTATACAGGCGGCCTTTCTGGTGGGGTTTGTTAGAACTAATGGTTATGAAATGAACATTATTGAACAGTTACAGGGGTTGGGGCTTGTTGCTCAACTTAGTGCGACCGAGGACCTGGTGAGCCACCTGGGTTCGGCCACAAGAACCGTTTATTGCGGATTTGATCCGACCGCGGACAGTTTACATATTGGGAATTTGGTTCCGCTTTTGGCGCTCAGAAGATTTCAGTTGGCGGGGCATCGCCCTTTGCTGCTCGTTGGTGGTGCGACCGGCATGATAGGTGATCCCGGAGGTCGGGAGAGTGAAAGAGAATTGCAGTCTGCTGAAGTGGTCGAACGTCAGTTGGCTAGAATTCGCTCGCAGGCGAGTCAGTTTCTTGATTTTGACTGCGGAGAAACATCGGCGGTGGTCGTAAATAACGCCGACTGGACGAAAAATTTGTCGGTCATCGATTATCTGCGTGATATCGGCAAGCATTTCTCCGTCAACGCGATGATACAGAAGGAGTCTGTCCGCCGGAGAATTGAGGATGACTCCCAAGGCATCAGCTACACAGAATTCAGCTACATGATTCTTCAGTCATATGATTTTGTTGTTCTGAATCGGGACTATGACTGCACTATTCAGATGGGCGGCAGCGACCAGTGGGGTAACATTACGGCCGGTATCGACCTTGTTCGCAGGATGGAAAGCAAGCAGGCATACGCGATAACGTATCCGTTGGTGACAAAGTCAGACGGCACAAAGTTTGGAAAGAGTTCTGGCGGTGCCATATGGTTGAACCCAGAAATGACGTCACCTTTTAGCTTCTATCAGTTCTGGATCAATACAGCCGATTCAGATGTGATGAACTACCTCAGAATTTTTACTTTTCTGACCCATGACGACTTGGCTGGAATCGCAGCATCCCATGAATCAGATCCAGGCCGCAGGACCGCTCAGGTCGCTCTGGCGCAAGCAATGACCGAGCTGGTTCATGGTAAATCGGGATTAGAAGCCGCGGAGAGAATTACCGGCGCACTGTTTGCAAACAGCCTGGGTGATCTCGCAAAAGAGGATCTTGGGCAACTTGCACAGGATGGAATGCCTTCGTCAATTGGAGTAAATGGTGTTTCTTTGGTCAATGTGTTGGTTTCTTCTGGTCTCGCTGTGACGCCGAAAGGTGAAGTCACCGTCGGTCAGGCCAGAAAACTGATCCAGGGGAATAGTGTGTCTGTCAATGGTGAGAAGCAAACTGATATCGGCTTGACACTAAGTTCGGAAGCAGCTCTTTTCGGTCGGTTTTTTGTGATTCAAAAAGGTAAAAAGAATCACCACCTGCTGGTTCTTAGCAGCTAGGAGAACCGTTCCAAGCAGCCAAAGTACGAGTAAAAAAGAACAAAAAAAAGAACAAAAAAAAGGGATGCAGTTGCATCCCTTTTTTTTGTTGGTGGAGCCAGGCGGGATCGAACCGCCGACCTCCTGCGTGCAAGGCAGGCGCTCTCCCAGCTGAGCTATGGCCCCAAGTCACTTGGCTGGTCTAATTGAACCAGCACAAGATCTGGGTGCTTACCTGGTGGGTCTGGGAAGATTTGAACTTCCGACCTCACCCTTATCAGGGGTGCGCTCTAACCAACTGAGCTACAGACCCGGGTAAGTTTCTAACCTGACGCTTTGCATCTGGTAGAGGGCGCGTATTATACGCACGGAGTCACTTATTACAAACGACCTTAATGATTAAAAGCACACATTCTGAATTTGAGAAATTGATCTCTGGCAGCTCGGTGAATTCAACCCCTGAATTGCAGGGTTTTTTAGACGGCATTGGCGTTCCTTATACCCGCCTGGATTCAGTCTTAACATTGAATCCGGGGATGGAGTTGCTGGACGAAGCCGCCATTCGCGCCGAGTTACAGCATCTGGTTTCGGAGATCCAACTGTCGACCTTGGATGTAGAGATACATCGAGTAGCGCAATCAACGAATGATGTTGTGATGCAAAGACTTGTTGACAGTCGAAGTACCGCAATTTTATGTGCCGCAGAGATGCAGACGGCCGGCAAAGGCCGGCGTGGCAGACGTTGGGTCTCGCCGTTCGGTAGAAATATTTACCTGACATATGGTCGTTACGTCAAGCGACAGTTGTCGGAGCTCGGTGGCCTGTCGCTGATTGTCGGCATGGTAGTGGTGGACGTACTTCGCGCCATGGGTTTGGAGCAGGTTGGGCTAAAATGGCCGAATGACATTGTGTTAGGCGGTGGAAAACTAGGAGGAATACTCCTGGAGCTCCGAGCGTCTGATACTCGAGGTATCGGTTTGGTCGCGGGAGTGGGTCTTAATCTTGCTCTCCAGGAGGAGGACGCCTCCAGCATTGATCAGCCATGGAGCACGGTCAGTTCTCAGTTGGAGTTGCCGCGTAATATTTTACTTGGCAGGCTTGGGGGCAAGATAGTGAATGCGATACAGTCCTTCGAGGACCTGGGGTTTGATTCCTTTGCCGAAAAATGGAGTGAATACAACCTTTACACTGGTCAGCAGATCAATGTTATTCGTGGCAGTGAAATAATCTCGGGAATCGATAGCGGTGTTGATTCAGCGGGTAATCTGTTGTTGAGAACCGCGGCTGGCCTCGAGGCGCACAACTCTGGAGAGGTGAGCGTGCGGCCGGTTGTGACGCGGCCGGTCGTGACGAAATGAAATGGATCTTTTATACCCTGTTACTTGCTAATTTGGCGTATTTGGCGTTCAACCTTATTGCCAAAGCGACGCCCGCGGTCACCGATGACAGCAATCCGACGATGGTTAACATCTCGCCTTCTTGGGAAGCCCCGTTCGAGCAAAGAGGTGCCAGAATACTTTTTCTTTCCGAAGCAGTCGAACAAGGAAATAAATCAACGTTGAAGCTGTTGCCGGAGCAACCCATCCTGGTAGCTCCTGCGAGCGATTTCAAGGCTTGTATGGGTCTTGGGCCTTTCGAAAATGTGCTCTCAGCGCAGGATGTTGCCGGGCGGTTAAACGCGATGAGCTATACTGCCAAAATGACCGCTGTGGATACCCCTACGGGAGAATTCGATTATCGGGTAATGCTGCCTCCGGTGAGTTCCACGCAAGAAGCCTTTCGCAAGCTTCGGGAATTTAAGTCACGAGATATCGATAGTTTCGTTATCACAAAGGGCGTAAACGCGCGGGGTATATCGCTGGGAGTCTTTTCCTCTAATGGTACTGCTGAAGATCATCGACGCGCGCTGGTTGCACAAGGTTACGACGTGCATGTCAACGCCATACCTAGGGTTAATCGAAGCTATTGGATTCAAATCAATCAGGGAATGTTCCCTGAAGGACTCCTTTCAAATGTCGCTACCGAATTTAATCAGGTTGAAGTGACAGAAACTGGCTGTATGAATTGATAGCGACGTCACAATCGCATACAATCCGCCTCGCTTCGGAGGGTGGCCGAGTAGGCCGTTGTTAAAACTTGTCTTAAGTGGTTGTTTTTAAAAGTTTTGCGCCGCTATAGCTCAGTTGGTAGAGCAACTGATTTGTAATCAGTAGGTCCCGAGTTCGACTCTTGGTGGCGGCACCAGTTATTTGTAGCAGCGTTATTGCGCCAGGGGAAAGCGCAATAAAACGTTCAAAAGTCACCAACAAGTGGTGTCTTCTTCGTCGATTAAACCGACGAAACGCCAAATAGAGAGATCAGCTTATTAATATGATGAGCAATTTGACTTTAAACGTTTGCTAAGCAGGCCTTTATTCAAATAAGGTTTGACAAGTGCTAGACTCGAAGGCAGAATCTAGCGCCTCTTTTTGGAGGGGTTCCCGAGTGGCCAAAGGGATCAGACTGTAAATCTGACGCGTAAGCTTCGGTGGTTCGAATCCACCCCCCTCCACCAAGGTGGGATGAATAGTTGGGACGTTATTGGCGGCAGGTTAGGCGGGTATTGTTTAATGGTAGAACCTCAGCCTTCCAAGCTGATGATGCGAGTTCGATCCTCGCTACCCGCTCCATAGCGAAGGAGAAATATTTATACGCTCATATAGCTCAGTCGGTAGAGCACTTCCTTGGTAAGGAAGAGGTCACCGGTTCAAATCCGGTTATGAGCTCCACTAATAATCGGCGAATACTGGGTTTTCATATTAATTCAGGTGTCATAGTAAGGAGGGGGCTGGAATGTCCAAAGAGAAGTTTGAGCGGACAAAGCCGCACGTAAATGTAGGAACCATTGGTCACGTCGACCATGGTAAGACGACGCTGACGGCGGCGATTACCAAGGTCTGTGCAGAGACATGGGGCGGTGAGTTTCAGGCGTTTGACGCCATTGACAATGCGCCGGAAGAAAGAGAGCGTGGTATCACGATATCGACCTCGCACGTTGAATATGATTCGCCGAATCGACACTACGCACACGTCGACTGCCCTGGCCACGCTGATTATGTAAAGAACATGATCACCGGCGCGGCGCAGATGGACGGCGCGATATTGGTCTGTTCAGCAGCTGATGGTCCGATGCCTCAGACACGGGAACACATTCTGTTGTCGAAACAGGTCGGTGTGCCTTTCATCATTGTGTTCCTGAACAAAGCGGACATGGTTGATGACGAAGAGTTGGTAGAGCTGGTTGAAATGGAAGTTCGCGAGTTACTGGACCAGTACGACTTCCCTGGCGACGACACGCCGATCATTATCGGAAGCGCGCTGAAAGCGCTGGAAGGTGACGATTCAGAGATCGGAGCACCGGCTATTATCAAGCTGGTAGAAACGTTGGATTCTTACATTCCAGAGCCTACTCGAGACGTTGACCGACCATTTTTGATGCCGATTGAGGACGTATTTTCTATCTCCGGTCGTGGTACGGTTGTCACTGGACGAATTGGCCGCGGCATCGTCAAGGTTGGCGCCGAGTTAGAGATCGTGGGTATCCAGGACACTCAGAAGACGACGTGTACGGGTGTAGAGATGTTCCGCAAGCTGCTTGACGAAGGTCGTGCAGGGGAGAACGTAGGTGTTCTTCTGCGTGGTACCAAGCGCGAAGAAGTTGAGCGCGGGCAGGTACTGGCGGCACCGGGTTCAATCACGCCGCATACGAAGTTCGAAGGTGAGGTTTACGTCCTGTCGAAAGACGAAGGTGGTCGTCATACGCCATTCTTCAAGGGCTACAAGCCGCAGTTCTTCTTTGAGACGACCGACGTCACAGGCTCTTGTCAGTTACCAGAAGGTACCGAGATGGTGATGCCAGGTGATAACGTGACAATGGAAGTTGAATTGATTGCTCCTATCGCGATGGAAGAAGGCCAGCGTTTTGCTATTCGAGAGGGTGGCCGAACGGTTGGAGCAGGTGTTGTAACGAAGATATCCGAATAGGTTAGCTATTCGGTAATCTCGTTCGGAATATAAACGAAGCACTAGGCCAGTAGCTCAATTGGCAGAGCAGCGGTCTCCAAAACCGCAGGTTGGGGGTTCGATTCCCTCCTGGCCTGCCACATGCTTCGGTTCCCGCAAGGGGGCAGGAATTCGAGAAGAGTCTGACAGATGAGTAGCAAATCGGAAACGAGTGAGTATCAGTTGGACGCCTTGAAATGGGTGATAGTGCTAGCGATAGTAGGAGGCGGCATCTACGCCAATTCCTATTATGCCGCGATTGAACCCTTGTTTCGCGCACTTGCGGGCGTTCTGGTTGCTGCGTTTGCAATCGGGTTAGCATTGCAGACGGAGAAGGGCGCCTGGGCTTGGAATCTCGCCAAGGAAGCGCGAGTAGAGGTTAGGAAAGTAGTTTGGCCAACGACGCAGGAAACAACTCAAACCACGTTGATCGTGGTGGCGGTAGTGATCGTTGTGGCGTTGATTCTCTGGGGGCTGGACTCAAGTTTGAGTTGGGGCGTTCGGGGTGTAATTGGTTAGGGAGTAGACGTTGAGTAAACGCTGGTATGTGGTGCACGCTTACTCGGGATACGAGAAGCAGGTGATGCGCGCGTTAGGAGAGCGCATTGAGCTTTCCGGCTTCGCTGAAAAATTTGGTGAAGTGATTGTGCCGGCAGAAGAAGTCGTCGAGATGAGGGCAGGAAAGAAACGCCGCAGTGAGCGGAAGTTTTTCCCAGGGTACGTGCTCATCGAGATGGAACTCGGCGACGATACCTGGCACTTGGTGAAGGAAACGCCGCGTGTGATGGGCTTCATTGGTGGCAAAGCGGATAAACCTGCACCAATCAGCGATGCTGAAGCGGCGGCAATTCTTCAGCGTGTGCAAGCCGGCACAGAAAATGCCACACCGAAGACGGTATTTGAGCCAGGCGAACTGGTTCGGGTTATCGATGGACCCTTTAATGATTTTACCGGTGTTGTTGAAGAAGTTAATTACGAGAAGAACCGCTTACATGTAGCGGTAACGATTTTCGGACGTTCCACGCCCGTCGAACTTGATTTCGGGCAAGTAGAAAAAGGTTAGGTTAATTACCAGAATTTTAATCTGGCAGGGACTTTAGTCGGGAACTGTCATATATGGGGAGCATGAAATGAGTCATGCGTTTGCACCCAAGGAGAAGACCAATGGCTAAGAAAGTCAGTGCCTATATAAAACTGCAGGTTCCTGCAGGTAAAGCCAATCCAAGTCCACCCGTCGGTCCTGCTTTGGGCCAGCATGGTGTGAACATTATGGAATTCTGTAAGACATTCAATGCCGAGACACAATCCCTGGAACAAGGTATGCCTGTTCCCGTCGTGATTACGGTCTATGCGGATAAGAGTTTTACGTTTATCAAGAAAACGCCACCAGCGGCAGTCCTGTTGAAAAAAGCTGCTGGTATTGTCAAAGGCAGTCCCGAGCCTCACGCGAAGAAAGTTGGCAAGGTCACTCGGGCACAACTCGAAGAGATCGCGACGACCAAACAACCGGATCTTACGGCTAAAGACATGGATGCGGCCGTTAGGACGATTGCGGGTACTGCTCGCGCGTCAGGTATAGAGACGGAAGGGGTAGTGTAATGGCTAAGCTGACAAAAAGAGCAAAGGCGATCAAAGAGAAGATCGAGGTAGGTAAGTTTTACGCTATTGAAGAAGCGGTTACCCTGCTGAGTGAACTGTCAACAGTGAAGTTCAATGAGTCAATCGACATCAGTATCAATCTTGGGGTAGATCCAAAGAAATCTGATCAAGTCGTACGGGGCGCGACAGTCCTTCCCAATGGAACAGGGAAAGATGTTCGTGTAGCCGTTTTTGCGCAGGGCGAAAAAGCTGAAGAAGCTACCGCTGCTGGTGCAGACATCGTTGGCATGGATGACCTTGCCGAAGCCATTAAAGGCGGTGAGCTGAATTTTGACGTAGCGATTGCCACACCCGACAGCATGAGGGTCGTGGGTCAATTGGGTCAGGTTCTTGGGCCGCGTGGTCTAATGCCAAATCCAAGGCTTGGGACGGTTACCATGGATGTCGGCGAAGCGGTCAGGAATGCGAAGGCAGGCCAGGTTCGTTATAGAACTGACAAGAACGGTATTGTTCACGGGGGTATTGGCAAAGTAGGGTTTGAATCTACAGCGATCAAGGAAAATATTGAAGCGTTGATTATTGACCTGAAAAAAGCAAAACCAACCAGCGCGAAAGGCACTTACGTGAAGAAAATCGTACTGTCGACGACAATGGGTGCCGGCATCCCCATCGATCAAGCTTCCTTGGAGATTTAAGCGAAGCCGCTCTCTCGTAACTTATCAAAGCACCGGGCTAGCGCTCGAAGCTGAAAATTTTGAAGGGTTCAAGAGGTTTCGACCGATTGACTCGTCAAAGACCGCAGGCCCGGATACTCTGATGAGTGGATGGTTAAAACGAAAAGCCTGCGCAGACGGTGTGCCCGATTCAGGAATTGAATCCATCGCCGTGAGTAGCGTTGCAAGCTGAGTGACAGGCAGGTTGCAGCAATTTTAAACAAGTCGGGAGTACGTAACTGTGCCAATAGGACTTAAAGAGAAGCAGGCGATTGTTGCTGAGGTGAACGACACCGCGAGCCAAGCCCTTTCTGCTGTTATCGCTGACTACCGGGGAGTATCGGTGGACAACATGACAGCGTTAAGAAAGAAGGCACGCGAAGTTGGTGTACAAGTACGCGTTATTCGTAACACGCTGGCTAAGAGGGCTTTCGAAGGTACTGATTTTGAGTGCATGAAAGAAGCGCTACTTGGTCCCACCATTGTCGCTTTTTCACTGGAAGACCCAGGCGCTGGCGCCAGGGTGTTCAAGGACTTTGCCAAGGAAAACAAGGACTTTGAAATCAAAGCCCTTTCTGTCGGTGGGAAGTTACTTCCTGCTAGCCAGATTGATGCCCTTGCTAAGCTGCCTACACGTGATCAAGCGCTATCTATACTGATGAGTGTTATGCAAGCGCCAATTACTAAGTTGGTCAGAACGTTTAACGACGTGCCGGCTAAGGTAACCCGCGGTGTTGCAGCAGTACGAGATCAGAAACAAGAAGCAGCTGCTTGAATTTTATTACTACTAATTGGAGATAGGACTAATGTCATTATCTAAAGATGATATTTTAAATGCAATCGCCGAGATGAGCGTCATGGACGTTGTCGAGTTGGTTGAAGCAATGGAAGAAAAGTTTGGCGTATCTGCCGCAGCCGCAGTTGCAGCAGCACCTGCTGCTGATGGTGGTGGTGCTAGTGTAGAGGAAGAGAAGGACGAATTTGACGTCATCATTACTTCTCCAGGCGAAAAGAAAGTAGCCGCTATCAAAGTGGTCCGCGCGATCACTGGTTTAGGCCTGAAAGAAGCCAAAGCCCTTGTCGATGAAGCCCCTTCTACTGTTAAGGAAGGTGTGACGAAGGACGAAGCGGAAGACATCAAGAAGCAACTCGAGGAAGCAGGCGCATCTGTTGAGCTCAAGTAATTCAGGAATTGAATATCCTGAAGTTAGGTTCAAGAAGGCTGGCAACAGAGATGTTGCCAGGCTTTTTTGCGTCTAAAAAAATATTGTGACCCTATGACCCGCTGGGAGGCATGAATGGCCTATTCGTACACTGAGAAGAAACGTATCCGGAAAGACTTTGGCAAGTTGCACCGTGTGATGGATATCCCCTACCTGCTTGCAACCCAAGTGGAGTCCTACAAGCAGTTTATGCAAGACAAAGTCGACCCTTCTGAACGAATCAACAAGGGCCTACACACCGCGTTCCAATCAGTTTTCCCGATTACAAGTTATTCGGGTAACGCATCGCTTGAGTATGTCAGCTACCGACTCGGGAAGGCGCCATTTAATGTCAAGGAATGTCAGCTTCGTAGTGTGACTTACGCAGTGCCACTCCGGGTGAAAGTTCGATTGGTGATCTATGATAAGGATTCATCGAACAAAGCTATTAAAGACATCAAGGAACAAGAAGTTTATATGGGCGAGATTCCGCTCATGACCGAAAATGGGACCTTCGTGATCAATGGTATTGAGCGAGTTGTCGTATCCCAGCTCCACAGATCACCTGGTGTGTTTTTTGATCACGACAAAGGCAAAACTCACTCCTCAGGCAAATTATTGTACTCGGCGCGGGTAATTCCCATGCGAGGATCATGGTTGGATTTTGAGTTTGACCCTAAAGATTGCGTATTCGTACGAATCGACAGGCGAAGGAAGCTGCCCGCATCGATTTTACTGCGCGCCCTGGATTTCACGTCTGAACAAATTCTAGATATTTTCTTCGAAACAGACAGTTTCGAAGTAACCGAAGAAGCCTACACGTTAGAGTTGATTGCGGGACGCCTGCGAGGCGAGACAGCCAAATTCGACATCGTTGATAAGAAAGGCAACGTGATTGTCGAAGAAAGCAGCAGGATCACTGCCCGGCATATTAGGGAGATGGAAGCAGCCGGCCTTAAGAGGCTTAACTGCCCATCAGAATATGTCTGTGGCCATGTCCTTGCAAAAGACATCGTGGACACAGAAACAGGCGAAGTCGTTATTGCCTGTAATACTGCGATTACCGAAGAAGTGCTGGATCAACTGGCCGAGGCCGGGATCTCCTCTTTTAATACTATTTATACAAATGACCTGGACTGCGGCCCGTTTGTATCAGATACGCTGAATGTTGATAGTACAACTAATCGACTTGAAGCGCTGGTAGAGATCTACAGGATGATGCGTCCTGGTGAACCGCCTACTAAAGAGGCTGCAGAGAATCTATTCAATAACTTGTTTTTCTCTTCCGAACGTTACGACCTGACTGCCGTTGGCCGAATGAAGTTCAATCGCCGTCTTGGCCGCGAAGAAGAGGTCGGCTCAGGCACGCTATCAAACGATGACATTATTGAAGTGATGAAGTGCCTGATTGACATCAGAAACGGCAAAGATACCGTAGATGATATTGATCATTTAGGTAATAGGCGGGTTCGTTCAGTTGGGGAAATGGCAGAAAATGCCTTCCGTCTGGGTTTAATTAGGGTTGAGCGCGCGGTTAAGGAGCGATTATCGCTGGCCGAAAGCGAAGGCCTGATGCCACAGGACCTGATCAACGCAAAGCCAGTCGCAGCAGCAGTAAAAGAATATTTCGGGTCAGCGCAGTTGTCGCAGTTTATGGACCAGAATAATCCCTTATCTGAGGTGACGCATAAACGTCGAGTCTCAGCGCTCGGCCCCGGGGGTCTGACGCGAGAACGAGCGGGCTTCGAAGTTCGTGACGTTCATCCAACTCACTACGGACGAGTATGTCCGATTGAGACACCTGAAGGCCCGAATATTGGTTTGATCAATTCGTTGGCGTCATACGCGCGTACGAATGAGTATGGGTTCCTTGAAAGTCCTTACCGAAAGGTCAATGACGGAAACGTAACCGATGAAATCGAGTATTTATCAGCCATTGTCGAGAGTGATTACGTTATCGCGCAAGCGAGCGCAACCATGGATGAAGCAAGCCGATTGACCGAAGATATGGTAGAAGTTCGCCATCTTGGTGAATTCACCAAGATGCCGCGTGAATCTGTCAACTTTATGGATGTATCGCCTCAGCAGGTTGTCTCGGTTGCCGCGTCTCTCATTCCGTTCTTGGAGCACGACGACGCTAACAGAGCCTTGATGGGTTCCAACATGCAGCGTCAGGCCGTACCAACACTGCGTAGCGAAAAGCCGTTGGTTGGAACAGGTATGGAGCGCACGGTTGCAAGAGATTCAGGTGTTTGCGTTGTCGCCAGACGGGGTGGTGTCATCGAAACTGTCGATGCTGGCAGGATTGTCATTCGAGTCAGCGACGCTGAAACTGAAAGTGGCGAGGCTGGCGTTGATATTTATAATCTCACAAAGTACCAACGCTCTAACCAGAACACTTGTATTAATCAGAAGCCGTTGGTCAAGGAAGGCGATCTAGTCGCTAAAAGCGATATCCTTGCAGACGGTCCGTCTATTGATATCGGTGAGTTGGCCCTTGGTCAAAATATCCGCATCGCGTTTATGACTTGGAACGGTTACAACTTCGAGGACTCAATCCTAATCTCTGAAAAAGTCGTGAAGGAAGATCGATTCACGACTATTCATATTCAGGAACTGACCTGTATCGCGCGCGATACTAAACTGGGATCAGAGGAAATAACCTGTGATATTCCGAATGTTGGTGAGGGCGCCCTGTCCAAGCTAGACGAGTCCGGAATTGTGTACATTGGTGCAGAAGTAGAACCAGGCGACATTCTTGTTGGTAAGGTAACGCCTAAAGGCGAAACTCAGCTGACGCCAGAAGAAAAGCTCTTAAGAGCGATCTTTGGCGAAAAAGCATCCGATGTGAAAGACACTTCGCTCCGGGTTCCGACCAGTTACACGGGAACGGTGATTGATGTTCAGGTTTTCACTCGTGACGGACTTCCTAAGGATAACCGAGCACTTGATATTGAGCGTGCCGCACTCGACGAAGTTCGAAAGAACATCGACGAAGAATTCCGGATTGTCCAGGCTGCAACGTTTGAACGGCTGACCGAGTCACTGGTTAACCAGAAAGTCATTGCCGGCCCTGAGTTGAAGAAAGGCGATAAAATTACCAGGGAATACCTGGCAGATCTTGAGTCAGAGAGTTTCTTCAAGCTACGCATGGAGAAAGACAGCCTTAACGACCTGCTTGAACAGGCCGACCTAAGGCTAAAAGAACGCCGCAACGATCTGGATGAACGGTTTGAAGAAAGTAAGGGCAAGTTAGAGTCGGGGGACGACTTGGCGCCCGGCGTACTTAAAATCACCAAGGTCTACCTTGCAATCAAGCGCCGAATCCAGCCTGGCGACAAGATGGCAGGACGGCATGGTAATAAGGGTGTGATCTCGGTTATTAAGCCCGTTGAGGATATGCCGTACGACGAGAACGGTGAGCCGATTGATATCGTGTTGAATCCGCTTGGTGTACCGAAGCGAATGAACGTTGGTCAGATCCTGGAAACTCACCTCGGCTGGGCTGCCCATGGTCTTGGTATCAAGATCGGTGAAATGCTGGACGCTCAGCGTCAAGCAGCGGAAATCAAGGAGTTTCTAGATAAGATCTACAACCGTAGTGGCCGGATCGAGAACCTAGAAGAGTTTTCGGATGATGAGATCATCGAAATGGCAGGTAATCTCCGCAGCGGTGTGCCAATGGCAACGAGCGTCTTTGATGGCGCCAGTGAGACTGAAATCAAAGAGATGCTGGAGCTTGCTGACTTGCCCGCCGATGGTCAGTGCGTGTTGTATGACGGCTGTACTGGTGAACAGTTCGATCGTCCGGTAACCGTTGGTTACATGTACATGCTGAAATTGAATCACCTCGTTGACGACAAGATGCATGCGCGATCGACAGGTTCTTATAGCCTTGTAACGCAACAACCACTCGGTGGCAAAGCGCAGTTTGGCGGTCAGCGATTCGGTGAGATGGAAGTCTGGGCACTTGAAGCCTACGGGGCGGCTTATACGCTTCAGGAAATGCTGACGGTTAAGTCGGATGACGTTCATGGTCGAACCAGGATGTATAAAAACATCGTGGACGGTGATCATAGAATGGAGCCCGGTATGCCTGAATCATTCAATGTGTTGGTGAAAGAAATCCGTTCACTTGGCATCGATATTGAGTTAGAGAACGACTAGCATCGTTCTCACCCAATATTGACTGACGACATAGAATTGAAATAAAGGTCAGGTTTCGGCCTGACGTGGAGAAAAGCCTTGAAAGATTTGCTGAACATACTGAAAGCACAAGGACAGTCCGAAGAGTTTGATTCGCTTCGAATCGGACTCGCTTCGCCTGATTTGATCAGAAGTTGGTCCTATGGTGAGGTAAAAAAGCCTGAAACGATTAACTATCGAACGTTCAAACCGGAGCGCGATGGTCTTTTCTGCGCCAAGATTTTTGGTCCGAACAAGGATTATGAGTGCCTTTGCGGTAAGTACAAGCGACTCAAGCATCGCGGTGTTATCTGCGAAAAATGTGGGGTCGAAGTAGCGCTCGCTAAAGTTCGTCGAGAGCGTATGGGGCACATCGAGCTTGCAAGCCCTGTGGCTCATATTTGGTTCCTGAAGTCACTGCCGTCCAGAATCGGGCTCCTGATGGATATGACCCTGCGTGATATTGAACGGGTGCTGTACTTCGAGTCATTCGTTGTGATTGACCCGGGCCTTACGACGCTGGAACGACGCCAGCTTCTTACCGATGAGCAGTATTATGAGGCGCTTGAAGAGTTCGGTGATGAGTTCGACGCCAAGATGGGCGCCGAGGCTATTCAGGCATTGATGGAAGATATGGACCTGATAGATGAGGTCCAGACCATTCGGGAAGAGCTGCCGCAGACAAACTCTGAGACCAAGATCAAGAAGCTGACCAAACGGCTAAAGTTGATGGAAGCTTTTGATAAATCCGGTAACGAGCCTGAATGGATGATCCTCACTGTCCTGCCGGTTCTCCCGCCGGATCTACGTCCTTTGGTACCACTTGAAGGTGGGCGTTTTGCGACGTCTGACCTCAACGACTTGTACCGCCGGGTGATCAACAGAAACAATCGCCTAAAGCGACTGCTGGACCTCTCCGCGCCTGACATCATTGTGCGTAATGAGAAGAGAATGCTGCAGGAAGCTGTAGATGCGCTGCTGGATAACGGCCGACGTGGTCGGGCCATTACGGGTACGAACAAGCGTCCTCTTAAGTCCTTGGCAGACATGATCAAGGGTAAACAAGGCCGGTTCCGTCAGAACCTCCTGGGTAAACGAGTAGATTATTCTGGTCGTTCGGTGATTGTTGTCGGGCCGACACTGCGTCTACACCAGTGTGGTCTGCCTAAGAAGATGGCGCTTGAGCTGTTCAAGCCGTTTATTTTTGGCAAACTTGAGGCAAAAGGGCTTGCGACAACGATTAAGGCGGCTAAGAAAATGGTCGAGCGGGAAACTCCAGAGGTTTGGGATATTCTCGCCGATGTCATTCGTGAGCATCCGGTACTCCTGAACCGTGCACCGACACTCCACCGTTTAGGTATCCAGGCGTTTGAGCCAGTATTGATCGAAGGTAAAGCGATCCAACTTCATCCATTGGTCTGTACAGCCTACAACGCTGACTTTGATGGCGACCAAATGGCAGTTCACGTGCCGCTGACGATCGAAGCGCAGTTGGAAGCGCGCGCGCTCATGATGTCTACGAATAACGTATTACTTCCCGCAGATGGTGAGCCAATCATTGTTCCATCCCAGGACGTCGTCCTCGGGGTCTACTGGATGACACGGGAACGGGTTAACGACAAAGGCGAAGGCATGATCTTCGCTGATATCCATGAAGTATCAAGAGCCTACCGGTCTGGTCAGGTCGGTTTGCAGGCTCGAGTCAAGGTGCGTGTTACTCAAAAGCTGTTTAACGAAAATCGCGAACTGGTTGAGTCCACCGAAATAATCGATACGACAGTGGGTCGAACGTTGGTGTATGAAATCGTGCCTGACGGGATGCCTTACAGCCACGTTAACAACACCATGAGTAACAAGGATATTTCTCGACTCATCAACCTTTGTTACCGTGAGGTGGGTTTAAAAGCGACAGTTATTTTTGCCGACCAATTAATGTACCTCGGGTACGAGTATTCAACTCGTTCCGGTGCGTCCATTGGTGTCGACGACTTTGTTATTCCGGATGAAAAAGCAGAAATCATCGCTGAAGCTGAGGCGGAAATCCGTGAAATCGAGTCTCAGTTTGCTTCGGGTCTTGTCACTCAAGGTGAAAAGTACAACAAGGTAATCGATATTTGGACGCGCGCTAACGATATGGTTGGTGCGGCCATGATGGATAACTTGTCCAAAGAAACGGTCAAAAATCGAGAAGGCGTAGAAGAAGAACAGAATTCGTTCAACAGCGTTTGGATGTATGCTGACTCAGGTGCACGAGGCAGCCCCGCACAGATCAGGCAGCTCTCTGGTATGCGAGGCCTGATGACCAAGCCGGACGGCTCCATTATTGAGACGCCTATTACCGCCAACTTCCGAGAGGGGTTGAATGTAATGCAGTACTTCATCTCTACCCACGGCGCTCGAAAAGGCCTTGCTGATACGGCGCTTAAAACGGCTAACTCAGGGTACCTAACTCGCCGCCTTGTGGACGTTGCTCAGGATCTGGTTGTCACAGAAGTTGATTGTGGTACCGACAGAGGCATGCTGATAAGCGCAGTGATTGAGGGCGGTGACGTCGTGGTGGCGCTTGGCCACAGGGTACTGGGTCGTGTTGTGGCGGAAGATGTTATGACGTCCGACGGCAAAGACGTGTTGTTAACCAGGGGCACGTTTATCGATGAGCAACTTTCAGACGTCATCGAGGACTCCGGTATCGATGAAATGATTGTGCGCAGTCCGATCACCTGCGAGACGCGATATGGCATATGCAGTAACTGCTACGGGCGTGATCTGGGTCGTGGACACATTATCAACATTGGTGAAGCTATCGGTGTTATCGCTGCACAGTCAATTGGTGAGCCAGGAACACAGCTGACCATGCGCACGTTCCACATTGGTGGCGCGGCATCCAGGGCAACAGCCGTGGACAGTGTTCAGGTGAAACACGCCGGTAAAATTCGTCTGCATAACCTTAAGACGATCACTAAGACGAACGGTGAGTTGGTAGCGGTTTCTCGTTCTGGAGAAATTGCCGTTGCTGACGACGAAAGCGGCCGAGAGAGGGAACGATACAAGCTTCCTTACGGCGCGGTGTTGAAGAAGGGCGAAGGTGAACATGTCGCTTCAGGCGAAATCATTGCAAACTGGGATCCGCACACTCATCCGATTGTCTCTGAAGTTCAGGGTAATGTCGTGTTTGAGGGGATGGAAGAAGGCATCACGATTAGAAGACAAGCCGATGAGCTGACCGGCCTGACTAGCATCTCGACTATCGATCCAAAAGATCGACCGAGTGCGGGTAAGGACATCAGGCCAGCAGTACGTTTGGTCGACGATAATGGTGAAGCGCTGAATCTTGCGGGTACCGATGTGCCTGCTCATTACTTTATGGAAGCTAACGCTATTCTTAGCCTGGAAGACGGGGCCCATATCGAGGCGGGTGACGTCATTGCTCGGATTCCACAGGAAAGCTCAAAAACTCGTGATATTACGGGTGGTTTGCCGCGGGTTGCCGATCTTTTCGAGGCACGAAAGCCGAAAGAGGCTGCAGTGCTCGCGGAAATTACCGGTACGGTTAGCTTTGGTAAGGAAACTAAAGGTAAGCGCAGGCTTGTGATTACACCGCAAGACACGAGTGACCTGCCGGAAGGTTCAGATCATTACGAGGTTCTGATTCCCAAGTGGCGTCACATGACGGTATTTGAGGGCGAGAATGTCGCTAAAGGTGAAGTTGTATCCGACGGACCCGAGAATCCGCACGATATTCTTAGGCTCAAAGGTGTTGCCGCGCTTGCTAACTACATCGTTAAGGAAATCCAGGACGTTTACCGACTGCAGGGTGTAGGTATCAACGACAAGCATATTGAAGTCATTGTTTGCCAGATGCTCAGGAAGGTAGAAGTTTCCATGCCAGGGGATTCGGTGCTTATCAAGGGTGAACAGGTTGAATATAACCGCTTCCTTGAAGCGAATGATGCCCTTCGTGCGGAAAGCAAGGTGGAGGTCAAGGGACAGCGCGTACTGCTCGGTATTACCAAGGCGGCTCTGGCAACAGAATCCTTTATCTCAGCAGCTTCGTTTCAGGAAACTACAAGGGTACTCACTGAAGCAGCCGTGACTGGCAAGCGTGATCACCTGCGTGGATTGAAGGAAAACGTCATTGTTGGACGTTTGATTCCCGCCGGTACTGGTCTGAAATACCACGAGGATCGCAAGAAGAAGCGTGAAGCCGGCGACCAAGGGGGCACAGTGAGTGCCAGTGAAGTAGAACAGGCGCTTGCAGAGGCATTGAACTCAAGCGATGTGGGCTAATCCTAGGTTCGGGAGCGGAGTAACACTTTACTCCGCTCCCGGTTACGCCTAGAATGCGCTCCTCGCGGAAACAGCCCAAGCGCTGAGTTTCGAAAAATTACAGGAGAATACAGAGTTATGGCCAGAATCAACCAATTGGTTCGAAAGCCAAGAAAGCGCAAAATCGTCAAGAGTGACGTGCCTGCGTTGCAAGCAAGCCCACAAAAAAGGGGTGTTTGTACACGTGTATACACGACCACACCAAAAAAGCCGAATTCGGCGCTGCGTAAAGTCTGCCGGGTCAGGTTGACCAATGGATTCGAGGTAACCTCGTACATCGGCGGTGAGGGTCACAACCTGCAGGAGCACTCTGTTGTCCTGATTAGGGGTGGGCGGGTAAAAGACTTGCCGGGTGTTCGATATCACACTGTTCGTGGAACACTTGATACCACCGGAGTAAGCGACCGAATGCAAGGGCGTTCCAAGTACGGTACCAAGAAACCGAAGACCTAGAGCTACCGTCTTAGAGTAAGTTAGTGCGCTTTCAGAATAGCACCATCACGATCGGTTGTTTTCCATCGGTGACGGCCTAAGTGGGTCCAGTGGCGAGCTTCGACGATTGCTTAACCAGGGCCTGAAGCGCTGTTCAAGAGACCGTAATCTTGATCGGAGGGAAACAATGTCTTTTCGGCATCGAGGCGACGTCGATAAATAGGTGGAGAAGTAGGTGGATAAATAGAAAGTACAGACCCGCCAGCTAACCTTGGTAGATCAATAGAAAGGCCCATCACCAAGCGTTAGGGGTCTAAGCCCTTAGAAAAATTTCCACGTAAAAGTAACGTAAAACATAAACCTAAAAAGTAAGGCCGGGCGTTGTGCCCGATTAACCTGAAGAGGAAGTAACCATGCCTAGAAGAAGAATTACCCCAAAAAGGGACATCCTCCCTGACCCAAAGTACGGTAACGTCACCCTTGCCAAATTCATGAACCATGTAATGGTTAGTGGTAAAAAGTCTGTTGCTGAAAAGATCGTTTATGGCGCGCTGGATCGCGTTAAAGAACGCGGCGCAGGGGATCCTATTGAGGTTTTTGACGCTGCTCTAGAAGCAATTGCGCCAGCTGTCGAGGTGAAATCACGGCGAGTTGGTGGTGCGACTTACCAGGTTCCTGTCGAAGTTAGGCCTTCTCGCCGTAATGCACTCGCGATGCGGTGGCTTGTGGATTCAGCGCGGAAACGTGGCGAAAAATCCATGTCTCAGCGACTCGCTGGTGAATTAATGGAAGCTGCTGAAGGCCGTGGCTCTGCTGTTCGAAAGCGTGAAGATACGCACAGAATGGCAGAAGCGAACAGGGCCTTCGCTCACTATCGATTCTAGCGACTACCTCTTAGCGGAGTTACCGTGCCTAGAGAAACACCCATTCATCGATATCGTAATATCGGCATTGTTGCGCATGTTGACGCGGGTAAGACCACGACAACAGAGCGCGTCCTGTTCTATACCGGGCTTTCCCACAAGATAGGGGAAGTTCATGATGGTGCGGCAACAATGGACTGGATGGAGCAAGAGCAGGAGCGTGGTATTACGATCACCTCTGCCGCGACCACGACATTCTGGCAGGGCACGAAAAGTCAGTTTGATCAACATAGAATTAATATCATCGATACGCCAGGTCATGTGGACTTCACGATTGAAGTCGAACGATCGTTACGAGTGCTCGATGGCGCGGTCGTCGTCTTCTGTGGTAGCTCGGGGGTAGAACCTCAGTCTGAAACAGTTTGGCGACAGGCCAATAAATATCAAGTACCCCGGCTTGTGTTCGTCAATAAAATGGATCGTGCTGGCGCGGATTTCCTCCGAGTCGTAGATCAGATCGAACAGCGTTTGGGTTCCACGCCAGTATGCCTTCAGCTTGCCATCGGCGCAGAGGAACATTTTAAAGGGGTCATCGATCTCCTTAAAATGAGCGCTATCTACTGGAATGAGGCCGACCTGGGACTGACCTTTGAAGAGGCAGATATTCCAGAAGACCTGCTAGCAGAGGCCGAAGAGTACCGTGAAAAGTTAGTCGAGGCAGCGGCCGAGTCCAGTGATGAGCTAACCGAAAAATACCTTGAGGGTGGCGAACTGACTAATGACGAGATTAGGCAGGGTATTCGTCAACGTACAATTAGGAACGAAATTGTGCCTGCACTCTGTGGTTCAGCGTTCAAGAACAAAGGTGTTCAGACGATGCTGGACGCAGTGGTCGACTATTTACCGGCCCCGAATGAAGTCAAGCCGATCAAGGGGTTTCTTGACGATAGTGAAGTAGAGGCAGAAAGACCTGCTGACGACCAGCAACCATTTGCTGCGCTGGCGTTCAAGATCGCAACCGACCCTTTCGTTGGAGCCCTGACCTTTTTCCGCGTCTATTCAGGCGTGCTGCAATCAGGGGACTCGGTGTGGAACCCGATAAAAGGTAAGAAGGAGCGTATCGGCCGAATGGTTCAGATGCATTCCAATGATAGAAAAGAGATAAAAGAAGTTCGGGCTGGAGATATCGCGGCAGCCATAGGTCTTAAGCTGGCGACGACGGGCGACACGCTTTGTGACGAAGCTCAATCTATTACGTTGGAAAGGATGGAGTTTCCCGAGCCCGTAATTCATGTTGCAGTAGAGCCAAGAACACAGGCTGACCAAGAAAAAATGGGCATTGCCCTGGGCAAGCTCGCGGCAGAAGACCCATCGTTTAGGGTTCACACCGATCAGGAAAGCGGCCAAACGATTATTGGTGGTATGGGTGAACTGCACCTGGATATCATTGTTGACCGTATGAAGCGTGAGTTCAGCGTTGAGGCAAACATTGGCAAGCCTCAAGTGGCTTACAGGGAAACGATACGAGAAACGGTCAACTCAGAAGGTAAATTTATTCGCCAGACCGGGGGTCGAGGTCAATACGGTCATGTCTGGATCAAAATAGAACCGATTGAAGGTGATGGTTACGAGTTTGTCGACGCGATTGTTGGTGGTGTGGTACCGCGCGAATACATTAACGCTGTTGATAAAGGGATCCATGATCAACTGTCGAATGGCGTCTTGGCAGGGTATCCACTTCAGGGTGTGCGAGCAACCTTGTACGACGGTTCTTACCATGACGTTGATTCCAGCGAAGTGGCTTTTAAAGTCGCGGGGTCCATGGCCATGCGGGCTGGTGCGCTTGATGCGAACCCTGTTTTGCTTGAACCGGTAATGAATGTGGAAGTGGTCACGCCGGAAGAATATTACGGCGATGTCGTTGGTGACCTTAACCGTCGCCGAGGTATTGTGCAGGGGATGGAGGATGTCCCTGCAGGTAAAGCTGTCAGGGCTGAAGTGCCGCTCGCAGAAATGTTTGGTTATGCGACAGATATGAGATCTGCTACGCAGGGCCGTGCCAACTTTTCCATGGAGTTTTCTAAGTACAGCGAAGTTCCCGACAATATCGCAGCATCGGTGATCAGTCGTAATGGCTAATCGTCGTGATTAAAAAGATACCAAACTTCATGGTGGCATCTTGCCAGCCTGAATTTTAAAGGTAGGGGAGGTTAGTCAGCGCTAACTTCATGTTAAGGTTCGCAGTCATTGACGACATTCGTACAGGCTGCTTTTCCAAAGTGAGATCGAGGTAAAAATGTCTAAAGAAAAATTTGAGCGGACAAAGCCGCACGTAAATGTAGGAACCATTGGTCACGTCGACCATGGTAAGACGACGCTGACGGCGGCGATTACCAAGGTCTGTGCAGAGACATGGGGCGGTGAGTTTCAGGCGTTTGACGCCATTGACAATGCGCCGGAAGAAAGAGAGCGTGGTATCACGATATCGACCTCGCACGTTGAATATGATTCGCCGAATCGACACTACGCACACGTCGACTGCCCTGGCCACGCTGATTATGTAAAGAACATGATCACCGGCGCGGCGCAGATGGACGGCGCGATATTGGTCTGTTCAGCAGCTGATGGTCCGATGCCTCAGACACGGGAACACATTCTGTTGTCGAAACAGGTCGGTGTGCCTTTCATCATTGTGTTCCTGAACAAAGCGGACATGGTTGATGACGAAGAGTTGGTAGAGCTGGTTGAAATGGAAGTTCGCGAGTTACTGGACCAGTACGACTTCCCTGGCGACGACACGCCGATCATTATCGGAAGCGCGCTGAAAGCGCTGGAAGGTGACGATTCAGAGATCGGAGCACCGGCTATTATCAAGCTGGTAGAAACGTTGGATTCTTACATTCCAGAGCCTACTCGAGACGTTGACCGACCATTTTTGATGCCGATTGAGGACGTATTTTCTATCTCCGGTCGTGGTACGGTTGTCACTGGACGAATTGGCCGCGGCATCGTCAAGGTTGGCGCCGAGTTAGAGATCGTGGGTATCCAGGACACTCAGAAGACGACGTGTACGGGTGTAGAGATGTTCCGCAAGCTGCTTGACGAAGGTCGTGCAGGGGAGAACGTAGGTGTTCTTCTGCGTGGTACCAAGCGCGAAGAAGTTGAGCGCGGGCAGGTACTGGCGGCACCGGGTTCAATCACGCCGCATACGAAGTTCGAAGGTGAGGTTTACGTCCTGTCGAAAGACGAAGGTGGTCGTCATACGCCATTCTTCAAGGGCTACAAGCCGCAGTTCTTCTTTGAGACGACCGACGTCACAGGCTCTTGTCAGTTACCAGAAGGTACCGAGATGGTGATGCCAGGTGATAACGTGACAATGGAAGTTGAATTGATTGCCCCTATCGCGATGGAAGAAGGCCAGCGTTTTGCTATTCGAGAGGGTGGCCGAACGGTTGGAGCAGGCGTTGTAACGAAGATATCCGAATAGCCTAGCTATTTGAGGATCCAGAACGAAACGTAGGCGTCTTGCGGCGAATTATCACCGCAATTCACTTACGCTGGACTGCCAATCGAGGGTTAGTACGATTTTGATGATAGATAATTGATGATAGATCGCCGCGATAAATAACGGCTGCTTACCCTGTGCACTTTCTGCTGTGGATCGGTGGAGTGTTCGGCCGACTTGGCCAGGATTCATTGAATATAAGCGAGATCCCGGTAAGCAAGTACTTACATCACGCTAGCATTACAGCGTCGGTCAGGGCTGACCTTACCGTCATGTTGGGGACCAGCGTCAGAAATTAGTACCTTTTCTAAAGGTAGTCGCAAAAACAGTGGCATTTCCTGCAAAGGTTGCGTACTATTCGCGCCCTCGACGTGAGGAGAGTCTCACGCAACCTTTCTTGGCCACGCTACGTAGCTGGTCGAGCAGGCAGAGATGAATAATTTGGTTATTCATAGTGATAGACAAGGTTCCGATATGGAGCCATGGGCAGCTCCAAAGTGAGCAATAGCATCGAATGCGTCTTCCCTCGTCAGGGAGGGCCTTTTTTGCTTTATAAATTAGTGAAGTGCAACAGTGCGCTGTTGTGCACGGAGACGGTTTGAATGCAAAACCAGAGAATTAGGATTCGATTAAAAGCCTTTGATCATCGGCTCATCGATATTTCTACGCAGGAAATTGTCAATACAGCCAAGCGAACTGGCGCACAGGTAAAAGGGCCGATCCCTTTGCCCACTCGGATAGAAAAATTCACCGTGCTTACCTCGCCACACGTTTATAAGGATGCCAGAGACCAATTCGAAATCCGGACTCACAAACGTATGCTCGATATCGTGGAGCCTACTGAAAAAACCGTAGATGCGTTGACCAAGTTGGATTTGGCCGCAGGTGTTGAAGTCCAGATCAACTTGGCTTGAGTACAGAACGGCTGTAACACGCAGTAGGTAAAGGTAGAAGGAAGGAAATAACAAGATGACCATTGGCATAGTTGGAATAAAAATGGGAATGACACGCGTCTTCACTGAAGACGGCGTATCGATTCCTGTAACCGTTATCGAAGCGACTCCCAATAGAATTACCCAGGTCAAGTCAGTCGAATCAGATGGTTATACGGCAATTCAAGTGACTGCCGGAACAGTAAAGGCATCACGAGTGAAGAAGCCTGCCGCTGGAGAATTTGCGAAGGCCTCGGTTGAAGCTGGCCGAAGGCTCTGGGAATTTAGGACAGGCGAAGCGGCAATGAATGTTGGCGATACCTTGACGGTAGAAGCTTTCACAGAAGGTCAGAAGGTTGACGTGTGTGGGCAGTCGAAAGGTAAAGGCTTTGCAGGTGTTATTAAGCGTTACAACTTCCAGATGCAGGATGCAACGCACGGTAACTCCGTATCTCACCGGGCCCCTGGGTCAATTGGTCAATGCCAGACCCCTGGGCGAGTGTTCAAAGGTAAAAAAATGGCTGGCCACATGGGCGCGGCAAGAGTGACAACTCAGACATTGGAAATTGTCAAAATAGATCACGAAAACAACCTGCTGCTGATTAAAGGCGCAGTACCCGGAGCAAAGGGTGGTGATATCATTGTGACACCAGCAGTTAAAGTTGCGACCGGAGGTGAGTCTTGAACCTCGACATTATAGGTGCCCAAAACGGCGTCGACGTTTCTGACACAGCATTTGGTCGGGAATTCAACGAAGCGTTAGTTCACCAAGTGGTTGTATCCTACATGGCAGGCGCCAGGCAGGGTACAAAAGCCCAAAAAACCAGATCAGAAGTTAATGGCGGCGGCCGTAAGCCTTTTCGTCAAAAAGGAACGGGCCGTGCTCGAGCCGGTACGATTAGAAGTCCCATCTGGCGTGGAGGCGGGGTCACCTTTGCCGCCAAGCCAAGGGACCATTCGAAGAAAGTTAACAAAAAGATGTACCACGGCGCCATGCAGGCAATTCTTTCCGAATTGGTACGTCAGGAACGACTCATTGTCGTTGAAGAATTTAAGATCGATGAGCCGAAAACAAAGGTCTTTTCCGCAAAGCTGAAGGAACTTGAGCTCAGCAATGTATTGATCGTCGTCGAAGAAGTAGACGACAACCTCTACCTGGGCTGCAGAAATATTCACAACGTTGACGTGATCGACGTTCAGGGTGTCAATCCGGTGAACTTAATTGGGTTTAAGAAAGTACTCTTTACGGTTGGTGCCTTGAAGAAAGCAGAGGAGTTGTTCGCATGAAGCAGGAGCGTCTATACAACATCATTCTGGGTGCGCACATCTCAGAAAAAGCGTCACTTATTGCTGACAAAGCGAACCAGTTCGCATTCAAAGTTTCCAAAGATGCGACAGGGCCAGAGATCAAAGAGGCCATTGAAAAAATTTACGAGGTCCCGGTGAAAAAAGTTGCCGTGATGAACGTAAAAGGAAAAGTTAAGAGAAACGCTCGTGGCTTCAGTAAGCGCGCCGGTTGGAAGAAGGCTTACGTAAGCCTGGAAGCCGGCCACGATATTGATTTTAGTTAAATCGATTTTAGTTAGTTAATAGCGTCTAAAGAATAAGAGACAAGATCATGCCAGTCGTTAAAGCAAAACCAACGTCGCCAGGACGTAGATTCGTCGTCAAGATTGTTAACCCTGATTTGCATAAGGGTGAACCGTACAAGCCGTTGCTGGAGAAAAAGTCCAAAACAGGCGGGCGTAATAATCGTGGCAGAATTACGACGCGGCACATCGGTGGTGGACACAAACAGAAGTATCGCGTCATCGATTTTAAGCGAAATAAAGATGGCATCACGGCGCAAGTTGAGCGCCTTGAGTACGACCCAAACAGAACGGCTAATATCGCACTCCTAAAATACGAAGACGGTGAGCGACGCTATATCATTGCGCCCAAGGGACTTTCTGCAGGTGACGTTGTTGAATCGGGTGAGCTTTCGCCAATTAAGGTAGGCAATTGCCTGCCCATGCGGAACATACCGATGGGTAGTGTTATTCACTGCGTTGAGCTGAAGGCTGAAAAGGGTGCGCAGATAGCACGTAGTGCGGGAACGTCGGCACAACTTGTAGCCAAAGAAGGACGTCATGTCACGCTCAGGCTTCGGTCCGGCGAAATGAGAAAAGTACTGTCTGAATGTCGGGCAGTAGTAGGAGAAGTATCGAATTCCGAGCACAACCTGCGCTCACTTGGTAAAGCAGGCGCAAAACGTTGGAGAGGAGTAAGGCCAACGGTACGTGGTGTAGTAATGAATCCAGTAGACCACCCGCATGGTGGTGGTGAAGGTAAAACATCAGGCGGCCGTCATCCGGTATCTCCATGGGGTGTGCCAACTAAAGGTTACAAGACGCGTAAGAACAAGCGAACGGACAAGATGATTGTCCGTCGCCGTTCCAAGCGATAGGAGAAGAATAGTGCCTCGTAGTTTGAAAAAAGGACCATTTGTTGACCTGCACCTGTCGAATAAGGTTCGGAAAGTGCTGGAAAGTAACGACAAGCGACCGATCAAGACCTGGTCGCGCCGATCGATGATTACCCCTGATTTTGTAGGGTTGACCATTCAGGTTCATAACGGTCGCCAGCATGTGCCCGTGTTTATCAGTGAAGACATGGTGGGTCATAAGTTGGGTGAGTTTGCATTAACTCGAACGTTCCGGGGACATGCTGCCGACAAGAAAACCAAGCGGTAGTTTCGGAAAGAAAAGAGGAATTAGATGATGGAAGTAGCAGCGAAACTAAAAGGAGCCAAGATGTCAGCGCAGAAGGCACGCCTGGTTGCGGATCAAATCCGCGGCAAAGAGGTGGGTGAAGCGTTAGACATATTGAACTTCAGCACTAAGAAAGGTGCGCACCTCGTACGCAAGCTGCTGGAATCAGCAATTGCTAATGCCGAGCATAATGAAGGTGCAGATGTTGATGAGCTGAAAATTTCTACCATCATGGTTGACGAAGGGCTGACCATGAAGCGCATTAAACCTCGCGCGAAAGGTCGAGCGGACAGAATACTAAAGCGGACTTGTCATATTACCCTAGCGGTAGCGGACCAGTAGTCGCAAAAAAAACAGGATTAGCAGGAGACCACAATGGGTCAAAAAGTACATCCCACAGGATTTCGACTAGGCATCGTCAAGGATCATACCTCTATTTGGTATGCAGCTGGCCCCGCTTACGTGGCAAAACTTCATGAAGACCTGCAAGTTCGGGAGTACATCAGGAAGAGACTGGCGCAAGCCTCTGTAAGTCGAATCGAGATTCAGCGCCCTGCGCAGACGGCCCGAATCACGATTCACACAGCTCGTCCTGGTATCGTAATTGGTAAGAAAGGTGAAGATGTAGAGCGCCTTCGTCAGGAAGTCGGCAAGATAATGAAGGTGCCAGTGCACATCAATATCGAAGAGATTCGCAAGCCCGAGCTTGATGCGCAGCTAGTCGCGCACAACGTCGCGCAGCAGCTAGAACGAAGAGTTCAGTTCAGGCGGGCCATGAAGCGGGTGATGCAAAATGCCATGCGCCTTGGAGCGCTCGGCATAAAAGTACGTGTTGCTGGACGATTGGGTGGTGCAGAGATAGCTCGGTCTGAGGTTTATCATGAAGGTCGAGTACCTCTTCATACCATCAGGGCAGATGTTGATTACGCGACCGCAGAGGCGCTGACAACCTACGGGATCCTGGGTGTAAAAGTCTGGATCTTTAAAGGTGAAGTTATCGGTGCACGGGAAGAGGCAAAAGCTGCCGGTAACGTGCAGAGTTTCGGTTAAGAGTTTCGGGTAAAAAGTCATGCTACAACCAAAAAGAACGAAGTTTAGAAAGATGCACAAAGGCCGTAACCGAGGCCTAGCGCAAAGAGGGAGTGCTGTCTCTTTCGGCGAGTTTGGGCTGAAGGCGACTGGGCGCGGACGCATGACTGCTCGCCAGATTGAAGCAGGCCGCCGCGCGATGACCAGGCACGTAAAACGTGGCGGGCAGATTTGGATACGGGTTTTTCCCGATAAGCCTATTACCCAGAAACCTCTCGAAGTCAGGCAGGGTAAAGGTAAGGGTAATGTGGAGTACTGGGTCGCGCAGATTAAGCCCGGCAAAATGCTCTATGAAATGGAAGGTGTCACGGAAGAAATAGCACGTGAAGCTTTCCGTCTGGCGGCGTCAAAATTACCGTTCGCGACGTCGTTTGTTAAACGCGTTGTCATGTAAGGGTGAGTTAAGAAGATGAAAGCAGCGGAATTGAAAGAAAAGTCAGTCGAAGAACTGCAACAGGACATCGATAATCTGGCTAAAGACCAGTTTAATTACCGAATGCAGAAGTCGACTGGGCAGTTGGGCCAGACCCACCTGCTTGGGCAGATTAAGAGAGACATCGCGCGTATTAAGACCGTGTTGAACGAGAAGCAGGAACAAGCATGAGCGAACAAAAAAACCTGGCTCGAACCGCAAGCGGTACCGTAGTCAGTAATAAGATGGATAAGACAATCACTGTTCTTGTCGAGCGCCGCATCAAGCATCCGCTCTATGGCAAGTACATTAAGCGGTCAAAAAAGATACATGCCCATGACGCTGATAACCAGTGTCAGGAAGGGGATAAGGTCACGATTGAAGAAACACGACCTATCTCTAAGAGTAAGGCGTGGAAATTAAGTTCAATTGATCGTAAAGCAACGATTATTGATTAAGAAGCAGGTTTGTAGCAGTCAGATGTCACATGCTGTCGTCAGAGGCTTTGGAGTAACGAGATGATTCAGGTTCAAACATATCTAGATATTGCGGATAACAGCGGTGCCCGCCGAGTTATGTGCATTAAGGTCCTGGGTGGCTCCAAGCGGCGCTATGCCAACATAGGCGACGTCATTAAGGTCACTGTGAAGGAAGCAATACCCCGTGGCCGCGTAAAGAAAGGCCAGGTACTGGACGCAGTTGTGGTTCGAACGCGTAAAGGGGTGCGAAGGGCAGATGGTTCGTTGATCAAATTTGATGGTAATGCTGCGGTGTTGTTGAACCCACAAAAGCAGCCGATTGGGACTCGCATCTTTGGCCCGGTGACGCGCGAGCTGCGTAACGATAATTTCATGAAGATTGTGTCTCTGGCACCTGAAGTGTTGTAGAGGAAAACATGCAAAAGCTAAAAAAAGACGACCGGGTCATCGTAATCGCCGGAAAAGACAAAGGTAAGACAGGGGCAGTAACGCGCATCGTGGATGGCGGCCGGTTGTATGTCTCCGGCATCAACATGGTGAAGCGGCACACGAAGGGTAATCCCCAGATGAACCAGCCTGGTGGGATTATTGAGAAGGAAGCGCCTATACAAGCGTCAAATATAGCGATCTACAACGCTAGTACTAACAAGGCCGACAGGGTAGGGATAAAAGAACTGGACGACGGTAAGAAAGTCCGAGTTTTTAAGTCTACTGGCGAACAAATAGACGGTTAACCGATATGACAGACTTAAAAGCAGTTTATGAACAAGACATACGGGCTAAGCTCCAGGAAGAGTTAGGGCTTACTAACATCATGGAAGTGCCCCGCATTACCAAGGTCACCCTGAACATGGGTGTTGGTGAAGCGATAGCTGATCGTAAGCAACTCGATGCGGCGTTAGCCGATATGGAGCAGATCGCGGGTCAAAAGCCGGTGATTACAAAAGCGCGGAAGTCCATTGCTGCTTTTAAGGTCCGTGAAGAATACCCAATCGGGTGCAAAGTGACGTTAAGAAAATCACGGATGTATGAGTTTTTGGATCGTTTGATCAACATCGTGATTCCAAGACAGCGGGATTTTCGGGGTTTAAATAACAAATCCTTTGACGGTCGCGGTAACTTCTCGATGGGCATCACGGAGCAGATTGATTTTCCGGAAATTGATTACGATAAGATCGACAAGATTCGTGGGATGGACATTGCAATAACCACCACCGCGAAAACAGATGACCAAAGTAGAGCGTTACTTCGAGCTTTCAACTTTCCCCTACGGGTAGATGCAAGCAAAGAAACTACTAACGCATAAAGGACAGAGAAGTTTATGGCTAAGACATCCATGATCAACCGCGAGCTAAAGCGGCAGAAAACCGCTAAGAAGTATGCGGTAAAGAGAGCGGCCCTTAAGGCAACCATTTCCAGCGTCGAAGCAACGGACGACGAGAAGTGGGAAGCGCAGTTGAAATTGCAGAAATTGCCTCGAGATGCAAGCCCGAGTCGACAGGTGAGACGTTGTGCGTTGACCGGTCGTCCACATGGCGTTTATCGCAGGTTTGGTCTGTCACGGACACAATTACGGGAAGCCACAATGCGTGGCGACGTACCTGGTTTGGTTAAGTCGAGCTGGTAAGGAGAACATATAATGACAATGCAAGACCCAATGGCCGACATGTTGACCCGAATTAGAAATGCGCAGCGCGCGAAGATTCAGGATGTATCTATGCCTTCTTCTAATCTGAAGGTAGCAGTTGCAGCGGTATTGAAAGAAGAGGGTTTTATCGAAGAGTGTAGCGTGACTTCTGAGGAAGGCGGTAAGGCGAGCCTGAATATAGTACTTCGCTACTACGAAGGTAAGCCGGTGATAGAACAGATAAAGACGATCAGTCGCCCTGGGCTCCGGCAGTACAAGGGTAAGGAAGAGATCCCGGTAGTGAACGGCGGTCTAGGCGTTATCATTTTGTCGACTAACAAAGGTGTGATGACAGACAAGTCGGCACGTTTGCAGGGTCTTGGTGGAGAACTTATTTGCTCAGTGTTCTAACGCGGAGCTGTAACGAAGGTATTACGTATGTCACGAATTGCTAATAATCCGGTATCCATTCCGAAGGGTGTAGAAATTACACTGAGCGGTCAGGAAGTCACCGTTAAGGGTTCAAAGGGTAGCCTGTCCATAACCCTGCATGACCTGGTTGGCATTAGCCAGGAAGAAGACCGTGTACAACTGAAAGCAGTGGAAGGTTCTAAAAATTCAGTGGCACTGGCAGGCACCTCAAGGTCTCTCGTGAACAATATGGTGTTAGGTGTGAGCAACGGTTTCCAAAAGGAACTTCAGCTCCAGGGCGTTGGTTATCGTGCCCAAGCGCAAGGTAAGAAATTGAACCTGTCACTAGGGTTCTCGCATCCTGTCGTGTTTGATGTACCGGAAGGGATTGATATCGAGACGCCAACACAGACGCAGGTGATTGTAAAAGGTATTGATAAGCAGTTGGTGGGGCAGGTTTCCGCGAACATAAGAGCATTCAGGCCGCCGGAACCTTATAAAGGTAAAGGCGTTAGGTATGCCGATGAGTACGTGAAGCGTAAGGAAGCCAAGAAGAAGTAAACGGTAGTCCGTTTATCCCAAGGGCAGCTAAGGGATCTCAGAACTTCAGACGAAAGATTAAGAGACTAAGTGAGATGAGCAAGAAAAAAGTATCCAGATTGAGGCGAGCAAAAAGAGCCCGTATGCATATCAGGGAAATGGAAGTTCCTCGGTTGTGTGTGTTTCGAACACCTCGACACATCTACGCGCAGATCATTTCAGCGGCGGGAGATATTGTTCAGGCCTCTGCGTCGTCCTTGGACGCGTCTGTTCGTGCAGAGAACAAGGGTAACTCAGAAGACGCAGCGAAAGTTGGCAAGATGATCGCGGAAAAAGCGGTAGAGCTAGGCGTTAAGAAGGTCGCTTTTGATCGGTCCGGTTACCAGTACCATGGCAGAATCAAGGCGCTGGCTGATGCGGCGCGCGAAGGTGGTTTGCAGTTCTAATCATGCTTAGCAGAACTCGATAAAGGATAGGAAATGGCTTACAACGATCAAGATAACGAAGAAGGCATCCAGGAAAAGCTGGTTCAGGTGAACCGGGTTGCCAAGGTTGTCAAAGGCGGACGAATTTTTGGTTTTACCGCGCTCACCGTCGTCGGTGATGGCAATGGAAGGGTTGGCTATGGGCGTGGCAAGGCGCGCGAAGTGCCTTTAGCGATCCAGAAAGCCATGGAAGCGGCTCGGCGCAACATGATCCAGGTAGACCTTAAAGGTACGACCATTCAATACGCGATTAACGCCAGGCACGGTGCGTCCAAGATATTTATGCAGCCGGCTTCAGACGGTACGGGAATAATCGCCGGTAAAACGATGCGGGCTGTATTAGAGGTTGCGGGCGTTCAGAACGTACTTGCTAAGTCTTACGGCTCTACGAATCCGGTCAATGTTCTTCGAGCCACCTTTAAAGGGCTGCAGGAAATGCGTTCTCCGGAAAGTATTGCGGAGAAACGTGGCAAGGCCGTCGAAGACATTACTAGTTAAAAGAAGACGAGTTAGAAACAATGACTGATAAGACGATTAAGGTCACCCTGACCAAAAGTACCATTAGCAGACTGCGGTCTCATAAGGCCTGCGTGGCTGGGTTGGGATTACGAAGAATCAGACATACTGTCGAAGTTGAAGATACACCAGCAGTTAGAGGCATGATCAATAAAGTGTCCTACATGCTTCGTGTAGAAGAGTAGCGGGAGCTTAAGACATGCAACTAAACACTTTAAAGCCGGGTCCCGGTAGTCGTTCGCCGAGCAAGCGAGTAGGTCGTGGGATGGGTAGTGGTCTGGGTAAGACCTGTGGTCGTGGACACAAGGGGCAGAAGTCCCGGTCCGGCGGTCGAGTCAGGCCTGGGTTCGAAGGCGGACAGCAGCCACTGCAGATGCGTTTGCCGAAATTTGGTTTCAACTCAGCAAAGGCACGGATCACAGCAGAGGTGACGCTGTCAGAAGTGGGTTCAGTTGAGGCCGACGTCATTGATATGCAGGCGTTGATAGATGCTGACTTGCTTAAGGGTACGATGAAGCGAGCGAAAGTCATCTTGTCTGGGCAAATTGATAAAGCAGTCATCTTGAAAGGCATCAAGGCGACAAAAGGGGCCAGGGCAGCAATTGAAGCGGCTGGCGGTTCCATACAAGAGTGAATGTTGGTAGCCGATGAATAGTTCAGTAGCGCAAGATAAAGCAAGGGCAATGGTGTCTGGTGGAGGTTTGTCCGAGTTATGGGCCCGCCTACGCTTCGTGTTGCTAGCGATTATCGTCTATCGGGTGGGCAGCCATATTCCGCTGCCCGGCATTAATCCGGACAGGTTGGCGTCACTATTCAATTCAAACCAGGGCGGCATTCTTGACTTGGTCAACATGTTCTCCGGTGGTGCAATAGAGCGTATGAGTATCCTTGCGCTGGGGATCATGCCTTATATATCGGCCTCTATTATTTCTAACTTGATTGTTGCAACCACGCCATCGTTGCAGCAGCTTCGTAAAGAGGGTGAGGCAGGGCGACGAAAAATTGCCCAGTACACGCGATACGGTACGCTGCTGCTAGCCACGATTCAGGGCTTCGCAATGAGCAATGGCTTAGCGTCTCAGGGGCTAGCGTACGCACCGGGATTCGCTTTTCACTTCGTGGCGATCACCACGCTTGTAACCGGCGCTATGTTTATGATGTGGCTAGGCGAACAGGTCACAGAACGCGGGATTGGCAACGGGATCTCCATACTGATCTTTACGGGAATTGTTTCGGGTTTTCCCAGTGCTATTGGTCAATCTTTTGAGCAAGCACGGCAGGGAGAGATCTCTATCATTGCGCTGTTAGGGATCGCTGCGCTGGCGATGATGATTGTGGCCGGGGTGGTTTTTGTCGAGCGAGGTCAACGACGTATCACGGTAAACTACGCTAGAAGACAGCAGGGCCGCCAGCAGTTCGCAGCTCAGAGTAGCCATCTACCACTAAAAGTAAATATGGCAGGCGTTATCCCGGCGATTTTTGCCAGCAGTTTGTTGCTGTTCCCAGCGTCGATCGGTCAATGGTTTGGTCAGTCCCCCGGTATGGAGTGGCTTCAGGATATGAGCCTCCTGATCGCGCCCGGTCAGCCTCTGAATATTATCCTGTTCTCTTTGGGGATTATCTTTTTCTGCTTCTGGTATACGGCGATCATGTTTAATCCAAAGGAAGTAGCCGACAACTTAAAGAAATCTGGCGCGTTCATCCCGGGGTTTAGACCTGGTGATCAAACCGCCAGGCATATAGATACAATATTGACGCGTCTCACGCTTGTTGGGGCGTTTTATATGACTGCAGTCTGTCTGTTACCACAGGCATTGATTTTGCAGTTCAACATCACTTTTCAGTTGGGCGGTACAGCCTTGTTGATTGTGGTGGTAGTGGCAATGGATTTCATGTCACAGGTGCAAACGCACCTGATGTCAAATCAGTATGAATCGCTGATGAAGAAATCAAATTTGCAAAATTTTGGCAGACGCTAGCTTTTAGCAGGGGCCTAGGAAACAAACATGAAAGTCAGAGCTTCAGTAAAAAGAATGTGCAGGAACTGTCGCGTTATCCGACGTAAGGGTGTAGTGCGAGTAATTTGTGCGGAACCACGTCATAAGCAGCGACAAGGATAAAGGAGAGCAAGCCGAATGGCTCGATTAGCCGGGATCAACGTCCCCGACAACAAACACGCAGTAATTTCCCTGACCTATATTTTTGGGATTGGACGCACCACAGCGAAGCAGCTTTGCGACGCCACCGGTGTAAGCCCGACGGTAAAGGTTCAGGATTTAACAGAGGACGAGTTGGACAAACTTCGGACCGAGATAGCCAAGCTGCCAGTAGAGGGTGACCTGCGTAGAGCAGTTCAGCTGAATATTAAGCGCTTATTGGATCTTGGGTGCTATCGAGGTATTCGGCATCGTCGGGGCTTGCCTCTACGAGGTCAGCGTACCAAGACAAATGCACGAACCAGAAAAGGGCCTAAGCGTCCTATTCGCAAATAAAGCGATAAATCGGGAAATAGAATATGTCTGAAGTAGAAACAACTACGCCAGAGGCAACCGCAGCTGCTGCACCGGCGACGCCAACGCGTCGAAAAGGCAAGCGTCAGGTAGTTGACGGTTTAGCGCACATCCATGCGTCCTTTAACAACACGATCATCATGATCACTGATCGACAAGGCGGCGCGCTTTCTTGGGCGACGGCTGGTGGTTCAGGTTTCCGTGGTGCTCGGAAAAGTACGCCCTTTGCCGCGCAGGTTGCAGCGGAGAGAGCGGGCACTGCAGCGCTGGAATATGGGTTGCAGAACCTGGAAGTATTTGTCAAAGGACCTGGTCCTGGTCGTGAAGCAGCCGTTAGGGCACTGAGTGGCGCGGGTTTCAGAATCACTAACATCACTGATGTTACCCCGATTCCGCATAATGGCTGCAGACCCCCCAAGAAGCGTAGGGTTTAACCGAGGAGAGTAACAATGGCCCGATATCTCGGACCCAAATTAAAGTTATCAAGAAGAGAAGGAACCGATCTTTTCCTTAAAAGTGGTGTTCGTCCTCTCGAATCCAAATGTCGTGCGGACAGCGTTCCTGGCCAACATGGTCAGCGTCGAACAAGACTTTCCGACTACGCTGTCCAGTTGCGTGAGAAGCAAAAGGTTCGTCGTATCTACGGTGTGCTTGAAAAGCAGTTCCGCAACTATTACAAGAAGGCCGATCGTCAGAAAGGGGCAACAGGGATGAACCTGTTAAGAATCCTGGAACGTAGGCTTGACAATGTCGTGTATCGAATGGGTTTTGGTTCTACCCGTGCGGAGTCACGCCAGCTTGTATCGCACAAGTCCATCGTGGTTAATGGGGCCGTTGTTAACATCCCGTCCTTCCAGGTAGAGGCAGGTGACGTCGTGGCGATTCGTGAAAAGTCACGTAATCAACTTCGAATTCAGGGAGCGTTAACACTGTCTGCTAACCGTAGCCCGGTACCCTGGGTAGAAGTTAATCCAGAGAAAAAGGAAGGCGTGTTTAAGGCCGCCCCGGAACGCGATGAGTTGCCCCAGGAAATTAACGAAAACCTTATCGTTGAGCTTTACTCTAAGTAAAACCGACACGTTTTGAACAGTTATTCATCTTACAGGTGAGAATATGCCACATTCTTCATTAGAGTTTTTGACACCGAAGCACATACATGTCGAACAGAAATCGTTGACCCGCGCTAGTGTTGTACTTGAGCCGCTAGAACGTGGGTTCGGTCATACACTGGGAAATGCACTGCGTCGCATTTTGCTATCTTCCATGCCCGGTTGTGCGATTGTGGAAGCGGAAATCGACGGCGTGCTACACGAATACAGCACGTTGGAAGGGGTCCAAGAGGATGTCATCGAAATCCTGCTCAACCTTAAAGGTGTCGCAGTTAAATTAAACTCTAACGATGAAGCTGAAATCACGTTAGATCGAAAGGGTCCGGGCGTTGTTACAGCCGGGGATTTTGAGCTTGGACATGACATCGAGATTGCCAACCCAGATCACGTTGTGGCCAACCTCAATGAAAACGGGCACCTGAAGCTACGCGCTCAGGTCGGAAGAGGACGTGGTTACGAGCCTGCTGACATTCGGATAGCGGACGAAGAAGAGAGCAGGGTGATTGGTTCCCTGCTGTTGGATGCTTCGTACAGTCCAGTGCAAAGAGTATCTTATAAGGTTGATAGCGCTCGGGTTGAGCAGCGAACGGATTTGGACAAGTTGATCATTGATCTTGAGACCAACGGTACGATCGATCCGGAAGAAGCAATCCGAAGGGCCGCAACAATATTGCAGCAGCAGGTCGCGGTATTTGTGGACCTTGAGAGAGAAAACGAACCGGAAGCCGTGATAGAGGAAGACGAGATCGACCCAATCCTCCTTCGGCCGGTTGATGATCTGGAACTCACAGTTCGTTCAGCCAACTGCCTGAAGGCAGAGAATATTTATTACATTGGTGATCTTATCCGCAGAACGGAAGTTGAACTGCTCAAGACACCAAACCTTGGAAAGAAATCCCTGACAGAGATCAAGGATGTATTGGCTTCTCGTGGTTTGTCGCTTGGTATGCGCCTAGAGCACTGGCCGCCAACAAGTCTTCGGGGTGATGATCGAGTACTGGGTTAAATAGAGACCAAATGGGGCGATCGCAGATCGTGACCCTGGATTTAAGATCCAGTTTTAGTAGATTTTAGGGATACAAAAATGCGCCATAGAAAAAGTGGTAGACAGTTAAATAGAAACAGCTCTCATCGGAAAGCGATGTTTCGCAATATGGCTTGCTCGTTGATTGAGCACGAGGTGATTAGAACCACAGTGCCCAAGGCGAAAGAGCTCAGGCGAGTGGCAGAGCCGCTGATTACCTTAGCTAAAAGTGATTCGGTAGCGAACAGACGTCTAGCGTTCTCTCGGATGAGAAGTAAGTCAGCAGTAGGCAAGCTGTTTGCTGAAATCGGTCCTCGTTACGGTGAGCGTCCAGGTGGTTATACCAGGATCCTAAAGTGTGGCTTTAGGGCAGGTGACGCGGCGCCTATGGCGTTTGTCGAACTTGTTGATCGTCCGCTTCCGGAGAACGATGATGATCTAGACGATGATGTCGAAGCGAGTAGCGAAGACTAAGGCCGTTTACTGATATTGAGCGCCGGTCGTGTGTTATCGGCCTAGGGTTATACAACAAAGCCGGGCTATGCCCGGCTTTGTTGTATAAAGAACCAAAGACTTCATAAGGAATTATCACAGTGGTTAGTTCATTTAATCCTACACCCCGTACCTTAATGGGACCTGGGCCCTCGGATGTAAATCCAAGGATTCTAAGCGCGCTGGCAAGACCTACTATTGGCCACCTTGATCCGGAATTTATCCGTTTGATGGATGAGGTCAAGTCGCTGTTGCAGTTTGCCTTTCAGACAGAGAATGAGTTGACCATTCCCGTCTCAGCGCCCGGCTCAGCAGGAATGGAAACCTGCTTTGTAAACCTCATGTCGCCGGGTGACAAAGTGATCGTGTGCGTTAATGGCGTGTTCGGTAACCGGATGGCGGATAACGTTAAGCGTTTAGGTGGTGAAGCAGTTTTGGTAGAGGATCAATGGGGCACGCCCGTCTCCGCGGAAAAATTAAGATCAACCCTCGAACAACACGCAGATGCTGTAATTGTCGCGTTTGTGCACGCAGAAACGTCAACGGGAGTGAGGTCTGATGCTAAAGCGCTATGTGCTATCGCCCAGGAGTTTGATTGTCTGTCTATTGTTGACTGTGTCACCTCGCTAGGGGGCATTGAAGTAAAACTTGACGAATGGGGAGCCGATGCAGCCTATAGCGGTACCCAGAAGTGTCTGTCTTGTGTACCCGGTCTGTCTCCGATCAGTTTAAGTAAAGCTGCAGTCGCAAGAGTGCAGTCGCGTAAGACGCCTGTTAGCTCCTGGTTCCTGGATCTTAATCTAGTCATGGGGTATTGGGGGCAAGGACAGACTCGCGCCTATCATCATACCGCGCCAGTTAACGCGCTCTATGGTCTGCATGAGTCTCTGGTGATTTTGGAGGAAGAAGGTCTCGAGTCTTCGTGGAAACGTCATCAGCATAATCACCTCGCGCTAAGGGCGGGAGTCGAAGCGCTGGGTCTTAAGTTTATTGTCGCGGAGGACTTCAGGCTGCCGCAATTAAATACCGTGACTATCCCGGACGGGGTAGATGAAGGCGCTGTCCGTAAGCAACTGTTGAGTCTATACAACCTTGAGATAGGTGCTGGTCTGGGCGTGCTCGCCGGAAAAGTATGGCGCATTGGCCTGATGGGCTACGCGAGTAATCCAAGAAATGTACTTTTCTGTGTTAACGCGCTTGAAAGTGTCTTGTCCGGTAATAACGCGCAGATCAACAGGGGCGTGGCAACGGAAGCTGTTCAGAAGGCTTATAGTCAGGGTGGCGTCTAATTAACACGTTCCCCGATTAATTCAGGGAATGCTTCAGGAACTGCCCGGTAAACGAATGTTCCATCTGGGCAACTTCCTCGGGTGTCCCCGTTGCAATGATTTCACCGCCGCCCGAACCGCCCTCGGGTCCAAGGTCAACCACCCAGTCAGCTGTTTTGATAACGTCCAGGTTGTGCTCGATCACCACGATCGTGTTTCCATGATCCCTGAGTCGGTGAATGACCTCGAGTAACTGCTCAATATCATGAAAGTGTAATCCTGTTGTTGGCTCATCAAGGATATACAAGGTTTTACCGGTGTCTCTTTTCGACAGTTCGCGTGCAAGCTTCACCCGTTGAGCTTCACCACCGGAAAGCGTCGTCGCACTCTGCCCAAGTTTGATGTAGCCAAGCCCGACGTCTAAAAGTGTCCGAAGGCGCCTTTCGATCATCGGTACCGCGCCCAGGAAGGCGTGCGCGTCCTCTACTGTTAGCTCCAGCACTTCGTGAATGTTCTTTCCCTTGTAAAGGACCTCCAAGGTCTCGCGGTTATATCGTTTAGCCTTACATTCATCGCAGGTGACATAGACATCTGGTAGGAAATGCATTTCAACTTTTATCAGTCCATCACCTTGGCACGCCTCGCATCTGCCTCCTTTTACGTTGAAACTGAACCTGCCAGGCTTATAACCTCTTGACCGAGCTTCTTGCGTCGCGGCAAAGAGTTCCCTGATCGGCGTAAATATCTGTGTGTAAGTTGCTGGATTTGATCGGGGAGTACGGCCAATAGGGCTCTGGTCGATATCTACCACCTTGTCTAGTTGATTCATTCCTACTATTTCTAAATAGGGAGCAACCTGAGGGTTCGTCGCGCCGTTGAGTTCTCTTGCTGCGATTGGGTACAAAGTCTGGTTAATCAGTGTGGACTTTCCCGAACCCGAAACCCCTGTGACGCAAGTCATCAGGCCTATCGGAATATTCAGGTCAACATCCTTCAGGTTGTTACCCGACGCCGAACGAAGCGTTAGTACCGCTTGCGGGTTATAAATGTGACGTTCTTTGGGCACCTCTATTTTTCGCTTACCACTAAGAAACTGTCCGGTAATCGATCTTTCCTCCTTCAGGATATCGTCTAGTGTGCCGCTGGCAACGACTTCGCCACCATGAACTCCGGCCCCGGGACCGATGTCGATAACAAAATCGGCCTGACGGATGGCTTCTTCATCATGTTCAACAATAATGACAGAATTACCCATATCTCGCAGTCGCGTCAGCGTACCGAGAAGTCTTTGATTGTCTCGTTGGTGCAGCCCTATAGAAGGCTCATCAAGGATGTACATGACGCCCACGAGTCCCGCACCGATCTGGCTTGCAAGCCGGATTCTTTGTGCTTCGCCACCTGAAAGCGTATCTGCGCTACGCGACAATGTCAGGTAGTCGAGACCAACATCAATCAGGAACCCGAGCCTTGCTTGAACTTCCTTCAGAATCTTTTCTGCAATCTGTGCTCGCTGGCCTGTTAGCGCCAGATGAGATAGGTAATCAAAAGCGTCACTAACTGATTGAGACGTAATATCGGTGAGCGACTTCTTGTTGATCGTTACAGAGCGGGCATCTGCATTCAACCGCGCGCCCTGGCATTCTGGGCAGCTTTGGGTACCAAGAAACTTGGCAAGGCTTTCCTTGACCATCTGTGAATCAGTTTCACGATAGCGGCGCTCCATGTTGGGAATGATCCCTTCAAACGCATGGCCTCGGGTATATTCGTCTCCTCGATCGTTGACGTAACGAAACTCTATCTCTTCGCTGCCACTACCGCGGAGTATGATCTCCTGGTGCCTGTTTGAAAGCTCCGCAAATGGCGTCGCAAGGCTGAACCCATAGTGTTCTGAAATCGAGCCAAGCATTTGGAAGTAGTAAATATTCCGCCTGTCCCAACCGTGGATCGCGCCCTCTGCAAGGGACCGGTCCCGGTCCTGTACCACTGAGTCTGGATCAAAATATTCGCGCAAGCCCAGCCCATCACAACCCTGGCAGGCGCCGGCTGGATTGTTAAAGGAAAAGAATCGCGGTTCGAGTTCCTGAATCGAATGCCCACACTGGGGACAAGCAAACCGGGACGAGAACAACAGGTCTTCCTTCGTGTCGTCTGTAAAACTAATCGCGGCGATACCATCTGCAACCCGCACTGCTGTTTCGAAGGAATCAGCGAGTCGAGTCTTCAGGTCCGGCCGAATTCGGAACCTGTCGACGACAACCTCGATTGTGTGCTTTTTGTTCTTGTCGAGATCAGGGGTGGCATCCAGATCTGTAATAATGCCGTCGATACGAGCCCTTACGAAGCCCTGAGACGCGAGTTGTTTAAACAAGTGCAGGTGCTCGCCCTTGCGCTCCCGAATGACCGGTGCAAGCAGATTGACCCTGGTGTCTTCTGGCAAATCCATGACTTGATCAACCATCTGACTGATTGACTGGGATTGTAATTTCACCCCATGCGTCGGGCAGTGCGGTTCACCCACCCTGGCAAACAGCAACCTAAGATAATCGTAGATTTCTGTGATGGTACCCACCGTTGAGCGTGGGTTGTGACTCGTTGACTTTTGCTCAATCGAGATAGCCGGCGACAACCCCTCTATGTGCTCGATATCAGGTTTTTCCATCAGTGATAGAAACTGCCTGGCATAAGCCGATAAAGACTCGACATATCGCCGTTGCCCCTCGGCATACAGAGTATCGAAAGCGAGGGAGGACTTACCGGAACCGGATAGACCAGTGACAATAACCAGTTTGTCTCTCGGTATATCCAGGCTGATATTTTTTAGGTTGTGTGTCTTGGCACCATGGATTGATATTTTATCCATTAGGAGGGGGTACCTTGTAAGGTGATCAAAGAGCTAACCTCGGCTTGGGTGATCGATGAAATCGACGTGCGATTTAAGTGAATCCTTCTATCAGTGGGACGCTTTATCCGGTGATCCACTCAAAGGAGGAGCGGACGGTAGTTAGGATGAACGTTGACACTCAGTCTGAAAGCCGGCCTGTATCGGGCCGGGCAGTGATGTTATAAGTTTGCGGGACATCAAGCAAAAAAGTTCGTCATTTTATGCGCACTATTTCTCTGCACGATTGACTTTTTTTTGTAGATGGAATCGACTTATCTGTTCCAGAATTGTGCCAAAGTGTTGTAGAAGAGTTATTATTGATTGCTGGAAAATGAAACTACAGATGGTTGGCGACAACCTGAGAGGAATAGGAGAATAAGATGGCTCGCGGAATAAACAAGGTAATCCTGGTTGGTAATCTAGGAAGGGATCCAGAGACGCGCTACATGCCGAGTGGCGGGGCAGTCACCAATGTATCTATTGCCACATCAAAGGGATGGAAAGACAAGGATTCCGGCGAGCAGAAGGAGCGCACCGAATGGCATCGTATCGTCTTCTTTAACAAGTTGGCGGAAATCGCGGGTGAGTATCTGAAGCGAGGGTCGAAAGTTTACATCGAAGGCGAGCTTCGAACCCGAGACTGGGAGAAGGACGGCCAAAAACATTACACCACTGAGGTTGTTGCCAGCGAGATGCAGATGCTGGACAGCCGCGGCGAAATGGGCGGTGGTGGTCCTTCTGCAGGCGGACCGCCCGCGGGAGGGTCTTCTTTCGGAGGCCCAGCGGCTAGCCAGGGCGCCGGCGGAAGTGCGTCCCCTGCAGATGACTTCGGGCCACCACCGTCTGATGATTTCGACGATGACATTCCGTTCTAGCGTTTTAGTTTCTAGTTGTTTTCGTTTACAGGTTGCAAGGTTGCAAGGTTGCAAGGTCGCAAGGTAGCAAGGTAGCAAGGTTGCGAAGGCGCATCAGTGTTTTGACGTGGTCTCAGTTGAATCCTTGCTGATAAAAATCACCACTAGGCATTTTAGGCACGTTTCTCGAGGCGTATTCTCGCGGCCCATATCTAGCTCTCTCGATCCATAAGCGAGGGGTGCCTAGTAGATCATCCAGAGCAGTAGGCTGCCCAGACCAATCCTGTAGATAACAAATGGCAGGTAGCCAATTTTGTTGACGATGTTCAGCAAAATCACGATACAAAAGTAAGCAGATAGCCCTGCTACCACAGTGGCGATACCAAGCACGAACCAGTCCGGAGAGATTGA